>VFQN01003777.1_pt1 | contig 20947 bp, 17 predicted proteins | sample 3512371 | NCBI WGS metagenome assembly VFQN01 (sample SAMN10412370, study PRJNA504923) | tailings metagenome | isolation source: Replicate 2 from Balatoc abandoned mine | place: Philippines: Itogon, Benguet | collected 2017-08-28
TATAGACCGTACCCGAAACCGACACAGGTGGTCAGGTAGAGTATACCAAGGCGCTTGAGAGAACTATGCTGAAGGAACTCGGCAAATTGCACGCGTAACTTCGGAAGAAGCGTGACCCTTCGATGGGCAACCATCGGGGGGTGGCACAGACCAGGGGGTAGCGACTGTTTATCAAAAACACAGGGCTCTGCGAAGTCGCAAGACGACGTATAGGGTCTGACGCCTGCCCGGTGCCGGAAGGTTAAGAGGAGAGGTGCAAGCTTTGAATCGAAGCCCCGGTAAACGGCGGCCGTAACTATAACGGTCCTAAGGTAGCGAAATTCCTTGTCGGGTAAGTTCCGACCTGCACGAATGGCGTAACGACTTCCCCACTGTCTCCGATACCGGCTCAGCGAAATTGAATTCCCCGTGAAGATGCGGGGTACCCGCGGTCAGACGGAAAGACCCCGTGCACCTTTACTGCAGCTTTGCGCTGGCATTAGGCGAAACATGTGTAGGATAGGTGGGAGCCATTGAAGCTCTGGCGCCAGCCAGGGTGGAGGCGTCCTTGAAATACCACCCTTGGTTCGCTTGATGTCTAACCCAGGTCCGTGATCCGGGCCGGGAACACCGCATGGTGGGCAGTTTGACTGGGGCGGTCGCCTCCCAAAGTGTAACGGAGGCGCGCGATGGTGGGCTCAGACCGGTCGGAAATCGGTCGTCGAGTGCAATGGCATAAGCCCGCCTGACTGCGAGACTGACAAGTCGAGCAGAGACGAAAGTCGGTCATAGTGATCCGGTGGTCCCGCGTGGAAGGGCCATCGCTCAACGGATAAAAGGTACGCCGGGGATAACAGGCTGATGATGCCCAAGCGTCCATAGCGACGGCATCGTTTGGCACCTCGATGTCGGCTCATCACATCCTGGGGCTGAAGCAGGTCCCAAGGGTTCGGCTGTTCGCCGATTAAAGTGGTACGTGAGCTGGGTTTAGAACGTCGTGAGACAGTTCGGTCCCTATCTGCCGTGGGTGTTGGAGACGTGAAAGGATCCGTCCTCAGTACGAGAGGACCGGGATGGACAGACCTCTGGTGGGCCGGTCGTGGCGCCAGCCGCGCAGCCGGGTAGCTAAGTCTGGAAGGGATAACCGCTGAAAGCATCTAAGCGGGAAACCCACCTTGAAACAACGTCTCCCTATCAGGGCCGTGGCAGACCACCACGTCGATAGGTCGGAAGTGGAAGTGCAGCAATGCATGCAGCTGACCGATACTAATCGCCCGACCGGCCTCCTCCACTCCCCCCACACCAGCGATCGACCCGTGCAAAACACGGCCAAGATCGCCAGGCATCCCAACGTCCCAACACACAGTCACCGCCAAAGCGGCCAGCGCCCCTTCCAGGACATCCACCCCAACGGTCTCAAGCAGGCCGAAGGCCGGTAGACCCCAGGAAGACCAGGCGTGACGTCGCTTCGCGACGTCACGCCGACCCGGTGGTCCATAGCGCGGGTGTCCCACCCGATCCCATCCCGAACTCGGCCGTGAAACCCCGCAGCGCCCATGATACTGTGTCTCAAGACACGGGAAAGTCGGTCGCCGCCGGGTCAGCGTGACGCCGCAACACAAACGACACCACACCATTCCTCACCGCGGGGTGGAGCAGCCCGGTAGCTCGTCAGGCTCATAACCTGAAGGTCAGAGGTTCAAATCCTGCCCCCGCAACCACAGATTACGCCGTCAAGTCAGTGACTTGGCGGCGTTTTTCGTGCCCTGCTCAGGTCTCCAAGAACGCGCGCCGGAATCATATCGGAATCATCCGGCGGGAAACTCTAGCGAAGTGCCGGCGGCGGAAAAACCAACGTAAAGCGCTCATGCAGGCGCACGGCCGGGCCTCAGCGCTCGATCGGCGTCGGCGAGCCGTAGCGCCCCGATGACGTAATTCGCGATCTCTCCGTCGGATGTTCGACGCTATGGCGTCGCGAGAATCTCGGTGGCGTGAAAGAATGGTCGCCGCTGTCCCAAGGACAGGTTGTCGGCGGTCTGGTGGCGAGCGTCGAGATAAGCGACCACTCGGTCCTCCGGCACTGTAAGAGGGCGTACCGCTCGGGCGTCTCTCTCATTCAGCACCAGTCGTTCATCGCGGGACGTAGCTCGTGGTGGAAGGCGCCCGAAGCGCCAGAATGCCGTGTCCGTCTGTCCGTCCTGCACTGATTGCGATTTCCGATGCTGCTTGCCGCCCTGACACCGTTGCTTGCCGTCTTCGGGCTCCTGGTGATCCTACGGCTGCCGGCGGCCACGGCCATGCCATTGAGCCTGGTGCTCACGGCCGCCGTGAGCATCATCGTGTGGAAAGTTCCGATCCGCCAGGTGATCGCGGCATCGATCGAGGGCGCAGTCATCGCGACATCGATCCTCTGGATCGTCTTCGGCGCCATCCTCCTCTTGAAGGTCCTGACCGAAAGCGGCGCGATGGCCGCGATCCGCAGCGGGTTCATGAGCATCACGCCGGATCCGCGTGCGCAGGTCATTCTGATTGCCTGGCTGTTCGGCGCCTTTCTCGAGGGTGCGGCCGGCTTCGGGACGCCGGCGGCGATCACCGCGCCTCTGTTGGTGGCGCTGGGCTTCACGCCGATGGCGGCCGTCGTCCTCGCCCTGATCGCGGACAGCAGCCCGGTGTCCTTCGGCGCCATCGGCACGCCGGTCGTGGTCGGTCTCGCCCAGGGCCTGCAGGAGGGTAGCGACCTCGCACCGGCCGTCGTTGCTGCACTCGGCGACGTGCCCGCGGCCGACTTCCTTCAGGGCGTCGCCATGCAAGCGGTCATGATCGACCTGTTTGTTGGAACGACGATACCGTTGATCATGGTCGTCGTGCTCACCCGCTTCTTCGACCCCGGGCGGAACTGGCGGGACGGCTTGCGGGCGTGGCGCTTCGCTCTGTTCGCCGGCCTCGCCTTCACCGGTCCGGCCCTCGCTGTCGCGGTTCTGCTCGGGCCCGAATTCCCCTCGCTGATCGGCGCCCTCGTCGGTTTGGCGCTGGTGACCCCGGTGGCGCGCAAGGGATGGCTGCTGCCCCGGGACGGCCTATCGCAGGGCAAGGGCGGACGGGTGAGCGGCCCGCCGGTCCCTGCGGCAATGCCGCTTTCCCGCGCCTGGACGCCCTATCTGCTGCTGGCGGCGCTGCTGGTGGCGACGCGCCTGGACGTCCTGCCGTTGAAGGGATGGCTGCAGGCGGTCACGATATCCGCCACGGGCATCCTGGGAACCGACATCGGCGTCTCGGTCGCACCGCTCTATCTTCCCGGGGCCTACTTCGTCGCCGTCGCCTTGGCCGCGATCGTGTTCTTCCGGATGGGCTCCTGGCAAGCGGGCATCGCCCTGCGCGACGCCGGCCGCGTCCTCATCGGCAGCGCCTTGGCGCTGGGCGCGGCCGTGCCCATGGTGCGCGTCTTCATCCAGTCGGGGGTGAACGACGCGGGCCTTGCCAGCATGCCGATGGAGCTCGCGATCGTCGCCGCCGATTCCGTCGGCGGCGCCTGGCCGCTGGTGGCCCCCCTGGTCGGCGCCATGGGCGCCTTTCTGTCGGGCAGCGCCACCTTCAGCAACATGATGTTCGCGTTGCTCCAGTTCAGCGCCGCCGACAGGGCGGGACTGTCGGAGACGACAGTGCTGGCCGCACAAATGCTCGGGGCGAACGCGGGCAACATGGTGTCGGTGGTCAATGTCGTCGCCGCGGCCGCCGTCGTCGGCTTGCTCCGCCAGGAGGGCGCCATCATCCGTTTCACGCTCCTGCCGATGCTCTATTACACCACCGCGGCCGGGCTGCTGGCGCTTGCATTCGTGGCGGCCTCGTAAGCCATGGAGCATGCTCTTCATCTCTTGCTTCTGCTGGTCGTCACGCGGCTGTTCGGCGAACTGTCCGAACGGCTGGGCCAGCCTGCCTCGATGGGCGAGATCGTCGCCGGCGTGGCGATCGCGCTCGTCGCTGCCGCATCGCTGCCGATCCCCCTTCTCGCGAGCCTGGCAGAAAGCCCGTTCCTCGAGGTCGCCGCCGAGTTCGGCATCTTCTTCCTGCTGCTGCTTGCCGGCATCGAGATGCGCCCGCGGGAGATCGCCGAGCATTCGGGCGGTTCCCTCGCGGTCGCTCTCGGCGGCGTGCTCTTTCCGCTCGGCGCCGGGTTCGCACTGGCCTGGTCTGTTCTGCCTGAGACGCCGCTGAAGTTCGCGCAGGCGCTTCTGGTCGGTGTGGCGCTATCGATCTCGGCGGTCCCCGTGGCAGTGAGCATCTTCAGGGAGCTTGGATACCTCCACACCCGCGTCGGTCGGACAGTGGTGTCGGCGGCGATCTTCGACGACGTGATCGGGCTGATGCTGCTCGCCGTGGTGACCGGGGTGATCGAGACGGGCGCCAGTCCGGATCTGGCCGCAATGTTGGCGCTGCTCGGGAGGGCCGGACTGTTTTTCCTGATTGCCATAGCGGTGGGCCTGTTCCTCTATCCACGCCTTTCGCGGGCGGTCTCCCGCATGCGCATCCCGGCGCCGCACTTCAGCACGCTCATGGCGCTGGCGCTTGGTTTCGCCGTGTTGGCGGAGGCCCTGGGCATGGACTTCATCCTGGGCCCGTTCATGGCCGGTCTGTTCTTTGATCCGGAGACCGTCGGGGCCAAAATCTACGACGGCATCAAGCGAAGCGTCGGAGATTTTACGGACGGATTGCTGGCGCCGCTCTTCTTCGCCTCGATCGGCGTTCGGGTCGAACTCGGCGCCGTAACCGCAGTTCCGGGTTTCCTGCTCGCGCTCGTAGGCGTGGCATTTCTGGGCAAGTTGCTTGGCGCAGGACTGCCGGCACGGCTCGCTGGACTGTCGTCGCGAGAGTCGCTCGCGGTCGGCGTCGGCATGAGCGGGCGCGGCGCGGTCGAGCTGATCATTGCCAGCATCGCACTCGAAGCCGGCTTGTTCGATCAGCCCGATCCCATCGTCGCCAACCTCTTCTCCGCTCTCGTGATCATGGCCGTGGTGACGACGCTGATTATGCCTTTCGGTTTGCGACGCGTCCTGCGGTGATCGACCTTGCGGTTGCAAGGGCGCCGCGTTGGTGCTCGATCTCCGGAACGAAGGTCTCAGCGTTTTCACTGTGTAATGTGCAGGCGGCGGAGCCGTCTGTGAGCGTGTGGCCGCTCGCTCGAAACGCCGGACTGCAGCAAGGCGAAAGGAACGTGATCCAGATCGGCGGCGGCAGCGCGAGGCAGGCCGAACACGGAACGGACGAAGGAAGACCGATGAGCCATGCCGATCGCCAGGAGCGCACCATCGACGCCGTTATCTTCGACCTGGACGGCGTGGTGACGCGGACGGCGCGTCTGCATGCTGCGGCCTGGAAGCGGCTGTTCGACGATTATCTTGCGCAGCGGGCAGCGCAGCGTGGCGAGCTGTTCCGGCCCTTCGACGCGGATGAGGACTATCGGCGCTTCGTCGACGGCAAGCCGCGCTACGAGGGGGTGCGGAGCTTTCTCGAATCCCGCGGCATCGCGCTGCCCTACGGCGATCCGGGCGATCCGCCGGATCGCGAGTCGGTCTGCGGGCTTGGCAATGCCAAGAACGCGCTGTTCCAGCAGTTGCTGGCAAGCAGCGGCGTCGAGGTGTTCGAGAGCTCGGTCACCTTCATGCGCGCCCTGACGGAGAGCGGCATAAAGGTGGGGCTCGTCTCCTCCAGCAAGAATACCGCGGCGGTGCTCGCCTCGGCGGGACTTGGGAACCTGTTCGAGGTCCGGGTGGACGGGGTGGAGGCGGCGCGCCTTGGCCTTGAAGGCAAGCCGCACCCGGACACGTTTCTGGAGGCGGCTCGGCGCCTGGGCATCGAGCCGGCGCGGGCGGCGGTGGTGGAGGACGCGATCGCCGGCGTCGCGGCCGGACGGGCGGGCGGGTTCGGGCTGGTGATCGGCGTCGTCCGGTCGGGCGACGGCACCGGGCTGCGAGCCGGCGGCGCCGACCTCGTGGTCAGGGATCTGACGGAACTCGGCGACGGGACGGCCCTGCGGGCAAGGCCCCGCCTGGATGCCGCCGCCCTCCCGAACGCGCTCGTCCGCGCCGCCGAGTTTCGGGCGCGTCTTACCCGCAAGCGGCCGGCTGTCTTTCTCGACTATGACGGCACGCTGACGCCGATCGTAGATCGGCCCGAGCTCGCCGTGCTCTCGGAAAACATGCGCGCCGTCGTCCAGGATCTCGCCGAGCGCTGCCCCGTCGCCATCGTCAGCGGCCGCGACCGTGCCGATGTCGAACGGCTGGTCGCGCTCGACGGTCTCGTCTATGCCGGCAGCCACGGCTTCGACATCGCGGGCCCCGGCGGCCTGCGCAAGGAGCACGAGCGCGCCGCCGCGTTTCTGCCGGCGCTCGACCGGGCCGAAGAGCGGCTGCGGCGGGAGGTCGCCGGTATCGATGGCGCGCTGGTCGAGCGCAAGAAGTTCGCCATCGCCGTCCATTACAGGCTGGTGGCCGACGATCAGGTCGCACGCGTCGAGAGTGCCGTGGCGGCGATCGCCGCCGAGATCACCGACCTCCGCCGCACCGCCGCCAAGAAGGTGTTCGCCCTGCGGCCGCGCGTTGACTGGGACAAGGGCCGGGCCGTGCTCTGGCTGCTGGCGGCGCTGGGGTTCGACCGGGAAGATGTCCTGCCCCTTTATCTCGGCGATGACGACACCGACGAGGACGCGTTCGCGGCACTGAAGGGCCGCGGTCTCGGCATCCTGGTGACTGAGGCGGAGCATCCCACCGCGGCCGACTACGTGCTGGCGAATACGGAGGAGGTCGGCCGGTTCCTGGGCGAACTCGTCGCCATTCTGGGAGACCCCACGCGATGACGGACTGGACGCTTTCCTATGAGGGGTTCGAGCCGGCCCAAGAGGGGCTGCGCGAGGCGCTGTGCACGCTCGGCAACGGCCGCCGCCCGCGGCGCCGCCGAGGAAGCCGAGGCCGACGATACGCATTATCCCGGGACCTACCTCGCTGGCGGCTATAATCGCCTCGCCACGGAGGTCGCCGGGAGGGTTATCGAGAACGAGGACCTCGTCAACCTGCCGAACTGGCTGCCGCTCACCTTCCGGCCGGAGGGCGGCGACTGGCTCAACCTGTTGGCGGTCGTCCTGTCCTACCGCCAGGAGCTGGACCTGAAGCAGGGGGTACTGAAGCGCGCGATGCGCCTGCGCGACCGGACGGGGCGGGAGACGACGCTGGAGAGCCGGCGCCTCGTGCATATGGGCGCGCCGCATCTGGCGGCCATCGAATGGACGCTCACGCCCGAGAACTGGTCGGGGCGGGTCGAGGTCCTCTCCGCCCTGGACGGACGGGTGATCAACGCCGGGGTGCCGCGCTACCGCCAGCTCAACGGCAAGCACCTCGTCCCCCTGGCTTCGCGAGAGATCGGCGAGGACGGCGTCCTCCTTCTCGCCGAGACGAGCCAGTCGCATATCCGTATCGCCGAGGCCGCCCGCACCCAGGTGTTCCAGGACGGCGAGGGGCTAGCGGTAGAACGCCGTTTCGTCACGGAGGAGGGCTATGTCGCCCATGCCCTCTCTTTCCCGGTTGCCGAAGGCACTCCGGTCACGATCGAGAAGGTCGTCGCGCTGCACACCTCCACCGACCGGGCGATCTCCAGCCCGGCGTTGGCGGCAGAGGAGACGCTGCGCGAGGCGGGACGCTTCGGGACGCTCCTGGAGGATCACGCGCGCGCCTGGTCGCATCTGTGGCGGCGCTGCGACCTCACCCTGGAGGGCCGGCATCGGACGCAGATGATCCTGCGACTGCACGTCTTCCACCTGCTCCAGACCGTCTCGCCGCACAGCGTCGACCTCGATGTCGGCGTGCCGGCGCGCGGCCTGCACGGCGAGGCCTATCGCGGGCACATCTTCTGGGACGAGCTGTTCATTTTCCCGTTCCTCAACCTGCGCATCCCCGAGATCACCCGCGCGCTTCTGCGCTACCGCCACCGGAGGCTGCCGGCGGCGCGGCGGCTGGCGCGCGAGGCCGGCTACTGCGGCGCGATGTATCCCTGGCAGAGCGGCAGCGACGGGCGCGAGGAGACGCAAGTGCTCCACCTCAACCCGAAATCCGGCCGCTGGCTGCCCGACAACACGCACCTGCAGCGGCACGTCAATGCCGCCATCGCCTACAATGTCTGGCGCCATTACGAGGCGACGGGCGATGCCGAGTTCCTGTCGGTCTACGGCGCCGAGATGCTGGTCGAGATCGCCCGCTTCTGGGCCAGTATCGCCAGCTTCAACGCTGAGCGCGGCCGCTACGAGATCCGCGGCGTGATGGGACCGGACGAGTTCCATGACCGCTACCCCTGGGCAGAGAAGCCCGGCCTCGACAACAACGCCTACACCAACGTGATGGCGGTCTGGGTGCTGCTCCGCGCGCTCGATGCGCGCATGCTTCTCGACTCGGAGCGGCGGGTCGAACTCGACGAGAGGCTCGGACTTGGCGCCGATGAGGTCGCCGGCTGGGACGAGATCAGCCGCAAGATGTTCGTGCCGTTCCATGACGGCGTCATCAGTCAGTTCGAGGGCTATGAGCGGCTCGAGGAGTTCGACTGGGAGGACTATCGCGCAAAGTACGGCGACATCCATCGGCTCGACCGGCTGCTCGAGGCCGAGGGCGACACGGTCAACCGCTACAAGGCCTCCAAACAGGCCGACGCCCTGATGCTGTTCTACCTGTTTTCGGCCGAAGAACTGGGCGACCTGTTCGCCCGGCTCGGATACCCGTTCGAGGGAGAGCTGATCCCGCGCACGGTCGACTACTACCTGCGACGAACCTCGAACGGATCGACGCTGAGCGGCATCGTCCATTCCTGGGTGCTGGCGCGATCCGACCGCGCCCGGTCGTGGACGCAGCTGAAGGCGGCGTTGGAGAGCGATATCGCCGACGTGCAGGGTGGGACGACGCCAGAAGGCATCCATCTCGGCGCCATGGCCGGCACCGTCGACCTCGTCCAGCGCGGCCAGACCGGACTCGAGATCCGCGACGATATGCTCCGCCTCAATCCCTGCCTGCCGGAGGAACTGCGCGGCTTGCGCTTTCGTATCCGCCATCGCGGCCACTGGCTCGACATCGACATCGGCTGCGAGCGTCTGACCATCTCAGCCCCGGACGGTTGGGACGGGCCGGACCGCATCGTCATCCGCGACGAGTCCTATGGCTTTCATGCAGGCGAGCGCCTGGAAGTCCCCTGCCACCTCGAAGACGGCGGTTGGCGACCGGCCCCGCGCGCCGGCGACAAGAACGGAGGGGCCGAAGGCGGTTGATGTTCCAGTCCGTCCAGTGCGGCGCTGATCACGTTATCGCAAATCATGCATCATCACGAACCAAGAGGTGTTTCAATGTCAAACTACATTCGTCTTTCATTGATGGTCGGCACATCCGTTATTCTGATGTTTGGAATAACATATTTGGAGAGCTTCCAGATCATTGATCATGCATATTTTAGTGAAACACGCGTGTTCGTGGCATTGTTGATGGGCGCCACGATGGTTGTGGTCATGATGCTCTACATGCTCGGGATGTACCCCAGCAAGGCTGCTAACATTTCAATATTTTGCAGTTCTTGTCTTCGCAGGATTGCTTTATCTGCTTCGCAGCCAGATCACGGTCGATGATGTTGACTATATGGAGGGGATGATCCCGCATCATTCGATAGCCATCTTGACAAGCGAACGGGCCCAGATCACCGATCCGCGGGTTCGCAAGCTGGCTGACGAGATCATCAAGGCGCAACGGCTCGAAATCGCCGAGATGAAGGCGTTGATCGCCGATCTCGAGGGCGGTCCTCCGGCCACACCGGAAATCGACGGTAACTAAACCAGAATTGAGCGGTAGGCGGCCGGGGCTGAACGGCGATTGTGGCGCCAACCGCACGACACGAACGGCCCCTTGGCCGGGAATCGACATGCCCGACCGCAAGCGGCGTGCTCCTCACATGCGATGCGGCCGGTATGCGATCCCATTGGCCAGTTGCAGCTCGCGTACATAGCGAACGATCGAAGCGATGTCCTCATCGCTCATCTGCGGCTGCGCCGGCATATTGCCAAAGGGCCAGTGGTGCTGCGGCACGCCTCGTCCTGCGGCGGCGAGAAATGCGGCATCCCCGTGGTGGCCGGGGTTGTAGATGTCATGGACCAGGGGCGGCCCTTTGTCGGTTCCGGCGGCGTTACGGCCGTGACACAGCGCACAGTTGGCGTCGAACGCCGTCTTGCCTGCGGTGGCGATAGGCGAAAGCTTCGGCACGGTGACCTCGATTGTCGTGTCGGGCGACGGAGGCGCGAGGACTTTCCAACCGACGAGCGCCACCCCGGCGGCGACGACGCCCATAACCAGGACCGCCGGCAGACTGGGACGACGCCAGCTTCTGGGACCGGTGCGCTTACGTTTTCCTGTCACGGCTCACTTCTTCCGGCAACAGATGGTCTGGCACAACCCCGCATCCGCACCGCCTCTTTGAGAGGAACAGCGCGGGATCATCCGCCTGCGCCCTGGACCATTTGATGGCCCTTGCCGCCGATCGGGATGTCTCCGAGAATTTCGAGATTCCGCTGGTCGATCACCCAGATCTTGGGCTGCTCGGCGCTGGAGATGTAGAGCTTGCCCGTCCCGCGCACTACGGCCAAGTGATAGGGGGCCGGAGCCAGGGAAGCGCTGCGATCGGCACCGGTACCGAGATCGACGGCGACCACCTTGTCGTCGCCGAGGGCGGCGACAAAGAGCGTTCGGCCGTCGTCGGACAGATCGATCCCGTGGAGGGTCGAGCCAATCGGAATCGTCTTCACGACCTTCCGGTCGCCGACGTCGAGGACGGAGATCGTGCCGTCCTCCACGTTGTTGACGTAGAGAGTGGCGCCGTCGTCGGCCAATACGACATGCTCGGGGCTGCTGCCGACCACGGCGTTCGACCGGACGATCCACCGCGTCGTGTCGACCTCGCTGACCGTGTCGTTGCCGGCATTGCTGACGAAGAGCCGGTCACCGTTGGGGCCAAAGGTCGCGTAATTGGGCAGCGGTCCGGTCGCGACGGTAGCGACCAGCTCATAAGATTCCAGGTCGATGGCGCTGATTGCACCGTCATTGGGGTGGGTGACGACGGCGAACCGGCCGTCGGGGCTGACCGCAACGTGATGGACGGCACCGGGCACGTCGATGCGCCGGACCACGGACCCGTCAGCGGTCTGGATCACCGAGACAGTGCTGACGCCCGCGTCGGCTTTCGCATTGGCAGGCGCGGCGCCGTGGTGCGCAGCGTGCTCGTCTTCGGAGACGCCCGCCGGCTTCGCCACCGCTTCGCTGTCCCGCGCGCGCGTCTCGAAGCTGCCGGCGATCAGGAACCGACCGTCAGGCGTTCCGGCGAGACCGTGAACGGCCGCGAGACCGCCAATCGTGCCGACGATCTCGTTCTTCGCGGCATCGATGGCGACGATTCTGTTCTCGCCACCGAGAGGTACATAGACGAGGGGCTCGGCCATGGCGGCTTGCGCTCCCAGCACCAGCGGCATCAGCAGCCCCGTCCACGCGGTCGTCCGAAGGATTGATATGGCTTTCATGGCTTTAGGTTCTCCATTTCGAGAGAGAATCGGTGACCTTCCCTAGATCTTGACCGAACGCAGGCGCAGCGCGTTGCCGACAACGGACACGGACGACAGGCTCATCGCCGCGGCCGCAAAGATCGGCGAGATCAGGATGCCGAAGAACGGGAACAGCACGCCCGCCGCCACCGGCACGCCAGCGGCGTTGTAGACCAGGGCAAAGAACAGGTTCTGCTTGATGTTGCGCATGGTCGCGCGCGCAAGCCGCCGCGCCCGGACGATGCCGCTGAGGTCGCCCTTCACCAAAGTGAATCCGGCGCTCTCGATCGCCACGTCGGCGCCGGTGCCCATGGCGATCCCGACATCGGCCTGCGCGAGCGCGGGCGCGTCGTTGACACCGTCTCCCGCCATGGCGACCTTGCGGCCCTCGGCCTGCATCTCCTCGATTATGCGTGCCTTGTCTTCGGGCAGCACGTCGGCGCGGATCTCGTCGATGCCGAGGCGCGCCGCCACCGCCTTGGCTGTGCGCGCGTTGTCGCCGGTCGCCATAACGATGCGGAAGCCTTGTTCATGCAGCGCCTTCAGCGCAGCCGGAGTCGTCTCCTTGACCGGATCGGCGACCGACACGAGGCCGGCGATCTCCGAGCCGACGATGACGAACATCACCGTCTCGCCCTCGTCGCGCCGGGCATTCGCGGACTCCGAGAGCCCGCCGCCGTCGACGCCGAGGTCGGCGAGCAGCTTCGCGTTGCCGAGCGCCACCGGCTTGCCGTCGACGACGCCCTTCACCCCCTTGCCAGTGACCGCCTCGAATTCCTCGGCCTTGGCCAGGGAGATCCCGCGCTCCTCGGCTCCCGTGACGATCGCCTCGGCGAGCGGGTGCTCCGAGCCCCGTTCCAGGCTTGCCGCCAGGCGCAGCACCTCGTCCTCGTCATGCCCGCTTTCCGGAAGGACGGCGACGAGCTTCGGCTTGCCAACCGTCAGCGTGCCGGTCTTGTCGACGATCAGCGTATCGACCTTCGCGAAGCGCTCCAGCGCCTCGGCGTTCTTGATCAGCACGCCGGCCTGCGCGCCCCGGCCGGTCGCCGTCATGATCGACATCGGCGTGGCCAGGCCCAGCGCGCAGGGGCAGGCGATGATCAGGACTGCCACCGCCGATACCAGCGCGTAGGCGAGCGCCGGCGCCGGCCCCCAGGTCGCCCAGACGACGAAGGCGACGATCGCGATCGCGATCACGGCCGGCACGAACATGCCGGCCACTGAGTCGGCGAGCTTCTGGATCGGCGCGCGCGAGCGTTGCGCATTCGCCACCATCTCGACGATCTGGCTGAGCATGGTGTCGGCGCCGACGCGCTCGGCCTCGATGATCAGGCTGCCCGTACCGTTGATCGTGGCACCGGTCACCTTCTCGCCCTCGACCTTCTCGACCGGCACCGGCTCGCCGGAGATCATCGATTCGTCAACCGAGGAGCGACCCTCTATGACGACGCCGTCGACCGGGACCTTGTCGCCCGGGCGCACGCGCAGCCGGTCGCCGACCTCGACCTCCTCGAGCGGGATCTCTTCCTCCCGCCCGTCCTCCCGGATCACGCGGGCGGTCTTCGCGGCGAGGTCCAGCAGTGCCCGGATCGCCGAGCCGGTGCGCTCGCGCGCGCGCAGCTCCATCACCTGGCCGAGCAGCACCAGGACAACGATCACCGCGCCGGCCTCGAAATAGACGCCGACATGGCCTTCGGCGTCGCGAAAGCCGGCGGGAAAGATGCCTGGCGCGAGTACGGCGACCACACTGAAGAGATAGGCCGCGCCGACGCCCATGCCGATCAGCGTGAACATGTTGAGGCTGCGGTTGATCACGGACTTGACGCCGCGCACGAAGAACGGCCAGCCGGCCCACAGGATGACCGGTGTGCCCAGGATGAGCTCGATCCAGAGCGTCGTGCGCTCGCCGAGGGCGTCGCGGACGACGCCGAGCCCAACGAAGGGACCCATCGTCAGCACCAGAAGAGGCACGGTGAGCACGGCGCCGACCCAGAACCGCCGCGTGAAATCGACGAGCTCGGGGTTTGGTCCCTCGTCGGCGGCGGGGTTCCCCATCGGTTCCAGCGCCATCCCGCAGATCGGGCAGTCGCCCGGCCCGTCGCGCACGATCTCCGGATGCATCGGGCAGGTGTACTTCGTGCCCGGCGGGACGCTCTCGACCGGCGCGCTCGCCGGCTCCAGGTATCTCGCCGGATCGGCCGCGAACTTGTCGTGGCACCTCTGCGAGCAGAAATGGTAGGTCTCGCCCTTATACTGCCGGGTCGGCTTGCCTGCGTTCAAATTCACCGTCATTCCGCAAACCGGATCTTTTGTGGTTCCACTTGCAACAAGGTCGGGCACATCGCGGTGATGGTGGATGTGATCATGATCCTGGGGCTTATTCATCGCCTCGTCCGGTTTATCGGCTGCGTTGACTTTGAAGTGCAGCGGCTGCGGGGAGTTGAAATAGCGCTTGGTCGGCTTCCGTTTCACGGCGAAGCGGCACTCTCAATCAGACAACAGGCGCCTGCGCTTCTCGAACTCCTCCTGATCGATCTCGCCGCGGGCGAAACGTTCTTGAAGGATATCGAGCGGCCGCCTGACTGAAGGCGATCCGGCGCCGTGGGACGTCCCGCCACCCAGCCACCGGACCGCGAGCAGGATCACCAGAATCAACCCGCCCCAGAAAAGGATCATCATGAGGGAGCCGAAAAACATGTGTCCCCATCCCCAGTCCCAGCCGGAATGCCAATAGGTCGGCCGATCGACGGAAGCCTGTGCAAACGCCGGCAGCGGCGCCGAGGCTGCCGCCGCTGCCGGCCCAACCGCTTTGAGTCGTTTCATCCTCAAACCCTCCATCGCGCGACCGTGACGGGCACGTTCCGATCTTGGAAGCGAGTTCATCTGCTCAGACGCGCCGGACTTGGACGCATTACAGTGCTGCGCTCTCTCGAGTCTGAAGCGTCAGCCTCATGCAGCCGCGGCGGCGGCCGCAGGGCCGTCTCGCCGATCATGATGAGGCTCACGGTGACCGTCGAAGCCGGCTGAGCCCGCTGTTCACGCAGCCATGGAGAGAGGCGCTTTCGCTGGCGAGGTCATCCTCTCTCTCTTCGGCCGCTGCGCACGGCGAAGAAGTTGTAGAGTGGGCCGAAGACCAGGGCCACGTACCAGCCGTAGGCGAAACTCTCGGCCAGCCCGAGAAGGAAGCTCGGCCAGCTGAGCCAGGTGAAGCCCGGCAGCAGCTGCAGCCAGCTCTCATACATCGCCTGCCCGGGGAACAGGAGGTCGAACCCGACGCAGAGGACGAAAGTGACCGCGAGGAACAGACCCAAGCTCATGCCGAGCGCGATCACCGGAACCCGGGGCGTGGCCCGGACCGGTAGCGGCGTGCCCGAACGCGGCGTGATGCCCGGAGAAGCGTTTGCATCAGACATGGCTGTTCTCCAGCCGCAGCTGCGGCCCTCGAGCCGCCGGCCCGACATACTGCTCGGGTGCGGCTTCGAAAACCTCCCGACATTCGCGAGAGCAGAAGTAGTAGACGCTGCCCTCATGGACACTCGACTTCGCCGCAGCGGTGTTGACGGTCTTGCCGCAGACGGGATCCACGTCCTCGGCCGGAGGAATCCACCGCAAGGTACCGGCTCCCCGGCTCTGCGGGTTTCCACCGTCCCGCTCGGCCTTGCCGTGGCCGTATCCCATGACATGGGCACCGCAACCGAAGCGCAGCATCACGAAGATGACCGCCGCCCAGATCAGAAAATAGAGAAGCTCGCTCATGAAACTGCATCCGACATTCTCGGCTTCCTCGGAGGATCGAGAACGGGCGGCGACGCCGCGCGCGCTTCCGATCCTGTGGCCGATATAGACGGTACAACGCGGCGATTATTACGGTCCGGCGGGCGGAAGCGGGATTCTGCGCCGAGCCGCTGCAGGGCGGCGGGTCGCGTTGGCGTTGCGCCGGAGCGTCGACTAGCCTCCGCCGATGTACGCCGGGGGGGGGATGGGAGCTCGTCGTTCCGACGCGCTTCGTTCGACCTGGGGCGGCCTCTCGGCGGGCGCGCTAACCGATCCGGACGGCGGTATCTGTGACGAACTCATAGGGCGGGACTTCCAGATTGAGCGGGGCCGGGCCGCGACGGACGCGCCCCGAGGTATCGTAATGGGAGCCGTGACAGGGGCAGAACCAGCCGTCCCAATTTCCGACCGGGTCGCCTTGTCGCTGGCCGAGCGGAACGCAGCCGAGATGCGTGCAGATCCCGACGACGATCAGCCACTCCTCCCGCACCACGCGGTCGCCGTCAGTTTGGGGGTCGATCAACTCATTCAGATCGACCGCGCGGGCCTCGGCGATTCGCTCCGGCGGTCGGTGATCGATGAACACCGGCCTGCCGCGCCATTTTATGGTCACGCGCTGGCCGGGTTCGATCGGTGCCAAATCGACCTCGACCGAAGATACGGCGAGGATGTCGGCAGCGGGATTCATGCTGTCGATGAACGGCCAGAGGGCAGCGGCGCTTCCAACCGCGGCCACGGCGCCCGTGGCCAGGTACAGGAAGTCGCGGCGGGAGCCGGCGCCGTCCGCCGACCCGTCGTAATAGCGGCTGGAAGCGACAGTCTCGGCCATTGCTCTTCCTCCTGTCGGTGCCCTGGTAGCGTCCGACGTCACGGATAAAGACGCGGCTCGAAGCACTTTCTTACGGCGGGTCCTCCCACCGCCCCGGAGCCGCGCGTCGACCTGGCGGAACCAAGGAACCGCGTCGGCAATGCGTGCGTGGGTGGGAAGGACGCAAGCCCCACTGTAATGCGTCGACCTCGGCGACGTCAGTTAGAAACGGTGAAGGCAATCTGGCCTGCCCGGACAAACCGGCATGCGCTGAAGCGCATGCGGCAACGGGCTCGGCAGGCTGTCCATGCCGGAAACTGTCGCATGCCGGAAACTGTCGCATGCCGGAAACTGTCGGAGGCCGTCGCCCGGCATCATTTCGGCTCTTCAGGTGGATATCCGAGGGGAAACGTCCCGGCGGATCCACGACGAAGTCATCAGAGGAGCATCGGCGATCCTCGCCTCGCCGATTTGAATGGAGGAAAGACATCATGCATACGTCTCGACTTGTCGCTTTAGCCTTCGCCGCCGCCGCCGCCGCCGGCGCTCCGCTGGCGGTCCGTGCGGCCGATGTGGAGAGCCTGCCGGATGGAGCCTCTCAACAGGGGCAGGTGGCGCAGCAATGTCTGGCAGACCTGCGGGCGTTCGAGGATGAGCTTGCAGGTGTCGGGTTCGGCGTCTTGGCGCCAACCGGATACGGCACAGGGTACGGCAGCTACGGTATGGGCTATGGCATGTCCGGAACGCCGCGGCAGAAGATGCAGTCGCTTCGCGACGCCGCCTATGTCTATGCCTTCGACGGCGAAGAGCAATCCTGCCAGACAGTGCTCGCGTCAATGCGCCAAGTCTATCAGGAGCACCAGAAGCTGGTCGGCCCCGAGAGCGACGACCCGGATGCGCGGAGGACTTGGCGTCGCGCGCACCTGGCGCAGGCGACCCCCGTCACGGAGATGGACAGCCTGATGCGCGCGGATATCGTCATCGGCGCCGACATCCGCACGCTCGAGGACCAGGAGCTGGGGGAGATCGAAGACGTCGTCTTGGATCCGGTTCGGCAGACGATCGCCTACGTCCTGGCCTCGCGTGGCGGCTTCCTCGGTTTGGGTGGAGAGCTTGTCGCCGTTCGCTGGTCCGATCTTCGCGCCACGACAGACCATGAGATCTATGTGCTCGATGCGTCCCCTGAAGCGTTCGCAGCAGCGCCGAAGGTCGAACGGGGGAGCTTCGATCAGACGTCGGGCGACAACTGGCGCAGCAATCTGGATCAATACTGGGCTGGCGTCGTTGGGAAGCAGTAAGGCGACGCCGCTCTGGGACAGGCGGCGTCCACCACCGGCAGGAGCGATCTCGCCCTCCAGCTCAGGATCGCCTCTAGGATGTGGCGATTCGAATAGCGCAGGATCGCCGTCGCGGTTCCTGCCCCTTCACTACGGCGTCCTTCTCGGCCGTCCCGGTCGCGCGGCGAGTTTCCTTACGCTGAACGGCTGCAGTCTGCAAAGGACGTCCGTCGTCGGCTAAGCTCCCTTGCCGTCGAGGCAGCGGCGAATCTGATCGATGCCGGCCCGGTCCGGGGGTTCCCACGCCACAAATCAGCCGAACGTGCGGAGTTCCACGCTTCAGTGATCGGCGTGCCGCTTCCCAGCAGTCGAGCGTGATAGGAAGACACGCTCATACGCGAAGACCGCGGTGATGGCCACGACAGCGGTGACCACGATGAGCGGGTCGGATTGCAGCTTAATGGCGCCGAAGACGCCGAGCACCAGCGTGTCGAGGGCGATGGCCGTGACCAGCACCCAGCCGCTCGCCCCGATCTCCCGGCGCAGCCGGCGGAACACGCCCCAGTGGATCAGGATGTCCATCACCAGATAGAAGAAAGCGCCGAGCGAGGCGATGCGGCTGAGGTCGAAGAACACAGTCAGCAGCCCCGCGATTACCACCGTGTAGACCAGCGTGTGCTCGCGGATCGGACCGGACATGCCGAAATGGATGTGCGGGATCATCTCCATTTCGGTCAGCATCGCCAGCATGCGCGAGACGGCGAAGACGCTCGCGAGCAGGCCCGAGGCGGTGGCGACGACCGCGAGCGCGATCGTGAAGTAGAAGCCATAAGCGCCGAGCGCCGGCTCCGCCGCCTCTGCCAGCGAATAGTCCTTGGCGGCGACGATCTCGTCCAGAGAGAGACTGGAGCCGACCGCGAACGCGACGAGCAGGTAGACGACCACGCAGATCGCGATGGAGAAGACGATCGTGCGGCCGACATTGCGGTGCGGATCGACGATCTCGGCGCCGCTGTTGGTGATCGTGGTGAAACCTTTGAACGCGAGGATCGACAACGCGATCGACGCCGTAAAGCCGGCGATCGGGATGGTTTCCGGCGAACCGGATGCCGGCGCGAACGCAAACCCGCTGGCCGCGAGCGCCGCGATGCCGAAGACCGCGATGCCGCCGATCTTCAGGAACGCCATGACCACGGAGAACAGACCGACGGAGCGGTTGCCCGATATGTTGACCAGGTAGGCGAAGACGATCAGCCCGACGCCGAGCACTGGCACAAGGGTACTACCGGCATCCAGATTGAATGGCCGGAGGACATAGGTGCCGAAGGTGCGGGCGACGAGGCTCTCGTTGATCACCATGGAGAGCGCCATCAGCAGCGATGCCGCCGCCGCGATCGCGCCGGGTCCATAAGCCTTCTGCAGGATCATCGCGATCCCGCCGGCGGACGGGAAAGCGTTCGACATCTTGACATAGGTATAGGCGCTGAAGCCGGTCACGATCCCGCCCGCAACGAAGGAGAGCGGGAACAAGGGTCCCGCTAGTTCCGCGATCTGCCCGGTGAGCGCGAAGATGCCCGCGCCGATCATGACGCCGGTTCCCATCGAGACGGCGCCGGTGAGGCTGATGCTGTTCGCCTGGTAATCGGATTTCATCGTGTGTCCGTCTGTCTCGATTCCGGCGTGGCCCGGAAAGGTGTCATGGATGTCATGGCGCATTTCCGCCGGGCTTCCTATCCGCAGCGAGGCCGCCCGGCTCGGTGCAAGGCTGCCAGGGCCAGAGATGCCCCATGGCGATATAGATGAAAGAGCCCGACCAGGCGATCAACAGGAGACCGTTCAAGGCCTCGACACCGGTGATGAATTGAAGGTGGCCGCTGGGAAAGACGTCGCCGAGTCCCAGCGAGGTATAGCTCACGATCGAAAAATAGAAATAGTCGAGCGGATCGGCGATGGTCCGACCGCCGAAGTCGCCGAGGGCAAGCGCACCACTGGCGAGCGCATAGGCGCCCGCGTACACAGCCACTTCGATGAGGTAACCACGAATGCTACGAGCACGATGGCCAGAATACTTATGTCGGCGGTCATCGCGATGTGCGCCACGCCGCCGGAGAGCCAACGGAGAACAGAGTAGTGAAGGAGGAATGTCGCGAGGACGAGTGACACTGCCATGAATACTCCAATAATCACCTTCGAATCCCGTTTTAACAGAATAGATTGGATTTCTTCGATCCGTCTTCAGCGACTGCGCATATCGAAGAAAGGTCGAGGCGAAGCTGAATTGAGCCGTGCAACTGATTAGGGAGTCAAATCGCGTATTAACGGGAAAAGCCATAAGCGTACGACGGAATTATACGGAGAGCGAGAATTCCCGACGTCCGAATCTTCATGAACGTTCCCCGCCATCTCCTCCTACGATCACCGTTCCCGATGCGCGTTCCAGGATTTTTGCTGCGTCCGCAAGCCGGCCGATGCCGGCCATCGCGCCGCCGGCGCGGACGAACCGGCTGGCGGCCTCCACCTTGGGACCCATCGACCCAACGGGAAGGTCAAGCTGCGCGATTTCTTCCGGCGATGCCGTGCGAATAGGGGTGGCCTGCGGCGTGCCCCAATCGCGGTGGACGGCCTCGACGTCGGTCAGCAGCAATAGCGCGTCGGCGCCCAATTCCTCTGCAAGGAGGGCACTGGCGCGGTCTTTATCGATCACCGCCTCGATGCCCACCAAAGAGCCGTCCTGGCGCCGGACCACCGGAATGCCGCCGCCGCCGGTGCAGATCACGATCACCTCGCGCTCGATCAGGAACTTGATGACGCGCAGATCCGGTATCTCCAGGGGCGTCGGCGAAGCCACAACGCGTCGCCAGTGTGACCCGTCGGGCGCGATCCGCCAGCCGCGCGCCTCGGCAAGCCGGCGGGCTTCCCCCTCCTCGTATACCGGGCCCACCGGCTTGCTGGGTGCGGCGAATGCGGGATCGCGCGGATCGACGACGATTTGCGTCAACAGCGTCACGACAGGCATAGCGTGGTTGAGCGCGTTCTCCAGCTCCTGCTCGATCAGATAGCCGATCATGCCCCCCGTCTCGGCGCCCAGCACGTCGAGGGGGTAGGCTTCGTCCGGCCTGTAGGCCGCGCCCTGCAGTGCGAGGAGACCGACCTGGGGCCCGTTGCCGTGGGTGACGACGAGGCGATGGTCGGCGCGGACGATCTCCGCGAGGGAGGCGGCGGCGTGTTTGACGTTCTCGCGCTGCGCTTCCGCGGTCATCGGCTCCCCGCGTCGCAGAAGCGCGTTGCCGCCCAGGGCCGCGACGACCAGCATCTCAATCTCCGATGGTTGCGACGAGCACCGCCTTGATCGTGTGCATGCGATTCTCGGCCTGGTCGAAGACGATCGAGGCCGGGCTCTCGAACACCGCGTCGGTGACCTCCATCGCCTCAATGCCGAATTTTTCCGCAATGTCCGCCCCGACGCTCGTCGCGGTGTCGTGGAAGGCGGGCAGGCAATGCATGAAT
>VFQN01003778.1_pt1 | contig 20934 bp, 12 predicted proteins | sample 3512371 | NCBI WGS metagenome assembly VFQN01 (sample SAMN10412370, study PRJNA504923) | tailings metagenome | isolation source: Replicate 2 from Balatoc abandoned mine | place: Philippines: Itogon, Benguet | collected 2017-08-28
CGTTCTGCGTTCAGACGATGCCCTTGCCCTCGACCACCGTGTGGTACGCGTCGATCTTCACGCCCGTGAGCCGTTCGACGCGCGTGCTCGGGGCGGGCCAGGCGATCTCGATCCAGTCCACGGTGGTGGCGGTGCCGAGTCCGAGCACCTCGCGAGGATCGTGCGCCGAGAGGTAACTGCCGGCGCCGGTGCGGAAGCGGCGGGTCACGCGTCCGCCCACCGACCAGCTGAGGCGCGCGCCGATGGCGTCGCGGTTGCAGGTGGTGCCCTGCAGTCGGAGGCCGACCCAGTGGTGGCCCGCGCCCGCGCGGTTGTGCAGCAGGAGGGGCGCCTCGCCGTTGTTGTTGATCAGCACGTCGAGCCGGCCGTCGTTGTCGAAGTCGCCGACGGCGAGTCCGCGCGCCGGGAACTGCTGCGAGAAGACGGGCCCGCTGCCGGCGCTGACGTCCTTGAGGCGGCCACCCTCGTTGCGGAACAGCAGGAGCGGTTCCTTGTACGTGACCTGCGTGGAGTAGTGCTCGATCATGTCGTCGGGGTGACCGTTGGCCAGTAGCAGGTCGAGGTGGCCGTCGTTGTCGTAGTCGAAGAACTTCAGGCCCCAGCCGCTCAGCAGCCGGGTGGACTGCGCCACCCCGTTGGCGTGCGCCACGTCCTGGAACGACTCGTTGCCGCGGTTCTTGTAGAGCGAGAACATCTCCTGGTCGACGTTGGCGACGAACAGGTCCTCCCAGCCGTCCTGGTCGAAGTCGGCTGCGTCGACGCCCATGCCCGAGCGGGGCTGGCCGTTGGCCGAGAAGCCCACCTCCGACGCCAGGCCGATCTCCTCCCACTTGCCGCCGCCCCGGTTCATGAACAGGAAGTTCTGGACGGTGTCGTTGGCCACGAACAGGTCGAGCCGGCCGTCCTTGTTCACGTCGGTGGCGACCACGCCGAGCGCCTTGCCCATGGCGCGCGCGATGTCGGTGCCGGCGCTCACGTCGGTGAACGTGCCGTCGCCGTTGTTGCGGTAGAGGACGCTGGCCGTCGGCTTGAAGACACGCGGAATGCAGTAGTACCGGCGCCCGAGCTTGTTGTCGCCGCAGAAGACGTTGGTCTTCAGCGAGAAGTCCACGAAGCTGCACACGAACAGGTCGAGGCGTCCGTCGTTGTCGTAGTCGAACCACACGGCGCTCGTCGTCCAGCCCGGCGTGCGCAGCCCGGCCCTGTCGGTGACGTCGGTGAACGTGCCGTCGCCGTCGTTGTGGTAGAGCGTGCACTTCCCGTAAGCCGTGACGAACAGGTCGGGGAAGCCGTCGTTGTCGTAGTCGCCGACGGCCACGCCCATGCCGAAGGTGCCGCCGGGCACACCGGCCTGCTCGGTGACGTCGGTGAAGGTCCCGTCGCGGTTGTTGCGGTACAGCGCGTTGCGGATCGGCGTCTTCGGCGTGTAGATGTCGGCCGGTCCGCTGTTGACCAGGTAGACGTCCATCCACCCGTCGTTGTCGAAGTCGAGGAACGCACAGCCCGAGCCGCAGGTCTCGGGCAGGTAGCGGAACTCCGACATCGCGTTGTCGTGCCGCCAGGTGATGCCGCTGCGCGCGGCGGGGACGATCTCGAACGCGGCACCGGACGGCTGCGCCGGCGTGGCGTCGGGCCAGGACCAGCCGGCGGCGGCGCCGGCGGCGCCGGCCAGCCGCAGGAACTCGCGTCGCGATCGTCGGGGCAGCCAGAGGTCGGGCATATCGCCGGGTTGTACCACGGGGACAGGGAAATGCCGGGAGGGCCGCGAATGCCGGGAATGCCGGGTGAATGGCAAGAGGTAGGACCTCTGGAAGCATTTGGCTCGTTCTGGGCCATTGTTGGTCGCCCTGAGTGTGCGCGTCTGGCCTCGTCAGCCGTAGACCAAACCCTCAGACACCGCCATGCGTGGTGGTACTACCAATTAGTCCGTTCGGGTGCCGAATGCCCGGCAGCTCTGGCGTTTCGTCGATAAATCCACTTTCTCGAACGACTTCCGGTGATCGGAAACTGTCTTGACAACCGGATTTCGTCACGGCAATACTCCGCCTCACCAGAAAGTACTAGGCAGGTACCCACGCACGCGGTAGGCCGAGGCTCGGTCTCTGCCCGTGCGGCTTGATGAGGCGGACTATGCGAGTGGTTCGGTTCTGCAGACGATGGGTCGCGGCAGTCGCGCTGGCACTGGCCGTGCCCGCCCTGGCCTCGGCGCAAGGCGGCTCGACGACGGCCACGGTGCGCGGCACCGTGAGCGACAGTTCCGGCGGCGTCATGCCGGGAGCCACCGTCACCATCACCGACGAGGGCACGAAGGCCATGCGGACGTCGGTGACCGACGATCGTGGCGGCTACCTCTTCAGCGGCCTGTTCCCCGGCACCTACACCCTCAAGGTGGAGTTGCAGGGGTTCAAGACCTACGAGCAGACCAACCTCGTGCTGTCGCCCGCCGACACGCGCGGCGTGGACGTGGCGCTCGAGGTCGGGCAACTGAACGAGGTCGTGTCGGTGACCTCGTCGCCCGAGATCGTCCAGACCGAGACCGGCGCGCGTGAGGGCGTGCTGCGCGCCGATCAGATCGACAAGCTGTCGATCATCGGCCGCAGTTCCCTCGAGCTCCTGCGCATCCTGCCTGGCGTCGTGGCGCCCGACTCGAGCACGCTGCAGAGCGTGGGTTTCGGGACCGGCGCCAACAACACGCAGGCCTACACCGTCAACGGCGTGCGCAGCTCCAACAACACCGTGAGCCTCGACGGCTCGGCGCTCATCGACATCGGCGCCAACAGCGGCGTGATCGTCACCCTGAACAACGACATGGTTCAGGAAGTGAAGGTGCAGAGCAGCAACTACGCCGCCGAGTACGGGTCGAGCGGCATGAGCGTGAGCGCGGTGACCAAGTCGGGCACGTCGCGCTTCCGCGGCACGCTCTACGACTACGTCCGCGACTCGAAGTTCAGCGCCAACGACCGGTCCAACTCGATTGCCGGCAGCGAGAAGCCGAAGGACACCTACCAGTACCCGGGCGGCAACGTCGGCGGCCCGATCATGATCCCCGGCTGGAACTACACCCGCAACCGCGACAGGCTGTTCTTCTTCGTCGGCTACGAGTACCAGTACCAGAAGGTCGACTCGGGGTCGCGGTTCACGACCGTGCCGACCGCGGCCATGAAGCGTGGCGACTTCAGCGAGCTGCTGGCCGGCACGGGGCAGAACCTGAACATGCCGACGGTCGTGAACATCCCCGGCGGGTTCCCCGGCGCCGGCTCGCCGGCGCCCAACAACAATGTCTCGCAGTACGTCCACCCGCTCGGCCAGTACCTGGTGAACCTGTACCCGGATCCGAACTATTCGGACCCCACCAACCGGTTCAACTACGTCTACAGCGCGCTCGAGCCCCAGAACCGCAACGACCTCAAGATGCGGTTCGACTGGAACATCAGCAACAACACCAAGGCGTACGTGCGCTTCGCGCGCGAGGCCGAGGTCAACGACCAGCCTCGCGGCGGCTGGTGGGGGCCGTCGCAGGTCGCGCTGCCGACACCCAACGTCGCCGACAGCGCGGGCCGCAGCTACTCGTTCAACCTCGTCAACGTGCTCAACCCGACGACGACGGCCGAGACGCTGGTGAGCTACAGCCGGCTGACGCTCGACAACTACTACCGTGACCCGTCGCGCATACGGAAGGACGCGGTCGGGATCAACTTCGAAGGCATGTTCCCCGGCGCGAGCCCGTACCTGCCCCTGCAGACGATTCACAGCTGGGGCGGCAGCCAGGTCGGCGACCTGTGGTCGCCCGTCAACGACGTGTTCGCCTACAACGACGCGCTCCAGTTCTCGCACAAGCTGACCAAGATCGTCGGCACGCACGGCCTGAAGTTCGGCGGCAGCGCCACCCGGCTGACCAAGGAGCAGAACTTCCAGAACGAAGAGAACGTGCAGCTGATCTTCGCCAACTGGGCGAGCGGGACGACGGGCAACACGGTGGCCGACATGATGATCGGCCGGTTCGCGCAGGCCGAGCAGGGCACGCAGATTCCGGTGGGCAACTTCCGCGCGTGGAACTTCGACGTGTTCGCGCAGGACAGCTGGAAGGTGAAGCCGAACCTCACGCTCGAATACGGGCTGCGCGTCGCGTACATGCCCAACAACATCGAGGTGAACGGGCTCGGCGCGATCTTCGACCCGTCAACCTACAACCGCAACGCCGGCACGTTCCTCGACCCTGGCACCTACCAGCGCCTGAACGGCTATCGGTACGCCGCCACCGGCGACGTGCCCAAGAGCCTCGTGGACAACCGGTCGCCGTTCTGGATGCCGCGCATCAACGCCGCGTGGAATATCGACGGCGAGGGGAACAACGTGCTCCGCGGCGGCTACGGCATGTTCGTGAACCGGCCGATGGGCAACGTGGAGTACGACACGACGCTGCGCGTGCCGCCGGTCGCCTACCGCACGGGCGTCACTCCAGGCGACGTGCCGGGAGACTTCGCCGGCGGCCAGGGGCTCAACTACGACACGTTGCGCTTCGTCGACGGGTTCGCCCGGGCGGGTGGTGGCGCGCTCGCCGTCAACTCTCCCAGCATCAGCCCCGACGACAACACCTGGCCCACGACACACAGCTACAGCGTGTCGTACGCGCGGCGCATCCCGTGGGGGCAGGTCATCGAGGCGGCCTACGTGGGCACCCGTGGCGTGGATCTCGTGAGCCGCACCGACGGCAACGCGATTCCGCTCGGCGCCATGCTCAACGGCGGGGTCTTCGGCAACGCCGACCTGAGCAACCCGCTGCACCGGCAGGCGGCCGCCACGCAGGTGGTCAACTCGTTCCGGCCGTTCCAGGCGTACTCGGGCGTGACCATCTTCGACTTCCGGGGGATCACGCGCTACAACTCCCTGCAGGTCACGTTGAGCCGGCAGACGAGCAGCAACTTCTCGTACTTCGGCACGTACACGTTCTCGCGCTCGACGGGATCGCTCGGCGGCGAGTACGCGACGCTCGACCCGATCGACCCGTCGCGCTCCGAGGGCGTGCTCGAGAGCGATCGCACGCACATCTTCAACTTCTCGTGGAATGCCGTGCTGCCCGACCCGGTCCAGGACGGCCCGGCCATCCTCAAGGGCATCCTGAACGGTTGGCAGCTGTCGGGCATCTCAACGGTCGCCAGCGGCATCCCGATTCGCCTGCGCCTCACCGGCCCGATCAACAGCGACGGCATCGAGCAGCGCTACTTCGGCACCCCGTCGTTCATCGGCGGCCAGGGCACGGGCGCCTTCGCCCCGGTCTACGTGTCGGACCCGCGGACCGGCAACTCGAGCCTGGGTGACAGGATGTTCGACATCAATGCCATCCGATTGCCCAACCCCGAGGCCGGCGAAGTGGGCGACATCAACCCGCCCTACAACCTGCGCTACCCGACGCGCATGAACCACGACCTCACGATCTTCAAGGACTTCCGCATCAACAACGACCAGCGGATCCAGTTCCGCGTCGGGTTCTTCAACCTGTTCAACATGGCGTACGCGGGCGTCAGGTCCGATCTGACCAACGACATCGACCTGATGCTCGAGACGCAGTGCAACGTCACCGTGAACGGCGTGCCCAACGGCATCGGCGGCACCGTGGACAACGTCTGCGACCCGTCGGGCGGGTTCTCCTTCACGTCGAACACGCTTGCCAACTTCGGCAAGATCAACCTGCTGCGCGGCCGTCGCGTGGTGGAGTTCGCGCTGAAGTACTACTTCTGAGCTGTGAGGTAGGGACGGACGGCTCTCCGAGCCGTCCGTCAGCACTGCGCGTCGCACGTGACGGACGGTTGGGGCCCACAGACGTGACGGACGGCTGGGCCAGCCGTCCCTACCGGCCCCAAGGGGGATGACACCGCAGCCTGCCCGGCCCCCAACACGGGGGCTGGTAGGGACGGCTCGCCGAGCCGTCCGTCAGCGACTAGAATCAAGACATCGTGTTCTTCCGCCCGTCCCTCCCCCTGCGGGGCGCCTCGCTCGGCCTCGCGTTGGCGCTCGCGGCGACGCCACTCGGTGCCCAGACCCGACAGGCCGCGCCGCCGAAGCCGACGGCCGAATCGCTGTTCCAGCAGGCGCTCGAGCTCCATCAGGCGGGCGACGTGCTGGGCGCGATTGCGGCGTACCAGGCGTCGCTGAACCTCAATCCCGACAACCCCGGCGCGCACTCGAACCTCGGCGCCGCGTACGTGAAACTGGGCCGCTACGAAGACGCCATCAGGGAGTACCGGACGGCCGTCGAGGCCGATCCGAAGAACCCGGCGTTCCAGTTCAATCTCGGCCTGGCGTACTACAAGTCGGCGCAGATCCCCCAGGCGGCCGAGACGTTTGCCCGGGTGATCGCCGTGCAACGCGATCACCTGAACGCGCGACTGCTGCTCGGCGACTGCTACCTCCAGATGGGCCGGTTCCAGGACACCATCGACGCACTCGCCCTCTGGCAGGACAGCTACGGCGACAGCCCGGCTTTCGCCTACATCCTCGGCAGCGCGCTCATCGAAACCGATCGCCTCGACCAGGGCCAGGTGTTGATCGACCGGATCTTCAGCAAGGGTGAGTCGGCCGAGGCGCACCTGCTGATGGCCACCGTGCACCTGCGGCGGACCGACAACCCGGCCGCGCTCGACGAACTCCAGAAGGCCGCCGCCCTCAATGCGAAGCTGCCCCTCGTCCACAGCCTGATGGGTCGAGCGCTGCTCCGGACGGGCGACCAGGAAGGAGCCGCGAAGGCGTTCGCCGCCGAACTGGTGAACAACCCCAACGACTTCCAGGCCAACCTCGAGATCGGCGACCTGAAGAAGCGCGAACAGAAGTTCGACGAGGCCGAACCGTACATCAGGCGCGCACTCCGCATGCGTCCGCAGGATCCGACCGCGCGCTTCTCGCTCGCGGGCCTGCACGTGTCGCGCGGCGAGACCGAGCCCGCCCGCGTCGTCCTCGAGTCCATAGTGGCCGACTCGCCGACGTTCACCGAAGCGTACGTCCTGCTGGCCACGGTGTACTACCGCCTGCAGCGCCGCGAGGACGGCGACCGCATGCGCGCGGTGATCGAGAAGCTCAACGCCGAGGCGCAGGCGCGGCAACCCGGCGCGAAGGCCGCCGAGGCCGCCGCGGCTGGGGCCGCACGGCCGACGCCGGAGACCCCACCGCGATGACGGCATACGCGCGACGTCTCACCGCGACCGCAGCCGCCCTGATGCTCGCGGTGCCGGCGGCGCAGGCCACGGCCGCCGGTCAGTCGCCCTCGGCGCAGCGCCCGCCCGCATCCGCGAGCCAGCGTCCGTCCCCGGGCACGCCCGGGGCGAGCGGTGCGGCCAAGGCGGCCCCGCAGCCGGCCGGTCCCACGATGCGCAAGGCCAACGCCGCCCGTGAGGCAGGTGACCTCGAGCCGGCGGTCGATCTGTATCGCACCGTCGTCAAGGCGTCGCCCCGGAACGTGGAGGCGTGGTGGTATCTCGGCACCACGCTGTACGAACTGGAGCGGTGGCCCGACGCCCGCGCGGCCTTCGACCGCGTCGTCCGCCTCGACAAGACCAACGGCGCGGCGCTCGCGTTCCGTGGGCTCTGCACGTTCCGGCTGGGTGAATACGACGTGGCGCTGGCCGACTTGCTGCAGTCGCGCGCGCTGGGCGTGAGCGGGAATGCCGAGGTCGGGTCGGTGGCGCGGTTCCACGCGGGCCTGACCATGACCCGGCTGGGCCAATTCGAGCTGGCACTCAACACGATTGGCGAGTTCGCGCTCGAGGGCAACGACGCGCCCCAGATCATCGAGGCCCTCGGCGTGGCCGCCCTGCGCATGCCGCTGCTGCCGTCCGAGGTGCCCGGCGAGAAGCGCGAGATGGTGATGATGGCCGGGCGGGCAAGCTACTTCATGGCGATGCGGCTCGCGCCGGCCGCACGCACGGCGTTCGAGGAACTGACGCTGCGCTTTCCCGAGGTGCCCAACGTCCACTACGCGTTCGCGGTCTTCCTGCTCACCGACGATCCCGATCGGGCGTTGCGCGAGTTCGAGCGGGAGCTGGCGATCCAGCCCGGGCATGCGACGTCGCACGTGCAGATGGCGGGCGAATACCTCAAGCGGGGCGATGCCGAGAAGGCGCGACCGCACGCCGTGCGGGCCGTGGAGCTCGCGCCGACCGACTTCATCGCTCACCGGCTCCTCGGCCAGGTCCACCTCGAAGCCGGTGAGGTGGAGGCGTCGATAACGGCACTCGAGCAGAGCCGGAAACTCGAGCCCAACAGCCCCATGGTGTTCTTCAGCCTGGCCAAGGCGTATGCACGCGCGGGCCGCGACGCCGACGCCGAGAAGGCGCGAGCCGAGTTCACGCGGCTCGATCGGCTGGCGCGATTGCAGCGCAGCGGCGTGAGTGCCGTGGGCGGCATCACGCCGTAGGAGTAAGTGCAGACGGACCGCTGGGCCAGCGGTCCCTACCTGGTGCGGTGAGGAATTGCGCGCGCCGAGGCCGACTTGATGATGATTCGATTCCGTCGCGTCCGGGTGTTCGGCATCCTCGTCCTCGCTCTGGCGTCCGTCGTGGTGGCCGCCCAGGAGCCGGCACCGCGTCGCGCACCGGGTGTGTTCACGTCCACGGTGACGGCGGTCGTCGTCGATCTGGTGGTGCGCGACCGCAGGGGCCAGCCGGTCACCGACCTGACGGCCGACGACTTCGAAGTACTCGAGGACGGCGTGGCGCAGCAGGTCGGGTCGTTCCGCCTGCCAGCGGCCGAGAAAGCGTCGCCCCCGGCTGCGCCGGCGGCAGTGGCCCCACCCGCCGCGGCCGCCCAGGCGCCTCCCCAGGCCACGCCCGCGCCTGCCTCGGCGTCGTCTGCCCCGACTGCGCGCGATGCAGCCTCGGTGGTCGCGCTCGTGTTCGACCGGCTGTCTCCCGACTCGCGTCGTCTCACCAAGCTCGCGGCGGATCGCTACATCGGCAAGGGCGCCGAGAGCGAGCACGTGATCGGGATCTTCGCCACCGACTGGGGTCTCGAGATCCTGCAGCCGTTCACGCGGGATGCTGCCGTGATCCGTCAGGCGCTCGACACGCTCGCGACGCGCACCGGCTCACAGGCCTCGGAGTCGATGGCCGAGGCGAGGTCGAATCAGCAGCGGGCCACGCAGATCCAGGACCTCATGGCGAGCATCGGCACCGGGACGCCTGCCGCGGGCGCCGCGCAGGGAGCGGCGGGCGCCGACCTGCAGATGGCGCAGATGCAGCAGCGCATGTCCGAGACGTTCACGATGCTCGAACGCGACCAGCAGGGCTACGGGACGATGAATGCGATGTCGGCGGTGGTCAACGCGCTGAAGCTGGTGCCCGGGCGGAAGAGCGTGCTGTTCTTCTCGGAGGGCCTGGTGATTCCGCCCAACGTGATGCCGCGGTTCCTGTCGCTCATCGACGAGGCCAACCGGGCCAACGTGGCCTTCTATGCCATGGACGCCAAGGGGCTGCGTGCCGAGAGCACACAGGCCGAGGCACGCGACGAGATCAACGCGTATGCGGCGGGCCGCCTGAACAACGGTGAGCGCAACATCGGCGCGGGCGGCGCGGCATCGCGCTACCTGGAACGCAACGAGGACCGGCTGCGCATGGATCCCTCGTCGGGGCTCGGTCAGCTCGCCAACGAGACGGGTGGGTTCCTCATCGCCGGCAGCAACAACTTCGACAAGGGGTTCACGCGGGTGTCCGAGGACATCCGCGCCCACTACGTGCTCACGTACGCCTCGAGCCGTCCGGAGTTCGACGGCAAGTTCCGCACGATCTCCGTGAAGGTCAAGCGACCCGGGCTCACGGTGTCGCACCGGAAGGGCTACTACGCGGTGCCGCCGAGTGCGGATGGGGCGCCGGTGCTCGCCTACGAGGCGCCCGGGCTGGCCCTCCTCGAGTCGTCTCCGCTGCCCAACGCGTTCCCGATCACGGCGCGCGCCTTCGTGTTCCCTGCGGAGGAACAGGCCTCCACGGCCACCCTGCTGGTCGGTTTCGACACGAAGCACCTCGACTACCAGACGACCGGCGACACGTTCGGCGCCGAGGCGGTGGTGATCGCACGCATCCGCGACGGCAACGGCCAGGTGCTGGCCAAGATGAGCGAGCAGTACACGCTGGGGGGCACGAAGGAACAGCAGGCCAACTCGCAGGCGGGCCGTGTGGTGTTCTTCCGCAAGCCGGTGCTGCCGCCGGGACTCTACTCGCTCGAGGCGATGGTCTACGACACGCACACCGCGAAGGCCAGCGTGCGCATCAGCAGCCTCGAGGTGCCAGCCCCGGCGAGCGCGCCCCTGCGCATGAGCAGTCTCTTCGTGGTGCAGCGAGCGGAACAGGTGCCCGCAGCCGAGCGCGACGCGACCAACCCGCTCTACTTCGGCGAGATGCTGCTGTACCCGAACATCGGGGAACCCCTGTCGAAGGCCGAGTCGAAGGAACTCGCCTTTGCGTTCGCCGTGCAGCCCGGGAAGGCGCCGGTCAGTGGTGCGACGATCACGCTCGCGAGAAGCGGGCAGGTCGTGGGGCAGGCGCCGCTCGAACTCGACAAGCCCGACGCGACCGGCACCATCCACCAGATCGGCCGGCTGCCCATGGACGCGCTCGAGCCAGGTGCCTACGAGATACGCGTCGCGATCCAGAGCGGCCCCGTCGCCGTCACGCGGAGCACGCGAGTCACGGTGGTTCCCTAGAGCTCGACCGCTGCGCCCCGAGCAGTCGGGGCATTGCGCCGCACTTCGCATGCGCGTAGAGTGGCAGAGCCAGCGTCCAGTATCTGAACGACTGCTCGGGGGGAGCATGTCGCTCGCATTTCGCCTCGGCGTCGTCGTCTTGTCCGCGCTCGTCGCGGCGTCGTCGCCTCACGCACAGCAGCCGGTCCCGTCATCGTCGCCCGCCGCCGACGCGCAGCCGACCTTCCGGCTACGCACCGATGCGGTCGTCGTGGACGTGGTCGTGCGTGGCGACGGCAGGCGTCCGGTCGAGGGGCTCACCGCCGACGACTTCGAGATCCGCGAGAACGGGGTCCTCCAGGAGGTCACGTCGTTCACCGCGAGGCAGGCGCCGGCGGTCCGCGTGCTGCCGACGGCGGAGCTCGACGCGCCGCTCGCCTCCTCGACGCCGGCCGACGGGATCCCGTTGCGCGATATCCGGGTCACGCCCGACGACAGCATCGGCGACGCGGGCGTGGTGGCGATCGTGTTCGACCGGTTGACGCCGGAGGCGCGGTGGCTCGCACATCGGGCGGCTCGACAGTTCATCGGCCACGGTCCCGAGGCGCCCGGTGTGATCGGGGTGTTCGGCATCGACCTGACGCTGCGCCCGGTGCAGAACTTCACGCGCGACTACGCGCGCATCCGCCGAGCGGTCGACGTGCTCGGGCAGAATCAGGCCCTGCCGTTCGGCAACGACCGCGCGTCAATCCTCGACCTGCAGGCCGGCGGCACCGGCGTGGGAGTCGGCGCCGTGCCGCCGCCCCTCAGTTCCCCTGCGAGCCAGGGCGTGGCCGGCGATCTCCAGGCCATGCAGCTGCGCATGATGCTCGGGTTCGAGATGGCCGAGCGCGACTTCAACAGCAGCATCACGCAGGACGCGCTGCTGGCGCTCATCAGCGCCATGGCCGACGTGCCCGGCCGCAAGAGCCTCGTGCTGTTGTCGGAGGGCCTCGACCAGGGACCCGCGCTGCGCGGTCGGCTGCAGGACGTGATCAACGCCGCCAACCGCGCCAACGTCGCGATCTACACGATCGACGCGGCGGGGCTGCGAACCGTGTCGCCGACCGACGAGGTGCGCGACATGCTGAACGTCGCGGCGGTCAACGGCATGTCCCTGGCTGGCGTCGAGCGCTTCGAGGCGATGCTGATGTCCACGCCGTCGGCGTCGCTCGGTCGCCTGGCTCGAGACACCGGCGGGGCCTACGTCGAGGGCACCAACGATCTGGCGCGCGTGTTCACGCGTGTCTCGGAGGACATGGCGAACCACTACGTCCTCACGTACGTCTCGAGCAACCCGACGTACGACCGCAAGTACCGCCGCATCAAGGTGCGTGTCAGGCGCCCCGGCGTGACCGTGACGGCGCGACACGGCTACTACGCCCTTCCACCCACGCGCGGCTTCGTCACGCACGCCTGGGAGGCCCCCGCGGTCTCGGCGCTCGAGGCGTCGCGGCTGCCCAATGCGTTTCCCGTCCACCTCGAGCGGCTGGTGTTCCCGACCACCGACCCCGAGGCGTCGGTGGTACCGCTCATCGTGCAGACCGACGCCCGGCACCTGCGCTACGACGTGGACGACGACCGCTATCGGGCCGAGGCGGTCTTCCTCGTGCGCATACGCGACATCAACGGCCAGATGCTGGCCAGGGCGAGCGACCAGTACGTGCTCCAGGGACGGGCCGAGCACGTGGAGGAGTCGCGCGGCCAGACGATGCTCTTCTACCGGCAGGTGACGCTGCCGCCGGGCACGTACGTGGTGGAGGCCGTCGTGCACGACGTGCAGGCCGACCGCGCGAGCGTCAGGGTGGGGAGCCTGGAGGTGCCGCGTGCCCCGACGGGCCTGCCGCGCCTCGGCAGCGTGTTCCTCGTGAACCACGCGCAGCGCGGCATCACCTCGCGTGCACAGGTGCGCAGCCCGCTCCTGCACGATGGCGTGCTGCTGTACCCCAACCCGGCCCGCTCGGTCACCCGAGGCGCCGCGGACCTGACGTTTGCGTTCTCCATCGTCCCGGCAGGCGAAATGGTCGAGCACGCCCGGGTCGAACTCGTGCGAGGCCGCGACGTGGTGGGTCGGGCCGAGATCGCGCTCGGGCCGCCGGGGTCCGACGGCCGCATCCAGCACATCGCGTCCCTGCCCACGAACGACCTGCCGGAGGGGACCTATGACCTCCGCGTGAGCGTGCAGAGCGGCACGTCGCTCGTGTCGCGCTCGGCCCGTGTCACGGTGACTCCATGACGTGGCCGCGGACAGGGCCCGGTCCTGCACGGCCGGGCCCGTCGCGCCCCTGGCAGCTGCGGTATGCTTCGCGCAGACGGCCATGGCACTGTCGCAGCTGCTCTACGTGAGCCAGACGAGGCTCGATTGGTCGCCCGACGAGCTGGCCGTGCTGGTGGCCCGCGCGCAGGCACGCAACGCGCAGGATGGGCTCACCGGACTGCTGCTCTACGGTCGTGGACACTTCCTGCAGCTGCTCGAGGGGCGCCGACAGCCGTTGCTGAACACGTTCAACCGCATCGTGCTCGACATCCGGCACCGCGACGTGGATGTGCTGCTCGACGGACCGATTGTCCGGCGGACGTTCGACGGGTGGGCGATGGGCCTGCTCGACGTCACGCGCGGCGGAGACCTGGACCGCGAGCGATTCGACCGCATCATCCGCGCGTTCACGCCGGGCACCGGGCCCGTCGCCGACAACGCGCTCGCGGTGAGGCTGCTGCAGGAGTTCCGCGCGCACGCCGCCGAGGACTCCCCGTCCACGCTACCCGACCTCACCTGACAACCGACCCCAAGGAGTCTGCCGTGTCTTCGTCCTCCCTCTCCCGTCGATCGCTGCTCCAACTGGCCGGCACCGCCGCCGTCTTGCCGCTGGTACCCGGCTCACCGGCCGAGGCTCACGGCGCTCGGTCGGGGCAGGGTCCGAAGGCGCTGCCACTGAAGATCGGCGTCGCGTCGTACTCGCTGCGCAAGTTCCCCCGCGACAGGGCCATCGCGGCCCTGAAGGACCTCAACGTCAAGTACGTGACCATCAAGGACGTGCACCTGGCACGCACCGACACGCCCGATCAGGTTCGCGCCGGAGCGCAGCAGTTCCGCGATGCCGGCATCACGATCATGGGAGGCGGCACGCTCACGTGGAAGACCGCCGACGAGGCGGCGATGCGAAAGGACTTCGAGTACGCCAGGGCCGCCGGCATGCCGCTGGTCGTGTGCTCGCCCGCACCCGAGACGCTCGACCTGCTCGAGAAGATGGTCAAGGAGTTCGACATCAAGGCGGCCATCCACAACCACGGCACCGAGGATCCCTGGTGGCCGGCGCCGTCCGACGTCCTGAAGCGGATCGACAAGCGCGATCCGCGCATGGGCATCTGCATGGACATCGGTCACGCCATCCGCGCGGGTGCCGACGTGGTGAAGGCCGTGGGGCAGGCCGGCCCCCGGCTGCTCGATCTGCACATCAAGGATCTCACCGACACGAAGAACCGCGAGAGCCAGGTCGAGGTCGGGCGGGGCGTTCTGCCCATCGCCGGCGTCTTCCGGGAGCTCGTGAGGACGAAGTTCGCCGGGCACGTGTCGCTCGAATACGAGATCAAGGCCGACGACCCGGTGCCCGGGATGCTCGAGTCGCTGTCGTACATGCGCGGCGTCGCTGCGGCCCTCGCCTAGCTCGCGGCGTCGTATCCCGAGGGATACGTCATGTCCACCTGGTTCCGCCTCCGTTGGGCGTCTGCGACAGTCGCCCTGCTGCTCACGACGGCCGGCGTGTGGGGCCAGACCCGCCCGAACCCGAACTACCCGGGCAGCGTCGGCTCGCAGCCGGACCAGCCCGGCGCACAGCGGTTCGAGACGACGTCGACCGCCATCGTGGTGGATGTCGTGGTGCGCGACGGCAAGGGCGGGCTCGTCACCGACCTGACTGCCGACGACTTCGAGCTCTACGAAGACCGCGTGCGGCAGTCGGTCGGGTCGTTCACCGTCGCCAATCGCGGCGCGGGGATCGCCGTCACGGCACGCAAGCGCGACGGCGCCACGCGCGTGGAGGGCGGCGGCGCCACGCCGGCGAGCCCGGCCGCGCCCGGGGGGGAGGGTGGCGCGACGGCGCTCGTGTTCGATCGTCTCACGCCCGAGAACCGTGCCCTCGCGCAGCGCGCGGCCCTGGCCGGCATCCCCATGGACGGCGGCGAACTGCCCGATCGCGTGGCGGTGTACGCCATCGACCTGCAGGTGAACCTGCTGCAGCCGTTCACGCGCGACCCGGCCTCGGTGCGCGCGGGCCTGCAGAAGGTGGGCGGGGTCGCCGCGTCGCAGTTCAGGCCGCGCGACCGCCGGCTGGTGGAACTGCAGGAGCGTCGCATCGAGCTCGGCCCGGAGCTGACCGCCACGGTCTCGGCGCAACGGGGGGCGCCGACGGGCGCCGGCATGCAGGCCATCGGCAGCATCGAGGTCGAGCTCGCGCAGAACCGGATGGAGAGCCGGATGCTCGAGATCTTCGACACGCTCGAGCGCGAGCAGCAGGGGTACAGCACCACCAATGCGCTGCTCGCCGTGGTGGCGAGCCTGCAGGACATCCCCGGCCGGAAGACGATCGTGTTCTTCTCGGAGGGCCTGGCCGCGCCGCCGGCGGCGCTGCAGGCCTTCCGGTCGGTCATCGACACGGCCAACCGGGCCAACGTCACGATCTACACCGTGGATGCCTCGGGGTTGCGCGCCGAGAGCGTGGTGGCCGAGACCCGTCGCGAGATGACGGCCGCGAGCACCGACCGCATCGTGCAGATCGAGACCGGCTCGCTGCCGATCGGCGGCTCCATGCTGCGCGTGATGGAGCGGAACGAAGACATGCTGCGGCAGGACCCCCACACCAGTCTCGGGGATCTCGCCCGCGACACGGGTGGCGTGCTGGTGCGCGACACCAACGACCTGCGGTCCGCCTTCCGCCGGATCGACGAGGACATGCGGTTCCACTACGTCCTCACGTACGCGCCGCAGAACCAGGTCTTCGATGGCCGTTTCCGCGAGATCGACGTCAAGGTGCGGCGTCCCGGCGCGCGCGTGTTCGCGCGTCGTGGCTATTTCGCCGTGCGCTCGCTGGGCCCGATGCCAATCCTCGGGTACGAGGCGGTGGCCCTCGCCGCGCTCGACCGCACGCCGCTTCCCAATGCGTTCCCGATTCGCGCCGGCGGCCTGTCGTTCCCCGAGCGCGCGCGTCCCGGGCTCACGTCGATTGTCGTCGGGTTCGACACGGGCGTGCTGCAGTTCGACCGGGACGAGCGCGAGCAGGCCTACTCGGCGGAGGCGGTCGTGGTCGTGCGCGTGCGAGACACCAGCGGTCGGGTCGTCTACAAGACGAGTCAGCAGTACCTGCTGTCGGGCCGGCTGCACGAACTCGACGCGGCTCGACGCGGGGAGATCCTGTTCTACCGCCAGCCCGAGCTGCTGCCCGGTGCGTACAGTGTCGAGGCGATGGCCCACGACGCGAAGGCGGACCGCAGCAGCGCCCGCATCTCCACCGTCACGGTGCCGTCTCCCGAGAGTGACCACGCGCGTGTGAGCAGCGTGGTCATCGTGCGGCGTGCCGAGCAGGTGACCCCCGCCGATCGCGACGAGAAGAACCCGCTGTACGTCGGCGACCTGCTGCTCTACCCCGACGTGGGCGTCCCCACGCTGCGGCGCGGCGAGGGTGAACTGGCGTTCTTCTTCACCGCGTACGGCGCCGCGCGCGGGGAGACGCGCGGCCGCATCGACCTGCTCGCGCAGGGGCGGATCCTGTCGACCGCCCCCGTCGCACTCGACACGTTCGACGCCGAGGGTCGCATGCCGCAGCTCCAGCGCATGCCAATCGACGCCCTCTCGCCCGGTGTCTACGAGCTGCGCGTGACCGCCACCGACGCCCGCGGCAGCGACAGCAAGACGGCGAAGTTCAGGGTCGCGGAACGGTAACTTCAGGATTGCGGAATTTCAGCGTTTCATCGGCACCGCCAACCTCCGACGCGTCAACCTGGTGCGAGCGGTGCGCTGGCGGTTGTGGGTGCGGTGGGGTGGCGGACTGATCGAAGTGGGTAAGGTGGTGATGAAGTTCTGAAGTTCCTGCAATCCTGCAACTCCTACTTCCCGCGATTCCGCCACACGTCCACCACGCTGTCCATGGCGGGGCCGAACGCGAACGCGCCGACGACGATGTCGGGGCGGCCGTCGCGGTCGTAGTCGCCGACGTCCAGGGTCGCGTAGGCCGGGGTCCCGATGCGCACCGCGTGGCGGGTCCACGTGAGCGGCGCGGTCTGCTCGATCCACACGACGGCGGGCAGCGTCGCCTCGGCGGGTCCTCCGCCGCCCGCCACCATCGCCGACGCCACGATGTCGAGGTCGCCGTCGCCGTCGATGTCGGCGGCCACCGCACGATGGGCACCCGGGAGCGCCGCGATCGGCCGGGATCGCCACGGGAACGTGCCCGTGTTCTCGATGAGCGTGATGCCGTGGTAGGGCTTCAGGATGAAGTCGTCGAAGGTGTCGCCGTGCGTGTGCAGCACGTCGAGGTCGCCGTCTCCGTCGAGATCCACCAGCTCGATGCCCGACGACCCCCAGTTCGGGTGCGGCGCCTCGAAGATCGTCTCGGCCCGGAACATCCCCTTGCCCGTGTTGAGGAACGCCACCACCGTCTCGTGCTCCTGCGCGAAGAGCGCCACGATGTCGGGGCGCCCGTCGCCGTTGAGATCGGTGACCGGCACATGGATGGCGCCGTGTCGCGCGTCGAGTTCCGCGACGACGAAGCGCGGGGTCTTCCAGTCGACGGTCTGATTCTCGAGCAGGACGAGGCTGCCGCTGCGTCGCCAACCGAACACCGCCGCGACGAGGTCGAGGTCGCCGTCGCCGTCGAAGTCGGCCGCCCGCACGTCGGCGACGCGACCCAGGCCCTCGGCGAGCACCACCTTCGCGTACGTCCCCGCACGCTCGCGGCGCAGCCAGACCACGGCGCCGGACGTGTGGTCGGCGGGTTGGAACGACCCGAGGTCTCCCACCAGCAGGTCGCGCAGCCCGTCGCCATCGAGATCGACCGACTCGATCCGTGAGGGATGTGGGATGTCGGCGATGGTCGTGAGCGCCGCCCCGGTCGCTCCCGGGCCGGCGTGCACGACGAGGCCCGCGCGCATGTCGGACGCCACGATCTCCAGGCGGCCGTCGGCATCGAGGTCGAGCAGTCGTACGTTGGCCACGGCGGGGTGCGACGGGCCCGACGCACCCTTCAAGGTCAGGGTGCGCCGTTCGAAGGCGACGGGGCTGGCGCCGGGAGCGGGCCACGGCTCGTGCGCGGGCAGGGCGTCCGGTGCGGCACCCTCGTAGAACCGCTGGATGCGGAGCATCTCGGGCGGCAGCGGGATCATGGCCGAGGCGGTGCCCATCATGCCCACGGGCTCGGGCACGCCGTCCATGATCAGCTGCATCCGTACCAGTTCGTCGCGCCAGGCGCCGCGCGGGAGGATGTCGGGCGGCGGGAAGCGGTGGCACGCCGTGCCGCAGCGATCGCGCACTTCCTGCTCGGTGGCGACGGACCCCGATGGTCCGGTGCGGGCGGGAGGGCTCGGGACCTGTGCCGCCGTCGCCAGCGCCGACCCGGGCACGCGGGTCGGATAGACTGCCGGGACCAGGCACGCGACGGCCAGCGCGGCCAGCCAGAGGGCCCGCGGCACGCGGCGGGCAGGCGATACCTGGTGCATCGGTGCCAGTCTACTTCCTGCGGCCGCGCGGCGGTCGCACCCTTCGCATGTCGGACGCGACGCCCGCTTCGCCCGTTCCCCGCAGCCCCATCACGTGGCTCGTGATCGGCGTGCTCGTGGCGGCGTTGATGGTCGTCACGACCTCGTTCTACGCCCGCCGCGAGGTCCGCCGGCTCCGGGACGAGCAGGTCGCCCTCACCGAGCGTCACCGGCTCGACACGCTGCAGTTGATCCGGATCGACAACAACGTCGCCACGCTCGCCGAGACGCTCCGCGACATGACCGACGGGAGCGAGCCCTACCCCCTGCCGGCCTGGCAGCAGGCGTTCGAGCGGCTGCGCGTGGACCTGGATCAGGCGCTGGCCCGCGAACGTGAGCTCGCCCCCGTCGCCCGGCCCGCCGCGCAGGCCCGCCAACTCGACGAGGCGGTGCGCCGGCTCTGGGACGGGCTCGATCGGGGCTTTGCGGCGGCGCGCGAGGGTCGCGATGCCGAGGCGCGCCGGATCTTCACGACCGAGGCCGCCGCGCGTCAGGCCGAACTCACGCACCAGGTCTCGCAACTCCTGCTCGCCAACACCCGGGCCGACGATGAGGGCACGGCGCGGGCGCGGGCCGTGTACGATGCCGTGGACCGCCAGATCCTGTGGCTGAACGTCGGCCTGGTCGCCGCCCTGCTCGTCGCCGGTGCGACGGTGGTGCTGGCCGTGTACCGGAACCTCCGCGCGTTGCAGCAGTTGTCGGCCGAACGCCGGGCCCTGTCGTGGCGCATGATCCGGTTGCAGGAGGACGTGCAGGCCAACCTCGCACGCGAACTGCACGACGAGTTCGGACAGGTGCTCACGGCGCTCGGCTTCGGCCTCAACCGCACGAGGCGCCACGTGGAGCAGGGCGTCTCGTCTGCGTCCGACGTCGCCACGCAGATCGCCGAGCTGCAGGATCTCGCGCGGCAGGTGCTCGACGGCATCAGGCAGCGATCGCGGGCGCTGCATCCGGTGGTGCTGGACGACTTCGGGCTGGAGCACGCGCTGCGTGCGCACGTGGACCTGGTGGCACGGCAGACGGGGCTGCCGATCGAGGTGCAGACGACGGGCGACTTCGCGGGACTTCCCGCCGAGACCGCCACGCACCTCTATCGCGTGCTGCAGGAGGCGCTGACCAACGTCGTGCGGCATGCCGGCGCCTCGGAGGTGACGGTGACCGCCGAGCGCGACGAGCACGGAGTGCGGCTCATGGTGGACGATGATGGACGAGGCGTCGATGAGCGACCGGCCGCGTCGCCGGGACTCGGCTTGACGAGCATGCGGGAACGCGCGGCGCTGATGGGCGGGTCGTTCGCCATCGGCCCCAGTCCGCTGGGCGGCACGCGCGTCACGGTGTCGGTGCCCGTGCCTCACGAATCTGGCTAATTCCAGAGGTCAGAACTGCTGAATTTCGTCGTCACCGCCAACCTTCGAGGCAGTCCGGTGGGTGTGCAATGCTGCAATTCTGAAGTCCTGCAATTCTGTGGAGGTCTCAGTTGATTCGCGTGATTCTCGTCGACGACCACGCCCTCGTGCGCCAGGGGTTCCGGCGAATCCTCGAAGAGGAGCCGGGCCTGTCGGTCGTCGGCGAAGCTGGCAGCGCGCAGGAGGGTGTCGAGCTGGCCCGACAGGTCAAGCCCGACGTCGTGCTGATGGACATGTCGATGCCCGACGCCAACGGCATCCATGCCGCCCGCGAGATCCTGCGTGAGCGGCCCGCCACCAGGATCCTCGTGCTGAGCATGTACTCCGACGCCCAGTACGTGCGCAGCGCACTCGACGCCGGGGTCTCGGGTTACATCCTCAAGAGCGCGCTCGAGACCGACCTCACGCGGGCCGTCAGGGCCGTGGCGGCGGGGCAGCAGTACCTGAGCCCCGAGCTGTCGGGCGTGCTGATTCGTGCGCTCCGCGACAAGCAGGAACGCGCCGATGCACCTGACGTGTTCGACCAGCTGACGCAGCGCGAGAAGCAGGTGTTGCAGCTCATCGCCCACGGCAAGTCCAACAAGGAGATCGCGACGCTGCTGAACCTGTCGGTCAACACGGTGGCCGTGCACCGCGCCAACCTGATGAGCACCCTGGGCGTCCACAAGGCCGCCGAGCTCGTGCTCTACGCCGTCCGCAAGGGATTGGTGTTGCCTGAGTAGTGGCAATGCCGGGAATGCCGAGAATGCCGGGAATGCTGCCAATGCGTCGTGCCATCGCTCTCGTCATGGCGTGCGCGGCGGTTGCGGTGGCGGCGCAGGGGCCGGCGCCTGCCGTGAAGCTGACCGACATCACGCGCGAGGCCGGCATCACGGCCCGGCACGACAACGGCGCCCAGGGCGCCAAGCTGCTGCCCGAGACGATGGGCGCGGGCGCCGCGTTCTTCGACTACGACAACGACGGCCGGCAGGACCTGCTGCTGGTCAACGGCCTGTTCCCCGGGGGCGGCGGCAACCGGTACGCGACGCTCTACCACAACGACGGCTCGGGGCGGTTCACCGACGTCAGCGTGGCGGC
>VFQN01003779.1_pt1 | contig 20926 bp, 31 predicted proteins | sample 3512371 | NCBI WGS metagenome assembly VFQN01 (sample SAMN10412370, study PRJNA504923) | tailings metagenome | isolation source: Replicate 2 from Balatoc abandoned mine | place: Philippines: Itogon, Benguet | collected 2017-08-28
GGTGTATTGCCGTGTGGCCCTTCCGGTGATCTAGTTCGGTGCGTCGGGGTGTCCTAGCATGGTTTGAGGCTCCCTCAAGGGAGGGGATGTTTCTGCCCCTCAGGCCCCTCAGGCCCCCTTGTAACACTTGCAGATTAACCCGTCTCCCCCTCACACATGCGCACCGCAATGTCCTCATTTGCGTCCTTACACAAGTCAACTACGTCGCAAAAGGCGTGCTTCAGGCGCGCTGTTTGGTTGGTGCCTTGGTGATGTGGCACTGCTGGTGCGGGAAGGAGGCAAGGCCCGCGCCGCAGCCACCGGCCACGTGTCGGAAGTGGCAGACCTGGTCTCACTTGGCCTCACTCCTCAGGCAGTGCACTCGCGCGACCACGGAAACCCCGACCGCACGGTACTCGCGTGTGTGAGCTGTGAGCTGGCGTAACATCCTCCACGACTGTCTGCTTGCAACTGCTTTGTCTGCGTGCGTGTGGCGAGGGAGAGTCGTACACCCCTGTGCCATTCACTGTGCTGACCAGCTGAGGGGCGCTTGCGCTCGATGTATCGCGTGCCTTACAAGTTTACATAGATACATACCGGTGACTGCACATAGTCCTAGTGCCAAATGTAACGGCGTACCGCCCACTGACAGTCAACGAGTCACTCATGCGTTTTCCATTCCAGCTGCCTGCCTGGCTTGCCCCACACTGCTTAATTTTTTCAAGCGTCCATCCTGGTCCATCGCAACCCCGCCCCCAGCCGCGAAAGGCAGCAACACAACTATAGCAGCAGCAGGCCCACTATTGCAGCTGCACCACCCACAACAGCGCACGTAACTGCATCCGCCATCAGAGGGCAAAGACACCCTGCAGACACGAAACAACACCTGCTTAACGCAGCTCATACGCGGCGCTGCACGGCTTCGCACGCTAACTTCGCAAATCGACGGACGAGAGGCCCAGCGAGCCACCGACCCCAATACCGCCCCTGCGCACGTGTGTGACCAGGTGCAACCCATATCCCAGACGGTGCTGCTCCTATACACACAGTACGAATATGGTAATGAACATGCTCCCAGGGGGCCACGCTGCGCGTTGGGAGCCCCTGCGTGGCGTCATCCTAAAACACGCTCCTCCACGGCACAAACAACACGTACTACCATATGCAGCCCAAAACACGCTCCTCCCGGGCACACTACTAGGCAGGCCAAAACACGCCGCCATGTTCTACGGTCACTGCCTCTGAATCCGCAAGCACATTGACGCTTCCACGCTGTCCAAAGCGCACACGCGCATATATGAATAAAGATATCCAGTCGCACCAGCCCTACAGACGCCAGTCACCGTCCGAGAGCACACTCGGCCGTGCTTTGTAGTTCTCGAGACCGGCAGTGCTAGCAGGCAGCCAAACCACATTCGGTCGGCCAGCAATTGAGGGTCAGTACGCAGGATAAGTGAAGTGTGCAGCCTCCTAAACAACGAGTCCTTGCTTCGTTCTTGGCCCCCGAGTTGACCGCTATGTGCCAGGCAGCGGCCAACCGCCACACCCACAAGGCACGGCGTGTGCTGCTAACACACACCATCACACACTGTGCTGTGGGCTCCAAACGTCAGGCAAGGGCCACCGTCAACTAGCACGACGAAACGACACCCACTAACGCTTTTGCCATAGTTCCTGTAAGTGACAAGTACGATTCAAGTTCTGTTTGCCAAGTGCGAATAGAAGATCACAGCCTATTTTTTTGACCACGGGCGCACTGCCTCGGGTCATGCCCGCACGACCCAGGCTTGCGCTCTTAACGCCGAACAACACCCAAGCAACTAACAACGCGCATTGGATAAAGAGCGGTTGGGAACAAAGCAACGTACTATGGGCACTCTCGCACGCAGCCTCGGCTCTCAAATCCCCCCTCGATCGTTCCTTTGCCCCCTCTCCCAATGCTGCCAAATAACCTGTGATTCGCTCGCAGCGGTGGCCACTGACCGCACGGACCAACTGACGCGTGCAGTGTTGATGTTGTTGAACTATCAGACGCTCATAGAGTCTTCACCTGGCAACAAGGGTTAGCCAGTGCCGCACCGCAGCCGCTCCTCTGCGCTGGGCCCCAAGGCTCGCAGCGGGCTGCCGCCCAAGGGTCCTTCGTTCGCCGCCCCGCTCGTCTCAGCCCTTACACGAAGATGCGGTCCATGGGGTTTTCCTGCTGAGCTTCCATGCTGCAATCCGGGACAGGGTGGGAAGGCAACACGGAGCAACAGGATCGTCAGGATGGCGGGTGCTTCCATACCGTATCATGCAGGTGCGTACGTTGTGGAGCAGGCCAGGGCGTTGTGCCCAAGAAAGGCCAGCTGCCATACTGGGACGTCTTGGGCAGTGTCCATTCGTTTGGCTGTGTGTGGAACAGCAGGCATGCAGGTAGGTGGGTTACACCTGCTCACAGCCAGCTCACCGCTTAGCACCACGCATCCACGGTACGTTCCAGTGCTCTCCATGTTAGGTTACGGAAGTTTTGACCCGCTTGCCCGCACCCGTTGGCCACTTTGCAACCCCACACGAGCACCACCTCTTAGCCTCTGTGCCCTCAGCCCTTTTCCCTCCGCCCAGTCGCTGCATCCTGCGCCAGTCCCGCCTAGCTGTCCGGCACTGTATACTGGCCACTCTAAACGAAAGCCGTGTTGTCGTTGTAGGACGGAACTTGGTCCGTACGGCACTTTACGGCACCCACCTGATGGCGTAGTGGTAGCGTGCCTCGTCGTACTGCCCAGAGGTGCCGGGATCGCCCGACAGGTGCGCCAGCTCCCACTTGGAGTACTTCTTGGTCCACACGTCAGACACGTGCCACGACGATTTGACAAACAGCTGTGGGAAGAGGTGGAGGAGACGAGTCCCGTCGTCAACTTGCGTTAGATGTATTGCGCAGCTGTTGATTGCGTTTGGTGTGCGTGGCAGCGCGTGAGAGGCGTGGTGGGCGAGCGGAAGGGAGGGGGAAGGAGGAGGAAGAGGTACTGCGCTACGGTACACAATCGCGGGTTGCACCCTGGGTACTAAGAGTGGGCAACACGCGCTCAATTGAAAAGCACTGCATTGGCTAAAGGCCTCACAGGGGAGCAGAGCAGCTGGGTTCGGGACCGCAGCAACACGCGTGCCGCCATGCAGGGAAGCCTGGTGCCCCCATCCGACCATGCGCTTTCCGTACCGTGCATGGCCGCATGCTAGACGCATTGGCCCGCCGCAGGCGCGCCTGCAATGCCCTGCCCCGTGGTCCCACGCACACACCACCCAGCACCTTCACGAAAAGCCCCGCAGCGCCAAATCCGTTGCCCCCAGTCCGCAGCTCCCAGTCCTGAGGCGTCAGCCTTGCGATGCCCACTACTCCTGACCTTCCCAACCTTGCACTGCCCTGACCCGTACTGCCCAGTCCCGTACTGCCCAACCTTGCCAGCTCACCGTCTCGAAGGGGTGGAAGCTGATGCCCTCGTAGGTGCCGTCGCGCGAGGGGTGCACGTTGTCGTTGCAGCTCCAGTGGCGCAGGTCGCCCCAGTCGATGCCCTGCGCAACCGTACCGTACCGCACAATTTTAGAATTCGCAAACGTTATTCCACGGCTCGTGTTTACAAACACCACCATACGCCCCTACCCGCGCCCCAGCCATTGATTGTAGCACCTCAGTGCAGGCGCCACTAACTCATCCGCGCCTTGCAGCTGCGTGCGCAGGCCGCCGAGAACCCTGCCATAGCCCCTGCTGCTGCTCCTGCTGTACATCAACCGTGCCATGCAGCTGCCGTACGCCGCCGTTTGCCGTACCTTGGCGTACTTGGTCATGAAGGTGGCCACGTTGTAGCCCTCCTTAAGCATGGCGGCCGTCATGCCGTACTCGCCGCCCACCACGATGCCCTCGCCGTCGCTGCACAGCTTGCAGGTGCGGATCTGCATGGGTGTGGGTGAAGGATCCTCGGTTTAGTGTTGGTTTCGGAGGAGTAAGTAGCAGCAAGGTGGCGGTGCCAGGGGGCGCCGAGGCCATGCTTGGGCAGTCGGGGAGCGGTGGGAGCGTGTATTGTGGGAGCGTGCGCAGCAGGATGCGGCCGGCAGGCGCAGTCGCCCCCGTGCGTTCAGGAAGGGTCAGGCGCCGTACAACTCCAGCTGGCTGGCAGGGCGGGCGGGCAACAGTCCCCAGCTGCCTCTCTGATTGAACCCTGCCCCCAGGCCCGCACGCACATTGAAGACTCCTTCCCGTAGCAACAGGTCCAGTCCGATCGTGTCGATGGCGACTGCCCACGACTCCAGGCGCGGGCCGGGGCCGCCTGCGCAAGCGCAAGCACAAACGGGGCCACGTTAGTCACCACACATCCGCGCAGCGGCTCTCACGTTGCTGTCGGCGGCTTCCAAGCAGGTGCACGCCCAGTCCGGGCGGGGGAAGCAGACCGTCCGGCCGGTACCTACCCGCCCAGCGGCCACGGCTGGCAGGCACATTGGCAACCCTATGGATCTACCTGCCGTACCAATGAGCAAACAAACCGCCACAGCCCGAGCAACACAACCGCCACAAAACCGCGCCCACGGGTTGCACGGCAATACGCGCCGTCCCATGGGCCTGCTGCAAGGACGGAACCCCACCACACCCCCAGCCAACCACGCTAACCGCCTCCACCCACGGGCAGGTGCACCCGCGAAGATGTGGGCCTGCCGCAGCATCAAGCATGACGCCGGCTCGCACGCGTGACAGAATTTCGCCTGGGTGCGCTCCCAACAGGCGATCCAACTCGCGCACCCATCCACATCAACAACGGGCAGATACCTGCAAGTACGCAAAGGGCCGCCGCACCGCTGCGCACCAAGGCCCGTATGGGCCTGCAGCAGTGACGAACACGCCGCCACACCCCCGACGCCACGCAGCTCTCCCCCACGCATCGGCGGCCATGACCCGAGGCGTAACAGCACCCATTCCGCCTCATTTCCCTGCACACCACCAAAACCCGGCACCTACGCACCCCCGGATCCGTGACTCCCTGACGCCTTGCACGGATTCCACGCATTTCACGCACGCCCACGCACGCACCCGCGTCCACGATGGGCAGGCACACCAGCGACGCCGCCACCGCGTGGACCCTGTCCTTGAAGGGCGTGAGGAAGGCGTCCGTCCAGTGCCACGAGTCGGGCAGGTAGTGCGGGTAGTAGGGGCCCTTGGTGCTGCTGTTGAGCAGGATGAAGTACAGGTAGCTCCTGGGGGCGGGCGGGGAGGGGCGTGGGGGGTGGGGGTAACGGAGGAGTGGGATGGGGAGGGAGCAGGGAGGGAGCTGGTGGGTGTGAGGGCGCTGGGGGCAAGGGCCGGGCAGGGCTGGTACACGCGAGGCGAAGGGTGGATGTCTCGCAGTTGCTGCTTGCGTACCGCTAATTAAAAGGGCACATCGGTAAAGAGCCCCGAGGTCGAGAGGAAATACCCAGGCGGAGTGCGATGGCCGCCGAGACGGCACGTGTCAAGCTCCTAGGCGGGCTGGCGGTGCGTTCGGGTGGTGGGAGGTCGATACGGCGCTCTCCTGGCTGGTTTTGAAGCCCTATATCACCCCGTGATTTCCCAGTAGCTGCGCAGGTCACGCGGCACACCCACTTGAACTGGTCCGTGCGTTTGAGGTACTCGAGCGACACATTGTGCGACGCCAGGTCCATGCCCTCGTTCTCTGAGCGGAACAAAACGGTAGCTCCATCCACGAATCCGATCTGGGCAATGCCAGCTTCGCGAAGGTGTACGTCGACGGGTTGGCTGCGAGAGCAGAGGGCGAAATGTCAGTCAGAGGCCGACAGTTGCGCCTTGTGGCCTGGGGCAGGTGGGCCACGTGAAGGCGGGCGCGGGCCACGCCGTTGCCGCAGTTTCAAGGAGCCAGCGATAGTGCTTACCTGCCACTCCATCTGCTGCACGCGGTGCAGGGTCCCGGGGCGATGACGAAAACGAACGATATATGCTCCAGTTTCTCGTGGGGCGCCATCCCCACCTTCATGAAGAAATCAAAATTATCTCTCTGCAAATGTGAATGTATGTTGCAGACCAGAGTTAATCTCCCAGCTGCAGTGCGCTGACCGGTGACCCCGGTGACCCCGGTGACCCCTATTGGGCACCAGCGTGCCCCGGGCAACAGCGGGCAGGCGCTACTTGCCTGCGTCGCGTCTTTCTCCCAAAAAGCGTAGCTGACAAGAATCATTGCCTCCCCCTTCTTGAAGACAGTCGATGGGCTGGGGTCCTTTGTTGATGCGCAGTTCTGTGTTGCGACTCGGGGGCTCAGGAGAGGAAGGTGTACCACCTGCAACGATACTAAGCACAGCGCTAGTATAGCCCCCAGTGGGGCATAAAGCCGCCTGTGCAGACCCATACTGCCCGTCCTATGTAAGTCCTCCAAAAGGCGCAACAGATACTTTGTGTGATAGAAGAGCAAAGGTAGGCTGTATGGTATATGCTATTCGCAAGCTGTTTTGAGTCAGACGCAAACTGTGCGGACAATGAAAGGACCGCTTTTTCTTGCACGGGTAATTTCTGCAACAGACATCTCCCAGACTACGTTTGATTTCAGCCCGTCCAATCAATACAAAGTCTGAGATATAATTGCTTTTGTCCTGTGTTGCAGTATTAAGACCGAGGGCATACGTATGCAGCACAACCGCACCGCGAAGCAGGGCCGCGAAGAGTAACGGTAGGACGAACAGCGCAAGCGCAAACAATGCAGTGCTTCCGGAACCGCTCTGATACACAACAGGGCATAATGATGCTAGCGGCAATATACTGAGGGTTGCAAGGGCGCCAAACCTATGTTGGGTCAGGCTGTCGACTGCCTATTTGCGGAGGCTGGGACGAGGAGACATGGCAAATTTGGATGATTCAAGCTACGTCACTAGCTCTTGCCCACCCTTGTAGTGCACAATATGGCGTCTCTCGCTTCGGCTGTGTCCTCCACGCCCAGAACTGGCCACGTGGAGCGACCGAACGGGCAGGGCACGTTGCCGAGGTGCTGATATAAGCAACGGCGCCAGCACACCAGGCTGGCTTTCAGTGTGAACTTTCAAAGCACCATCTGCCATACACATGTGCAGCATGCAGCCTAGGCGTCGTACCGGTATCATGTGATGATGGCGTGGTCAGTATGGCACCTGCCGCTAAGGTGCTAGTTACTTGCCCAGGAAAGTGGGGCGCTGCCTGGGTGCACGTGTCACCGATGCGTTGGGCGGTTGGGTCGTGTCAACAACATCGCACACGCGCCAGCATTCCAAGGATCCTGTATCCCATCGAACCTGCAGGCTCTATGCAGGGTCACACGTGCTGTTACACACCATGTTGGCTGTGCTCCACTGCCCCTGCACCTGTCCGCACCAGGGCCGCGTAGCAGCATGGCAGGGCGGACCGCCTCGCCCCTTGAGTGCCGCTCGTGGGACGCGGCACGTGGGGGCCGGTCCCCTGCCATACGCTTGCTTCGCCCCTCCCCTCCGCTACACACACCGCGCCGCAAGACACGTGGCACGCCGGTGGCGTGGCTAGCCAGCTCCGGCCTGCAACACGCAAGCTCGCGCGACTCCAGCCCTGTGTAGAGATGCTAAAACACGCGCGCAACGCTGCGTGTCCCTGCCCCTACCACCATTCTTCACATCAGCAGCCATGTCGCAAACGAACAGCATCTGCTTCTCCACGCTCCTCCACCCTCCCTTACTCATCCCCGCCCTGCTGCATCTGGAGCTGCAACTGCTGCTGCCCGATGTACGACGGCAGCCGCGGCGAGCCGTACGATTGGATCAACTGCCTGCCCGCCGGACTGCCCGCCAGGCCCGACCCGCCGCCCGCCACGCCGCCGCCGCCCGCCAACGGGCCGCTGCCGAGGCCCATGCCTGACGGTGAGCTGCGTCCGGGGATGGAGGCGGCGGCGGTGATGGATGCGTGGCGGCGGGGGCTGAGCGGCTGCAGGGAGGGGCTGCGGGGGCGCTGCATGGGGCTGCGCCGGGGGTCGGCGCCCGTCTCGTAGATGATCTGTGGGCGAAGGGGAGCGCGCGCAGGGGCAACACGCCGACAGCGAGTGAGTACCGGTATGCTTGGGGGCGCAGTGTAATGGCGGGGGTCAGCGCCCGTCTCGTAAATGCAGGAGGGGCGAGACAAAGCGCGCAGGGGGCAACATGCCTTGGGCGGCGTGTGTGATGAGCTGATGACCCACAGGAAAGGGGAGCGCGCCAGGGCAACGTGCCGTAAGTGGCGTGTGTGTACGCGGCGGGGCGGAGCGGTGGCTAAGCGCGGCGGGGCGGCGTGGGGGCAGAGAAGGCAGTGCGACAGGCCTGCTCAGCGTATGGCCGAGTGCAGCTGGATGCAGTGTAATGCCAGCCAGCTGCCAGCGCGCCCGCAGCTTCTTTCCCAGCCACCTGCGCCTTGCCCGTGTCGTCCGGCTGCAGGGCGATGGGCCTTTTCGCCGTGTGCTTATGGGTGGCTTCATGCAGCTTTCCAGGGCAACCCGTACAGCTTTTGGCAAATCCCTGGAGCCCCTTGCCCACCACCCCTGCTCTTCGTCCGTGCCGCCCAGCTGCCCCTCACCATCCGCCTCACCGCTTCCCAGCTACGTGCAGCTTTCCGACGCAACCCCCTGCAGCTTCCCGCAGCTCCTTGGCCCCCCCACCTGCTCCTCGTCCGTGTCGTCCAGCTGCTCCTCGTCGTCGGCGTCCCCGCTGTCGCCCTCCACATCGGCAGCGGCCTGCGCAGCCTCCGCAGCCTGCTCAGCACACAGAACAGGGCACAGATTGCAGTAGTCCATACAGCTTAGGTGCCGTGGTACAGTGATCGCCATGCCGTGCAGCACGCGCCCTGTCCAGCTGGCTGTGGCGGCAGTGCCACGAGGAAGGCTGCCCTGCTTCCAGTCGATGCAAGCCCTTGGCTGCCAGCAGCCCTGCCCCATGGCCTCCATGCTGCATATGTACCCCATGTTCCCCACTCCGTGAGAGCGCGGGACTACCGTACACGGAAAGCCGACGCAGTCCTGCGCCCCCGTGCAGCCGTGGAGCCGTGCATATGCCATGGTGCCCACGCGCCCTTTATTATCTGCAGCCGCCTTCCACACCGCCGCCACCTGCACCCACGGCTCCCCTTGCACGTCCCGCACTCTACGTCCCGCGGCACGGCCAAACCTCCCACCTCACATGGCACCAACACGTCCCCGCGCACGTGTCCATGTGTATTAACCCGCTCACCCACCTGCATCGCCTCGTCCTCCTCGTCCCCATCGCCACCAAACACCGGCCGGAAGCTGCTCCTCCCCTGCATCCCGCTCGCCGACCCCACGCCGCCCTCCACGCCGCCGCCGATGCTGCCGTGCGCGCTGCCGGGCCGGCTGCCGCCCGCGGACATGGCCACCGCCGCCGCGGCGGCGTTGTACCGCGCAATGTCCGCGTCAGAGTCCATGGACGCAACGGCGGCGGCGGCGGGGCCGGGCAGCAGCGCCGCCAGCGGGCTCGACGGCGCGACGGCGGAGTCAAAGATGGCGGCGACGGCGGCGGCGGGCTGCGGCAGCAGCGCCGCCAGGGAGCCGCTGTGCGACCCGACGCGGCGGAAGGCGCTCATGGAGCCGGCGGCGGAGCCCGGCGCCGGCGGCAGCGGCGGCAGTGCGTTGGAGCCGGCGCGCGACGGCGAGTGGGCGCCACCGTCGGCGGTTGCGGCGCCGTGGCGGAGGGCAGGGGAGCCCGGCGGGGAGTTGTGCGACGCGGCGAGGACCGCGGCCGCTGGCGGCGGCAGCGGCACGGAGCCTGACGCGGTGGAGATGGCGCTGGAGGGGTTGCCCGTCGCGGCCGCGGCCGCCGCGGTGGCGATGGGGTGCAGGTGCGCCGGGAGCTGCTGTGGCGGCGGCGGCGTCAGGGTCCTTCCAGCGATGGCGGCGCCGCCGCCGCTGCCGTGGGATGAGGCCAGAGAGCCGACGCGCCCGGGGGACGCCGCAGCCGGGGCGGCGGCGGCGGAGGCGGCGGGGACGGGGATGGCGGCGGCCGCTGACGGCGAGGGCGACGGCGGCAGGAGGGTGCTGTTGCCGCCCAGGCTGCTGTTGCCGCCGCCGTCGTGTGCGGTGGCCACCTCCCAGTCCAGCTCCGAGGAGACGTTGCCGCCCAGCGTGGGCCATTCGGACAGCCCGTCCTGCAACCACGGACAGCAGCAGCACATACGATGACCTGTCACACTGGTACAGACGGTGTAGACAGCGTTGTGAACGGCCAGAGAGGCAGCGCTGGGCCACCAGCACGCGAGCACGCACACCGGTGTTACAGGTGCTCGCATCCCCTCCGCCACACACCTGCGGCTTGAGGTCGGGCAGCATCACACCCATCCTGCTCCTCTACCCCCCTCACACGCCCCCAACCCTCAACCCACTGCCACTAATACACACGTCCCAGTGCCTCCGCCACCCACCTGCGGCTTGAGGTCGGGCAGCACCAGGCTCCCCTCTCCCCCGAGCGCCCCCGCCCCCGCCGCCGCCCCGCTGGCGCTGCCGGGGCGCTGCGGGGAGGCGGCCTCTGGCAGCAGCTGGCTGGGGTCGTAGGCAAAGTCCCTGCGACAGCGGGGGCATGCGGTGTGATGGGTGTGATACTGGTGTGGGGACACTCAAGTCCTCTAATGAGGTGGGCCACGCACGGAGTACGGCACAAAAAGGGGCAAGGCCCCGGTCGAACGGCCCCCAGACAAGCCATAAAGGTGGGCCGGGACCGCAGGCCAAGTCTACGTGAACGGAATCGTCGGAGGGTTGTTGGGCCATACCCCGTCCTAACAAGAAAGCCGAGAACGTATCTGTACCATGTCAGCGGCGCACCCTGCTGCCGCTCTGGCTACAGCCCGAGCTTCAAAGCAAAGTCTTCTTGCCGCTGCGTGGTGGGCCCTGTGGCGAACAGCTTACGCCTACAAATGATGACGCCCCCCGCTTCACCCCACGAGCTCCCCCTCCTCAAACCCCAACATCCAGGGCTGCTTGCGGCCCGGTGTACAAACTGCCCGGCCCTCAGCCCCGCATTCACGTCCGCCACCCCTGCCCCTCCCACTCACTTGTCGTACAGGCTGGGCTCGCTGTACCCGTCCGCCCCTCAGACCCGTCCGCGCCCGCCACCCGCCACCCGTCCCCTCATATTTCGCACACACTGGGCCTGTGCGACACAGTGTACGGCACCCCACCCCTCCCCACTCTCTTGCCGTACAGGCTGGGCCTGCGCGACACAGTGTACGGCACCCCGCCCCTCCCCACTCACTTGTCGTACAGGCTGGGCTCGCTGTACCCGTCCGCCAGCTCGTACTCGTCGCTGCTGCCCCCGTGGCCCAGACCCAGCCCCAGGCCCAGGCCCAGGCCCAGGCCGCCGGACAGCGTGGGGTCGCCGGGGGAGGGCGCGGGGGTCTCGCGCATGGGGATGGCCAGCACCATGGAGTGCCGCCCGCCTGCAATGGGGGTTGTTGTGCAGGGGCGGCGGGTGGGTTATCTGTTAAGACACAGGCGTGTAGGTGCGTTGTTGGTGCATGGGGATGGCCAGCACCATAAAGTGCCGCCCGCCCGCAGGTGTGGGGGTTGCGCGTAACGCAGGCGTCCAGGACGTGTGTGTTGGGATGCATGGGGGACACTCATTAAATGTGAGAAACCCGTGCACGGGGGGGAATGGCCAGCACCATGGAGTGCCGCCCCCGCCCGTCTGCAGCAAGGCATAGGACACAACCTGGTGCTAAACCCTGCAGCAAAAGCGGTGGAGCGGGTCTTGCAAAGTCGGTGAGTTGTGTGATGGCCAAAAAGCGCGGCGCGCAGGAATGGCCGACACCAGCGGCAGGAAGGCGTGGTAGCGGTGGCCGCGGTGGCCGCGGTGGCGTGGAGACTTAATGGTGGCTCCGGTACCAGACTGCTGTGCCGGTACACAGCCCGTGTCACACTGGTTCTGTTACAGCAGATCTGCGTGACCCATGCACACGGTGCGCCCCTGATACCGATCATCTACGGCACACGCAAGTTGCACCCCGGTACTGTCGTGCCATGCCTGCGTGCTGTGCCCTTGTGCACACGGCGCGCACCTGCCGCGATGGCCGCCACCCTCCACCGCTCGTAGCCCCCAGGCAGGCAGCACTCCACGGGGTGGTACAGGTCTTGCTGGGAGGGGGGAGGGGTGCCAAGGTGAGGCGGGCGGCCAGGGGTGGTGGTGAGGGAACAGAGGTAGCACCGCAAGCGGAGCAGCACACGGCGTGAGCACTGAGCGTTGCAAAGCTGTAGCTAAGTGCCGGTGCACAACTGCTGCGACATTTGAATAGGAAAAGGTCCACACTGCACGCCAAGGGGCTGCCTACACACCCGCACACGTCACATTGTTGCCCGCCAGCGGGGCTTGAAGCCTTACAAGGTTTCCTCGCGTTTTACGCGTACCCCCTCTTTCCATTCATACCCTACTGCCCACGACGTGCAAGGTCAGCTGCCAGTGTTACCCCCGCCGCCTCCCTCCCTCAAGGCCACGGATCGCCGCAGCCTGCGCGTGCTCTCCATTCCCCGCGCCGCCCTGCTTCGTCGCCGCCTTTCCATGCCTGGTCCCCGTGTAACTGCGCCAGTCACCCCCCCACCCCGGCCACCGCAAGCACCTGCGACTAAGGCATTCCCCTTGCCCCCACTTTGTTTCCGCTCGTCCCCAGGCGGCCAACCCCCTCCCACTCCAAATACCGTACCCTAACGACTAGACCGCAACACACTCCCACGCGCCCCTGCCCCATACACGGCCCGCACCTTGTCGTCGCTCATGCCCAGACGGCCGAACGCCCCCCGGCCCCAGATGAACAGCCGGGCGCTGCTGGTCAGAGCCATGGTGTGGGTCCCCCCCGCGGACACCTGGGGGCGAGGGCAGACGCACAGGAGTGGGGGGCGCTGGCCACTCCGTCGTGTAGCACATGTGCAGTTTACACCAGACATGTGCAGTTTACACCAGACATGTGCAGTGCATAGTGCAGCCACTGGGCGGGTGCCACAACAGGCCTTACCGCTAGGTGCAGGCTGGGTCGAGCGGTTGCGAGCGTTGTGGCTCTTGGGCCCAGGTCTCCGCACACTCTGACCAGGAGCCAGCCTCACCTGCACCACCACGTGGCTCTCCAGCCCCCGGACTTTGTGCGGCCGCAACGAGTAGGTCACGGCACGCACACGTGTTCCCTTCACACGCACACGCACACGTGTCGGCCTCACCTGCACCACCACGTGGCTCTCCAGGCCGCGGACCTTGTGCGGCCGCAGCTTTGAGGAGCCGCTGCGGTCGCCCAGCCCCAGCCTGCCGTACTCGCCGCGCCCCCACACGTACACCTCGCCCGCGGAGCTCAGCGCGCACGAGTGCCAGCCGCCAGCCGCAATGTCCGCCACCTGTACGGGGCAGTACATATCGCAGTACAGCGGCACGCACGTGTCATGAGCAAACACCCCGTCTCCACACATGTTATGTCGACCGCTGAGTGGTTGGCAACCCTTCCACCATTCCAGTTCCGCGTATGTCCCCCTAAGGCCAGGCGGGCGGGTTGTGCTTAGCTTCGTTGCCGTTGCCGCCTCCCCTGTCCCGCCCCGACCCATGGGTCAGGCCCCCGCACCCCAGCATTTCCCGCTCCCCATGCCGTCCCGCGTGTAGCAGCATCTAACTCGTCGCCACGTGTCCATGCGCATTGCCCGCTGCCCTCAGACCCGGGGGCCACCTTCCTTCCCCAATCAACGCGCCCACCCTCTGTGAGCCACCGCGTTGCCCGTTTCCACTTCCCCCTAGTATGGACTCGGCCAAAAGCCACCCAGCCTCCCCGCCCAACCACCGATCTGCCTGTCCATGATCCACCACCACGTTGTCATATCCAGCACCGATCCACGACCCACGGGTCAGTCCCCCATCCCACCATGCTATCAGTTGGTATTTATGCAACATCCATCCCCGCCCCCCCCCCCCCACACACCCCTTGCTAACCCACCACCACGTTGTCCATGTCCAGCACGGGCCTGGGCGCCCTCCATCCGCGACCCACGGGTCAAGCACTCCGCGCTATCCCATGCAGACCCACGGGTCACCTCCCCCACCCACTCCTGCTAACCCACCACCACGTTGTCCATGTCCAGCACGGGCCTGGGCGCGGTGGAGTAGGTGGTGCTGCCGTTGCCCAGCTGCCCGTAGTCGTTCATGCCCCACGTCAGCACCCTGCCGCCCGCCGTGAGCGCCAGGTTGTGGAAGGCGCCGCAGCACACGGCGGCGATGGCCACGGCGCCGGGCACGGGGCGCGGCGTGCGCACAGGGTGCATGGAGAAGTCGCCCCAGTTCTCGCCCCACTGCCACACCTGTGTGGGGATCGAACTTGTTGGTGTAAGCCAGGTGCATGCATGTGTTTGGCAAAGGGGGTTGGGGTGTCTTGGGGTTGGTGGAACGTCACCCCAGTTCAAGCCCCACTGCCCCAACTGCGCGGGAAGGGTCAGCAAGTAGGTTGTAGGGGTTGCCGACAGGATGCCAAGTGCGCGGGCCAGGGCGCTGGGGGCTAGTGGAGAAGCATGCCGCACCCAGCAGGGCGAATGGTCCAAGGGGGAGAAACGGCGGCAAATTGGTAATGTGACGGCTTCCCCCTTCGGGCACCGCCGTCCCGTACTGCAGCGGTGCATACCCCTTGTGCAACAAGCAACCCCCGCGTTGGCGTAACAATCCCCGTTAAAGATGTGTCACCACACTTGCTCTCAACCCAGCTTGCCATGCTCCAGGAAGGGCAGCGACTGCGGGCCGCCGCACGCTGCCGCAGCAACGAAGAACTCCTCCCCCACGTGGCTTGTCACGTTACACACACCCCACCCCACCACACCTCCTTTCCCCCTCACCGTTCCGTCCTCCAGCAGCGCCAGCGAGTGCATGCCGCCGCACGCCACCGCCCGCACACGGCTGGCCAGACCCAGGTCCACCTGGGGGTTATGGAACAGAAGGCCGACGTACGTGTGTGTGGTAAAAGGGTTGGGCAAGCACACATTTGTACTTAGGGGGAACAGGGAACCTGCAGCGGCTGGTCCAGGGCAGGGGGCCAAGGACCGGCGAGCTGTGAAGTTTGTCCACGTCGCTGCGACGCAACCGCAACACGGCCACACACAGGGGCCCTGCTGTAGCCTGCATTTTCCTGTGTGCCAGTGCGGGCCTGGCAGCTGACATAGCTGGCGAACCACACCCTGTGGGTTCTCTTTGCGTCCCACCATGTCAGGCCCGCCTCCCAGACCGCACACCCACGCACACCCAGTTACCAACACCCCTTAATACCGATACACATGCCTCACAGGCAGCGGCTCTACGATGTCCCGCCCCGTGCGCCCCGCGTCCAGGCAGCAACCCACGCACACCCAGTAAGCAACACCCGTTAACCCACACCGCTTTAATACACGTGCCTCACCGGCAGCGGTTCCACGATGTCCCGCCCCGTCAGCCCCGCCTCCAGCGCGCACTGCCCGTACTCGTTGCCTCCCCACGCGAACATGGTGCCACGGTCCGTCAGCGCCAGGCAGTGCCAACCGCCGATGGCAACCTGTGGGTAGCCGAGACGGTTGGAGGTGGTCAAGTAAGAGCTTGAAGAGGTACAGGAGTTGAAATGGCCGGGTGCTGTCAGCCATCGCAGCCACCTGAAGAAGGGAGGCGGCAAAGAAGGCAGGAAAAGGGACCAGCGGTGTGGCATGCCCCGCCTGCGTGCACCACCCGGATGGAGGGATGGCCTTTGGCGCCGACACGCGCACTACAGAACACACCTGCACACCACCAATGCTTTTCAATACACGCACACCATCACCCCGGTGATCCACCTGCACCACGCGGATGCCCTTGAGCGCCGCCACGCGCACAGCGACACACACGAGCACAGCAACATACCTTAATACACATGCACACTACCACCATGCTAACCCACCTGCACCACGCGGATGCCCTTGAGCGCCGCCACCCTCTGCGGCTTGCCCTCCTTGTTGCGATGGCCGTGACCCAGAGTGCCGCGGTCGTTCCACCCGAACGACCACACCTAGGGTAGGGGTTAAGGGTTGGAGAGGGGTCGGAGTTGAAGAGGGATGGAGCAACAGCGTCGACGCATGAGGGCTTTCGGACATGCACAAGGCGCTGTATGCAAAGGCCACCAGCGGAAAGAAGTGCGGGTCGCATCGTCACAAGGCACGTTTCGGTCTTGCCTTCCCCATGGCCGGATGCCGTGTCCTAGCTCCCAGCGCCTTTGCATGTGCCCTTCCCGTAGCCCACCTGCCCCGACGCGTCGATGGCCAGCGTGTTCCTGCTGCCCGCCACCACCCCAGGCAGTGACTGCTAACCCAAACGCCCACCTGCTAATGCACATGCAAAGCGCCCGTGCCCCACCTGCCCCGACGCGTCGATGGCCAGCGTGTTCCTGCTGCCCGCCACCAGGGGCGTGCGGCCGAAGGAGCGACCCATGAACTGCACACCCAGCAGCGACTCCACCACCTGCGTGCACGCATGGGCGTGTGCGTATTACGTACGATGCCGGATATGGTACTGCAGGGTGCAAGACGGTGCCGCAGTGTGGGGGCATGAGGGTTCTGCGACGCGTGCCCGTGGCCTAGACTGTCAATCGCCCGCCGCATGCGGAACGAGCTTCCCCGGCTGCGCCAGCCATGCAGGACAGGTGGTCTCATCGGCGCAAACTGCTAACCCACGCATAACACACGCACCTTTGGCTGCGTGACGTCCTTGGTGGTGTCCAGCCCCAACTGCCCGTCCTCGCTAACGCCCCAACCGAACACAACCGCCTCGATCGGCGGGTGGCGTGCAAATCGCGGCACGGAGGCGCACAGCGAACCCGGGCCGCTAACCACCAACGGCTGCTGCAACTGCTGCTGCTGCTGCTGCTGCTGCTGCGAGCCGGCGTGCGAGTGGGCTGCGGGGTAGCCGTGCATGGATGGAGGGGTGCCCACGTGGCTTGGAGCGGCTGTGGCGTTGACTAAGGAGGTGGAGGTGGTGGAAGCTACGCTGGGCGGTCTCGCGGGCTGGGCCCCGGGCGGCGGCATGGGGACGCCGTTGGGGTGGTTGGAGTCGTTGGTGGTTGGAGGGTTGGAGGGGATGAAGCTGGAGAGGGCTGTGAGGCTCATGGTTGGTGGCGGTGGGGGGACCACGGTCGGGGGGATCACAGGTGGGGGAATCACTGGGGCAGTGCGGAAGGGGGAGGGTCGGGGTTGCCTGGGCTGCGGCGGCGGCAGCTGCGGCTGGGTTGGCGAGCCTGGTTCCGCCGTGGCCTAAGAAGGGGTCATCCGAGGTATTGGGGGCAAGGTTAGGTGTTCAGACGTATTGGAACACAGGCCGGGGGGCGGGTGGGGGCTTTAGGTGAGGCCACACGCCACGAGGAAAGCAGGCTGTGCGAAAGGCAGGGTTGTGGGGAGCTGTGGAAATTCCCGGCGCCACCCAAAGAGCTTAGGCCCGGCATCGACAGGAAGCTGCTTTGATTGTCTGCTGCATATCACCAAGTCGCCTGCGTTTCTATCTCGACGGCATATGCCTGGACGAATCGCCAAAAGGAACGCCCTGGCACGCCGAAACACCAAAACCGCTGCCTATAAGTTGATAAAGTTCTCATTAAAGGACTCCACGTCCATGCAATCAGCATGCTTCGGCCGGGGGCCCTCGCAGGGCTCCGCATCGCACCCTCTTCGGCTACTCGCTGCAGCCCTAGGTCACGCATAATGACTGACCTTATCTCTGTATGGCGTCGCAGGTGATAGGAGTTAAAGAAAGAATACAGAGCCACCCTTGTCGTCACGCCTGTCGCTCGCGCGTTTAGGGCCAGTAGGCGCGAATACACGCAACGTATTAGCAGTGAGCTCGCAACTACCAGTGAACAAAGTACATCTTCCAAGTGGATGAGCGCCCCAGTCGGCGGTCAAGAAACCTAGCGCGTTCATGAACGGCGCCAACGGTCTGGCACGTGCTGCGTGTCATGGTGCTGGGACAATGTCAGGGTCAGGCTGGGTGTTGGCTTCGTTCCTGGCCACGACTTCAGCTTTCGGCATGCACACCAGCAGCCCTGCAAATTCCTGGCTGTTGCCTTGTGTCACCCTGTACGGTAGCACGGTACGCCCAGCTGGCCAGGTGCCCAGCAGGACCTCAGCTTTCTCAGGTTGTTCCTTGGCAACGGTGTCGGCAACATACATCCCAGGCGCGCTGAAGAGCTGAAGACACGTCCAAAGCAAAACACCTGCAACCCGAGTAGCGCTTAATCCCGCAAGCTGCACGCTGCTGCTTTCTAGCCCATGAGCACAAGCGGGCCACAGAAACCAGGGGACAGAAACAGCTCCACGTGCGGGCGTGATTCACAGCATAGTTGTGTCTGTGGGTGATCCGAACACCCACGCTGTACGGTACACTCTGACTGTGCACCCGGACAGGCTGCACACCACTGCAAGCAACTGCAGGTCAAAGGGTCCCCGACACACCCACCGTATGCACGGACTTCGGTGCTTCAACATATGCATATCAAGAACATGGCATACTCATGCAGTACCTCGACGCCTTTCAGTGCCCAGTACCAAGTTTTTGCAATTCGCACATCACCAGTCAATCGTCTTGCTACCGTATTCTGTCCCCATGGGTCCAAGCTCCATCCAAGACGCAGCCGAGCAACATGCCTCATTCTCTACACAGCTTTCCACTTATGCAACAGCACCGGTATGCTGTCGGCTCCACCTGGCTCCACGCGCTACGGTGGGCGGTCCCCGGCAACACCAGTACCGCCTGCTTCAATACGGTTACCGCCAGCTTACACCTGTTGACGGTGCTGTCTCCGCTGGCCATATACCGTACGCCCGAAGGGCTCGCTTTGTCGTTGCCCCATACAGCTCCCCTCCGGGCTTTCGCCCCTTTGGGGACCTTTGGGCATATACTGCTTTTGCCCCAAGGGCCCTTTGGGCCGCCCAACCCGACCATGGTACATCTGCGCGACACGCACCAGGGGTATGCACGTCCCCTGAGCCCTAACGACCAACTAGCACACCCTATCTCCGGCCCTTCCACCTGAGGACACCAAGTGCCAACGCAGCTGCCCGCAGATGCCACTCCTGCCTTCCCCTCTGACGTCAGGCTGTGGCCCGAGCCTAGTCCCGCCTGGTGAGCTCGTGCATGGCCTTGTTGGGCGCACGCTGGTCCTCCGGCCGCGTGGCCACGTGCAGTGCGACAGCGGCTGCCGTACCCGCCGCCGCCCCGCCCGCCAGCGACATGGCGTAGTACGGCACGGATCGCGGCAGCAGCACGGCGGCGGCGGCGAGGCCCACCAGGCTGCCCGCAGCGGAGAAGGTGTCAACCCTGGGGAGGGAAGTCAGTGCAGGGGCGGGTAGGTTGGAGCGGGGTCTTTCTGGATGCTACCCCACGATGCTACCCTTGGGGACATGCGACATGCGCATCCGGAGCACAACATTGATGGGGCAGGAGGGTCGACGTGGATGAATCCAATAGCTCAGGATTTTGGGGCGGCGGCAAAAGCCCAGGTGCGCTGCTGGCACGGGAAGTAGGATCAGGATGGTGGGGTTCTCTCTGAGTGCTGTCTGCTGTGCATGTCGTGGCCAGGGGGCCCGTTGTGCGGGACTAGGTGCAGCTGGGAATACGCCACGTGGCAAACGCGCGTGGTATTTCTCTGCTTGTGAGGGATTCTACACATGCCACTCCCGCGTTGCATACTCTCTACACCAAGTGGCAGTGAGCCCTCCGTGTGCAACCGACACGCCACAGCATATGAGGCTAGTAACTAGCGGTCGGGCTACTGGCAGGCAGTCGAGCCCACAGCACGCAGCCCCACCGCACCTGTTCTGACCCTCGTTGTAGTGCAGGCGGTACGCACGGTCACGGAAGCCCTCGTCGTCTATCTGGGTGAACTTGAGTGCTCCCAGGGTGGCTGGGGTTGGGGTGGGTGCCGTACCATGGGCAAGACATGGTTGGTTAGGGAGTGGTTGACGCTAAGCACTTGATGGCTATGCTGAACGCTGCTCTTAGCTCTGGGATGTGGGTGGGCCTGTGTGGGCCAAGGGCGCGAGGACTGGGTTTTGGGCGTGGCTGTAAAGGAAGGCCTCCTGTCTTATACCGGCGGTGTCAGAGCTTGGCAAAGGAGCCACGCGAGCACGTGACAAACTGCCAAAGCAAGACGCTGGTTTTTGCAGTAAGTGCCGATTGTATACCTGTGGCAGCAGTGCCCGACAGTGCACTGTAGTTCATCGCGCGGAGCAATGTCGCAGGGTCTCGGACTCTCTTCCACAGCGCGAGCACCGGGACAACACCCGCGACGCCTATTATTGACCCTGCCTGCCACCCCTTTTGCAATATATGCCAATAAACGTAGGCTGCCGGCGACGCGGGGGCTTGGTAGTCGTCTGCCATGACGACACGTGCTGTCCGGAACGTCGAAACGGCAGTGTTCAAAGGATTGGTTACATGTATCTATGCCCACATATTCAGACATGTGCAGAATGACTTGTCCACTTCGCCTAGTAGCTCCGAGAGCTACCCACGATGAGCTGTCGGCCTGCCGCGGGATGCCGCAACTGCCAGGTTGCTCCAACCTCAGCCCCAAAGCTCCAACACACCCGCCAAACGCGCCCTTTGTCTGCATGCGTGCAAAAGCCTGCACCTTCTGCTTGCGACAACCTGCCACAACATCATTGCCGTCCTGCAGGTGGCACAGTAGGCGAGGACCAGCAACTGGACCAGATACAACACGTGGCATCACCTGCGCGTGCATGTGCCCATGCAAGGCAGCATTATCCCTACTGGCACCGACCACACTAGCATCCAAAAAACAATAAGAAAACAAAGTCCATATACCATGACGTCGCTGCCGAGCGTGTAAACCCTTGACTGTCACAACAATCCACACATGCGTGTCGGTGGTTGGTGGTGGCTATCAGTGGATGATTTTTTTTTTTTTTTTTTTTCAGGAGAAGGGTTATGGGATTATCGGAGACCTATT
>VFQN01003780.1_pt1 | contig 20925 bp, 16 predicted proteins | sample 3512371 | NCBI WGS metagenome assembly VFQN01 (sample SAMN10412370, study PRJNA504923) | tailings metagenome | isolation source: Replicate 2 from Balatoc abandoned mine | place: Philippines: Itogon, Benguet | collected 2017-08-28
CGCCGCATCCGGCGCAGCGATACAGGCCGTCGCCCTTGTGGTCGGTATATTTGCCGGTGAAGGCGCGTTCGGTGCCGCCTTCGCGCAGCACATGATGCGCCATCGGATCGAGGGGTCTGTGGTCGGTCATGGCGGATTTCTCCTTGGTGCGAGCCAGTCTTGGGCGGCATCGCGGTTCGCCCGCAATATCGTGTCGAACCCGCGATCCCGCAAGGGGGAGCTGCTCAGCCGTCGCCGATGCGCGTCGCGCGCGAGGCCGCGCGCACCAGTGAAGGAAAGGCGTTTGCGAGCGATGTCAAACCGCCTGCGGTCCGGGGGTTTTCGCCGAGCCGCCAGACGGCGCTCGCGATGGCGAAGGGCCGCCGCAGGCGCGCCGCCAGCGCTTGTTGGAACGCGGGGGCGGCATCGCTGCCGCCGCGCCGCCACGCCGCCACCGCCGCGTCGCCACTGGCAAGCGCCAGCCCCATGCCCTCGCCCGCGAGGCTGGGGATCACCCCCGCCTGATCACCGAGGCGGAACAGTCCGGGCGCGGTATCGGCGCTGCGCCAGCCATAGGGGACGTGGCCGATCGCATCGATCGACCGCGACCAGTCGGCGAAGGCGAGCCGCTCGCCAAGGTGCGGATGCGCGGCGCTGAGTGCCCGAAGCAGCGTGGCGGGATCGCCGCCCGCCGCGTCGAGCCGCGATTTGTGCGTGGCGAGGCATAGATTGGCGCTGCCATCCTCCTGCCGCACCAGCCCGGCATAGCCGCGGTCGAACAGGTGCAGCTCGACCGCGTCGCCGATCAGGCGGTCGAGCGCGGGGTGCGGCGGCAGCCGCAGCCGCAAGCCCATGACAGGGTCATGTTGCTGCCATGCCGCGGGTTCGCGCGCCTGGCCGCGAAAGCCATGCTTGCCCGACGCCAGGAACAGCGACGGCGCCGAAAGGGTCGCGCCGTCGCGCGTCTGCACGGCCTGGCCGTCGATCATTGTCGCATGAACGCCGCGCCACATATCGGCCCCCGCGGCGACCGCCGCCGCCTGCAGGACGGTGTCGAGGCGGCGGCGCGACACCCCCAATGCGGCTTGTGGAAGGTCCGTCTCGCTGCGGCGCGACCCGGCAAACAGCCGCACGCGCGTGACCGGCTGCCCGCCGAGCGCGGCGCGATCGATCCCCAGCGCATCGAGCCGTGCCAGCGAATGCCAACTCAGGAAACCGCCGCACAGCGCGTCGCCGGTTTCGCGCGTCCTCTCGAGTAACTGCACGGCGGCGCCAGCGCGCGCCAGTCCGATGGCCGCGGCGGCACCGGCGGGTCCAGCGCCGATGACGATCGCGTCGGTCACCGGATCCGCTCGACGCAAAGCCGATAGGGAAAGCTACGAAAGATGCGCGCTTCGGCGGCACTGTCCGGCAGAGCGTCGGCCAGCATCGCCTGCCATTCCGCGCGACGAAAGCTGCGTCCGACCGACAGCTGGCCGTCGCGGCGCACGATCGGATCGACCCACGCGAGCGCCGCGAGCAGCGGATAACCGGCAAAGGGCAGGCGTTGGCGGTGGAGGTCGTTGACCAGCCAGCCGCGCGCACTCTCGGCGTCCATGAAACGCAGGAATTCGGTGCGCTGGACGGCGCTCATATGATGGGTGACGAGGCTGGAGAGAATGATGTCCCACCCCTGCCCCTCCAGATCGCGGTAATCGCCGGTGATCAGCTGGGCGCGCCCGCCCAGCCGCGCCTCGGCCACCGGGGCGCTTTTCGGGTTGAGATCGACCCCGACCAGATCGAGCGCGACCCCGCGCTTGCTCCCCCAGCGATTGATCCGCGCCAGCATGTCGCCGCTGCCGAAACCGACATCGAGAATCCGCCACGGCCTGGTCCCGACCCCGCGCGCGGCAACGCGGTCCAGAAACCCCAGCGTCGGCCGCGCCGCCAGCGTCAGCGCGTTGATCCGCGACAGGTCGGCAAGCACGCGGGCGTAGCGCGCGGGCGCCAGCTCTACAGCGTCCATCTCCTCCTCCGCGTCGATCGGCGCGCGAAGGCTGGTGAAGGGGTTCATGCCGTGAAGCGGATCGCTTCGGCGGCAAGGCCCGGACCGAAAGCGATCGCCAGCCCCTCGCCCGTCGCCCCGCGCGCCATCATGTCGGCGAGCACGAACAATATCGTCGCCGACGACATATTGCCAAAGCGCGCGAGTACCGCGCGGCTGTCGGCGAGCGCCGCCGCCGGGACGCCAAGTGCCGCCTCGACCGCGTCGAGCACCGAACGCCCGCCCGCATGGACCGCGAGCAGCGGCGGCGGGCCCCCGGCGCCGAACAACTTGTTGCGAACTTGGGGCGCCGACAGCGCATCGCGAAGCCGCCCAGGCACTTCGCCCGACAATTGCATGGCAAAGCCGGTATCGCCGATGTCCCAGCGGATCAGATCGGCGCTGTCCTCCAATGCCAGGCTGGCGCCCTCGCCCAATGCGAAACCGACGGGATCGGCGGACACGATTGCCGCCGCGGCGCCGTCGCTGAACTGGAGCATCGCGAGCAGCGGCTCGGGCGTGTCTTCGAGCTGCAGGTGCAGGGTCGACAATTCGACGCTGACCACCAGCACGACCGATTGCGGCTCCGACCGCACGATATGCCGGGCGGTGCGCAGCGCGGTGACCCCGGCGTAGCAGCCCATGAAGCCGATCAGCACCCGCTCGACCGTGGGCGCGAGATCGAGCCGCCGCGCGAGGATCTGGTCGATCCCCGGCGCGACAAAGCCGGTGCAGCTCGCGACGACGATGTGGGTGATCCGCGCCGTATCGAACGCGTCGCCCAGCGCGGCAATGGCCTCCATCGCGAGCTCGGGCGCATGGTCGGCATAGGCGTGCATCCGCGCCGACGTCGGCGGCAGCCCGGCGACGTCGTAGAAGCCGCCCGACGCGACCGGCGATCCGCCGTCGGATGTGGGGGGCAGCACCGACCAGCGATGCTCGATCCCCGACCGCGCGGTCATCCGCGAAAAGACGGCGCGGACGCGCTCGTCTGCCAGCCGCGGGGTCGCCCAGTCGATAAAGGCCTGGTGGATGTCGTGGCCCGGCACCGCGGTGGCGAGCGCGTTCAGCCGGGGGGACGGCGGGGATGTGGTCATCGCGCACATGTGGCCGAAAAGCCGGAAACTAGCCAGCGATTAGCGGTGCGGCCATTTTACGCGGGATTAACCACGATCATGTTAAGCAGTCCGCCGTGAAACTGCGCCTTTTCCTTGCCTTTGCGCTGACCAGCATCAGCGTACCCGCGGCGGCGGCACAGTGCCTGCTCTGCGCGCCCGACAAGGCATCGGGCGCGGTGGCGCGCGAGGCCGAGGTGCCGCTTCGCGTCGAGGTCGAAACCCGGCTCGACTTGGGCCGCGTCGCGGTCGGCGCGATGGGCGGCGCGGTGACGGTCGATCCGGTCTCGGGCGCCCGCCGCCTCAGCGGCGACGTCGTCGATCTCGGCGGCTTCGCGCTGACCGGTATCGTCACGGTACGCGGCGCGCCCGGCGCCGAAGTGCGCGTCATCCTGCCAGCGAGCGTTGATCTGGAAGGCGGCCATGGCCGCACCGCGCGCGTCACCGACCTCGCCACCGACCTGTCGGCGGCCCCACGGCTCGGCCCCGACGGCCGCCTGCAATTCCGCTTCGGCGGGCGACTGCAGATCGCGGGCGCCGACGACGGCGACTATCGCGGGCGGATTCCGGTGACGGTGGAGTATCAATAGGGCGGATGCAACGTCGGAACGCGGTCGTTCATTCTGCCGCGAGTGGCGGAGAGCCAGTGATTGTTCCTACCCAAAAGAATCCATCATAATTCGGTAGCGGATCGCCGTCGGTCGGTGAGGTGACGGAGATAAAGGGGCTGCGGTTCAAGTCCGCATTTCCTCGCATCGGATGCAGTCCGCACGTCGGGGCATCTTCGGTGAGAGGCGTCTCGTCCCGCGCAGCTGCCGTCGCTTTTCGGATGCAGGCCCAGCTGGTGCCAGCGGCGTACTGCATATTCAAGGCTAGGGTGTTGCCGAATCCGTTCAGACGCGCGGCCATGGGATCAAACTGGACGCCATCCCAATTAACGCGTTGTTTTCTAGCATGGAAATTCCCCACGAGCACTAGGACGCGATCGTAATTTCCCTGTTCGGCTGCGTGCGCGATATTCTCGGCCTGCGCCGCTTCGTGGGGTCCTTGCCCCGCCAAATCGGCATAACGCTTTGCTTGTGCTTCATCGCGATCGCCATTGAACGCGACGACGCCGATGGGCAGGCCTTCTTCTTTCAATTCATGCAGATCCACCAGCATCGCGAACATCGCCTTACTGGCGACGCCATCCTGACGCCCCACCCAGCCGATCTTTGCCAGCGCCTTGCCGAACTGATCGCTCGGCAATTTCCATGCGGCTTGCAACACGGCGTCGTCAGTCGCATCCTTCTCAACGGCCAAGAGAATTCGCTCGCCCTTGGTGGCCAGTGCGCAGGCCAGACTACCGACGAAGGCGGGTGCTTGCTGGGTGCCGTGCAGCTCGCCAAAGACGATATAGCGCGGTTTCCGCCGTTCCGCCTCGGCCCATCCGTCAGGGACGCGGCACCCCTCCACTTGCGGCACCGGCGCGATCGGGTTTGCGCTCACTTGTCCCGGATCGGACGCCACCAAGAGCAACAGGCCTGCCACCAGCGTCATAACCGCATCTCCATACGCAAATCATCGGCTCGAGGCATAGTCCGGCTTTTGCGGCGAGTGACCGGCCAAAATGACCTAGTTCCCCCGCACCCCGAACAGCGCGGTCCCGACGCGGACATGCGTCGCGCCCAGCATCACCGCGGTTTCATAATCGCCGCTCATTCCCATCGAACGCCCGACGAGGCCGTGGCGCTCGGCCAGTTCGTCGAGCAGCGCAAAGTAGGGTGCGGGCTCGATGTCGGCGGGGGGGATGGCCATCAGGCCGTCGATCGTCAGCCCCGCCGTCTCGGCTTCGGCGAGTAAAGCGGGTAGGTCGGCGACCTTGCAGCCACCCTTTTGCTCCTCGTCGCCGATATTGACCTGTACGAACAGCTGCGGCTGCCTGCCCGCCTTGTCGCAGGCTTTCGCGAGTGCCTGTACCAGCGACGAGCGGTCGACCGAATGGATCGCGTCGAACAGCGCGACCGCTTCGTCGGCCTTGTTCGATTGCAGCTGGCCGATCAGGTGGAGCATGATGCCGGGGGTTTCGGCGCGCAATTCGGGCCATTTCGCCGCGGCTTCCTGCACCCGGTTCTCGCCGAAATGGCGTTGGCCCGCCGCGATCAGCGGGCGGATCGTCGCGGCGTCGTGCGTTTTCGATACCGCGATCAGGCAGATGTCGGCCGCCTTGCGCTGCGCGCGCGTCGCCGCGTCGGCGATTCGGGTCCGTACTTCGCTCAGTCTGTCCGCCGCGTCGCTCATCATTCTTCCGATCCCGGCGCGTTGCGTGCGCCCACGACGCGCCTATAGGAAGGGCGATGGTCCGACGCCACCCCCTGCCGCCGCAATGGCTGTTCAGCGACGAGCGGCTGGCCGTCGGCGTCGTTCGACTGGCCGCGTTGCTGCCGCCGGGCAGCGGGATCGTGCTGCGCCACGACAGGTTGAGCGCTGGCGCGCGCTGGCGCCTGTTGCGGCGGTTGATGCGAATGGCGCGGGCGCGGGGGCTAGTGATTTTGCTTGCCGGGTCGCCCGCCATGGCGCGGCGCTGGGGCGCCGACGGGGTTCACCTCCGCCAGCATGATGCGCGCCGCGCGGCGCAGGCGCGCCGACTCGGTCTGCTTGTGACAATGCCGGTGCATGACGCGCATGAGGCGCGCGCCGCGCGCCGCGCAAAGGCCGACGCGGTCTTTGTCTCACCGCTGCATCCGACACGCTCACACCCTGGCGCCAAGGCGCTTGGCACAGTGGATTGGTCGCGGCTGGCGCGGCTCGCGGGCGGTCAGCCGATCGCGCTCGGCGGGATGACGCGCACCCGTGCCCAAACGCTGAACCGTCGGACGAGCGGCCTGAAACCCGGCTGGGCAGCGATCGATGCGTGGGAGAAAAAGGCGGCGCGGCGCGGGGTAAAGGCTGCGTCGCTATTTGGGTCAGAGCGAGTCGAAAATAGTGGCGTTCCGTGACCCGGAGCGGAGCGCACTTAATGTGCGTGAGCACCGGAAGCGCGGAAGGTCGCCATTTGCAGGCCGCTATGGCCCGAATAGCGATGCAGCCTAGAAGCGGAAGGCGGTTCCGACATAGACCGCCTGACTGTCGCGACGCGAGTCGGTCAGCGGTTCGACGCGGTCGTCGGCGCGGTAACGGACGCCGGCCGTGACATCGATATTCTTGGTCAGGCGGTAGCTGCTGACCACATCGACCGCCGCGGCATCGCCCGGTGCGGTGATACGGTCGGTCGCGCCGCTCGGGTCGGCGGGGCGGCTGATCATCCGCGTCGCAAAACGCGATTTCTTTTCGGCCTGTTCGGGCGCCCTGGCGACCGGCAGGTTCCTGAGGTCGGTACCGCGCGGCAGTGTCGGGGTGACGAATTTTTCGAACCCGACCGACGCGCCCAGATTATAGGCGACGGGGGTGATCGCGATCGGCGCGGTGCGACCCGCGGCAATGGCCGAGGTGCGCGCGGCGCTGGATGCGTCGTCGCGCGCCCGAATCACGACGGTGATCGCGCGGTTCTTGCGGCTGTCATCGGTGAGCGCGGGCGTGAAGCTGAAGCTGCGGCGCTGTTCGGCCGACATCTTGGCATAGCGCGCGATCAGGCGCGGGTCGCCCGAAGCCGGGGTGAATTGACCGAGCAATGTTTCGGACAAGGCGGTGTCACGGATGCGCTCCGAGCGCGACATTGCGGCGAGCGCAGGCGGCAAGGCAAGCGAAACCACCGCCAAAGCGGTGAGACTGCCCTTCCAAAAATGCCGCGGTTTCCGCGTCATGGCCCTGCGACTCCAACCCCAAGTGATTCACGAGATAGGCTGCCTGCGACCATTTTGCCAGTGATTCCCGGCTAATTATTATGGCCAAACCGCTTTTCGATGAAATTGTTGCGCGATCACCACAGTCGCTCGGCGAATCTGACCAGAATCTGAACCGCGCCAGCGCCGAAATTGCCGCGCTTGCGGGGCGGCGGCAAGGGCGATAGAGACGCTGGCAATATCGTTCTGCGCGGCGCGGTTCTTGCGATCCGGCCGCGCCCAAATAGATAAGGTGTTACCGGCATGTCCCAGCTTTCCGTCCTTGCCTCGCGTGGTCGCCGTCCGATCGCGTTCGCGCTGCTCGGGCTTGTCGCGCTTGGACTTTCGGCATGCGCCAACAAGGATCGGCCGCGCGCCGACCTCGCCGCCAGCCAGGTCACGACGATTGGCGTCAACAGCTATTTGTGGCGCGCCTCGCTCGACGCGCTGTCGTTCATGCCGCTGCTCCAGGCCGATTCGTCGGGCGGCGTCATCATCACCGACTGGTACGCGAACCCGGGCAATCCCGGCGAGCGGATGAAAGTGACGGTGTCGATCCTCGACCGCGACCTGCGCGCCGACGCGCTGCGCGTCGCCGCCTCGCGCCAGGTGGCGCAGGGCACCGCATGGGTCGACGCGCCGGTCCAGGCAGCGACCGTTCAGAAGCTTGAGGAAATCATCCTCACCCGCGCCCGCGACCTGCGCCGCAGCGCCTTCAAGGACTAATCCGGCGGCGCGGGTTCGCGCCGGCACACAGACAAACGGGGTAACCGAAAAATGACCCGCGAACCGCGCTTTGGCGCCCTCGCCGCTGACGCCCGCTGGCAAAAGGCGTGGGAGGCGGCGAACAGCTTTGCCACCACCGACAGCAGCGACAGGCCCAAGGCCTATATCCTCGAGATGTTCCCCTATCCGTCGGGACGCATCCACGTCGGCCATGTCCGCAATTATACGATGGGCGACGTGCTGGCGCGGTTCAAGAAAATGACCGGGCATGACGTGCTCCACCCGATGGGCTGGGACGCGTTCGGGATGCCGGCCGAAAATGCCGCGATGGAAAAGGGCGTCCATCCGGGCGGCTGGACGCGCGACAATATTGCTGCGATGCGCGCGCAGCTGAAACGCCTCGGCCTCGCGATCGACTGGAGCCGCGAGCTCGCGACGTGCGAACCCGATTATTACGGCCAGGAACAGGCGCTGTTCCTCGACCTGTTCGCCGCGGGGCTGGTGACGCGCAAGGAAAGCTACGTCAACTGGGATCCGGTCGACATGACCGTGCTCGCCAACGAGCAGGTCATCGATGGTCGCGGCTGGCGCTCGGGCGCGCTGGTCGAAAAGAAAAAGCTGTCGCAGTGGTTCCTGAAGATCACCGATTTTGCCGACGATCTGCTCGAAGGACTGGGCAGCCTCGACAAATGGCCCGACAAGGTCCGGCTGATGCAGGAAAACTGGATCGGCAAGTCGCAGGGGCTGGAATTCAGCTTTAAGCTGGCGGGCGGCGCGCCGGGTTTCGACGTCTTCACGACGCGCCCCGACACGTTGTTTGGTGCCAGCTTCGCGGCGATCTCGCCTGACCATCCGCTTGCCGAGAAACTCGCGAAGGATTCGCCCGAGCTGGCGGCGTTCATCGCCGAATGCCGCCGTCAGGGCACCGCCGCCGAGCAGCTCGACACCGCCGAGAAAATGGGCGTCGACACCGGCATTGCGGTCGAACATCCGCTCGATCCCAATTGGCATCTGCCGGTCTGGGTCGTGAACTATGTGCTGATGGACTATGGCACCGGCGCGATCTTTGGCTGTCCGGCGCACGACCAGCGCGACCTCGATTTCTCGCGCAAATATGGCCTGCCTGTTCACCGCGTGATCGCCGATGGCGACGAAACCGCCCAGCATTTCACCAGCGACGAGGCCTATACCGGCCCGGGCCGCTTGGTGAACAGTCACTTCCTCGACGGCATGAGCATCGACGAGGCCAAGGCGGCGGTCATCGCGCGCGCCGAGCATGGGGGCTGGGGCAAGGGCACGACCGTGTGGCGCCTGCGCGACTGGGGCGTGTCGCGCCAGCGTTACTGGGGGACGCCGATCCCGTTCATCCATTGCGACGCGTGCGGGACGGTGCCGGTCCCCAAGGGCCAGCTGCCCGTCGTGCTGCCCGAGGATGTCGATTTCTCGGTCCCCGGCAACCCGCTCGACCGCCACCCGACGTGGAAGCATGTCCAATGCCCGTCGTGCGGTGGTGAGGCGGTGCGGGAAACCGATACGCTCGATACCTTTGTCGATTCGTCCTGGTATTTCCTGCGCTTTGCGAGCTCGCCGAGCGACCGGCCCTTCGACCCGGCGGTGATCCGCCGCTGGCTGCCGATCGACCAATATATCGGCGGCGTCGAACATGCGATCCTTCACCTGCTCTACGCGCGCTTCTGGACGCGCGCGCTGCACAAGATGGGGATGATCGACATCGTCGAACCCTTCGCCAGCCTGTTCACGCAGGGGATGGTGACGCACGAAACCTACAGCCGGTCGCAGGGCGAAGGCCTGCCGCCGATCTTTTTCACGCCCGACGAGGTTCGCCGCAGCGCCGACGGCGCAACACTCGAAGCCGATGGCGCGCCGGTCGACGTCGGCCGCGTAATCAAGATGTCGAAGTCGAAGAAGAATGTCGTCGATCCCGACGCGATCCTCGACCAATATGGCGCCGACGCCACGCGCTGGTTCATGCTGTCCGACAGCCCGCCCGAACGCGACCTGCCGTGGAGCGAGGCGGGGATTGAGGGGGCGTGGCGCTTTGTTCAGCGTCTGTGGCGCCTGTTCGGCGAGACCGAAAATGTCGGTGATGGCGGCGAGGACTTGGGCCTCGCGCGCAAGCTGCATCAGGCGATCGCCGGGGTCGGGGCTGACATCGAGGCGCTGGGCTTCAACAAGGCGGTCGCCAAAATCCATGCGCTGGCGAACGACATCGAAAAGGCGAAACCCTCGACGACGCGCGCCGAGGCGTGCCTGACGCTGATCCGCCTCGTCGCGCCGATGCTGCCGCATCTGGCCGAGGAAGCCTGGGCGGCGCTGCCCGAAGGTCGGCGCACCACGACGCTGATCGCCGATGCCGCCTGGCCGACCGCCGATCCGGCGCTGCTGGTCGACGATGAGGTCACCATCGCGATCCAGATGGCGGGCAAGCTGCGCGATACGATGACGCTCGCCAAGGGGCTCGACAAGGATGCCACCGAAGCTGCCGCGCTCGCGCGCCCCCGCATTGTCGAACTGCTCGGCGGTGCGGCGCCGAAGAAGGTGATCGTGGTCCCCGATCGGCTCGTGAACATTGTTGTCTGACACGCGGGTCTTGGAATCTATGGCCCCCACTTCCGTTCGCATCGAGCGAAGTCGAGATGCGTCTGGCACAGCATCAGCGTGTCTCGACTTCGCTCGACACGAGCGGGATTTGGGGGCATCGTCCGACCATGCGTAACCTTCTCGTCTCGTCGCTCATCGCCGCCTCGCTGACCCTTGGCGGCTGCGGGCTGCGCCCGCTCTACGCGAACGGCAGCCGCGGCGCGGTGGCGACGGTGCTTGCCGATGTCGATGTCGCGCCGATCGAGGGGCATTCGGGCTGGCTCGTCCGCAACGCGCTGCGCGACCGGTTGCAGGCGACGCAGGGCGGACAGGGCGCGGGCAAGCGGCTGCGGCTCGACGTGCGGCTCGAGGATTCGATCACCGGCTTTGGCGTCCGCGCCGACGATGCGGTGACGCGCGAGCGCCGGACGCTGCGCGCGCGCTATCAGCTCGTCGATGCCGCAAGCGGCGAAGTGCTGCTCGACGCGACCGCCGCCCAAGATGCCGGGATCGACGTCGTGGGCAGCGAATATGCGACGATCGCGGCCGAATCGTCGGCGCTCGAACGACTCGCTTCGGGGATTTCAGATCAGATCGTCACGCGGCTCGCGGTCTATGTCGATCGTGGCGGCGGTCGGACGGCAACCTCTGCACCGACGCCGTAACCGGCGATGAAGAGCGTCAAGCCCGCCGATCTCGAACGCCAGTCGCGCCTCGACCCCGCGCTCCGCTTCACGCTGCTGACCGGCCCCGACGAGGCGACGATGGCCGCGGTCGCCGGCCATCTGGTCGGGCTCGTCGGCAAGGATGCCGAACGGGTCGACCTGTCGGGGACGCAGCTCGCACAGGACCCCTCGCTGCTCGCCGCCGAAGCGGCGTCGATGTCGCTGTTCGCATCGGCGCGGATCATCCGGCTTGAACTCAGCGGCAGCGGCGACGACAGTCTGGCGGCGGTTGAGGCGCTGCTCGCCGCCGAGGCCGCGATCAACCCGGTGATCGCGACCGGCGCGTCGGTCACCGCCAAGTCGAAACTGGCCAAGCTGGTCGAGGGCTCCGACCATGCCGTCGCGGCAATCTGTTACCAGCCCGACCGCCGCGCGCTGGTCGGCATCGCGATGAGCGCCGCCGAGGAGCAGGGATTGCGGCTCGCCAATGCCGAGGCGCAATTGCTCGTCGATCTGGTGTCGGGCGATCAGGCGCTGATGCGGCGCGAGATCGAAAAAATGGCGCTGTATCTCGACGCCGCCGCCGATCGCCAGCGCCAGGTCACCCCCGCCGACATCGCCGCGCTCGGCGCCGCGACGCATGAGGAAGACGTCAGCGAGTGCATCAATGTCGCGCTGGGCGGCAAGGTGCGCGACCTGCCCGACATGCTGGCGAAGGCCGCGGCGGTGGGCGTCGCCGAAATCCGCATCATTCGCGCGCTGGCGATCCGCGCGCTGGCGCTGGCGCGGCTGCGCGCCGAGGTCGATGCCGGGGCGCATCCCGCCACCGTCGTCGCGGCGCGCACCAGCGGCATTTTCTGGAAGGAACGCGACGCGGTGACGGCGCAGCTGCGCATCTGGGATTCGGTGCGCGTCGCCCGGTTGATGAGCCGCCTGATCGAATGCGAACGCGCGCTCAAATCATCGGGAACGCCCGGCGGGGTGCTGTTCCGCAAGCTGATGACCGACATCACGCACCAGGCGGCGCGCGCGCGGTAATAACTCAACCGGTCCTGCAAAATTCGAACCGTAGCCCTGAGCCTGTCGAAGGGCGCTTATCGGCATAAGCGCCCTTCGACAGGCTCAGGGCTACGGTGATAGTGGCCGGTGCCCAAAGGAAAGGGTCTGACGCAACAGTGCCCGGCTGCGACAGACCCTCCCTACGCCCTCCCCGACCGGGGAGGGGGAGAGGCCGGATCAGAACTGGCCGCGCAGCGTCACGCCATAGGTGCGCGGTTCGCCGGGGAAGCCGACGAACAGCTGGTTGGCGGTGCCGCTGAGCCCGGTCGATGCGGGCGCCGCGACGGCGCGGAAGGTGCCGCCACCCTGCAGCGGCATGTCGGCGCCGATCTGATAATAACGCTTGTTGAACAGATTCTGCCCCCACAGCTCGACGCCCCAGCGGCGATCGGGGCCGTAGAGACCGATCCGCCCGTTGAAGATCGCAAAGCCGTCCTGGACCTTTTCGATGTCGAGGTCGGAACCGGTGTTGGTGTCGCTTTGCAGGCGGGTATCGAAATAGACGAGGCCGCTCATCCCCGAACTGCCGATCGGCGGCGTCCAGCTGATCCCGGCAGTCGCGACATAGCGCGGTGCGTTCGACACCCCGCGGCCGGGCAGCTGGAACAACACCGGCGACAGTGGCCGCCCGCCGGTGCCCACCAGGTTGCGGCGATAGAGGGTGTCGACATAGGTCAGACCCATATTGACCGACAGGTAGCGGGCGGGGCGAATAAACGCCTCGATCTCGACCCCTTTCGACCGTACCCCGGGTTTCAGCCGGTTGGCGGCGCAGCCCCCGGTGGTCGCCGATCCGTCGGCGTCGGCGCCGCCCAGATCATCCTTGCACGCCTGGATATTGGTGACCTCGAAATTCACCCCGTTGAAGGTGTTGAGCTGGTAATTGCTATATTCCTGGAAAAAGGCCGCGACGTTGAGGTCAAAGCCCGGCCCGTCAAATTTGACCCCGATTTCATAGGCGTCGACCTTTTCACTGGCGAACTGCAGGTCGCTCGCTTCGGGGCGTCCGTTGCCGCTGGTGTTGGCGGGCAGCGCCAGCCGCGCCGCGCAGGCGGTGTCGAACGTGACGTTGCAGGTGCGGTCGAGCGCCGAAAAGTCGAGGTTGAACCCGCCCGCCTTATACCCTTTGGACACCGAGCCATAGACCAGCAGCTCGGGGGTCGGTTTCCAGCTGAGCACCGCGGTGCCGGTCCATTCATTATCCTTGAACTTCGTCCCGGCGGTGCCGCGCGGCAGATCGGGCGCGGTGCCGTTGATCACGCAGGGCAAGGTCGCGAGCGACTGGAACGGCGAATTGACCACCAGCGGACAGATGCCGTTGTTGAAATTGGCGTCGGCATCCAGCGTCTTGCGTTCGCTGGTATAACGCGCGCCGATCGTCAGCGTCAGCATATCTTCGACGATGTCGAAGCTGTTGTGGGTGAAGACCGCGAAGTTGCGGCTTTTCTGGGCAAAGGTCGATCCCTGGTTGCCGGTGCCGTTGATCGCCAGCGCCGGTTGACCCAGCGCCGCGGCGAGCGAGCCGAAGCCCGGTCGGGCCGGGTTGGCGATGAGCGCCGACAGCAGCGGGATCGACGCGCGGCGCGGGTCGCCGACCGGCAGCGCCGACAGCGCGGTGATCGTCCCCTGCACCACCGGCACATTCACGCATTGCGGGTTGGTCGGCAGCACCGCGGTCGGCAGCGCGCTGGCGAACAGCAGGCAGTTGGCGAACTGTTCGTAATTATTGCCGTAAACAATGTCGTCATCGACATCGAGTTTCTCGTTGGCGTAATAGCCGCCGACCAGCCAGTCGAGCCGCCCGTCGAACGCCTCACCCTGCAGCCGCAGTTCCTGCGTGAACAGGCGGAAACGGCGGTCGAGGTCGGTGCGGCGCAGGATGTCGAGGGCGCTGAAATCGGCGTCCTGGCCCTGCGCATTCTTGTAATCGCGATAGGCGGTGATCGAGGTCAGCGATGCGCCACCCAGATCCCAGCTGAGCTCGCCCGACAGCCCCCAATCCTTCGTATCCGAACGATAGGTCACGCCGGGGGTCGTCGCCTGGGTCCGGATGAAGCTGGTGCCGGTGGGCGGCACCTGATGGTTGGCGCCCAGCGCCTGCAGCACCGGCAGCAACGTGTTCGCCGATGCGACGGGGAAACCGTCGGCGCCGCGCGTCAGGTTGCGCACCGGATTGAGCAGCACGCCGCCGCAGCAATTCTCGCTGCGCTCGCTGTAATCGGCAATCAGCCGCAGCTTCACCGTTTCGCTCGGCTCGAGCAGCAACTGGCCGCGCGCCAGCCAGCGGTCGCGGTCGTTGATGTCGGGCTCGCCGGCGGTCGCATTGTCGATAAAGCCGTCGCGGCGTTGCCAGACGCCGTCGACGCGCACCGCGGCCTTTTCGCCCAGCGGCGCGTTGACCATGCCGTCGACGCGCCAATAGTCGTAATTGCCGAAGCTGACCGACCCCTTGGCACCGAACGCCCCAAGGTCTGGTCCCTTGGTGACGATGTTGATCAGCCCCGCGGTCGAGTTGCGCCCGAACAAGGTCCCCTGCGGACCGCGCAGCACTTCGACGCGTTCGATGTCGCCGAGTTCGGACAGGCCGACCCCGGTGCGGCTGCGATAGACGCCGTCGATGAACAGCCCGACCGAGCTTTCGAGGCCGGGGTTTTCACCCACCGTACCGATGCCGCGGATGCGCGCCGAGAAATTGACCTCGCTGGTCGCTCCCGACACCAGCAGCGACGGCGCCACCTGACCCAGCGCGCGGACGTCGGTTGCGCCGGTCTTTTCCAGCGTCTCGCCGGTCACTGCGGACACGGCGATCGGCACGTCGGACAGCGCCTCGCTGCGCCGGGTGGCGGTGACGATGATCGTCTCGTCGCTCGTTTCGGCCCCGGCGTCCTGCGCCGTGGCGGGCGTCGCCAGCAGGGCAAATGACAGCGACACGCCGACCGCGCTGGCGCGCAGCAAACCGGCGGTCCGGCTGGAAATATTGGTCATGGATCTGGCCCTCCTCAATCGGTCAAATTTTGCGGGAGAGCGGCACGATTTCTTGTTTGTGGCGGAGCCTATCATGACATCGCGGTGGCTGGCCAGTACCAGCCCGCGCCGTAACGTCATTGCGCGCCGAGCGCGGCTTTTCGGTCACAGCTGTCAGAGGTGACAGCTTGACGGGCGCGGCGGCGTTCCGGGGCAAAAAAAGAGGGCGGGACCGATGGCCCCGCCCTCAATGTCGTCAGGGACGATGTGCGGTCAGAACTTGCCGCGCAGCGTCACGCCATAGGTCCGCGGTTCGGCCAGGAACTGCGAGAAGATCTGGCGGCCACCCGGATACTGCGGGTCGACGAACGGCGCCGCCGTCGTCCCCGCCTGGAACGGCGAGTTGAACGCGACCTGGGCGTAGTTTTTGTTGAAGATATTCTGCGCCCACAATTCGACGCCCCACTTCTCGTCGGGGCCGCGCAGGCCAAGGCGCGCGTTGAACAGCGCATAGCCATCCTGCGCCTTTTGCGGGAACAGGTCGGACCCGGTGTTATAATCGCTGGTCATGCGGCCATCGATATAGACCAGGCCGGTCAGCCCGCTGCTGCCGATTTCGGGCGTCCAGGTCACGCTGCCGGTCGCGACCAGTTCGGGCGCGTTCGACAGATTGTTGCCGGGCAGCTTGCGCAGCGCCGAATCGAGCGGCGTGCCATTTTTGGTGCCGACCAGGTCGCTGCGATATTTGGTGCGTGCATAGGTCAGGCCTGCCGCGACGCGGAAGTTGCGCGCCGGGACCAGCTGCGCCTCCAGCTCGAACCCCTGCGTGCGGACGCCGTAGGTGACATCGTCGGTCGCACAGGTGCCGGTGGCGTTGCTGAGGTCGGTATCGGCGCCGGGACCGCCGACCAGATTGTCACAGCCGTTGATCGTCTGGACCAGGAACACGGTGCCGTTGAAGGTGTTCAGCTGGAAATTGCTGAAATCCGACCGGAAGGCCGACAGGCTCAAGCTGAACGGGCCGGTCGAATATTTGGCACCGATTTCATAGCTGTCGACCAGTTCGGGATCGAACTGCAGGTTGCCGACCAGCGCCTGTGCGCCGCCGACCGAGGCGAAGGAAACGACCGGCGGTTTCAGCGCCGAGCGGTCAAGGTTGAAGCCGCCCGCCTTATAACCGCGCGCAAAGCTGCCATAGACGAGCAGATCGTCGGTCGGCTTGTACGACAGGATCGCCGTGCCGGTCCATTCGTCCTCGCTGCGATCGTCGTTGATCGACACGCCGTTAAGCTCTGCGGTCGAATTGCCTTGGCAGGCCAGCCCGATCAGCCCTTGCGACACGGCCGCCAGCGCTGCAACGCCCGTGAAGCCGCCGACAAGCCCTTGCACCGTGGTACAGCCGGTGTTGTCGTTGCCAAAGGTAGCGTTGAACTTCTTTTTATCGTTGGTGTAGCGCAGCCCCAGCGTCAGATCGAGGCGATCGGTGATGTGCACGATATTATGCGTGAACAGCGCCCAGTTGTTACCTTCCTGGAAATAACGATCGTTGGTCGTGCCGCGGTCGTTGATGCTGTCGAGGACGTCGAACGCGGCGTAGATCGCCGGCGACGCCGCGCCAAAAGCCGCCGGACGCGCGGCGAGACAGCCGGGCGACGTTGGCGAATAGAGCCCGGCAAGACCGCCGCCCGAAATGATGCGGCAAGTGGCGAAGCGCCCGTACTGGCTCCCAAAACGCAGATTGTCGCGCACCGTCAGCTTTTCGTTGGCGTAGAAGCCGCCGACCAGCCAGTCGAGCGTTCCGTCGAACGCCTCACCCTGCAGGCGCAGTTCCTGCGTAAAGGTGTGGAACTGGCGATAGGCGTCATCGCTCGGGGCGCGATAGAGGATGTCGACCGCGCCATAGTCGGTGTCCGATGCCTGGCTCGAACGATATTCGCGGTACGCGGTGATCGAGGTCAGGGTCGCGCCGCCGAAATCATAGTCGATCTGGCCGGAGAAACCGTAATCCTTGGTCTGGCCCTCGAAGCTGCGCCCCGGGCTGACCGAGATCGCGCGGCCATAGCCCTGATTGAACGCCGACAGCGGCTGCCCCAGGTCGCGCAGCACATTGATGATGTTGTTGCCGTTGGTTTGCAGCGGCGTCAGCGGCGTCGACGGGTTGTTGAGGTCGCCGATATACGGGTTCACGCTGTTGTCGACATAGGTCGCGGCGCAGCATTTTTCGTCGCGATAGGTGTAATCGGCGATCAGCCGGATCGACAGTGCGTCGGTCGGTTCGAACAGGATCTGGCCGCGCAGGAAATAACGGTCGCGGTCGTTGACGTCGGTGTTGTTCGTCGTGTCGCGATAGAAACCGTCGCGCTGGACATAGACGCCGTCGAGGCGCGCCGCGATCGTTTCGCTGAGCGGGCCGGTGACGCTGCCGGTAAAGCGCAGGAAGTCATAATTGCCGTAGGTGATTTCGCCGTTGGCGCCGAAATCAAACTCGGGCTTTTTCGAATAGATGCTGATGAGGCCGGCCGACGAGTTGCGGCCGCCCAGCGTGCCCTGCGGCCCGCGCTGCACTTCGACGCGGTCGATTTCGCCAAGTTCGTTGAGGCCGATCCCCGAACGCGACCGGTAAACGCCGTCGATGAACACGGGGACCGAGCTTTCGAGGCCGGGGTTGTCGCCGACGGTACCGATGCCGCGAATACGCGCCGAACCATTGGCTTCCGACCCGGTCGACGAGACGAGCAGCGACGGGGCGACCTGGTTCAGCTGGCGAATGTCGTTGGCGCCGCTGTTCTGCAGCGTTTCGGCGTTCACCGCCGAAATCGCGACCGGCACGTCGGACAACAGCTGCGAGCGGCCCTGCGCGGTCACGATGATCGGCGTGTCGTCGCTGTCATCGACGGTTTCGGCGGCGGGGGCGTCCTGCGCAAAGGCGGGCGCTGCCACGACGGCCATGGCGATCGACACACCCAGCGCCGTGGTGCGCATAAATCGGGCAGCACAAAGGGAAGATGATTTCATGTCGGGCACTCCTCTCAACATTTCATTATTTTTGTTGCCGCGGGAACATAACTCAATTGCGTGTTCGATCCAGCGAAACGCCCGCATTTGCGTCGTTTTTGGCAGGGTGATGCTTTTTGGCCACAGCCAAAAAAGCGCCCGTTCGGTGATGTTTAGCGGCTAGTTTGCGCGTCGGGCGCGGCTTGCCGTAGCGTCATCGCGCGTGCGGCCAGCGCAGGGGAAGCAAAGTTGGCGGTCCCCCGCGACCAGCATCGCGCGATAGGGTCCGACAAAATTTTCGGCGATTACCGGGTCGGTGGCGGCGAGTCCGCCGGTCAGGGTGCCGAAGGCGGGCAGAATCAGACGCCGGTCGTCGCCCGCGAAGCAGGGGCGCGACACATGGCGGCCGCGGACGGTCAGCCGCAGCTTGGGGTGGAAATGCCCCGACACTTCGGGGCGGGTGTCATGGGCCTCGCTCTGGTGCCGAAACACGATGCCGTCGGCGACATGCTCGTCGGCGATCTGGCCGCCCCACGCGCCGCCGGTCAGCCCGTCATGGTTGCCCGCGATCCACAGGAGCTGCGTCGCGCTCGCCTGTTCACGCAGGCGCGCGGCGATTGCCGGGACGATGCGCGCGGCGGCATTGCGGTCGTGGAAGCTGTCGCCGAGGCACCAGATCGCGCGCGCGCCGGTTGCGGTCGCGAGCCGCGCCAGCCGGTCGAGCGTATCGTGGCTGTCATAGGGGGGCAGCGGCTGGCCCAGCGCCGCATACCAGCTGCCCTTTTCCAGGTGCAGGTCGGCGACGATCAACGCGCCGTGGCGCGGCCAGAACAGCGCGCGATCGGCCAGCATCTGAAAGGATTGACCGGCAAAGGAAAAGGGCGCGGCGGCGGACATCGCGCCGCTATGGCAAAGCGATCCGGGTCTAGCTACCCCGCGCGGGCATATTCGCGGCAAAGCGTTGTCCGGTTTGCCGGGTCGCCCCGTCGGGCAGGTCGAACACGACACGCCGGTTCGGGAAATCAATCTCGACCCGGTCGAACAGTGACAGGCTGTCCATGCCGAGCAGCAGCGCGGGCCGGTCGTGGAGGCCGAGGACGCGGAACGCCTGGCTATCGGCAAAGCTGACGGGCAGGTCGTTGACGTCCATGCCGTTGATGACGATGCGTTTGATCGCGGTGCGCACGGCGGGGACGTCCTCACCCGTCACCGCGGTGAGCTCGGTCGCGTCAAAGGGCAGGCGGTTGGCGCGCCGTTCGGCGACCAGCCTTTGCAACGCCATGTTGCCGACGCTGGTCTGCGCGCCCGTGTCGACGATCACGTCGATGCGTTTGCCGTGCAGCCGCGCATCGGACAGGATCAGGCGCCCCGCCGAATTGCGCGCGGTGACGACGATCGCGTCATCATCCTTGATCAGCGACGGGGCGCGGCGGCGCGTTTCCAGAATCTGCATCGATTCCTTGCGGAAATCGATCAGCACCCGGCGTTCCTCCAGCATGTCGACGCCGATCAGGCCCGCGGCGCCGATATGGCGACCATGAAAGGCGGGCGCTTCGACCGACGCCAGATGCAGGTTCGACATTTGCAGCGCCGCGATGCGGAAACTGGGGACGGTCGCCGACCCGCCGATCGTCGCGAGCCGCAATTTGCTGCCCTCGGCAAGCCCGAGCCGCGCGGCGAGTTCGCGGGCGATGACCGTGCGCTCGGCGCCGGTATCGACCAGAAAGGCGAACGGGCCTTTGCCGCCGACCATCACCTGAACCGACATGCGCCGCGTCGCGTCAAGGTCGAACGGCTGGATGAAGGGGACGATTTCGCTCGTGGTGGCCGGTTCGATCAGCGCGTCGACGGCGTCGGCGGCGGTTGGCGGCGAGGTCGGGGCCGCGATGGCGGGCGGCGCGGCGGGGGGTGTTTGGCTGGCGCCGATCAGCACCGGCGCGGCGAGTATTGCCGTCCAGAACATCGACCGCCTGAATAGGTGGGTCATCGCGGGCATCCTCTGTATGTTTTGCCGCAATCTACGCCTCATCCGGGCTGGCAGCAAGCGAAACGCCGTACCGCTACACGGACCCCATCGCCTGATCCGCGAGCGTGTCGGCGAGCTCGCCGAGCAGCGCGTCGTCGACGTCGGCGCCCGCGACGCTTTCGCGGCCGATCAACACCAGCACCGGGATCGCCAGCGGACTGATCCGCTCCAGCCTCTGGTGCAGCATCGTTCCCGCGGCGCGGTCGAGCAGGTCGCCAAGCCGCGCGACGTCGGTCAGCCGCTCGCGCGCGTCGGCCCATGCGGCCTCGAGCAGCAGATGGTCGGGCTCATATTTCCGGAGCACGTCGAAAATCAGGTCGGTCGAAAAAGTCACCTGCTTGCCGGTCTTGCGCTTGCCCGGATGCTGGCGCTCGATCAGCCCGCCGATCACCGCGACCTCGCGAAACGCGCGCTTTAAAAGATGCGAATTCTCGACCCACTCGACGAACTCGTCGGACAGGATCTCGGCGTCGAACAGCGTTTCGGGATTGGTGACGGGCTTGAGCGACCAGATCGCCAGCGCATAGTCCGACGCGACGAAGCCCAAAGGCTGCATCCCCGCACGCTCCATGCGCTTGGTGATGAGCATGCCGAGCGACTGGTGCGCATTCCAGCCCTCGAACGGATAGGCGACGAGATAATGATGGCCCTCGTGCGGGAAGGTTTCGACCAGCAGCTCGCCGGGGCGCGGCAGCACCGATCGCAGCGCCTGCATCTCCAGCCAGAAGCGCACATCCTCCGGAAAACGTCGCCAGCTGGCCGGATCGGCGAGGAAACCGCGCACCCGGTCGGCGAGCCGCGTCGTCAACGCCATGCGCGCGCCGACATAGGAGGGGATGCGCGCAGGCCGCGTCGTCGCGCGGACGATCAGGTCGGTGTCGCGAATGCTCTCGACCTCGAGGCTCAGTCCGGCGAAGGCGAAGGTGTCGCCCGTCACCAACGTGCTCGCGAAATATTCCTCGACCGTGCCGAG
>VFQN01003781.1_pt1 | contig 20924 bp, 36 predicted proteins | sample 3512371 | NCBI WGS metagenome assembly VFQN01 (sample SAMN10412370, study PRJNA504923) | tailings metagenome | isolation source: Replicate 2 from Balatoc abandoned mine | place: Philippines: Itogon, Benguet | collected 2017-08-28
TCTCCCGAGTGGGACGGGGCTGGGCCCTGGAAGGGGACCAAAACTGTAAATCCATTCACACATGTTGCGAAGGTCGTACCGGTGTACCGAAGTAAGGACGAACCAGTATATAAGTTTAAGCATGCGGTGAGACCACAACACCTAGGCTCAGCACAGTATTCTAGGGATTAGTGGGGTTCATCCGTGATGGTCCACATGGGTCGCGTTGCCTGGCGGTGTACATGCACGCACCCGGGCCATGCCAGCCATGCACGCGTACAGGCAGCGGCGCGGGGAGGCGTGCCCCAGCCTGTTGGTACCGGCACGGCCTGCCTCCCCTCCTGCTCCCCTGAGCCCCACCGCTACCACACGGTACCGGTATACCGCCACAGCCTATTCGGCCCCCTACTACTGGCCACCACCTGACTTGCGGACCTACTGTTAACGGTGCCACAGGAAGCCGAGAGGCCTCTTGCGGCGCAGTGACGGACCGTACGTATAACGAATGCCATGGGGTGTGGGTTCCGCGCGCCCCACATGCCAGCACCAGGGCCTGCACAGCGTGGCGTATGCGCGTAATGCACTGCGTGCGTGCTCCCAGGTACTCCCGAGTTGCCTATCATTTCTTTATCACCTAGCATAGAAACCCCAAGCTGTGCAACCCCGGCCAGCCGCCTGCCTCAGCACCCACGGACGCTGCATGGCACATGGCACGTGGCAACGCCAAAGCGTCAGCAGCACGAAGACGGTCCTGGCATGCTTCCCTACGGCACGCCGTACGCCATGAGCCGTACGGGAAAAGCAGGATTCTAGTCACCCAGCACATGCGCGCAATGCTGCAGGGCCAATACTAGTAGGCAGACACTGAAAGTACCCCCAGTCCAGTACGTCTTGCGCTGTGCATGCGGAGGCGGCAGCCCAGGTCCCACGCGCTCTGTGCGCTTGGCGCCGCTCCTGCAGACGTCCTACCGCTGCAGGGTGGATCCCAAACCGGTCCACGCATGCGACCAAGCCGCACGCATCAGCACGCAGGCCCCATGCGCAGTTTCCAGACTCATAGCCTCACCAAAGCAAAGAAGCAAATGCTGAATGAACACCAAACCAACCAACCATTGCGATGCACATTTGTTCACTGTTAATACTCTCGAGTACAGTTCGTGCAACTCGTTCGTTGTCCATGCCATGATACTCCTTCCATGCTGCACCTAGACACTACCTCCAAGGCTCAGCCACGCACGCCCCTAGTCATCGTCGTCCCCAACATCCACCGCCCCAGCCCCCGGCCCTGCCGCCGTGCCCCCTTGCTGCTGCTGCTGCTCCCGCTGCTGCTGCCGCAGCGCCTCCAGCCGCGCTGCGTCCTCCTCCCTCTTGGCCGACCAGCGCTCGTGGTAGCGCTTTTGACGAGGCTCACGGACCACCTGGGGGCCCGCAGTGCAGCGGCGACCAGTGGGCCCACAACTGTCAGCTGCTAGTACCTAAGGCACAACTAAGGTGTGGCATCGCACTAGCTTGGCCAGGATCCCAGGGTCCACCATGCATGGGGCCACAACACATCACACCCTGATGCCAAGAGTGGGGACTGACGATCGGCTTTCCTTGTCCCTCCACTTGAATGGGGCTCGGGCAGACCCGCCACGACGCGTTGCATGCCTGCGTGTCTGCTTTCCTGCTATGGTGGCCACGCCAGTCCTCAGCCCCCAGCGCCCCCTCCCGGCCTCCCAACGCCCCGGGCAGGCCAATTGCAAGCACGCTTTGCACAGCACCCGTGGCCCGTGCGCCCAGGCCTGCTGCTGTTCCACGTGTCACGTGCCATGCGTCGGGGCCCATGCCGACGCCCTCACGCCCAGCGAACATTCCACCCAGCGGAAGCGCAACCAACTCCTGTAAGACCTTGTGATCAGCATGCAGGATGTGGGCCAGCCCCCTCGCCAGGCAAAGCCCCTAGCGCGGTGCTGCGAATGGCGCCATCACCTGCGCCCCCAGCGCCAAGCCCGGCCGCGCGGTACGGCCCTCCGCCCCCTCCGCCCGCCCTTCCCCATCCCGCACCTTCTTCTCGTGCTTGAGGCAGTTGGACAGCTCCCACGTGATATCTGAGCAGGCGCCCCAGAACTTGGAGTAGGGGTGCTCCTTGCGGCACTGCACCAGCGCCTCCATGAACTGGGGGAGGGGGGCAGAGCGGGCGGGGCGGGGGGAGTTGGAGTGGTGTTTGTTGGGAGGGGCGGCGTGGTAGATTGGAGGACGGAGGGGCGACGGGGTTGGGGGCATCACTGCCGGTATGCAATGCAGCTTGGCCAGGGGTTGTAGTATGCTAAGATGCCTGCTGTTGCGTATGGTAGTGATGGCAAGGCGACGCAGGCAGCTTGGATGTGAGGGGTGGAGGAGGGTGGAGGGCATACCATGAGCCAGGCGGTGGGGGAGGAGGGCGTGGGCGCATGCGCCTTGGCACGAGGGCGGTGTGCATGCACCTGCAACCACAGCGCAAGGCATGTGGGGGCCCAGATAGCGACAGAGCATCGTGCAGCCCTAACCCGTTCGTGGGAGAGGACCGCTGGTAAGCGTGGGTGCTGTGTGCTTGCCGGTACTGCTGGCCGTTCCGGACCCCTTTACACAGCCAGAACCCCTGCCACACCACGCATCAACCATGCTTAAGCCTATCGCTTTTACAATGCGTTTCTACAGCGCAGGGTTGGACGTGCGTGCACAGTCCTAGGGAGGTGCCCCGGCTGGCTCGTGACGCTGCCGTTGCCACGTCCTTGGCACAGGGAGCCCTGCTACCGCGAGGCGCGCCAACGCGATGTGCCAACACACCTTTCCGCACATCGGGTGCTTTTCAGGAATTAGGGCTGGATGCATGGTGGCAGCGCGTTGATGTTGCCCCGCGTGATGACAAAGGGTTGTGACGATGATGGGTGCGGTAGACTTGTTGAGTCTTCGGGTTGAGCTCGTGCGTGATGACAAGTAAACTGTGCAGGGTATGTTACTCATGATGGAGCGGAAAAAGAGGAGCTCCCGTACTTGCTGGACGCTGCATGGACGCGCTGACGAAGGAGGAGTTGCTCACCACAACGACATTGCCTGTGCACTCTACACCATACAATATATCTATATTTTACACCAGCTGCAACGCGCGAAAGCATACCAGACCAGTAACGCGTAACCACTCCACTTGGACTTGGACTTGTGAGCAGTAACTAAATCGTCCCGCGCGCGACGAGGACGTGGAAGCTATGGCCTACATTTGAACGTGCTTCAGATGATAATTCTTAAGAGGCCGTTGCGCGTCGAAGCTGTGAGCCCTTTCGTCAGTCCGGGTTACTGCGTCAGGACTTGCCCGAAGGCCTCGGCTTTCGTTCAACGACATAAGGCAAGGGCAGCTATTGGAAGGCAGCTGGTTACTGCGCAGGATCAGTGCCGCTGCGTGTGGTGCGCCTGCGCCCTGCCCACTGTGGGACGTACAAATTGGGCGACTGGTGTAGCCTCGGGACGCCATCGTTACTGCTGTCCCCTATCCACGAACTGCACCTTTCAGTCGTGCAGCGCATATGCTGTGGCCCAGAGCCCTGGGGTGGCCCATTCCGCCTGGCACAGCTGGACCCTGTTCAAACTGTGTGCACCTCCTCCTCGCCCTGCACTCACCATGGCCTTTCCATCCCTTTCCTACCCTATGCCCAACAACCGAACCCCTTTCACTGCGGCCACAGGGAAGTACGTTGAGGTTAGGCTGGCAGAGCGTCTAGCACGGCCAGAGGCGTACCTCCCCGCCAACCCCCGCCATTGGCACCCTCGGTGAACCTAACATCGGCAGCCGGCTGTGTGGCGGACCAGCGGCCGCGTCCCGGAGACGTCTGCGACGCGGCCGCTACGCACCTGAAGCAGCCCGCACCGTTGGCTGCCAAACAGCGGCAGGCATCGTCACACAGACCCGAGCAGCTGCCAGTTAGCCACATACGGTACATTGAAGCCCAGCGTTCCTCTCTGAGCAGCCACCATGCTGAACTTCTTGAAGCGCAAGACCACCTCCTCCAAGAGCGAGGGATCAGCCGCGGCCGCGGCCGCGGCCGCTGCTGCCGGATGCAAGCCCGCGGCGGTGGACTCGGACGCCGCCGCGCCGTACGGCCGCTCTGGAACCCGCTCAGACCTCGACCCCTCCGCCTCCGGGGCCGCGGCCCTGGTTGGCGACTTCGCGCTGCCCCGCCGCGCAGGCTCCCAGGCCAGCCTCAACCGCTTCCTGGCCGCCCAGCAGCCCGGGCTGGCGGCGCACCTGCGGCAGCTGCAGGCGGACGCAGCCGCAGAAGCAGCAGGCGAGCCCCCGTCGTTGCCGCAGCATCAGTATGCAGTGCGGACGCCGCCTGACGGCGCGTCGCCGATGCGTGGCGGACGCGGCGGGGGCCCTGCCCCCTTGCCGGCGCCTCCCGGCGGGGAGGCCCCTCCCGTGCGGTCCACGCGTGAGCGGCGGCGGTCGGTGACGCTGGCGGAGCTGGCGGGCGGGTCGGGGTCGGCGCTGGGGGTGTCGCAGGCGGCCATGATTATGATGCCGCAGCGCCTGAGGCAGGAGCTGCAGCAGCACGGGGCGGACGGCGGTGGTGGAGGCGGCGGCGGCGGGACCGGGGCGCACGCCGCGCACGGGCGGTCGCGGCGCAGCGTCGATGGCGACGGCCTGGCGGCGGCGCTGGGGGCCGGCGGCGCAGGCGGACGGCTGTCGTCGTTGGCGGATCCTACACTGGGCGGCGGCGGCGGCGGCGGCAGCGGGTGGCTGGAACGCAAGCCCAGCATCATCCGGGAGGCTGTACGGCAGGCGGTGCACGGCGGTTGTACGGACTCCCGGCGCGAGTCGGGCACGCAGCAGTACGCGGCTCAACAGCAGCCGGCGGAGGCAGTGGAGGTGGTGGCGCTGCGCAACCACGCGTCGGCCTACAGCGGCCACCTGCAGGAGTCCAGCCTGGCGCAGCTGGCGTCGGCGCTGGCGGGCCGCGGCCCCGAGAGCACCCCCGGCCCCTTGCGGCCCGCCCCCCTGCGGACCAACTCGCAGCTGCAACTCGCAGCAGCCGGCGGAGGCGGCGGAGGCGGAGGCGGCACGTTGACCACCTCCCAACGTCGGCGCTCGTCGTTGACTGGCGGCAGCGGCGGTGGGCCCACGACCCCCGGCACGCCGCCGCTGCCGCCGCGGTCTGCGTCGCCCATGGCGGCGCCCTCCGGCGGCAGGGCCTCCCCGGGCCCGGGGCACGGCCACGGCTATAGCCACGGCCATGCGGGGCCGCAGCCGCCCATGGCGCCCCGCGGGGCCAGCCGGCGGTCGGACCCGGGGGAGAGCTTCCGCATCGCGGCGCTGGCGGGGGCGGCGGCGGGGGTGGGGCCGGGGCCCGGGACGGCCCCGGGACAGAGCCCAGGGCCCAGCGGCGGCACCTCGGGGCTGTCCCCTATGGAGGTGGTGCTGCGCAACGTGCGGCAGGGGCTCAACAGGTCGTGGGGGAGCACGGACGAGCCTGGGGGCGGCGGCGGGGGCGGCGGCGGCGGAGGAGGAGGTGGCGGTGGCGCCATGTACCGGCGGAAGCCCTCCAAGAGCCGCAGCGCGCTGACGCTGGACCCGGAGGCGCTGGCGGCGTACCGGCAGGCGGCGGCGAACCACCCGGGCGGCGGCGGCGGCGGCGGCCACAGTCCGGGCGTGTCGGTGGGCGGGGGCGTCGGCGGGGGCCCGGGCGGCGGCGCCGGAGGGGGTGGTGGCAGCGAGCTGAAGCTGCCCAGCATTGCGGCGCGGCGGGGGGCGCAGGCGCCGGCAGGCCTGGCGGTGGCGGGCGGCGGCGGCGGCGGCGGCGGCGGAGGGCGGGCTGGCGGCGGCGGGTCGGACGTGGCGGCGGCGGCGGAGGCCATGGCGGCGTACCAGGCAGACGTGGGTTGGGGTGACAGGGGGCACGGTGGATAGGAGGGGGAGGATGCGCGAATTGGATGTGACGAATTGCAACTAGCATGCGGTGCACTGGTGTCGTACAACAGGTTGTCTTACCACTTGCGACCAGCCCGCAACGACTCACGGCTTCCGAGAACACTGTTCACCGATGTCCCCTGTTTCACCATCCTCCATCACTTCCCACTTGCCAAACCCTATCCCTCCTGTGTTGTCTGTCCCCCACCCTCCCTTGCCGTACCCCAGGCCGCCCGCCTGCGCGCCGCCGCGCTGCGCAAGGTGGACGCCCGCATCGCCCGCGCCGTCATGGACCGGCACCTGGTGGCAGCAGCCGACAACGACAACGACCAACCGCACGACAACGGCCGCAACGGCCGCGGCGGCGGCGGCGGGGGGCACGACAGCGACGACGGCTCCGCGGAAAGCGACGGGGACGATGACTACAACGACGGGGGCGGCGGCGGGGCGTACGGCACTTACAGCGGCAGTGCGGGCGCGCCCAGCCCGCCGGGGCCGGCGGCGGCGGCGGCGGGTGGTTTCAGAGCGCGCGCAGCGTCTGGCCCCGCGCCGCTGGCGGTTGGCGGCGGCGGGGCGCTGGCGCTGCGGTCGCCGGCGGGGCAGCAGCGGTCGCCGCTGGTGCAGCCGCGGTCCCCGCTGCTGCCTCCGCCGCACCCCGGGGGCGCCCTGGGCAGCGGGCCGCCCACGGCGCAGCCCAGCCCCGTGGGCGGCAAGGCCACCGCACACACGCTGGGTGGGGGCGACGCCGGTGGTGGCACGGGCCGGGCCCTGACGCCCTCACGGGTGGGGGGCCAGCACGGCCACCACGGGCACGGGGGGCGGCAGGGCGGGGGCCAGAACGCCGCCCAGCCGCCGTCCAGGGAGGGTGGCGGGGGCGGGCGGGCGGGCAGCGGTGGTGGCGGTGGCGGAGGCGGAGGCGGCGGGGGCGGTTTTCTGGGCGGCCTGTCCCGGGCGCAGGCCATGCTGCAGGTGGGCGGGGGCGGGGGGCTGGGTGGAGGCAGGACCTCCTGGGGCGGGGGCGTGTCGGGGTAGCTGGCGAGGCAGCTGCCGTCTGGCCCTGCGTGGTTGCGATGGATGACGTCCGTGGCTGTGCTTCACGAGCAGCGTATGCCCACTTTCTTCCGCTCAAATTACGCTTAGTCCGAATGTTGGTTTGTCGACGTATTGTCGAAAGTAGCGGTTTGGCCCTGAGTGGACTGATTACCACATTTGGCTCCTGCGTCTTGCCTTGCAACAGGCGACCGAGGACGAGGTGGCCTCCGAGCTGTCGGTGCTGCGCCGCAATTCGTCCATACTGGGGCCCAGGCCACCAGGTGGGTGGTGCATAGTGGAGGTGTGGGGGCGGGGCAGGTGGACGGGTCGGTGGGAGGTGGGTGAGTATGTCTGACAGCGGTAAGGTAGGGCACCCAATGCGCAGGCCGGGAAGCCTGCCGCTCGCGGACCTCCATGGCCTACCATGCTTTACCGCTGCTGGTAGCTGTTGTGTAACAAGGGTGGATGGGATGGGGCTGTGGGCCAGGAGCGTAGGATGCTGTGCACGCCCCAGTGCAGCCCGCTCATGTAGTCTCGACCGCCGAGTAAGCCTGCCATTCACACCATCTCCTGCTGTGCTCGGGCACAAGTCCGTGACTGCGTACATGCTGCATGCGAAGCGGTCCACACGTAGCTTGTGGGGCCCCGGCCCTACCGTGCCCGGCTGCGAAGGAGTTGCACTCCCGTGCCTGCGGCCCTTTTCACATTCGTGGCCGCAGCGCGTGCTACACTGCGCAAGCTGAGCACCTTACCTAGTGGCTCGCGGGCCTCTCGCTGGCATACCGGCATGCTGCACCGTTCAGTAATGCTTACCTTGTGCGTGTGGCATGGCCGCAGGTGATGCCCTCTTGGAGGCAGAGCGGTGGAAGGTGTGAGAGGGCTGGGGCGAGAGGTGGAGGACGGGTGATGAAACCCGGACGTCGAGGGTTGAGGGGCGGCGTGCGGTACGGGGACGTCCTCACGTGGGCGCCGGAGGAGGGGCGAGCAGCAGCAGGAAGTGCGCGTCAGGCACCCACTAAAGAACGAAGCAAGGGAGGTGCTCAGCACGTACGGACGGGATGTCAGCTGCCGCCTGTCGGCACGGTGCGGCACGGCACGGCATGGCCCGGCGGCACGTGCCATCGTGCACAGGGAGGGGGGATGCAGCCACATGGGGGCCCTACCCCACGCTTTTGGGTCCCAGAGCGCCCCAGCGTGGCGATGCGAATCGAGTGAATGCTTCGCAAGCGCATGGTATTGCAATGGTAGCGCATTTGCCCTGAACTGAAGGTCATGGCGGGCGCTTATTGCTGTGCATTCCAAAACGGAGCCTTCTGCTAGTGCAGCGAGCGTGAAGGGTGAAGGTCCTTGGGCACGCGCAACATCTCACAGGTGATTTGGCTGATGTCTGCTGGTATGCCTCGTGTGCGCTGCGACGTGTATCCCTTTGGTGCACAGGGTGTGTTTTTGCTCGCGGCTGGTGGCTGCTGGTGCTGCCCGTGCACGTCTGCCCCGGCTGGGCTGGTGACCGGCCGGTGGTATGGAGCCCACCGGCTGTGCTGCGGCCCATGGCTCACATCATGGCCCAGTCACACCGCCCTGCACCTGTTGCACGCCGTGTGTGGACTAATGCTTGCGTGCGTCCTGTGCAGCCTTGAGGCCTGGAGGTCGCTTACATGCTTATGCCGTTAAGTGGTTTTACTGCATCCTCGGCGTGATGAAAGGCGGGATGAGTAGTGTTGGCACGGTGCCGTACGAGCGGGGCACCTCGCCTGGCGAGCCTGCTCCGCTTGGGCTTGTGATGCATCGCTGCATGCATGAGCTACTGCCAACCGCTTGAGCGTGCGGTTTGTGAAACACTCGAGCCGCACCTGGCGTGTCAAGTTAAGTGGGGGTGTTGCCAAGGCACAACTTTGGGGAACAACAGCAGCGAACCCATGTCTACGTGTGCGCCTGTAGTGCGGGGTCGGGGGGGTGCTTCTGGTGGCGGCACTCCAGGTGGTGCGGCTACCGTACCCGGTCCTTACGTCCTGGCCTCGACCGCACCTTTCTAATGTACTGTAGTGTCACGGCGCGTTGGAAGCCGCAGAAAGAAAGCGACGGACAGGCAGGCTGACAATGGCTCCTGTAGATGTGTACGGGAGCGCAGGAAGCCGCCTATGACGCCCCCATCCTTCCTGAACAATACGAAGCAGCAGGCTGACCACACCTGGGCCTTCAGCGGGCCGTTAACAGGAGTGTCAGATCTGGATCTGATGTAAGATCTAGTTACAAATGTCAACTATTGTACAGAACGCCGGTCAAGGACCGTGCCAGCCAACCATCAACAAGGAAAAAGGACACACGCGTAGTACAACTTATAGCACCCTCCCCCAGCCATAGCCCTCGTCAGACAAGGCTGGGGTCGGGCCCCTGGTGGGCTGCTATGCGCTAATTGCTGATCAGCGACGTGGCCTCAGCGTGTATGTGACACCAAGTCGCATTGTCCGCTTGCACTATGTCTAATGCGGGCTTGCAAAAGCTAAACGCGTGTGTCCAGGTCCATGTGCGACGCGATGCACGCCTTCCGCAGCCCAGCCGTCAAGAGTCCGACTACAGAAGCGTGCATGCATGTGTAATCAGGAAACTGTACAAACCCCAACCGAAGGCTGTGTACCAAACACCTTTCCCTACCAAAAAACAGGATGCGAATACATGCAGTAAAGCGAAGGCCCTTGAAACGTCCGCAACAGACTGGCGAAACTGTCCTCCACCCCCCAGCCTTGGCCGGGCATGCCCCAGTATTCACTTAGGACACCATGCAAAACAGCCGGCGCCCCGTGCTTTTGAGGGAGAATACGCACCAGACTGTCCCGCCGTCAGTGCGCCTGCGTTGAGCAGCTTGCACGACGGTAGGCACGCGATCGAAGTTACGCCGAACCCGCACGTGCTCGCCAGGCACCTAGACACCAGACATGCCCGCTTCCCAGCTTCACCTCCCCATCAGTACACCACACGGCAAGCCACACGGCCCATCCTGCTGCGCCTCGTGCCATGGTCAACCTGCGCACACATCCCAGCCCTGCTCCACCAACAGTCCTCGCCCGAGGAGTGCGGGCCTGGCACCCAGCGGCGCCGGCAGCCCGTCCGCTACGCTACGACCCACCGCGCCCGCATGCTCCGCTGCTCTTCCTCTCGCCCATGCGAAGCATGAATGCCTCGCCCTCCGCCTCCCTGGAAGTGGCCAGCACCTCTTGGTGCCCCTCATGCCACCGCCGTCCCCAGCACAGCAAACACTCCAGGCAAGCATACCGGCCGCTCGGACTTGCCGCCGCGGGCCACCTTGCCGCCATTGCCCCACACCAAGGACAGCGGGCGCCCCCGAACCCCCGACCTGCCAACTCTCGTCGTGCCTGCTGGTCTATCCCACCGCCGTGAGAGCCCTCACATGGAGTGCAGCACGTTGCCCTCCTCCTCCTGATTCCCGCATGCCAATGCTGCACACTACCCGCACCAGTGGCAGCTTCTCTCTCTTATCATTCGTCTCCTCCTTGTCCCCCTGCTTTCCGCTTCCCGCCGCACAGCCCACTACTGTCACCTCCTAACCCTTGCCCTAAGTGCCCCTCACGTAAATTACAGCACGCCGTCGCACCCTCCTCTTCCTTCCTCACTCCTGCCCCTCCCCCTGCTGCCCTCACATCAAGTACAACACTGCGCCGTCTCCTGCTTCCCTCTTGCCAGTACTACGCACTGCCGTACCAGTAGCAGCTCCTCCCCCTTGCCCCCAGCCCCCCACATGAAGTACACCACTTCGCCGTTCCACCCTCTCCTTCCTTCCTACCGCCTGCCCTCCCCCCACCCCCGTCACACATCCCTTACATGAAGTACAGCACGTTGCCCAGGTCGCGGTGGATGCCTGCGAAGGTGGGGGCGGCGCCAGCGCCACCCGCACCCTGCGCCCCAGCCTGCGCGCCGCCGGCCTCGGAGGCGGAGTCGGAGGCGGAGGAGGAGGCGGCCTGGGGGGGGGGGGGGCGGTTAGTGGACGGGTGTGAGGGCACACAGGGGTTAAGAAAGGCAACGGGCTCAGCGTTGTACGGTTCTCCAGGTGCACTACGTAGCAAGGCTTATGGGTTTCATTCACAATATCTATCGATGTTAAATGCCCACGGTGCAGTGTCAAGCACCCAATGGCGCTGCGTGGACCCCCAGCCACCGCCCCTATTTCCCCCGCCCCGCCCCGCCCTTCCACACCCACCAGCAGGGTGCGGCCGCGGAACGCCGCGCGGTCGGCGTAGTAGGCGGGCGGGCAGTAGCTCACGGACCTGGGGGGGGGGTGGGGGGCGTGGGTGTGGGGGGCCGGGTGTGGGGTGTGGGGTTGGGGCGGGGTGGGGTGGCTAAGGGACTGGCTGGGTGCCGCCTTGGCTTAGATTCCGAGACGGAAGTCTAGGAAGTGCGGGTCAGGAAGGATAGCGGCCATGTCGCCTTCAACCAGAGCTGCCGGGTCGCCCACGCGCTACTGACGACACGTTCGGCTGCCGGAGGCAACAACAGCAGGTCAAATCGTCTTCAGATAACAAGGCGCTTTCAGGTGTGGTGGCGGCGGTAGGTACTTGAGACCGCACGCATGCTCCAGCGGAACGGCACGACACGCTACGCTCAGGAATGCGGTGCACCTGCAGCTGTGCAGTTGCGGCTGGACCGGCTGGGCCGCCCCCCCCCCCTCCCCCGCTCTCTGCCCACATGCACCGTACGGCGAACCCACTACGGCCACCCACTTTGTTGTGCGCTGGTACAGGTAGCACATCCAGTAGGTGAGCAGCTGGATGCCGTCCGCGCCGAACCCGATCTCGTCCAGCAGCACGTGGTAGTGGGCGGGCTTGTTGGTGCCCTGGGGTGGAGGGGGGTGTGGGTTAGCGGGGGAGGGGTGTGTGTTCAGGGAGATGCACAGGGGCAGTGTGAGCAAGGTACGGCGATGCGCCTTGGGCCCATGCGGTGTGAGTGCGTGTCCACATGGCGGTGCGCTTTGTAGCTGGCCATGGGGTGGGGTGGGGTGCGGAGGGGCGGGGGGTACCTCGCTCCTTTTGACGCTCCACACTACCACACCCCACCCCGCCCTGCTCTCCCCCCCTACATCAGCCCCTTGCAAGACGTGGAGCATTCGCGTTTTCATTCCGTACATCGCCCCTTCCACGTGTTACTTTGGTAACTTCTGTCCTCCCCCCCTCACCTGCAGCCCCGCGTGGCTGTTGAGCCAGAAGTCGAAGCCGTCGGGCGCCACGATGCCCGTGTCCACCACCGTGCCGGGGACCACGTTGCCGCTGGGGGGGGGGGGAGAGGGGGGGGGGAGACAGGGGGGGGAGAGACAGGGGGGGCATAGGGGGTGGAGGGGCGTGTTGGGCGGGGTCGAGACGGGGAGGTGCGTTCACTGCGTTGCAAGAGCGTGCTGGGAAAGAAATGCTTGCCGGCCCCGGGAAGCCAGGGTGCATAGTGGTCAAGAGAAAGCCAATGTAAGATTATGACAAGCAGTAGGTAGCGCTGGGGGCCACACCGTCACAGGCGGAGACAGTTCGGCAGCAACCCCCTGTCCATCGCCGGCCCCGCCCTCTCTCCACCCCCTGCTCACTTCCTGTCCGCCGCCGCGCCGTCCGGCCCCGGCAGCAGTCGCGTGTTGTGCCTCTTCTGCACCACCACGAAGGTGATGGAGGGCCGGTAGCCCGCCTCCAGCTCCTGGCAGGCCTGGGGGGGAGGGGGGGGGGGAGAGAGGGAGGGGGCAGGCAACAGAGGGTGTACGTTGGAACAGGGCCCGGGACGGTACTGCTACAAGTATTGTGTGGTAGGTTACTGGTACCAGACCACATCATTTGCGGGAATGCGTCGCGGAAATCCAAAATGCAGCTTGATTTGGTCATGGAGTAGCCTTTACCTTCGTCCCACCATCAACGCTCTTATCTTCCGCATGGCCCGCCAGCACCTGATCGAACTTGCCATGCATCACGCACCTTAACCCACACCCCCGCGAATACACATGCCCCCTGCCCCACCACCACCACCTACCCTCCGCATGACCACGTACTCCTCCGCCAGCACCTGGTCGAACTGGCCCTCGCTGACGCCGTCGCGGTACATCACGATGCGCTGCGGCTTGACGCGGCTGCGGCGGAAAGGGGCATGTGTATTAGCATGGTGTGGGTTAAGGGGCAAGGGCAAGGTGCAATGCGCTGCGGCTTCATGCGCCTGCAGCAGCGCGGATGCGGAGGGGTAGGAGAGGCAACGTCAGTCCAGGGGGCAACGCCACACACGTGCGCATGCGGAGCTATAACGCGACTCCTGCACTTCGCGCTGCTACAACTTTAGTTTCCCCCTCCCCCCCAGATCGATACACTACCGCTAGCCTTTATCAGCGTGGCAGCCCTACACGCCGGACCAGCACTCGCAGCATCGGAGCAGCAGCGACAACTCGTCCGCGGCGGTCTGGTCTGGTGATGGGTTGGGCTGGGTTTATCTTTTACACGCCTCATCATCGACCTCGTGGATCCGCAGACTTCGTCTGTCGTCCTACCGCCTAATCCCCCCTTCCCCCCCGTCCCCTCTCCCCGCCCCCTCACTTGTTAACCCTGTAGAACTCCATGAGCAGCTCCTTGGTGGCTGTGCCCATGCCGGTGATGACCTCCTGCCGCCCAGCCTGCAGCAGCACGCGGGAGGACCACCTGGGGGGGCGGGGGGGAGAGGAGACTTGTGATGAGGTAACAGAGAAGGGGTCCTCGCACCCACCGCAGCCGCCATGGCGCCACGGAAAGGTCCCTGCCACAATGCGCCCGCTAATACACCCCCCCGTAACACACACCCCTTAATACACATGCCCCTCCCCCACCTGCCCAGGCTGGCGTCCAGGGTGGCCACCACCGCCGCCACGGAGGGGTCTCTGGCGTCCGCGCGCGCCGCCGCCCCCGTGGGGTGCGTCACGTCCGCGCCCATGACCATGAAGGGCACCGCGCCCTGCCCGCCCAGCACGGGGAGGTACCTGGCAGGGAAGGGGAATGCAAGGGAGAGGGTGCAACACGTGAGAGTTTCCATCTCCATTTTGATTGGTGACATGCAGTCGTGCCATATGCAGTGCCAACACCGTAGCCGTACCCCATGAAAGCCCAACGACGAACGTGCCAGTGCAGCCCTGCCGCAGTGTGAGCTCAGGGGCGCTGACCTGTCTAGCATTGCCACCTCAGGGGTCGCCGCCGTGGGTCGCCACTTCGCCATACGAACACACAGCTACCCCGCTGGTACGTGCTTGTACACCACGCTCGTGCCCCTCTTGCATCCGCACCTGAGTCCGTTGCTGAGCGTGACGTTCACTCCCCCCAGCTTGTTGTTGATCTTCATGGCCACGTTGGCGCAGTACTGGTCGCCGCCGGCCTTGGGGCCGTAGCGGGGGCCCACCTTGGCCTGGGGGGGAAGGAGGGGGGACGGGGGTGAGGCGGTCGAAACATGACCACGTCTGTAGATCGACGAGGCCGATAGAGGATAGGGGTAACCGCGGAGCGGAGAAGGAAATGAAACGGTAGGGGATAGGCTTGTGCAGCTGAGCGCACGTGCTTCGGCCAACGTGCCCATGGCACCTGTACGACTTGCACCACGTGCTCAAGGCCCAGTTGACAGCACAGGACAGACACCAACTCAGGGTCACACACGCCCTGCTCACCGCCGCCGCCGCATGCTGCCATGCGGCATCCGCATGCCCCCCGTGCGCCCTGCCCCCACGAGCAAGCCCTCCTCCTTCCCCCCCGCACGCACCTTGGGCCCCACCACGCACTGCGAGGGAATGCCCATCTCCATGTCCGACACGCGCTTGACCTCCTTGTAGTCCTCCGCGATCTGCAGCAGCAAGGGGGGAGGGGCACGCCGGTGGCCGAGGCAACAGAAGCGGCAGCGGACTTGGTCACGGGCCCCAGCGGGCACCTGCAGCACCCTAGGCAACAGCTAACCCACGCGGCGACGCGCACGGTGCCGAGCAATACACGCTCGGCCTTACGTCCGACGCCTTACGTCCGCGCCCACACTGCCTGACCCTTGCCCCCTCCCTGCAAGCCCCACCTTGTCCGGCAGCACCACCAGGACTGACAGCTTGCTGTGCACCCACATCCATTAACCCACACTGCGTAACCCACCCCCCACACTTCTCACACTCAAGGTGTCGTGTTCAGGGTCGTGGTCCGGTTCAGCCGGCCACCGGGGAGAGGGCCCCGTGATCAACAAATAGCCGCAGACACTGGTGTAGTGACGGGAAATGTCACGCCTGCGCACGCCTGCCCTGATCGGACCCGCGCAGCTGCGCGGCCGTAGGGGCTTGTCCGTGACCATCAGATACCGGCCCCCCTCATTAATTATTACTCACGCACACGCACCTTGTCCGGCAGCACCACCAGGATGAACTGCGCGGGCTTCTTGTAGCGCCGCTGGGCGCCGTCGGCGGCGGCACGCATCAGTGCCTCGATGCCTTCAGGGAGGGAAGGGGGCAGGGGAAGGCAAGGCGTTAGGAAGGCAACAAGAGAGACGGAGTGTACAGATCGACATCGTCGACGATATCGCGCAAAATCAGGGGCACCGAGGGGAAAACGGAGGAGTTAGGAAAGAGGTCAAGAGGATTGACGGCGCGGAAGGAGTAGCACGGACCGCCCCTGTTGTGGCAAGGAACAGTGGTGATGAAGTCCAGGGCCGGGGCTCGTCTGCCACGTTGTAAACTAAGTTTTAGTTCCACGCATGTGCACTGGGCGCAGTCGTACGAGGCTCCATACCGTGTGGCATGCGGCGAGGTCCGCCGGGCGCTTTCCACGTGTTGCCGAAGGTACCGACACAACATTTGCCTGTCGCTTACGCCTCGTCATCCCATCCCCAACAATACTCACCCCTCGCGGCGCGGCCCCTGCCGTTGAACTCCACTGGCGGTGCGTTGCTGGAGCCGCGGGTCACCTGGTCCACCTGGGGGCAGGGGCGGGAACAAGATAGGGGGGGTGGGGTGGTGTTGCGATGCGGTGTCTGCATGGGGAGGCCGTGGTAGGGCTGGAGGGTCAAAGCGTCCACGTGCGGGCGGGGGGCCAGAGGGCTGGGGCGGGGCCGGGGCGGGATAGATATGGGGCAACACGAAGGACGGGGGCTATGGAGCGAGCGGACTGGGGCCCTTGTGGCAAGCGACCCACCCACAACCAGCACATAGCCCATGCTGAGGGGGCCCTCCCCTGCCCATGCTTTACCCACCACGGCCATGGTGCATTGCATCGTGACGGCGCCGTCGTCTCCCTATGCGAGAATCCGAGCCGCGAGCCTTGTGCACGGCTAATACACACACTGGGCCCTTAATACACATGCCCCACCCACCACGGCCATGCCGCATCGCAGCATGACGCCCGTGAGGTCCTCCAGGAACGTCCACAGGCTGCCCTCGCCGTCGTAGTCCACGTCCTGTGAAGCATGAGCGAGGGTGCAACGAAGAATCGCGTAAAAGTAATACACACGGCCATGTAAGTCATATGTTATATATAAGCAAAAGGCCGTGCCCAAGGCTGCCCTCGCTGTCGTAGTCCACGTCCTGTACGAGGGAGAGGACAAGGGAGCGCGACAGGAAAGGGCGTAAAAAGGACATGATATGTAGGAACAAAATGCCGTACCCAAGAGGCCGATCTCCAGCTGGCAGCGGCGCCAGGGCCAAGTCTGCAACTGGGGCGGCGCTGCCCGGAGACGTCTGGTGCGGTAGCCGTGGGGGCAATGGTCACTTGCCCAGGCGTGCACAGATAGCAGCGTGTTGTGTGCATGCGGCTCGCGCCCTGCAGGCTCGCGCGTCGCGACCCAGTCGCCCCCACCAGCCGCACACATTCGCCCACCCCCGACCCCACGCTCCCCCCTTCTGCCCTAACCGCCGCCGCCCACCCCCCCACCCCCCCGCTTTCCCACCTCCTGGGGGATGAGCGACACCACGGCCCACGACTGCACAGGCCTGGGGTCGTGGAAGCGCACGTTGCTGCGAGGGGGAGAGGGAGGGGGGGGGGGGAGGGAGGGGGAGGGAGGGGACAACAGGGCGAGCGATAGGGCGGTGGTGGTCAGCGCGGCGCCAGGCGCGTGTGGGGGTCGGGCAAAAGCGACACATCCTCATGCTTTACCCTAGCACTGTCCTTAGCAACCATGCTCCCCATCCTCCGTCCCTGCTCCCGAGACCTGCCGCGCCCTGCCCACTCCATCAACGCTCATAGAGTCTCAGTGCGCACGTGAGACGTGTGCCTCACAGCGAACCCCCACCCCCGCCCCCCAAACCCCGTTGACCCACATGAGGTTCCAGCTGCCCTGTGTGCCCACGTCGAAGGCGGGCGGGTTGCCGTACTGCAGCACGGGGGCGGGCAGCACGCGGCCGTTGACCTGGCGGAGGGGGAGGGGTGTACGGGAGGCGGCACGTGGCCCGTGTTAGGGGCAGTGGGCAGTGAAGCTAATGCCAAGATAGGTTGGTGCTTGTGGTGTTGGGGGTTGCTTCCACAGTTTGTCGACTGGGTCAGCCGCAGCAGGCGGGGCTGTGGGGCTGACAGGCACGCCGGGGCAGCCCACCGGCACGCCGGCACACGCATTTCTGGACCGTGCCGGGCCGAGCCGGGCCGTCACAGCGCCACACAGCACGGGAGCACCCGCGGCAAAACGACAATAACCGCCCGTCCCTCCGCTTCGAACATATCCCCACCCAGCCCTCTAATACACACCCCTCGAACCCACCTGCATCAGGCTGGTGCCCATCTTCATTCCCCACGTGCCCTCCAGACCCGCAGCAGCCAGCGCGTCCGCCACACGCCGGGCCTAGGTAGGGGTAGGGGGGCAGGGGGCAGGGGGTAGGGGGTAGGGGGAAACTAGATTGTTAGGAGACAGGTACACCAACGTAGGGGGCGGGCGGCGCGCATGTGCTACCAGCGGTGGCGTTGGCGGCCAAGCATGTGCCTTGCCCGTGTGGCTGCCGCGCCTCCTGACAATTGGTTGCACACTGGACGCGTGCCGTGGCATGTGGCTGAACGCCGCACCCAGGGGTGCTGCCCTGAGACCCTTTCCTCCACCCAACACATGCCTTCCCACGTCCATACCTCCTACTCCCCAGCAGCTTCACCACCCCATACACGTGCATGCCGCCACCACCACCACACCCACACGTCCCCGGCCCTGCCCCCACTCTCCCGTCCCACGTTTGCGCTGCAGCTGGCCCCCTTTGCGGGCGGGTCCTCCTTGGCCTCCTTGATCATGGCCGCCTGCTGGTCGGACTCCAGCTTGAGCTTGCGCTGCCCGGCAACCACACTGGAGGGGGGAAGGAAAGGAGGTGCAGTGGTGTTGGGGTTGGAGGACGAGTGGGAGGGTGTGAGGGTGGCGCGCAAGGGATTAAGGCTTGTGCAGATTGATGCACCACATGCAAGAGGCTGCCTGCTGCCCGCGTACACTGCACAAAGTCTACTACTGCCCACATACGTACACAGGTGTTCAGTACGCCCCTGCCGTTGGTCAGTGTTACATCCGCCCCTCCCCCTCCCTGCTCACGTGCACAGCTCCGCGGGCACGAACACGGCGCGCTGCCTGCTGCCCACGTTGGCGCACGGCAGGCCGGGCAGGCGCAGCTTGCGGCCGGTGGAGGCAAAGTACTCGGCAACGGACATCTCCCTGCGGGGTGATGGAGGGCGGCAACACAATGAGCATACAACTGTGGTGGAAAGAGGCGATAAAGCGCCTTGCTTAGGGAAGGCTGCGACGAACAGCCGCGCACGCCACGTCGGAGCCGTGCCACAGGTGAACAACGACGCGATGGGTTGGGCAGGTGAGCAGCAATCCCCCAGACGCGTCAATGCACCCCCGCATGACCACCACTCATCGCCCCAACCCATCAGTCAGCAGGCACGCAATGGAGCCCACAACTATCAACACAGGTGCTTCAAGCCCTTTGCCAACCCCACCAACCAACCCACACGCATACGCACATGCATACCAGCCCACCTGTTCACTAACCCACCTGTTGTGGAACATGGTCCGCCCTAGCACACCCTAATACACACGCCCCCACCTGTTCTCCGTGTCGTTGAAGAACATGGTCCTGTCCGCCCCGAACTCCGACAGCCCCACCATGGCCTTCTTGCGCTTGCCCTTGTTGCCGGGCAGCGGGTACTCCACCTGCGGGTGGACAAAGCGGTGCAGCACACATCCACACACGCACACACGCACACATCCACACACGCACGCTCAGTTGCGGGGCAGTTATTGCCTGACCTGCTGCGGTGCGGTGACAGACTGAATGACAGTTACGCCCTGAAGAACGCTCCCACGCTCCCTCCGCGCCTTGCCCCACCCACCACCCCACAGCAACCGCTGCCTGTCTCGCGGCCTCTGCTCGCCGCCCTGCCAACCCACCCAGCCTCTGCTGCAGTCCTAACTTCGCCTCCAGACGACACGCCAACACACTCAGTGCCGCAGGGCTCTCGTCCGTCCCGTCCGTCGTTCCCCACAGCCTCTATCTCACCCTGAACCCGATGAGGCTCCTCGCCGCTGCCCGCAGCCTGTGCGGCTCCACGCGCGCCAGCCCCGCCGGCCCCTCCCGCCGCAGCCCGCACGCCTCCGCCAGCAGGTCGGGCAGCGGGCGGGCGGAGGCGAAGGCGGCGAAGGCGCTGTCCAGGTTGACCGCCATGCCGCCAGAGGTGAGCTTGAAGGACTGCTGGAAGCCCGTCCACAGCTGGTGGGGGGGGAGTGTTGGAGGGGAGGTGAGGACGTTAGGGGGTGCCGGTGATGTCAGAGGGCGGAGAGTAGGCGCGACGTGGGGCGGGGCATTGGCTGGAGGCCAGCCCGTAACTGCATGGGGGAGGATGAAGGAGCGGAGACTTGCAGGATGCGCTTGAGAAGGCCGAGGCGACGAATGTGACGCGTGGCCTCACCCCAGCGACACCTTCTGGAAGTAGCAGCAGCACACACTGCATACATGTGTATTAGCATCTAATACACACCGCCTCTCACCTCCGCTCCTCCGCCCAGGGGCACCACCCGCTCGTCCTGGTAGTAGAAGCCGCGCCCCACCACGGTGCAGCGGGGGTCCACACTGAACACGGAGCGGATCACCACGTCGATGACCTGGGGGGGGGGGCGGGGGGTTAGGGGAACGGGTGTGGGTTACCGACGCCGGCTACAAGTGCAAGCAGAGGCGGCTGTGCGCATACCCTACGCCGCGCTGGTGGCCGTGCCAGGGGGTCCTTGTTGCCGGCATAACGCAATGTAGGAGTCCAAATCCCGCTACACAGGAGCAGGCGACACGCATTGCAGTCGCAAACCCCATACCCCAAAACACCCCGATACCCGCCCCAACCCCTCCCGCGGCTACCCCGTGTCCCCCCTATTCCTACCCCACCTGCATGGCGTCCCTTGGCGCCTCCTGCTGCGCCCTGCCCACGAAGGCCTGCAGCGAGCCCAGGTCCACGCAGGCCACCCACTTGGTGGTCACCTGGGGGGGACAGGGGGGCGGGAAGGGGGTGTTGCACGGTGAGGAGGGGGGACACAGTAATAGCAACGCGAACACGAAGAGGTGGTAGGTGGTACTGCAAGTAGTGTTCTGTGTGAGGAGGGGGAGGTAAGCGAAGGCAGAGCGTGTGCTCAAGAGTGGACCCGGCGTGGGGTGTTGGGCCACCGCATGTCCGGCACAGAACGGCACGGCGGCGGGCAGCACGACAGCCTTCTGCGCAACGGCACTGCGCACCAGTACAGGCGTGAGAGTTACCAGGAGTCATGGCCACAGGGCTGGAGCAGCGCCGAGCCTTTTTTTGCCCCTTAAGTCGTCGAGTCCACTCTCCTGCCTCTTCTCAACCCCCCCCCCCCCCCCACCCCGTGGGGTGGGCGCGGGTGTGTTGTGCCGGCTTGTACCGTTGCGGGACGATAGGCACGAGGGTGCATTCAGTACCAGTCAGCGTTCAGCTAGCGTTCCGGGTTCTCGGCGGCGCGATTCCCAGCACGACGCAGCCCTCGGCCTCAGCCACCGCAGTAAACCAAGCCG
>VFQN01003782.1_pt1 | contig 20920 bp, 20 predicted proteins | sample 3512371 | NCBI WGS metagenome assembly VFQN01 (sample SAMN10412370, study PRJNA504923) | tailings metagenome | isolation source: Replicate 2 from Balatoc abandoned mine | place: Philippines: Itogon, Benguet | collected 2017-08-28
AATAACGGTTTGTTTTGTTTTGAACTCATCAATGAATCACAATTAATATAAAGAAAGATTGTTCAGTACATGTAAGGAAAAGGCCACCCATTTTTGTACTCGTTCATAGAAGAAGAAGACTTGTTGTTCCTCAACAATTTCGATGTTTTCCCCTCGACCTACAAAATTACTCGAATTGGATTGGAATGAACCAACAAGAAATCATCGCCGCTTGAGCGACAATCGCAAGTGGAGACAGTAGAATCAAGGACTAATGCAAGGTGAACGAACGGACTAAACTCCAACCTGCTCGAAGTAGCCCCTTCATCCTCTTCTTCGTCCTCTCGCCCTTCCCTTAGCTCATTACTTCTGCGCTCTAAGTGGGTAAAAGGGTTGACATCTTGGTCCATATTAATATATTGAACTCTCATAAGACTAATTTCGAATTACAAATATACACAAAAGAAAACATTGTTAATCTAGCTATCATTTAAAAGCCTCTCCAGCTAAAGCAACAGAGGACGATATCGCTTGAAGACAAGAATCTTCGCCGAACGCACTTTGAAGCGTCATAAAACGTTGATGGCAGAATGAACACAAAAAGGTTTGATGAATCCTGTGATTAAACAACTTCAACAAAAATTCTTGCACAATCTGATCTTCTCTTTCTATAACTCCGTTCGCGTAGTCCAAACGTTGAATGCGCTTTGCTGGTAGAGCGGCGAGCATTTGCTGATGGAACTGGGTAAAGTGACTCTCGTAAAACTGAATGTTAAAGAGCAAACAATGAAGCGTATTATTTTCACCGTTGCCTTTTCTTTCGATGTTCGAGCTCGTAAGATCGCCGCAAATACTCGTCAGATTTGTTGCATCCATGTGTATCGATGGTGACTCCCCTCGAACCATCTCCGCCAACTGATTGTTATAATACAACTCCTGCCACAGATTTGTGGGCTTATCGCCGACAGCATTGTTTAATGACAGCAAAGGAGAAAAGACCTCTTCACACAGAAGCGAATAACGAGCGAGCAGGGAGCAGAAGTCTTTCAGCCAAAACCTCATTGAATCTAAAGGAAGTATGGTCGGAAGGATATCGTCTGTGGAAGAATTCGTTGAACATGGTGATAGGCTTGTAGTAGTAGGTTGGATGAATGACCACAGTGCGAAACAATACCAACGCAATCGATATAAATAGGCAATCCTCGAGGAAGAGGCATTCTGAATCATGTGTGAAGCCTTCAGCATGACATTTATCAACTCTTTTAAGATGATCCCCTCACAAAGGTTTGTATTGGTAACACCAGTCATCCTGAAAAGGAACGAGAGAATTTCATGTTTAACGCCTTGCAAGGTTTTCAGTAAAACATCTGGAGCCCCCAAAATCAATTGAATGATCACGTTACTCGCGAACAGGGTATGCTCCTCACTCACGAAGTAAGATTTCGTTAGACCTGAGAGGTTTCCACATGCAGCTTCAGAGCAACACATGTTTATAGGAAGAACCAAGGCATTTGCTTGATAGAGAGTCTCGGCCATCAATTTTGGTGCCGTAATTAAAAGTATTTCCATGGATCGCAGAACTGGCTTCGTAAATTTAGGAGGAAGAACTTTGACCACTTGGCGATAAAAATCACTCAACACTTGTCGCAATCTCATCGCCTCTAATAAAGGCTCTCTGCCAAGAAAATCTGCAAATGACAAGAAGAACCCCTCCACAAAGTAACACACTCTTTCAATAATTATTCGAACATTTGATTCGCTTTCAAACTGCACAACGAGGTTATCCTCTCCACTGGACACTTGCAATGTACTCACAGTGATCAGCTCCAGGAGGGAGCAGAAAGTTTCGAAAGCTTTGGGGAACTTCTCTGAGAATGTGCGAGCTTCAATGTTCCTGACAATAGATACGAGCAATTGCAGCGAGTCCATGACCAGACCAGTGTCGCTTGCTTCTGAAGCTCTGGATGAGGCAGCATTCGTGTATGTAGAAAGTCGGCAATATCGATTCGAGTGACAATCTCTTACGACGGACAACAGTCTTTCGACTAAAGAAATACTATGTCCATTGTCATTGAAATTAGCATTCGTCGCTGTTTCTTTTGTTGATTGAATGAAGACTATGAATACCTCTAATACGGAGGATCTGACGATGTCGTCATGGTCTAAACTGTCCCATAAACTCAAAAGAGAAGAACTGAGTTGGAGAGCGTATTCTGTGGAGTCTGGGTGGTTAGGGTCGAATATTTGCACTCCCACCAGTTGAATAATGTCTTTGATGAGAGCAAGAACTAGTTGCTTCGTTTCACTCTCTTCCAAAGAAGCTTTGATTAGTTGAACGAGTGCTTGGATACATGGTAATGCAGACGGGACAAGTGCTTTGTGTTGAAATGTCTTCAGATTGATCAGACTTGAGAGGGCTTTTACTGTTGAGAGCTGAACGACAACATCTGAGTTGCTTTGTGATGAAAGCAAGTTTACAAGAAATGGAAGGATCGTCGAGTGCACGGACACGTCGAATTGAGAAATCCAAGCAGAGATCAGCTTCAGCATTCGAGCGCGAAGGATTTGTTGTCCGCCAGGCTGCAAAGATCCGCATTTATTTGATTGGAGAAGATTGCTGAACAAAGGTCCGATTATCTTAAGCAGCCAATCGGTTGGGGAAAGACCAAGCCTCGAGGCGATGACCTCTACACCCAGACCTGTGGCGGTGTAGACTGCATCCCACAGCAATATTTCGGCATTCAACGATGCAGCATCTATTACGCCAGGTGCAGATGTGTCAACACCAGTTACTCGATTCTGCCTTTCAACGTCTTGTAAGAGACTCAAGAGAATCTCGGTCACTGTTTCTGGCTGTAGTTCGAGGAGAGCGAGAAAGAGTCGCTCAGACGTGGTGCGGACGTGGAGGTACTCAACTCCCATGCCCTCTCCAGACTCCTCATCAACGAAGAACTTTTCGGGCGAATTCTTCCAGATCTCGAGAGCTTGGGTGTTATAGTGGAAACAGAAAACTAGCTGTCGCTCGAACAGCTGTTTTACTCGTAGAGGGTTGAAGAACTCTCGGATGAAATTATTCGCAACAGAGACATTCGCCTCTATCACTGATTCGTCCATCATAGAACCTGCGGTTGAAGTGGAAGGTGTAGCATTCTGGCATTTGTTAGCGCCGTCGATCGAGTATGGGCTGTGATGGTTTCCTGTTGTGCGGTAGAGATTGAAGTCTTTGTAAGCGTTACATGTAATAATATTGCTGAGAATAATCGCCGAGGCGAATGTTAATGATGTTAATGGGAGAACGGTTAACGATCGGTTCTGCAGAAGATCGGCGGAAATCTCGTCGGTTTGGAACTTGTAGTAGAACAGAATCAGCTGCTCAAGAAGGGGCACTACTTCTATAGGATATTTTCTCTGGACGTGGATGGGAAGGCAGTTGAGAACTTTAATTAGTTTCATGATGAGGTTGATGACAATCACGAAACCTCTAAATCCTTCACAGAGGTATTTCGAGTGTTGCATCACAGGGAAGTAGAAGTCGCTGGAGCAGTTGAAGTCATCGATATCGAGAGCATAAAACCTTTCCAACACACTAACACTCACATTGCCTTGAAAGCTACTGTAAGCATCAGTTCTTTCATTGAGCGGTAGTGGGTTTGGTTGTCGCTGGGATTGGTTTTTCTGTAAGAAGGATATCACCTCTTCAATCAGTGGTCTGACTTTCCTTAGAAAAGTGGCGCTAATTTGGATCGATCCCATGTATGTTTTCCAGAGACACGAGAAACAAGAAGAACGCTTCACTATATCGATGTAAGCTGTTTCAATAATCATTATCATAACTTTCGCCATGACGATGGCGTAAAAGATTGAGATCTCTTGATCCTCGTCGCGTCTGAAGGAAGGAACACGACCAGCTTGATTAAAATCCGAAGGTGAATATGAAGAAATCTCGGTGGTAAATGAGCACAAATAACTTTGGATCGATTTCATTCGGAGCGCCCAGCACTTTGCGATAGGGTGGAAGAGTTGGACACATAGCTCGTAATAGAGAGGATAGAAGGAGCCGCAGCGACAAGCCTTGCCAGCGAGTTCTAACATGATCTCATGCAGACAGCACGTTGCTTCGAAGGAGGGCATGAATTGCTTGTCGTTCGAGATGACTGTGAGGAGGGCGGGGATGAGCTCTGGCCATTGGTTGGGCCAGTAAAACCTTGCCAGTTTGGATGTGATAGTGTGCAGCTGAATAAACACTTGGTGCTCGGGTTCTCCGAAAGAACGCAGTAGAAACTGCTTGACGATTTGAATCTCTTGATCGTAACGCTGCCGCAGATCTTCTTGTTGGATAATTCTGGTCACAGAGTTCTTGAGAAGGATCGCAGCGAACTGTCTGTCGCCGCAACATATGTTGCCACCTTGATCATTTAAATCTATTATTCGCACTAAAGAGGGCAGGAAACCTCTCCGGCCATCTAATTCTTCTAGTTGCTTGAGAAGCGACTGTTTTATCTGAGGGTTCGAGGATTTGTTCAATTGGATAAAAAGATTGTTAATAATTTCAAAATCAATGCTATTCATACTGACTAATGGTAATTGGTTCGATTTGTTTGTCAGTTACGAAGATGAAATAAATCTGTATATATAAGTAAAGTAAAGGGTATTGGTATTGGTCTTAGTGATTGTTTAGTTGATCTTCATCGTTGTTGTTCTTCTACTGTAATGTCAGTCAATCTAATCAATATCAATCTAATGTGAGTTGTGTTTGTTGTAAGATCGTGTAGAGGAGAGGAGTGGTAAAGCAGGGTTGTGATGTAGTAGATAGTGTAGAATCTATATAGTGTATTTCTCTCTCGTAACTGACTGATGACTTCTTATTGTTTGTCTTTGCATGGACAAGGAAGTGCGCCTTCTTAATAACAACTGATAAAACACTCTCTTCTCACAATAAGACACGACACCACTACAACAAACTGTAATTGCATGCAAGGAGTGCCAGATTCGAATAAAAACTCGTCTTTCTGGAGAAAGTCGTATTTTTCGATTTCTAAAAGTCTCTAGTTTGGAAGACTTCGCCATATCCATCAATCAGAACAGAGAACAGAGAGAATTGGAGGAATCTAACCCAATAACAATCAAGCTTCATAACTCCCATAATAAATTATATACACAATGGCCTCATCGAATCTGAAACTTTACGTTGATGCCGGAAATTTCCGTGCATTCAAGATCTTAATTGCCGCTGAATACGCTGGCGTGACTATCGATGTTCCTGAGTTCAAGGCTGGTACCGACAACACCACAGAAGACTTTCGCAAGAAGTCTCCTTTGGGCAAGGTCCCTGTCTTAGAGACCGCTCAGGGAAACATCTTTGAAAGCAATGCTATCGCCAGATACGTTGCTCGTCTTCGTCCTGATGCAGAGTTGTTGGGCGTCAGCTTCTTTGAATCTGCTCAGGTTGACTCCTGGATCGAGTTCAATTCCCACGAATTGGAACTACCAGCTACTGTTTGGTACTACCCAGTTTTAGGTGTTGCTCCATATAACGCTGCTTTGTCCGCCAAGGCCAAGGGTGACGTTTCTCGCGCACTCAAGGTCTTAGAGAATCACTTAGCTGATAAGACTTACTTAGTTGGTGAGAAGATCACTCTTGCTGACATTACCGTAGCCTCCACCCTTGTCTATCCGTTCAAATTCGTCGCTGATGCTTCTTTCCGTGGCGCTTTCCCTAACGTCATCAGATGGTTCGAGACCTTGGTTCATCAACCAGCTTTCGAAGCCGTTGTTGGACTTGTCACTTTCGCTGAGAAGGAGTTAGTCCCTGAGGGTGGTGCTGCCGCGGCTGCTGGTGGTGACAAGAAGGGTAAAGAGAAGAAGGAGAAGGCTCCAAAGCAAGACAAGCCAAAGGAGGAGAAGAAACCAAAGGAAGAGAAGAAGAAGGAGGAGAAGCCAAAAGAAGAGAAGAAACCTAAGAAGAAAGATGATGATGACGAAGATGCTCCTGAGCCTGATGTCGTTGAAGAGAAGAAGGCTGAGCATCCTTTCAAGATCTTGGATCGCACTAACCCTTCCCCCTTCGTCATGGATACCTGGAAGAAGACCTACTCCAACTGCTCTGACTATAAGGATGCTATGGAAACCTTCTGGAACACCTTCGACGCTCAAGGATGGTCCATCTTCCGTGGAGACTACAAATACAATGAGGAGTGCAAGGTTCTCTTCATGACCTCTAACTTAATCGCCGGATTTATCCAACGCACTGAAGAGATCCGCAAGTGGCTTTTCGGTACCTTAACTATTCGCGGTGTTGAAGGTAAGTAGTGCTTTTCTCCATAGTTTCATTGTTTCTTATGATGTTTGGTTTCAGGTTCTGACATGAAAGTCTCTGCCTACTTTTTAATTCGTGGTGACTCCATCCAGCCTTTGATCGCCTGTAATGACGATGCTGAGTGTTACGAATGGACCAAGGTCCCAATCCCAGCCTCTGCTGAGGACAAACAACGATTATATGACTACTGGTGCAGTGAGGGACCTTTAGACGGAGAGGCTTGCTTAGATTCTCGCGTCTACAAATAAATGTGAGGTGGCTATTGCGATGGAGTTAGAATCGACTGAAATCCTTGTGTAAAGTTAATGAAGCTACTTAAAGTTTAGATTACTGCGCTACTACTTCCACTCTATTTTCAGTGAAGTGAGGAAATACTTCTGGATTCGCTGCACGATCTCTAGCTTCACAGACTGCAGGGCTGCGGCAGTGCCTTCCATCTTCAGAGTGATCACAGGCTGTAGACCACCCACCCCCTCTAGAGAAACCACTCCTATTTTACCACCAGCTATCGCGAGGAAGGGTCGTACACCATCGAGGATCTTCTCGACACCTTCGACCGTCAGAGGCGGCGCGTCAGGGACTGTTTGGATCACTTCAGAGATTTCTGGAATGCGCTCTTTCAGTCGCCTTTCCAGGCCCATCTTCATTGTCATGGCCGAGCTTGGACAACTCCCACATGCACCCTGTAATTCCAACTTGACCACCGGACCATCGATCTCCGCCAATCTCACATTACCTCTAAAGAGAAATACTGTTGTTAGCGATTACCTCTGAACTGCTACAGAGGAGACTCACCCATCTGACTTCAAATATGGCCTCATTTCATCTAACACCATTTCCACGTTTTTGCTGGTCAAGGAAAGTGTATCGCCTTGATCGATCTGATACAAACAATATAATAAATAAACTAACAAACTATCAGAGCCTTACTTGAGGCTTATCTGTCCTTGAAGAATCAAATGGAGATATGATGCTATCTGAGGAAGATGACAACAAATCAGTCGTAAGTCTGGAGACAGGGTGGTTTCTGTTGTTGTTTGAGGCAGACTTCATGATCGAGGGGATTAAGAAACGAAAGCTGATGGTTGAAGAAGGGAAAATCACAACTATCAAAAAGATACTGAACAAAGTGTGAATCATTCTCGTGGAAGGGAGTTTCGATCTTGTCATGTGGTGGTGGCAGTCTTGTACGTTGAAAGAGAATCTGTCTGCTAATTCTTCTAAATCTTCGCTTCTTCACTTTCGGTAAAGCGGTAAAGCGGTAGTTATCGGTGAGTATTAACCGATAACCGCTGAGATGCCGATTAGATCTTCTCTATTGCTCGCAGTCAATCTAATCGATCAAACACTATTAATAACACAAGACAAGAGAATGATCAAGTTCATTTTAATGGTCAATAAGCAAGGTCAAACAAGACTTGCATCATATTATGAATGGTTTCCTATTCAAGAACGAGTTGCATTGGAGGCTGAGGTGAGAACTTTCCTTCCTTCGTTCCCTGCTCTTTCTAACAAGTATTTAGATCATTCGTCGATGCCTGAGTCGGACAGAATTTCAATGTTCCTTTATTGAGTATAGAGGCTATAAGGTGATTTATCGGCGATACGCTTCGTTGTTCTTCGTTGTGGCGGTGGATGGAGACGAGGAGAACGAGTTATCTGTGCTCGAGTTCATTCACTCTCTGGTGGAAACGATGGATAAATACTTTGAGAGTGTGTGTGAGCTAGATGTAAGAGACCTATCTTGCTGTGTTTCTTGTCTCACTGTGTCTGTAGATCATGTTTCACATTGAGAAGGCTCACTACATCGTCGATGAGATGGTGGCCAATGGAGCGATCGTAGAGAATAATAAGACCAACATCCTTAAGCCGTTAGGTCTCATTGATAAGAGTGCTAGTGCAGAGGATAGTATTTTCCGGAGAAATTAAGAGATACGACGTCATTACGCGATCGATTATCATTAAAATAATTCCTTCTCCCAGAGCTCTGGGAGGGAAAGAACACTGCCACAATAAAAAGATAGGGGGATCTTCCCAACTAAACATACAAACAACACGTCATCACAGCGATTCGGTCTTTCAGTCCTTCAGCACGTGTCTGTTAGCCGAGGCGCAGAAGATCTCGATGTCTTTCAAAGGAAAGAATTGTGTAGAAGAGGAGGAGATGAGGGATTGCTCCGAGTCGACGAGCAGTGGCGGATTGTCGTATGTATCTGATGGTCCGAGATAAAGGTTCCTCAAATCTGCGTCTAGTCGGATCGCGTTACTGGCAGTAGACGATCCTGCACCGAACGAGAGAGAAGTGGTCGTGGACACTGCGAACTGGTTGACAGTGGAAGTAGGGAGAGATTCTGACATTTCCTCGATTTCCTCCTCTGATTTATCGTAGAAAATCCAGGGGTAATAGGCGACCGCGCCTTCCTCCAATCTAAAGATACGAGAGCTCCTGCCATCGCCACGGATGACTGATTGGTTTGGAGGAGAGAGAGGACCTCGATTGAAGGCTCCGATCACCATGTCTTCGAAGGGAGGCTGAAGGTGGAACAAAAAGATGCAGTTCTCGTAGCGTTCAATGCGCGCGTAGAGCGACGACAGATCCCAACCAGACTGATACGTGGCGAATCGCAGTTCATACTGACTCTCATCGTAAGGTCGAGGCAGGCAGGACAGCAGCTTCTCCGCTCTTCCTACATCGAGGATAGAAGAGTGACTGGCGATGAGGGTGGCCGGGTGTATGAGCATATTGTCTTCTACAGGAGCGGCGGTGCGAGGAATGGGAGAGTTGGGGGTTGACGTGGCAGCGGTCGTGGATGTTCGCTGAGGTGTCGTGCGAATACTTTGCTTTCTGCTCAGTGAAGCCTGTGCGCTAGATCCACCCTCCATCATCTTTCCAGTGATGCTGGAGTTGCGATTGAGAATGACTGACTGTCTGTGAGCAAAGAGGTTTCTGATCTCAGGGGGCTCGATGACGCTCGCCTGTCTCTTCAAGGAGAGGAGATTGCTCCTCGAAACATTCATAGGCTTGCTTGCCTTCTGGAACATTGACCTTTCCGAGTCGAAGGCGGTGAGTTTCAGTTCGTTGGAGTTGAGGTAGTCCTGGTTCTTCGCGTGTTCGAAGACGACGAACTGATCAACTGTCGGGAGAACTTCATCAAAAGCTAACGCTTTCATAATCACCGATCCGCCGTTAAAGCTTGTCACAGCAAAGCTATCTGATTTAATGGCAAGCCAGAACTCCTTCGCCGTTAAGAATTCTCCTGACTTGATGGCAGCCTTGTAGCCCACGATCAGAGAGAGGGCATAGCGAAACAATACCTTTACACCCTCTAGTAAATACGCATCAAGTAGAGGGAGCAGTATATGTGACGGAATTAGCTCCACGAAGTAGTCTACGAACATCATTGAGAGGTATTTGTCGTCTAGAGCGCCGATCGTGCGCAGCGCAGAGAAAGTGTGAGGCATGAAGCGCTTTAAGATCTCTCGGAATGAGTGAAACATAGCGAATGCCGATGAAGGACCGGGGCGGTAATAACTATGAAGAGTCAGTCAATTCAGTGAGATGTGAGGGTTCTTACCGGTCAGGATTAGCGATAATCTCAGTGGCGAGATAGTAACACACATCCACACGATTTACTTGCCACACTATCAACCTCAAGAGTGAGATGAAATACGAGACTTCAACTTCATTCAGTTTGTTCTGGTTGATGAGGACATAAGAGACTTTTCGCACAGTTTGTTCTGCAACGTTGTCCCCCTTATTAACTGGTGCACTGTGGTCGAGCAAGGGTTCTTTCAATATCTCCTTCAATCGCTCTGCAATCCCGATTGTATCTGGTACTGAATCGATGACTTTTGTGGCTGTTGTAATGGAAGGGAGGACAGGCCACCAGAATGCTCGACTTTCTTGCGAGTCCAACCCATCTCTCAACAGTCTCTTCAATTCTGAGAACTCGATTGGTGTTGAAGGGTTGGGCATTACACTTTCGTCGGATGACTGTGAGTCAGCAGAGTTGTCGAAACGGCACTTTTCGAGCCTCACTGGGTGGAGTGTGGGTGGTGTGCTGGGTGGTGTGCCTGCCGTTTGACCGCCGTGCTCCTCCCCGTAACCCTAACCTTAACCCTAGCCCTAACCCTAACCCTAACCCCCATCCACCTATTTTAGAGATAAGGGTTAGGGTTAAGGTTAGGGTTAGGGTTAGGCCCACGGCAACACTGCCGTGGGCAGGCGATTTGGGTGTGTGGAGTGGGTGCCGTTGCCGTTACGGCAACGGCACGCCTTACATCTCTGTGAGTCAGGTCTCAGCTCTGCGTACTTCTAACGCATTCAAAGTCTATTCCAAGACAAGGAACAAAAGCGCTTTTTGGTCATCCGTTTATTAGAGTGATTTTCGCTAAACTCGAGTTTTCGATTAATCGGTTTTTCAAATAGAAGACGGTTAGTCTGATACAGTTGAACAGAAGAAATTGGGATAAAGATATTCTCCTCTCCGCCAATATTGAGATTGATCCAAACAAAGACTTACCAATGGAGGCTAAAGGAAGCGCTTATCAGAAGAGGATGAGTGTCATGAATCCCAAGATCTCTGCTGCGAGTTCTGACCAGCTAAGCTTAGAAGATCCTGATAAAATCAATCAGCTTTATGTGGCTGTTTTGGATCATTTACTCACTCCTCCACATGTAAAAGAGCAGCTAATCGATACTCAATCATTAGAGAAGAAGCTTCAAACAGTTCGGATGCACAATCACTTGTTTGACTCGATGAACTCTTGGGGCGACAAAGAAAACATGCTTCTGAACAGTATTCAGAAGATGAAGCTCCCAGACATACCTACATTGAGTAGATTAAAGATTATTCTAGCTACAGGAAACTTTGAAATGATGAGCTCCTTCTTGGACAGCGGGGGAGTGTCGATCTTGCTCAAAGCCATTGAGACGAGACTCATGAAAAAGCCCGTCACCGAGCTCGATATCGCGATTCTGTTTGAGATTCTAAGCTGCTTTAAAGCAATTATGAAAAGCACCGTTGGAATGGAAGGAGTGGCGAAGGTGGAGGGTTCGATCGACGTCATCGCACTTTGTCTTCGCTTCGACTACAAGCAATTCGCCCTGCAGATCCTCGAGATCCTCTCTGTATGCTCCTTTTATTCCGAAGACATGGCAATGAAGGTGTTGCATGCAATGAAAGGTCAGGCGCGGTTCAATCAGGAGGCGCCTTACGCCTGTCTGGCTCGCGCGTTAGTGGAGCAAGACATCGAAGTGAAGGCCGCCGTGATGCAGTTCGTCAATGCCTTAATAATGGCAATTAGTGACACAAAGTTGAGATTGGCACTAAGAAGTGAGTTGCGGAGTCAGTTATTCGATGAAACCCTCGAACAAGCACAAAATCAGATCGAGAGAGAACTCGCCTTCCTCAACAACGAGAGAGATCTTTCTCCCACTCGTGGGAAGAAAACCGGTGTTATCCCTGCCGTCAACAGCCAAATAGCTCAAAAGAGGTTGCAAAGAAAGTCCATGGTGACGATGTTTGGTCCCCGCGCCTACGATGAGAGGAAAGTTGATGCGATGATTAAAAACACTCAGCTGCTCAGTGTCGCAGTCTCTGACACAGGCTCCATCATTGGTAATCAGATTGAAATTAGATCCAATCAATACAGTGTGGTGGTGAATCCTTTGGAAGGCACTATGGCGGGTTTGTTGCATGCCGCGAAGAATGCCGACAAGATCGAGTCTCGCTTCCTCGACATCGTCGGAGGCAAGAAAACGAAGCGTAGATGGTACGAGCTCGATCATGAGCACTTTAAATGGTGCGGTGGGCACGATAAGGATGCAGATTACAAAGGATTAGTCAAAGTCTCGACAATTACGGACATTCGCCCCTTCACTACCGATTCTTACGTAGCAGCGGAATGCCAGCACTGCTTCGAGATCGAAACAACGGAGAGAACGTATGCAGTCGGCTGCGAGACTGCCACTGAGAAAGATAACTGGCTCACTGCGTTACAACGATGTCGTGATAACTATCTGATGTCTAAGGGTTCTTATAAGCTGCAGTTCAGAGAACTGTCCACCGCTGACGTGAACAAGTTCGCTGGCATGTTTCAGAAGCAGGCGGCGAACTATCAAGCCATCGCAGTTGAAGATCGCCGCCACCAACTGGAAGTCATTGGACTCGATCTCACGAACATGCAAGAAGTTTCTCGTTACTTGCAGTTAGAGAGCATTGCGTCAGGGAACACGAGAGTTCTCAGTGCCATTCTCTTCGAACTGCTGCTAATTCCCCCTGGCGCCGAGGGAATCTGGGAAAGCGTTGCAGCTTTCATTCCGCTCCTTCGCCAGAGATATATACGTGACACAAGCAAACTAAAGGAATTGATGGAGAACGACTCGTCTTTCTTAGATTTGTTCAGACAGAAGTTCAAAGACAGCAGCAACACGTCATACAATCAGGTCAGTAAACTCGCACTGACGCTGATGAACAGTGAGCAAGAGGTCAGTCGACTGCAGCAGCAGATTGAGGAGTTAAATAAGACTGTGGCAGAGCTGCAGAGCACTATTGCTCGTAGCGTCGAACAATCTTTAAACTATGTGAGTGTCGTCACTGTCTCCAACCCGATTAGCAGTCTCAGTGCGAAGATGACGGCAGAACAAGCTCCGAAACTTGCGAAGACGTCAGTAGAAGAAGCTCCCAAAGCCATTCCCACCTCTCCTTCGCCTCCCTCTGAATCACAGCCAATAATCATCGCACCCCCAATTCCAACTCCTCCCGAGCCTTCTCCTCCCTCTGAGACCGTCTCTGTGACCCCAGCAACCACCTCAGTCGTTGCAGATCCTCGATATGAGAAGTACGAGAAGATGAAGAAGATGCTGCCTGAGGGAGCAGTGAGACAGAAGATGAACTTGGATGGATTCTCAGATGCGGAAATCGAATCTTTCTTCGATGGCTCTTACTTAAGCAATACTTCTCAATCACCTCCTCCTCTTCCATCACCTCCTCTTCCTCCTTCGAGCAGTGCAACAACGGATCCTCGATATGAGAAGTACGAGAAGATGAAGAAGATGCTGCCTGAGGGAGCAGTGAGACAGAAGATGAATCTCGATGGATTCTCAGAGGCGGAAATCGAATCTTTCTTCGATGGATCTTACCTGACGAACGTTTCTCAGTCAACCGCACTCAATCCACCTCCCGCCCAACTCCCACCAGCACCTTCAGTGGATGTATCGAGGTTTGAGAAGTACGAAAAGATGAAGAAGATGCTTCCTGAGGGAGCGGTGAGACAGAAGATGAATCTCGATGGATTCTCAGAGGCGGAAATCGAATCTTTCTTCGATGGATCTTACTTAACGACTGCTTCTAGCTCTGCTTCTGCTCCGGCTCCAGCGGTGGATTTGTCTCGCTTCGACAAGTATGAGAAGATGAGGAAGATGTTACCCGAGGGAGCAGTTAGACAGAAGATGAATCTGGAAGGAATCAGTGAGAGTGAGATCAATGCTTTCTTCGATGGTTCATTGAGTGCGATGCTCGCAAAAGCCGCAGCAACTCCCTCCCCTGCCTCCGCTGTGTCAGCGGCTCCTGTAGATCCTCGTTATGAGAAGTTTGAGAAGATGAAGAAGATGTTGCCAGAAGGTGCAGTCAGACAGAAGATGAGTCTGGAAGGCTTTTCTGAGCAGGAAATTAATGATTTCTTCGCCGGGAAAGCCGGTGGTGGTGCACCAGTCCCAGCAACCCCTTCCTCTGCCCCTCCAAGTGCAGTTGATCCAAAATTCGAAAAGTACGAGAAAATGAGGAAAATGCTCCCTGAAGGCGCGGTGAGACAAAAAATGACGCAGGAAGGGTTAACTCAGACTGAGATCGACGCTTTCTTCGGAAGTAGTTCTAGTGGAGCCCCGAAGCCTCCAGCTGCAGCGATTAAACCAAAACCAGTCGAGGAGGAACCTCCTGCAGGAATGAAAGCGAAGCCAAAGATCAAACCATCGGCCAAGCTCAGAGGATTGTTTTGGAACAAGCTCAAAGCCGCTGATGTCAAAGAAACTGTGTGGTTTCAACTGCCAGAATACTCGCTCAGCTCGGAGGAAGTAGGCAAGTTGGAGGAATACTTCGCGAACAATCCCTCCACAGCTGGAAACTCTTCCAACAACGCCACTCCGAAGACAAACAGTTCTCAGCCGAAGCTCATTAGCGTGTTGGACGGCAAAAGAACCCAGAATATTCTAATTCTGTTAGGAAAACTGCGAAAATCCCCCGAGGAGGTGCTGCTGATGATCATCGAGCTCAATCCGAAGATTCTCACACAAGAAGTGACCAACTCACTCATCGAGATCGTTCCAACAGCTGAAGGTAGTTCTTCTCTCTTAGTTTCTGATTCTTTTCTCATCTTCTCATGCAGAGACCACGGCGATCAAAGCTTTCTCGAATCCGCTGACGTTGGACCTCGCGAGTCAGATGATCTTCCACCTCAATCGTCTGCCTAAGCTCGCAGTGCGACTGGAGTGCCATGAGCTGTCTTTCTCCTGGGAGATCAATGCGAAGGTTTCCTCGAACCAGCTGAACGCTCTGTTGAAGGGATGTCGAGAGTTTCAGCAGCTTAAGGACTCTTTGCAATCTCTGCTGGCTGTCGTTCTCGCGATTGGCAATCACATCAATGGTACGTATCCTTCCCTCTCGTTGTGGAGTGCTTGACGAGTATTATTCTAGGTGACACTGCTCGTGGTCAGGCTTATGGCGTGAAACTCGATGTTCTCGTCAAATTCGCGAACCTCAAGGCCACGATTCCATCCCAAGGAACTCTGATGACGTACCTCGCCAACATCATTGAAGAACGCTACCCGAAACTTATCCCGACGTTCTCTGAGCTGTCTCCTGCTGTCCTCGCCTGCGCTGACATCTCTTACCGGCAGCTGCAGCAAGACGTCACTCTGCTCGAGACACAGTACAACAAGGTGATGCAAGAGCTGGAGAAGATCAAGGAGGGGAAGGAGAACCCTGGATTAGATTCCCTCCTAGAGGATAATCGTGGGAAAAGCGTTGGTCCTTTATACCAGCGCCTCACTGCCTTCAAGCAAAGAGTCACACCAATCCTTCAAGATATCAAATCCTCGCAGAAGAAGGCCGACGACATCCTCACTCAGATCCTAACATATTATAACAACGAGAGCTTCGCTGCTGCAAAGGCTGGTGCGGCACAGAACCCTGAGGAGTCTGGCGCTGAGGGAGGAGACGCAGTGAAGAAGTTCTTCGGGATGGTTCTCGATTTCTCGCGATTGTTTCAAGCAGCTGTCGAAGAGAATAAGCAGAAGAGATTGTTGCAGGAGAAGCTGCAGCAGCAACAGACCTTGCAGGAGGGGAAGGATCAGAAGGATCAGAAGGACAGTGCTCCTGCTCCGATGCTAAAGGATTTGAAGAAGGCTCAGTCTGACATCTTCGGACAATTCCACAATGCTCAGAAGGCGTCGAACGATCAATTGCTAGAAGAGTTCAAGAACAAGCTGAAAAGACAATTGAAATAAACGAAGGAGATTTCGTTGTCTTTCAGTTTGGTTTAGACTACTCTATACCATACCATACATACACTCATTCATCGTCATAGTCATTGATAGCGTCTTAGTACCTTCACATCACATCCATCCTACTCTATATCATCTGATTTCCTTGTAAATATTCGCTCCTTGCAGTCAAAGACTGAAGTAAATAAGGTTCAAAATCGCTTTATTTACATCATTCGTATCGTATCTATCGACCATTCATTCGTCACACGATCTACAGTTCAGTGTCTCTCTATTTTACATTCTTATAGAAGACGATGCTTCCGTCGTCTTCCACATACTGGCAGCAAGAATACGATCGCCATAAAGCAACGGCGATTGGAGTGTCGTCCTTTAAGTAGTATTGGCCAAGAACTTTCTTAATCGCCTCGGTTGCTTCTTGAGCGTGGTAGAAAGGCATCTTCGAGAAAAGATGGTGACAGACATGGGTATCGGTGATGTGGTGGAAGGTGTGATCGAGCAATGGACCGAAGGAACGATCCACTGTGCATAAGGCACCTCTCAACCAGTTCCATTCTTTGCCTCGGAAGTGTGGCATGTACACATCAGTGTGCTGCAAGTAGGTGATGAGCACCAAGTGATAGTTTACGATGAAGTAAGGCACCAAGTAATAGAAAAGAACAGTTCCAAATCCTAGAAAATTCCAAGTTTAGCCGCAAGACACAGAGTATTAGGATTCAAACTTACCTAAAGTGGCGATGGAATAGACCAAAAGAGCAAGAGCGGAGAAGAAAGCAATGTCTGATTGAACGATGAGCCAGTAATCCTCCGGCTTAAAGAAAGCGGCGGTCGGAGAGAAGTGGTTTGCATCCTTTCCTCTGTACTTTGCAGGACCTGTCGCGTTGAAGACGAGGTATCCTGGCATCCATCCGACAGTCAACATCACGAAGATTCCCCAGGCTTGGGCAATCGGAGTTTCTCGGAGCATTTCCTTTCCCCAGTCGGTGCGAGTGGATGGAGCAAAGACTTCATCGTTCTCGCAGGATCCAGTGTTTCCGTGATGTAATCCGTGAGTGATTCTCCAGGAGTGATAAGGCACAAGTAAGAGAGAATGGCAAATAGTTCCGACAAGATTATTCGCAAATTCACTGGCAGAGAAGGCTTGATGGCCACATTCATGTGCTAAGACCCAGACTCCAGTCATGACGGCGCCTTGGCTGTACCAATAAACCGGCCAGAGAACGTAAGGGGACCAAGCAGGCAAGAAGCTGACGTTTCCAATCCAGGTTGCTAAATATCCGAAGATAGCAACAATCACCAAATCAGAGAGAAGATGGCTCAAAGAGGTCAATAGATTTCGCTCGAATCAATGAGCAGGGATCGCATCCTTGATAGCTTTGAGAGTAAATTTAGGGGGTTGCAGAGGAAGATTGGTAGGGCGATCGTAATCGACGATTCCATCAGCATAAGGAACCTACCAAGAATGAAGAGACTGGGTAAGGGAGTTACGTGAACGAATCTTCACAATTAACTTACCAACAACTCCACTAACTGTTCTCGTTCGCCTTCTTCGCTCTTGCTGACAAGTCCATAAGCTACAGCCCACTTGCGTAGCTCTTCGACAGATAGTCCAGCGAGCTTCTTCTCTCTCTTGGTCCACGAAGACGATGAAGATGATGATGATGATGATGAAGAGCCATTGGATGACTTCTTCTCTGCGACTTTCTCTCCTCCTTTACCCATGATTGACAGTCAGTGAATGTGAGTGATGAAACGCGATCCGAAGAAAGGAAAATGAAAAATGTGAGAGTAGGTGAGAATTCAAAGCACTGGAAGATACGATGATTCGATGATGCAGGCGCACCGAAAAGACCTCCCACATCATCCATGCCTCCTCCAATCAAATCACAGAAAAGCGAGGAAATTCTCAGGAAATTTCGGGAGAGAACGTGACGCTTTTCCTTGTGTTGAGGCTCGTCACCAAGGAATTCTTGTACAATTTCAAGAAAAATGAAAGAAAACATGCGGAATTTTCGATCGTCTTTCTTTTAATAAGGCACTACCACTAATCGTTTTTATTATTTACGTCGTATCCTGCACTCTATGTAGAATGCAGTCCTCTATAGAGAAGTCTAATGTATGGAGGCTAAAAGTTTACAACAGAAAAAATTCCATTAATTTCGTAGATGAGTTGATTTGGCCTCCAATAGAATTGAATGGGATGGTAATAGTCTTGCTTTCCTGCAAACACTTCGTTCATGATGTCATTAATGCAGGTGTGGTATTGTATATACTGCTCGTTCTCATGAAGCCACTTCCCGATGTGCCTCCTTGCTCTCTCCACTAACACTTTATATCTCTCAATATTTGCTGCAAACTGAGCGCTGATGACCGAGAGAGCATTGTTCTGAGAGTGGAAGGAAGTGACCAGCGAGTGATTGATCTTCTGCGAGAGAAGGAAATCGTTATTCTGACGTAGCGAGGGCTGAAAGACTGAGAAAATGTCGATTAATGTGAAGTAAAAGTGGTTCCAGCTCAGTCGCTCTGAAGGTAGGTTGAGGTATGAAGTGTTGAGAATGTTGATTGAGAGAGGGAAGGTGGTCATCATTGCGAAAAAGTCGCTGTGGAGAGCGATGACGTCATTCTCTGCTCTCGCGAGATCGAGTGACAGTCCTAGGTTAGGGAGGAGGTGGTTCTGTTGACGTAGTGGAGAGAGAGTCTTTCTGAAGAAGTCATCGGGGATGACTAAAGAGTCTCTGATGAAGTAGAAGTAGTCAGGTCTGTCAGCGCCCTCAGACCGCGTCAGCGCACTCTTAATCAGTTGCTTGAATACGAAGGGCAGGAAGAAGAGCGCTGTCTCTCCCTTGCTAACAACGGAGTGATACAGGTAGTGGTCTTGGTTGTCGTGATTCCAGCTTGAAGTGACGTCATACCCTTGCACTGTCACCTCTTCGAAGAGGTCGAGGAAGGAGCAAGCGAAGTGAAAGTCCTCGACGAAGGAGGCGAGACTATCACCAGTGTCATCACTGGACCTGTCACTGCTGACGTCATATCCAACATAGAGAGAGAGGGACAGCGACCACGGTCCCTCCTCTCTCTCCTTCGCTCGCTGTGTCGCGTGTAAGAGACTTCTGACGAAGTTCCGGAAGAAGGGCAGGTCTGACACTCGACGCCCGCCCACCTCCCTGTACGACGAATGGGGCAGGTAGTAGAGGAAGGCGATGGAGAGACGAGGGAGGTGAAGAGTCTGGGATCCAGAGGAGGAGAAAGTGACGTCAGCGCCATCTGCGAGAACTGACGTAGCACACCTCTCTAACACTCTCTCCTGAGCAATGACACGATTCGTCAGCAGGTGATCCACCTCGTTCGTCTCCAGCACTGTCTTCAGTCTAAAGTTCTTTCGCTGCGAATCTTCGCTAAGGAAGGGTGACGTCAGTCGCTCCTTCAGTGCCTCGTAGTCCTCAGACTTGCCGTAGATCTCCACCTCATACTGCAATAGTAGGGCCTTCTCCTTCTCATTTAGCTCGGATTCTCGATCCTTCGCCGCTCTGAGCGCTCTGATGATGAGGTAATACTCGCACTTGACAGGCAGAGTCCACGCACGAGCGAAGGACTCGTTCCTCTGACACAGATCGCGCGACTTCACAAACAACTGGCGGAATGAGGACCATTCCCACTCACTGAAGGAGTATTCTTGGTAGTAGTGTTTGTGTCTGAAAGTCATGGCTCTGAGGTTCGGAGTCAGAGAGATTTCATCCGATGATTCGAGTAGCTTCAACTGCTGTAAGTCCGATTGAAGATCATCTCTGTCATCTCCAGATGATAATAGATAATAGATGAAGAGGGTAAGTAGTGTGAATAGAGTGGTAGTTCTTGTTAATTGCATCTCTGATCTTCTCACAATTTCAGGCGTTCAAATGCTTTCGGTATCGGTAGTTTACCGGTAGTCTCTCTGTAGTACCGTACAGTAGATCGTACAGTCGTTTACCTGTAGAGGAATGCGTGTCTTGTGAGGTTTAGTGTCACTGACACCTTCATGAAGATTTATTTTTGACTAATTACATGTTACCAATCGCCCATTCCACTATCTCCACTATCATAGTCCTCGCGAATCGGCCTTCCCTCATCCCTCCTCCTCCTAGAACGACCCGATCTCACCAACAACAAATCAATGTCATCCTCCTCCACCTCTTCGGTCTCATCCTCTTCATCTCCTTCACTGAAAGATTCTTCAGCCCCTTCATCGTCCTCTGACGTCGTTGCACTCTTCCTCTTCTTTCCTCGTCTCTCTCGCACAGCCTTTCTCTGATCCCCTTCCTCCTCATCAGACAGCCCAGCAGCCTTCCTCTTCTCACTTGCAGCCTGCAGCAGAGGAGTGATGAGGGAGTTGGAGCTCTCTATCATATCAACCGCGTTCTCGTTGAACTCTCTGAACAGTGCTCCTACGCCAGATCTCTTCAACAGATTGAGCACGCGATAGTTCTCTTGGCGGTTGATGACGTCGTTCTGGACTGCAGAGTGCTCTACTTTGAGGAAGTCTTGTGTGTCCATGTCATGAAACTACGTCAGAGAAGGCATGGTTAGTGGATTGTTAGGGTGTGGTGTACTATAAATAGATAGTATTTTTATTTTACCTCGCGGATGTTCGTGAACATGAATTGTTGTATGTTGTCGGTGTCGTCAGGATCTAGTTCACCGACTGCGTCAGATGTAGGAAAGACCACGCCAAGGCGATAAAGACCGTCGACGTCTTGTACGTTCATAGGTGCTATCATCTAAGAGAGAGTAGGAGAGGTACATAGCATTGAGTGAGAATAATAGCCATAAGAAAGGAGGTTAATACGTCTTACCATCTGACGTGTTGGCAGTAGTAGAGCTAGTATCTTCTCAACTTCTTCTCCATCTGACTGTGACCGTGACTGTGATGATGATGATGACGAGGAAAGTCTCTGACAGAGATTCTTAGGCAATCCATTCACATCATTCACTTCCTCTCCCTCGACCTTCTCCACCTTGTCTCTCTGCTTCGCCTTAGAAGAAGACTTCTCTGAGGAAGGGTAGGAGGTCGTGAAGTGTGGTATGAGAGGATCGCACTGGAGGAAACGTCGCACGTCATTGAGAGAGGCGCCGTTGAGCACCATCTG
>VFQN01003783.1_pt1 | contig 20919 bp, 17 predicted proteins | sample 3512371 | NCBI WGS metagenome assembly VFQN01 (sample SAMN10412370, study PRJNA504923) | tailings metagenome | isolation source: Replicate 2 from Balatoc abandoned mine | place: Philippines: Itogon, Benguet | collected 2017-08-28
ACGTCGACCGAGTAGGTGCCGCCGGCGGCGACGGTGGCGGAGATGGTCTGCACGATGCCGTTGGCGTCGGTAACCACCAGGCTGACGGTGGAGCCTGCCGGCAGATTGGTGGTGCCGGTGATGGTGGGAGTCGAGTCGTTGGTCAGCGCCGGCGCGTCGACGGTGATGCTCGGGGCCGTCAGGTCGATGGCACCTGCGTCGTTGGCGGTGGCAGAGTTGCCAGCCGCATCGGTGGCTGTAGCCACGACGGTGAAGTTGCCCTCGGCCAGAGCGGCCGGCACTTCGACCGAGTAGGTGCCGCCGGCGGCGACGGTGGCGGTGAGGTTCTGCACGACGCCGTTGGCGTCGGTGACCACGAGCACGACCGTCGAGCCAGCCGGCAGGTTGGTCGTGCCGGTGATGGTGGGCGTGGCGTCGTTGGTCAGCGCCGGCGCATCGACGGTGATGCTGGGGGCGGTGATATCGATGGCGCCCGCGTCGTTGGCCGTGGCGGAGTTGCCGGCCGCATCGGTGGCCGTAGCCACGACGGTGAAGTTGCCCTCTGCCAGCGAGGCCGGAACATCCACGGAGTAGGTGCCGCCGGAGGTGACGGCGGCGGTGAGGTTCTGCACGACGCCGTTGGCGTCGGTGACCACGAGCACGACCGTCGAGCCAGCCGGCAGGTTGGTCGTGCCGGTGATGGTGGGCGTGGCGTCGTTGGTCAGCGAAGGAGCGTCGACGGTGATGGTGGGGGCGGTGAGGTCGATCGCGCCGGCATCGTTGGCCGAAGCCGAGTTGCCCGCCGCGTCGGTGGCCGTGGCCACGACGGTGAAGTTGCCCTCGGCCAGAGCGGCTGGAACATCCACGGAGTAGGTGCCGCCTGCGGCGACGGTTGCGGAGATGGTCTGCGCGGCACCGGCGGCGTCGGTGACGAGCAGGCTGATGGTTGAACCGGCCGGCAGGTTCGTCGTACCCGTGATGGTCGGGGTAGCGTCGTTCGTGAGAGCGGGCGCATCGACCGTGACCGAAGGAGCGGTCACGTCGATCGCGCCAGCGTCATTGGCGGAGGCGGAGTTGCCGGCCGCGTCGATGGCCGTGGCCACGACGGTGAAGGCGCCCTCAGCCAGAGCAGCAGGCACATCGACCGAGAAGGTGCCGCCCGCGGCGACGGTGGCGGTGATGTTCTGCACGACGCCATTGGCATCTGTGACCACCAGGCTGACTGTGGATCCGGCCGACAGGTTGGTGGTGCCGGTGATGGTGGGCGTCGAGTCGTTGGTCAGCGATGGCGCATCGACGGTGATGCTGGGAGCGGTCAGGTCGATGGCGCCAGCGTCATTGGCGGTGGCGGAGTTACCCGCCGCATCGGTGGCCGTAGCCACGACGGTGAAGTTGCCTTCAGCCAGCGCAGCAGGTACGTTGACCGAGTAGGTGCCGCCCGCGGTGACGGTAGCGGTGAGGTTCTGCACGACGCCGTTGGCATCGGTGACCACCAGGCTGACGGTGGCGCCGGCGGGCAGGTTGGTGGTGCCGCTGATGGTGGGGGTCGCGTCGTTGGTCAGGGCGGGCGCGTCGACAGTCACCGACGGGGCGGTCAAGTCAATCGCACCAACGTCGTTGGCGGTGGCCGAGTTGCCTGCCGCATCGGTGGCCGCTGCCGCCACAGTGAAAGCGCCCTCGGCGAGAACCGCAGGCACGTCGACCGAGTAGGTGCCGCCTGCGGCGACGGTAGCGGAGACGGTCTGCGAAGCACCGGCGGCGTCGGTGACGAGCAGGCTGACAGTCGAGCCAGCCGGCAGGTTGGTCGTTCCCGTGATGGTCGGGGTAGCGTCGTTCGTGAGCGCGGGCGCATCGACAGTGACCGACGGTGCGGTCACGTCGATCGCACCAACGTCATTGGCGGAGGCAGAGTTAGCAGCCGCATCGGTGGCCGTGGCCACGACGGTGAAGTTGCCTTCAGCCATCGCGGCTGGCACATCGACCGAGTAGGTGCCGCCCGCGGCGACGGTGGCGGTGAGGTTCTGCACCACGCCGTTGGCGTCCGTGACCACGAGCGAGATCGTCGAGCCAGCCGTAAGGGTGGTCGTGCCGGTGATGGTGGGGGTCGAGTCGTTGGTCAACGACGGCGCGTCGACGGTGATGCTGGGCGCGGTGAGGTCGATCGCGCCCGCGTCGTTGGCCGTGGCCGAGTTGCCGGCCGCATCGGTGGCGGTAGCCACGACGGTGAAGTTGCCTTCAGCCATCGCGGCCGGCACGTCGACCGAGTAGGTGCCGCCCGCGGCGACAGTGGCGGTGATGTTCTGCACGGCGCGATTGGCATCCGTGACCACCAGGCTGACGGAGGAGCCCGCAGGAAGGTTGGTCGTACCGGTGATGGCTGGCGTGGCGTCGTTGGTCAGCGCTGGGGCGTCGACAGTGACCGAGGGAGCGGTCAGGTCGATGGCGCCCGCGTCGTTGGCCGAAGCCGAGTTGCCCGCCGCATCGGTAGCGGTCGCCACGACGGTGAAGTTGCCTTCGGCCAGCGCGGCAGGCACGTCGAGCGAGTAAGTGCCGCCCGTGGCAACCGTGACGGTGACGGTCTGAGAAGCACCGGCGGAGTCGGTGACGAGCAGACTGATGGTGGAGCCCGCCGGCAGGGTGGTCGTACCCGTGATGGTCGGCGTGGCGTCGTTGGTGAGAGCGGGCGCGTCGACAGTGACCGCCGGAGCGGTCAGGTCGACCGCGCCCGCGTCGTTGGCGGTGGCCGAGTTGCCGGCCGCGTCGGTGGCCGTGGCCACCACAGTGAAAGTGCCCTCAGCCAGCGCCACCGGCACGTTGACCGAGTAGGTGCCACCCGCGGCGACGGTCGCGGCGAAGTTCTGGACGACACCGCTGGCATCGGTGACCACCAGGCCGACGGTGGATCCGGCCGGCAGGTTGGTGGTGCCGGTGATGGTCGGGGTCGAATCGTTGGTCAGCGACGGCGCATCGACGGTGATGCTGGGCGCGGTGAGGTCGATGCCACTTGCGTCCTGGGCCGACGCGGAGTTGCCCGCGGCATCCGTTGCCGTCGCCACGACCGTGTAGCTGCCTTCGGCGAGCGCGACAGGAACGATTGCGGAGAACGTGCCGCTGGCCGTGACGGTGGCGGATAGGTTCTGCACGACGCCGTTGGCATCGGTGATCACCAGCCTGACGGTGGAACCCGCAGTCAGGTCGGTGGTGCCGGTGATGGTGGGCGTCGGATCGCTGGCCAGCGCTGGAGCGTCGACGGTGATGCTCGGAGCGGTCACGTCCAGAAGTCCGCCGTCGATGGCGCTGGCGGAATTCCCCGAGGCATCGGTGATCGAGCCCACCACCGTGTAGCCGCCCTCGGCCAGCGCCGCGGGCACCACGGCGGAGAAGCTGCCGTCCGCCCTCACGACGGCCGTGAAGGTCTGCACCGCTCCGGCCGAGTCGGTGACCACCAGTGTGACCGTCGAACCCGCGCTCAGGCTCGTGGTGCCGGTGATCGTTGGGGTGGCGTTGTTGGTGAGAGGCGGTGCGCTCACCGAGATGCTCAAGGCCACCGTGCCGCCGGTGCCGCCGCTCGCCCCCGCTCGCGTGCCGTCGTCGACGAGCGAGGCCGCCGCAGCCGGCGACCCCGCATCTGCCGTGCTGCGCGGCACATCGCCAGCGCTCACGCCCTCGGCAATGCGGTCGACGCGCAGGCCTTCCTGCATCGAACCGTCGCCGCCGCCGGCCAGGCCCGCCGCCGGGGCGGCGTCGCTGTCGCCGCGGTTCAACGCACTGATGGCCTGCTCGACGTCGTCGCCCGCCGCCGGTGCCTTGCCATCGGCGACGTGCGCCGGTGCCTCGCCGCCGTCGATCTGCACGATGCCGTCCTGGGTGGTCAGGATCTGGTCACCCTTGCGGACGATGTCGCCGACCTTGAGCTGCCGGAGTTGTCCGTCCGCACCGCGGATCAGGGCGGTGCCCCAGAGGGAAACGACTTTGCCTTCCGGGGAACGGGCAATCACGGGCATGACGGGGCCTTGTTTCATATGCTGCAGTGCAACGGCAACGGAGCGTAACCGAGGCACCTGCACTAAATGCGTTTGGTGATGCCTCTCGTGTGACAGACGTCACCGGATTGCCGGGCAATCGCGTCTCTAGGGTGCGGCGCCGCGACGGTTCGGCCTGACGTCAGACATCACCGGCTGATCGGTTCTCGACCCGGTCCGGCAGAACTTGAGAGGGAAATGACGCGGCGGCCCGCAGCAGCGGTCAGCGTTCGCGAAGTGCGTAGGCCTTGGCCTTGAGGACTGGCTTGAGCAGGTAGGCCAGCACCGACTTGTTGCCGGTGAGGATGTCGACCTCGGCGGTCATGCCCGGGATGATGGGCAGCTGGTCGTTGAAGCGCGCCGACCGGGTGCGCACCCGCACCAGGTAGAACGCGTTGCCGCGCTCGTCGACCACGGTGTCGGGGCTGATGTTCTCCACCTCGGCGTCCATGCCGCCGTAGATGGAGAAATCGTAGGCGCTGAACTTCACCGTCGCCGCCTGCCCCGGGGCGATGAAGGCGATGTCCTTGGGCTGGATGCGGGCCTCGAGCACCAGCGCGTCGTCCAGCGGCACGATCTCGACGATGTCCTTGCCCGGCTGCACCACGCCGCCCACGGTGTTGGCCAGCAGCCGCTGCACCCGGCCGCGCACCGGGCTCCTGATCTGCGACTTGTCGACCTTGTCGGCCAGCGCCACCGCACCTTCGTTCAGCGCGTTCAGGCGGCCCACCACCTCGGCCATCTCCTTGCGCGCCTCGTTGCGGAAGGTCAGCTCGGTCTCCTGGATCTTGCGCTGCGCCTCGCCGATGGCGGCCTGCACGCGGGCGATCTGCGCCGAGGCCTGCTCGGCGTCGCCGCGGGCGCGCGACACCTCGCGCTCCAGGCGCAGGATGTCCACCTCCGAGACCGCGCCGCTGGCCAGCAGCGGGCGCGTCTTGGTCAGCTCCTGCTGGCTCAGCTCGAGGCTGCGCTCGGCCGCGGCGCGGCGGGCACGCATCTCCGAGAGTTCCTGCTCGCGCTGCTGCAGCTGCTGGCGGTTGATGGCCAGCAGCGTGCCCAGCTCCGACTGGCGGTTCTCGTAGAGGCGCCGCTCGTCGTCGACGATGCGCCGCTCCTCCTCGTCGGCTGCGGCCGGCGGCTGGAATGCCACGCCTTCGGCCAGCGCGCGCAAGCGAGCCTGGCGGGCGCGTAACGCGAAGCCCTGGGCGGCGCTCTCGCGCATGCCGGAGGTGGCACGGGTTTCGTCGATCTTCAGCAGCAGCTGGTCGCGCTCGACCACCTGGCCTTCCTGCACCAGGATCTCGGAGACGATGCCGCCGTCCAGCGACTGCACCAGCTGCAGCTGGCGCGACGGGATCACCCGCGCCTCGCCGCGCGTTACTTCGTCGACATGGGCCAGTGCCGCCCACACGACCAGAAGCAGCACCACGACCACGGCGGTGCGCACGATGGTCTGGGCGCGGTGGGTGCGCTGGCGCGACATCACCGCCTCGGCCTCGGCCTCGAAGCTGCGCAAGCCGAGGTCGGCCTCCTTCGCGGTCGGGCCGAACAGGCGGTGCGACACCGCGGCCGTCCAGGCGTTCATCGTGTCGACGAACTTCATGCCGCCTTCGCCACGCGGCCGCTGGCCAGCGCTTCCATGATGCGGTCGCGCGGGCCGTCGGCCACCACCTTGCCGCCGTCGACCACGATCACCCGCGTGACCATCGACAGCAGCGAGGTGCGGTGAGTGACCAGCACCACCGTCTTGTCCTGCGCAAAGCCGCTCAGCCGCTGTGTGATCTGCGCCTCGGAGGTGAAGTCCATCGCGCTGGTCGGTTCGTCGAGCAGCAGGATCGGCGCGTTGTGCAGCAGCGCGCGCGCCAGGCCCACCGCCTGCCGCTGGCCGCCGGAGAGGAACTCGCCGCGCTCGCCCACCGGCATGTCGAAGCCGCGCGGGTGGCGGTTGACGAAGTCGGCCAGGCCGGCGGTCTCGGCCGCGGCGAGCACCGTCGAGTCGTCGGCGTAGGGCAGGCCGAGGGTGATGTTCTCGCGCAGCGAGCCGTAGAACAGCATCACGTCCTGCGACACGCAGCCGAGGTTGCGCCGCACGTCGGCCGGATCGAGCTGGCGCAGGTCGATGCCGTCGAGCAGCACGGCGCCCTGGCTGGGCTGGTACAGGCCCATGATCAGCCGCTGGATGGTCGACTTGCCCGAGCCGACACGGCCGATCAGCGCCACCCGCTCGCCCGGCGCGATCTTGAAGCTGATGCCGTCGAGCGCGGAATCCTGGCGGTTCGGGTAGGCGAAGTGGACGTTGCGGAACTCGATCTCGCCGCGCAGCTGCGGGCGGTGGATGAAGTTGTCGCCCACCGGGCGCTCGACCGGCTTGGCCATGATCTGGTCCAGGCTGTTCATCGCCGTGCGCGCGCCCTGGTACTGCATCAGCAGCCCGACGATCTGCCCGGCCGGCGCCAGCGCGCGGCCGGACAGCATCGACACGGCGATCAGCGCGCCCATGGTCAGCAGCCGTTCGCTGATCAGGTAGACGCCGACGATCACGATCGCCACCGTGGTCGCCTGGGTCAGGAAGCCGGTGATGTACATCGCGGTGGACGACACGCCGCGCATCTTCACGCCGGTGGCGGCGAGGAAGGCGTTGGCGCGCTCCCAGCGCGCCTGGACCACGCCCTCGGCGCCCTGGGCCTTGATGGTCTCGATGCCGGTCAGGCTCTCCACCAGCGTGGCGTTGCGCTGCGCGCCGGCGCGCCAGGTGGTCTCCGACAACTCGTGCAGGCGGTGCTGCAGCACCCAGCCCATCACCAGGATCAGCAGCGCCGAGACGATCACCGGCAGCGCCAGCCAGGGCGAGATCCAGGCGATCACGAGCACGAACAGCAGCGCGAAGGGCAGGTCGATCAGCGCGGTGACCGTGCCCGAGGCGATGAAGTCGCGCACCTGCTCGAAGCCGCGCAGGTTGGCGGCGAACGAGCCCACCGACTCGGGGCGCTGCTCCAGCCGCATGCCCAGCACGCGCTCCATCAGCGTGGCCGAGATGCGCACGTCGATGCGCGCGCTGGCCTCGTCGACGAAGCGGCTGCGCAGCAGGCGCATGAACAGGTCGGCGCCGAGCACCAGCACCACGCCGATGGCCAGCGCCCACAGCGTCTCCACCGCGTTGTTCGGCACCACGCGGTCGTAGACGTTCATCGAGAACATCGGGAAGGCCAGCGCGAACAGGTTCACCAGCAAGGCGGCCCAGAGCACGTCGCGGTACACGAAGCGCTGCTCGAGGAAGGCGCCCCAGAACCAGTGCGCCGAGGGCAGGGCCTTCGGTTCCGCTTCGGCACGCTCGGTGCGCGCATCGAAGCGGAAATGCGGGCGGGCGAACAGGACCACGCCGGCGTAGCGACTGGTGAGTTCGTCGAGGGTGAGGTTCACCGAGCCCTGGCCAGTCTCGGGCAGCAGCACGCGCGCCTGCATCGTCCCGGATTCGTCGGCCTGCCAGCCGAGCAGCACGCAGGCCTTGTTGTCCTTGAGCACCAGGATCGCCGGCAGCGCGGCGGCGTCGATCGCGTCCAGCGCCAGCCGCTGCAGCTTGGTCGACATGCCGGCGCGCGCGGCGGCGCGCTCGGCCAGCTCGATGGTGAGGCGGCCGTCGCGCAGCGGCAGCGCGGCCGACAGCGAGGCACGTGTGGCGGCCTGGCCGTGCAGCCGGCACAGTTCGACCAGGCAGTCGAGCAGCGGATCCGGGTGGATCAGGTCCTCGCGCAGGCGCACGGTGGCACCGCGGGCGGCGGGCGCGGCGCTGTCCTGCGGGGTCGGTGCGGTCATGGGCGGCGTGGGAGCGGCGATCAGCCGATATCGGCGCAGTGGATGCCGAATTGACCCTTGCGGCGGTCGTCGAACCAGCGCTGCAGCGTTTCCTTCACGGTGCGGAAGGCGATCTCCTCCCAGGGCACCTCATGCTCGCGGAACAGGCGCGCCTCGATGGTCTCGGGGCCGGGCTCGAAGCTCGTGTCGAGCAGTCGCGCGCGGTAGAAGAAGTGCACCTGGCCGACGCGTGCGACGTTCAGCACGGTGAACAGCGCCTGCATCTCCACCTTCGCGCCGGCCTCCTCGATGGTCTCGCGCAGCGCGCCTTCGGCCGTGGTCTCGCCCAACTCCATGAAGCCGGCCGGCAGCGTCCAGAAGCCGTAGCGCGGCTCGATGTTGCGGCGGCACAGCAGCACCTGGTCGTCCCAGGCCGGCACCGTGCCGACCACGTTCAGCGGGTTCTCGTAGTGGATGGTGCCGCACATCGTGCAGGTGGCACGCTCGCGGTTGTCGTCGGCCGGCACGGTGTACTGCGCCGGCGCGCCGCAGGCACGGCAGTGCTTGATGCTGCGCGGGTTGAACATGGCCGCGGCAGTGTATCGCGCAGGGCTTCGCCGACCGTGGCGTGGCATCATCGTCCGCGTTGCATCCGACCGACTTCGACACCGTTTCCGGAGCCCTGCGCATGTCCTTCGTCATCACCCCGCCCGCCACGCCCGCCGTGCCCGTTTCCGGCGGCGTGGCCGGCGCCCAGTTCCCGGTGCACCGCATCTACTGCGTGGGCCGCAACTACGTGGAGCACGCCAAGGAGATGGGCTTCACCGGCCGCGAGCCGCCGTTCTTCTTCATGAAGCCGGCCGACGCCGTGCTGCCGGTGGCCGACGGGCAGACCGGACGCATGCACTACCCCACGCTGACGAAGGACCTGCACCACGAGGTCGAGCTGGTGGTGGCCATCGGCGCTGGCGGGCGGAACATCGCCGCGGCCGACGCGATGAAGCACGTGTGGGGCTACGCCGTCGGCCTGGACATGACGCGCCGCGACCTGCAGGGCGAGGCCAAGAAGCAGGGCCGGCCCTGGTGCATCGGCAAGGGCTTCGAGGAGTCGGCGCCGATCGGGCCGATCCGCCCGGCGGCGCAGTGCGCGATCGGGCCGGACACCGCGATCGTGCTCGACGTCAACGGCGAGACGCGCCAGAAGAGCACCATTGGCAAGCTCATCTGGAACATACCCGAGATCATCGAGCACCTGTCGGCAGCCTGGACGCTGGCGCCGGGCGACCTGATCTTCACCGGCACGCCCGAGGGCGTGGCGGCGGTGGTGGCGGGCGACACGCTGGCGGCGCGCATCGACGGCGTCGGCTCGCTGCAGGTGCAGCTGGTTGCGGGCTGACTTCATCGGAGCGACACGCCATGGCCATGCAGCTCTACAACTACTTCCGGTCGTCGGCCTCCTATCGGGTGCGCATCGCACTGGCGCTCAAGGGGCTGGACTACGACTACATCGCGGTGCACCTGCAGCGCAACGAGCAGTTCGCCGAGTCGTATGCGGCGATGTCGCCGGCGCGCCTGGTGCCGCTGCTCAAGGACGACGAGACGATCGTCACGCAGTCGCTGGCCATCATCGAGTATCTCGACGAGACGCATCCGAACCCGCCACTGCTGCCGGGCGATGCGCAGGCCCGCGCCCGCATCCGCGCGCTGGCGCTGGACATCGCCTGCGAGATCCACCCGCTGAACAACCTGCGGGTGCTGCGCTACCTCGTCAAGGACCTGAAGGTCAGCGAGGACGACAAGAACCGCTGGTACCGGCACTGGGTCGAGACGGGGCTCGAGGTCGTCGAGCAGCGCCTGGCTGGCAGCGCGGCGACGGGGCGCTTCTGCCATGGCGACGCGCCGACGCTGGCCGACGTCGTGCTCGTGCCGCAGATCCACAACGCGCATCGCTTCGACTGCCGCCTCGACCACGTGCCGACGGTGATGCGCATCTTCGAGGCCTGCATGGCGCTGGACGCGTTCGCGAAGACCCAGCCCTCGGCCTGCCCGGACGCGGCCTGATGGCATCGGGCGGCCACCCCGACTGGCTGCGCCCCGACTGGAACGCGCCGGGCGTGGGCGCGCTGATGACCACGCGCGCCGGCGGCGTCAGCACCGGCCCGTTCGAGAGCATGAACGTGCGCGCGGGGCTGGGCGACGATCCCGTGGCGGTGACGCAGAACCAGGCCATCTTCGCGGCGGCCATCGGCGCGCGGCCCGTCTGGCTGAACCAGGTGCATGGTTCAGCCGTGGTGCGGCTGACGGCCGATTCGCTGGGCACCGTGCCCACCGCCGATGCCAGCGTCTGCGCCGAGCCCGGCATCGCCTGCACGGTGCAGGTGGCCGACTGCCTGCCGGTGCTGTTCGCCGCCCCGCGCGCGCGGGCGGTGGGTGGTGCCCACGCCGGCTGGCGCGGGCTTGCCGGCGGGGTGCTGGAAGCGACGCTGGCCGAGCTGTGCGCGCTGGCCGGGTGCGAACCGGCCGAGGTGCAGGCCTGGCTGGGCCCGTGCGTCGGGCCGCGGCAGTTCGAGGTGGGGGGCGATGTGCTGCAGGCTTTCGGTGCCGATCCGGCGCGTGGCGATCAGCCGTTCTTCTCCGCACATGCGCCGGGCAAGTGGATGGCCGACCTGGCCGGTCTGGCGCGCGAGCGCCTGCAGCGCGCCGGAGTGACGTACCTCAGCGGCGGCACCTGGTGCACCGTCGAGGACGCCTCACGGTTCTTTTCGTTCCGCCGCGATCGCAGCACCGGCCGCATGGTGGCCGCCGTCTGGCTGGATCGCCGCGGCTGACGCAGCCGCCTCGCGCGCTTCGGCCTCGCGCAGGGCGCGCTTGCGATGCGGCGTGTTCATCAGGTAAAGCACGATGGACAGCGGCAGCACGCCGTACAGCAGCACCGTGAAGACCGCGCCGAGCACGGTTCCATTCGCACTGGTCGCTTCCGCGACCGCCATCATCAGCACCACGTAGCCCCAGGCGATCGCGACAAGGTACATCTTGCTTACCGAATTATGAAATTGACCGTCATGATGTGGTAAGCTTCGCCGGTAAAACTGCACGGACAAGAACAGCTTCACCTGCCGAAGCATCCGCGAGGAGACTTACATGAAAGCGACATCCCGCTCGTCGACCCGGACATCCGCCGCCACGCCGATGGACAGCGCGGAGGCGGCCAAGGCCTTCGGCAGCAGCTTCGGCGAGATCCTCAAGGCCATGCAGGGCCTGAACCTGCCGCTGCCGGCGCTGACCAGCCTGCAGGCCGACTACCTCAAGCAGGCCACCGAGCTGTGGAACCAGACGCTGCAGCAGGGCGCCGCCAAGCCCGCCGCGCCGTCCGACCGCCGCTTTGCAGCACAGGACTGGGCGAGCAACCCGGCGAGCGCCTACACCGCGCAGATGTACCTGCTCAACGCGCGCACGCTGATGCAGATGGCCGAGGCCGTGGAGGGCGACGCGAAGACCAAGCAGCGCATCCGCTTCGCCGTGCAGCAGTGGGTCGACGCCGCCGCGCCGAGCAACTACCTCGCGCTCAACCCCGAGGCGCAGCGCAAGGCGCTCGAGACCAAGGGCGAGAGCATCAGCCAGGGCCTGCGCCACCTCTGGAACGACATCCAGCAGGGGCATCTCTCGCAGACCGACATGAGCGTGTTCGAGGTCGGCCGCAACGTGGCCACCACCGAGGGCGCGGTGGTGTTCGAGAACGAGCTGTTCCAGCTGATCGAGTACAAGCCGCTGACGCCCAAGGTGCACGAGCGCCCGATGCTGTTCGTGCCGCCGTGCATCAACAAGTACTACATCCTCGACCTGCAGCCGGACAATTCGCTGATCCGCTACACGGTCGAGCAGGGCCATCGCCTGTTCGTGGTGAGCTGGCGCAACGCCGACGAATCGATCGCGAAGTTCACCTGGGACCAGTACATCGAGGACGCCGCGATCCGCGCCATCCGCGAGGTGCAGGACATCACCGGCAGCGAGCAGATCGACACGCTGGGCTTCTGCGTCGGCGGCACCATCCTGGCCACGGCGCTGTCCGTGCTGGCGGCCCGCGGCGAGCAGCCGGCGGCGAGCGTCACGCTGCTGACCACGCTGCTCGATTTCTCCTACACCGGCATCCTCGACATCTTCATCGACGAGGCGATGGTGCAGGTGCGCGAGATGACGCTCGGGCCGGCCAGCCCCGGCGGCGGCAGCCTGCTCAAGGGCCAGGAACTGGCCTCGACCTTCAGCTTCCTGCGCCCCAACGACCTGGTGTGGAACTACGTCGTCGGCAACTACCTCAAGGGCGAGACGCCGCCACCCTTCGACCTGCTGTACTGGAACAGCGACAGCACCAACCTGCCCGGGCCGATGTACTGCTGGTACCTGCGCAACATGTACCTCGAGAACAACCTCGTGGTGCCGGGCAAGCTCACGGTGTGCGGCGAGAAGGTCGACCTGGGCAAGATCAAGGCGCCGGTCTACGTCTACGCCTCCCGCGAGGACCACATCGTGCCCTGGGATGCGGCCTACAAGAACACGCAGGTCCTCAAAGGCAAGGTGCGCTTCGTGATGGGCGCCTCCGGCCACATTGCCGGCGTGATCAACCCGCCGGCCAAGGGCAAGCGCAGCCACTGGATCGGCACCGGCAGCACGCTGCCCGCCGACGCGCAGGACTGGTTCGCCCAGGCCAAGGAATACCCCGGCAGCTGGTGGACCGACTGGGCCAGCTGGCTCAAGCCGCACGCCGGCAAGCTGATCGCCGCGCCCAAGGGCTACGGCAACCGCACCCACAAGGCGATCGAGCCGGCGCCCGGCCGCTACGTGAAGCAGAAAGCCTGACCGCGGGTTTCCCGGGGGCTTGATGGCCTCCCGGCGAAGCGCGACAGTCATATCCGACACCCCCTCGTTCCCGATCCGTTCACCGCAGGAGACCTGATTCCATGAGCACCGACATCGTCATCGTCGCCGCCGCCCGCACCGCGGTCGGCAAGTTCGGCGGCACGCTCGCGTCCACGCCCGCGCCCGAGCTCGGCGCCGCGGTGATCAACGAACTGCTCAAGCGCGCCAAGCTCGAAGGCGGCCAGATCGGCGAGGTCATCCTCGGCCAGGTGCTGACGGCAGGCGCCGGCCAGAACCCGGCGCGCCAGTCGGTCATCAAGGCCGGGCTGCCCAACCACGTTCCCGCGATGACGATCAACAAGGTCTGCGGCTCGGGCCTGAAGGCCGTGATGCTGGCCGCGCAGGCCATCCGCGACGGCGACAGCGAGATCGTCATCGCCGGCGGTCAGGAGAACATGAGCCTGGCGCCGCACGTGCTGCCCAACTCGCGCAACGGCGCGCGCATGGGCGACTGGAAGCTGGTCGATTCGATGATCGTCGACGGCCTGTGGGACGTCTACAACCAGTACCACATGGGCATCACCGCGGAGAACGTGGCCAAGAAGTACGGCATCAGCCGCGAGGCGCAGGACGCGCTGGCACTGGCCAGCCAGCAGAAGGCCGCTGCCGCGCAGGACGCCGGCAAGTTCAAGGACGAGATCGTGCCCTTCAGCATCGCGCAGAAGAAGGGCGACCCGATCGTCTTCGCCGCCGACGAGTTCATCAACCGCAAGACCAGCGCCGAGGGACTGGCCGGCCTGCGCCCGGCCTTCGACAAGGCCGGCAGCGTGACCGCCGGCAACGCCTCGGGCCTGAACGACGGCGCCGCCGGCGTGGTGGTGATGAGCGCGAAGACCGCCGACAAGCTCGGCCTGACGCCGCTGGCGCGCATCGCCAGCTACGCCAGCGCCGGCCTCGACCCCGCCACCATGGGCATGGGCCCGGTGCCTGCCAGCCAGCGTGCGCTGCAGCGCGCCGGTTGGAAGGCCGCCGACCTCGACCTGCTCGAGATCAACGAGGCCTTCGCTGCGCAGGCCTGCGCCGTGCACCAGGAGATGGGCTGGGACACCAGCAAGGTCAACGTGAACGGCGGCGCCATCGCCATCGGCCACCCGATCGGCGCGTCCGGCTGCCGCATCCTCGTCACGCTGCTGCACGAGATGCAGCGCCGCAACGCGAAGAAGGGCATCGCTTCGCTGTGCATCGGCGGCGGCATGGGCGTCGCCCTGACCGTCGAGCGCTGAACGAACGACACCACCAACGGATTCAACCAGGAGAAGACAAATGGCTCAGAAGATCGCGTACGTCACCGGCGGCATGGGTGGCATCGGCACCGCGATGTGCCAGCGCCTGCATAAGGACGGTTTCAAGGTCATCGCCGGCTGCGGCCCGAGCCGTGACTTCAACAAGTGGCTGGCCGAGCAGAAGGCCCTGGGCTACACCTTCTACGCCTCGGTCGGCAACGTGGGCGACTGGGATTCGACGGTGGCGGCCTTCGAGAAGGTCAAGGCCGAGCACGGCACGGTCGACGTGCTGGTCAACAACGCCGGCATCACGCGCGACGGCGTGTTCCGCAAGATGAGCCGCGCCGACTGGGACGCGGTGATCGAGACCAACCTCACCAGCCTGTTCAACGTCACCAAGCAGGTGATCGAGGGCATGCTCGACAAGGGCTGGGGCCGCATCGTCAACATCTCGTCGGTCAATGGCGAGAAGGGCCAGTTCGGCCAGACCAACTACTCCGCGGCCAAGGCCGGCATGCACGGCTTCACGATGGCCCTGGCGCAGGAAGTGGCCAACAAGGGCGTGACCGTGAACACCGTGAGCCCGGGCTACATCGGCACCGACATGGTCAAGGCGATCCGCCAGGACGTGCTCGACAAGATCGTCGCCGGCATCCCGGTCAAGCGCCTGGGCACGCCGGAGGAGATCGCCTCCATCGTCGGCTGGCTGGCCGGCGAGGAGTCGGGCTTCACGACCGGCGCGGACTTCTCCTGCAACGGGGGTCTTCACATGGGGTGACCGCGGACGAGAGATCGTCCTGAGGACGATCTCTCGCCTCGGTCACGGCCTTGCGCATGCTTGCGCAAGGCCTGGTGCGAGAGCGCCTCAAAACGCCACGTACCGCCCTGGCCGGTGGTTGAGCGCCAGCGTGAGATTGAGGGCCACTGCGCCGGCGATCGACATCGCGATCCTCTGCGGCTCCACCAGCGCCAGCGAGGCGACGAGGATCGCCCCGTCCATGCCCATCTGTACCCAGCCGGCGCGCCACCCGAAACGCTTCTGCAGCACCAGCACGAGGATGTTCAACCCGCCCAGGCTGGCATGGTGGCGGAACAGCACGAGGAAGCCTGCGCCCATCAGCAGCCCGCCGGCCACCGCAGCGAACCAGGGGTCGAGCACGGCGAAGCCGGCCCAGCGCGGGATGGCGCTGGTCAGTGCGGACAGCAGCGTGACGGCGGCGAAGGTCTTGAGCGTGAAGCTGCGGCCCATCGCGCGCCAGGCCAGCGCGTAGAAGGGCAGGTTGATCGCGAAGAAGAGCGGCCCGAAGCCGATGCCGGTGGTGTAGTGCGCCAGGAAGGCCAGTCCCGCCGTGCCGCCGGTGAGCAGCCCGGCGTGGGTGAACATCGTCACGCCGATGGCGATGAACAGCGTGCCGGTGACGAAGGCCAGTGCGTCGTCGTACCAGGCGTGGCGCAGCGGCCTGTCGACGGTGTTCATTCGCCGACGCCCGCCAGGAAGAACTTGATGAGCCCCTTGGCCGCGAAGCCGATCAGGCCGACGCCCAGGCCCAGCAGCAGCACGAAGGTGCCGAACTTGCCGGCCTTCGATTCGCGCGCCAGCTGCAGGATGATGAACACCATGTACAGCATGAACGCCGTCACGCCGAAGGTCAGGCCGAACCAGGCGATCTGCTCTTCGCTGTAGCCGAACATGGCGCGCTGCCTCTCGTTCAGGCCCGCTCGGCCAGGCCGGAGGTGTCGACGAGGTCGCGGTAGGCATGCCAGCTCGCATGCGCCAGCCAGGGCACCACGATCACCAGGCCGAGCATCACGCTGGCCATGCCGGCCAGCGTGAGCGCCATGATCAACGCGGCCCACAGCGCCAGCGGCACCGGGTTCTCCATCACCACGCGCCAACTGGTGAACACCGCAGCCAGCACGCCGATCTCGCGGTCGAGCAGCAGCGGGATGGCCACCACGCTGGAGGCGAACACCGGCGCGGCCAGCACGCCGCCGAGGGCCAGCCAGATCTCGAACAGATGGCCCTGCTCGGCCAGCACCACCACGCGCAGGAACTCCACCGGGTTGCGCACCGGCGCCGGCGCGAAGCCGGTGATCAGCGCCGCCGAGGTCATCACCCAGCCGGTGCCGGCGAATGCCAGCAGCACGCCGAAGACCACCAGCCGGCCGTCGCGCGGGCGCCAGGCCGCCAACGCAGTGCCGATGCGGGCTTGGCCTCCGCGCTGCAACTCGCGACTGACGGCGTACAGGCCGGTGGCGAGGATCGGCGAGACGAGCAGGAACCCGGAGAACGCGCCCGCGAGCAGCCAGAAGTGGTTGCGCGCCGCCCAGAACAGTGCAGCGCCGAAGGCGGCCAGCAGCAGGCCGTGCAGCAGGCCGGGCAGCGGGCAGCGCATGAAGTCGCGCCAGCCGGCGGCCAGCCAGCCCAGCGGCCGCAGCAGGGGCACCGTGCGGGTGCCGAATCGGCGTGACTCGACGAGGGCGGGACTTTCGCGCATGGGGCGGCAGTCTGCCAGCCGCCGATGCCGGGCCGCTTGACCAAGGTCATGCGACGGCGGCCGTGTTGCGCCGCAGCAAGACTCTCTCGATGCGGCTACAATGCGGACTGATGCGTGGTTTCGTCCGCGCGTCTTCCGTTCATCTCCTTCGACCTCGTTCCGTCTTTCTCTCGTTCGGAACATCCCGCCGCCCCAGGCGGGGGCACGGTTGGCGGCGATGCCGTCGCCCAAGAACCTTCCGACGAAGTTTCCCCGCGACCTGATCAGGGCGAGCCGTGATGGCCCGCCCGGCGGCGTTTTGCGCCGTTGCATTCGAGAAAGACGACGATGAGTTTCCAGAACCTGGGCCTGAACGAAGCCCTGACCCGTGCCGTGGCCGATTCCGGCTACGACACCGCCACCGAAGTCCAGCAGCGAGCCATTCCGCCCGCGCTGGAAGGCCGCGACCTGATGGTCTCGGCCAGCACCGGCAGCGGCAAGACCGCGTCCTTCATCCTGCCGGCGCTGCAGCGCGTGCTCGCCGCCCGCGGCGACAACACCAAGCGCCGCGAGAAGGGCGTGGTCTACGGCCCGCGAGTGCTGGTGCTCGCGCCGACGCGCGAACTGGCGATGCAGGTCGCCAAGGCGGCCGACACCTACGGCCGCCACGTGCCGGGGCTGCGCGTGGCCACCGTCGTCGGCGGTGTGCCCTACCCGGCGCAGCTCAAGGCGCTGCGCGGCCCGCTGGACATCCTGATCGCCACCCCCGGCCGCCTGCTCGACCACCTGCAGACTGGCAAGGCCGTGCTCGACAACGTCGAGATGCTGGTGCTCGACGAAGCCGACCGCATGCTCGACATGGGCTTCATCGACGACATCACCACCATCGCCGACCACGTGCCGGCCGCGCGCCAGACGGTGATGTACAGCGCCACCTTCGCCGGCAACGTCGGCAACCTCGCGCGCAACCTGCTGCGCGAACCGCAGCGCGTCGACGTGGCCTCGCACACCGACACGCACGTCAACATCGAGCAGCGCCTGCACTGGGCCGACAACCACCACCACAAGAACGCGCTGCTCGACCACATCCTGACCGGCACCGACCTCGAGCAGGCGGTGATCTTCACCAGCACGCAGCGCGACGCCGACTGGCTGGCCGATCGCCTGGCCGAACTCGGCCACGCCGTGGCCTCGCTGCACGGCGGCATGCCGCAGGGCCGGCGCAACCGCGTGCTGCAGGGCCTGCGCAACAAGCACCTGCGCGTGCTGGTGGCCACCGACGTGGCCGCGCGCGGCATCGACGTGCCGACCATCAGCCACGTGATCAACTACGGCCTGCCGATGAAGGCCGAGGACTACGTGCACCGCATCGGCCGCACCGGCCGCGCCGGCCGCAACGGCCTGGCGGTGACGCTGGCCGAGCGCATGGACGTGGGCATGATCCGGCGCATCCAGCACTTCACCACGCAGGACATTCCGGTGGCCACGGTCACCGGCCTGGAGCCCAAGATCCCGGCGCCGCGCATCTTCGCGGCACGTGCGGAAGGCCAGGGCGACCGACCCGCCTTCGGTGCGCGCAAGAGCTTCGGCGGCGGCAAGCCGTTCGGCGCGAAGAAGCCCTTCGGTGCCGGCGGCAAGCCCTTCGGCGCGAAGAAGCCCTTCGTGGCCGGCAGCGGCGGCGCCAAGCGCAGCAGCCCGTTCCAGCGCTGAGCGAGTGACTCAGGACGCGCCGTGCTGGCGCGTCACCTTCACCTGGACGTCCATGCCCAGGTAGGCGTCGGCCGCTCCGAACCAGGTGCCCGAGATCGGCGCGGCCTGGTGAGGGTCGCGCGCCACGCCGACGCGGATCAGCGTGTTGCCGCCGAGCAGGTTGTTGGTCGGGTCGAACGGCACCCAGCCCGCGCCGGGCAGGTAGGCCTGCAGCCAGGCGTGCGTGCTGCCGGCGCCGATCACGTCGGAAGCCGACCCTTCGGCCGCGTCGAGCGCCGGGTCGTAGAGGTAACCCGACACGAAGCGCGTGGCCACGCCAAGGCGGCGTGCCGCCTCCATCATCAGCAGCGCGAAGTCGCGGCAACTGCCGCGGCCCAGCGTCAGGGTCTGCAGCGGCGTCTGCGTGCCTTCCTCGTCGCGCGCGGCGTAAGTGAAGCGCTCGCGGATGTGCTGGTTCATCGCCACCAGCAGCTCGCGCGTGCGCGTCGGGCCGTCGGTGCGGATGAACTGCCGGGCCCAGGCGGTCAGCTCGCCCTGCGGATCGTCGTGGTGCGGCCGCAGGTAGTGCTCGAGGTCGAAGCGCTCCTCGACGCTGTAGGCGAAGGGGAAGAACTCCGCCGCCGGATCGAGCGGCAGCTCGAGGTTGTGCGTGTGCGCATGCTCGATCGTGAAGCTGCACTCGATGCGCAGCTCGGCCCCCTCGCCATGCGGCTGCACGATGGCGATCGAGTTGGAGTGCGGATCCTGGATCAGGCGCACCGCCGCTTCGGGACTCACCTGCAGGTCGGTGGCGAGCACGCGCAGATCGTGGCTGTCGCGCGGGCGGAAGATCACTCGGTGCTCGCCGAAGCGCACCGGTTCGCGGTAGCGGTAGGTCGTCGTGTGGACGATGTCGTAGCGAACCGGGCCCATCGCGACGCCGTTCGGTCAGACTCCGAGGAGTTCGACCTCGAACATCAGCGTGGCGTTCGGCGGGATCACGCCGCCGGCGCCGCGCGCGCCGTAGCCGAGCTGCGGCGGGATCACCAGCACGCGCGTGCCGCCCACCTTCATGCCCTGCACGCCTTCGTCCCAGCCGCGGATCACCATGCCCTGGCCGAGGCCGAACTGGAAGGGGTCGTTGCGGTCCTTGCTGCTGTCGAACTTGGCGCCCTTCACGCCGTCGTTGTAGAGCCAGCCGGTGTAGTGCACGGTCACATACTGGCCGGCGCGCGCCTCGGCGCCGCTGCCGACGGCGGTGTCTTCGTACTGCAGGCCGGAGGCGGTGGTGGTCAGGGCCATGATGAGCTTTCGTGGAGTGGTGGAGACAAGCCGCGCATCATGCCAGCATGCGCCGCCAGGCTTCGATCGCGCCCTGCAGCCACGCAGCGCGATCGGGGGCATCGATGTTCAGCCCGAGCACCGCCGCGGCGGCGCGCAGGGCGGCCAGCGGGTCGGTGAGATCGAGCGCCGCGGCGCCGTTCTGCTTCGACAGCTTCTCGCCATTGGCGCCGAGCACCAGCGGCGTGTGCAGGTAGCGCGGGGTCGGCAGTCCGAGGGAGCGCTGCAGCAGGATCTGCCGAGGCGTGTTGTCGGTCAGGTCTTCGCCGCGCACGACGTCGGTGATGCCCTGCGCGGCATCGTCGACCACCACGGCGAGCTGGTAGGCCCACAGGCCGTCGGCCCGCTTCAGCACGAAGTCGCCCACCGCCTCGCACAGGTGCTGGCGTTGTTCGCCGAGGCGGCGGTCGTGCCAGGTGATCTCTGGTTCTGACGCACAGTCGACGAAGGAGGTGCGCATGCGCATCGCACGCGCCTCGTGGCCATTCAGCCCGTCGCGGCAGGTGCCCGGGTAAACGAGTTCGCCGCCGCGTGGTCTCGGCGTGCCGCGTGTGGCGAGCGCTCGTTCGATGTCGCTGCGCGTGCAGCCGCAGGGATAGGCCCAGCCGCTGGCGACGAGGCGATCGAGCGCGGCCTGGTAGGCCTCGCCGCGCGCCGATTGCCACAGCGGCGGTTCGTCGGGCAGCAGGCCGCAGGCGGCGAGCTGGCCGAGGATGAGCCGGTCGGCCCCCGGCACGCAGCGCGGCGTGTCGACGTCCTCGATGCGTACCAGCCAACGCCCGCCGTGGGCGCGCGCGTCCAGCCACGAAGCCAGTGCGGCCACCAGCGAGCCGGCGTGCAAGGGTCCGGTGGGCGAGGGCGCGAAGCGCCCCACGTAGCCCGGGCTCATCGGCCGCTCATCGAGGGCTCAGCCGCCCCACGGCCCGCTGTGCCGCTCCAGCAGCGCGCGCCGCGTCGCCGGGCTTTCCAGCTGGTTCAGCCACCACTGCAGCGCCAGGCCCATCGGCAGCCGCTTGCGGCCCTTGCCGCCCAGCCCCGAGCGCCAGGCATAGCCCATCTGCGCGGGCTGGCGCGTGCGCTCCACCTGCTTGACGACGAGCCGGCCCGCTTCCACGTGCGGCCGCGCCATCGGCTCGGGGATGTAGCCGCATCCCATGCAGCGGATCTGCGCCTCGATCTTGGCCTGGGTGCTGCCGACGGTGAGCACGTCCTGCCCGGGCAGGATGTTCACCGTGATCGGCGTCAGGCGTTGCGCCGAATCGGCGACGGCCACCGCGCGGTGCTTGAGCAGTTCGGTGTCGCTGATCGGCCCCTCGTGCGCGGCCAGCGGGTGGTGTGGCGCGACGGCGAAGACGAAGTCGATCTCGCCGAGCAGCGCGAACTCGATGCCCGGCGGCGGGGCCGAGTGCGTGCCCACGCCGATGGCGAGGTCGGCCTGGCCGCTGATCAGCGCCTCCCAGGTGCCGGCCAGCACCTCGCTGC
>VFQN01003784.1_pt1 | contig 20919 bp, 20 predicted proteins | sample 3512371 | NCBI WGS metagenome assembly VFQN01 (sample SAMN10412370, study PRJNA504923) | tailings metagenome | isolation source: Replicate 2 from Balatoc abandoned mine | place: Philippines: Itogon, Benguet | collected 2017-08-28
ATCAGTTCGAGCGCCAGCGCGCCGAAAAGCTGGAGCTGGCCGAAAAGAGCAACGTGAAGCTCGAAGCACGCCGCAAGCATCTGCAGTCCTTCGTCGATCGCTTCCGCGCCAAGGCGTCCAAGGCAAGCCAAGCGCAGTCGCGCATCAAGGCGCTGGAAAAGCTGAAGCCGATGGAGGTGATGATCGACGACACGGTGCGGCCCTTCACCTTCCCCGATCCGGTGAAGACGGTCGCCTCGCCGATCATCGCGCTCGAACGCGGGACGGTGGGCTATGGCGATGCCAAGCCGATCCTGCGGAATTTGTCGCTGCGCATCGATGCCGACGACCGCATCGCGCTGCTCGGCGCCAACGGCAACGGCAAGTCGACCTTCGCCAAGCTCATCTCCGGCCGCCTGCCAATCGGCGACGGCACGATGACGATCGCGCCGGGGCTGAAGATCTCGATGTTCGCGCAGCACCAGCTCGACGATCTGAGGCCGGACGAAAACGCCATCGAGCACGTGCGGCGCATCATGCCGGATGCGCCGGAGCCGAAGGTGCGCGCGCGCGTCGCGGCGATGGGGCTTGCGACGGAAAAAATGATGACGCCCGCACGCGACCTGTCGGGCGGCGAGAAGGCACGGCTCCTGATGGGGCTGGCGAGCTTCGACGGGCCTAACCTCTTCATCCTCGACGAACCGACCAACCACCTCGACATCGATTCGCGCCGCGCGCTGATCGACGCGTTGAACGAATTCCAGGGCGCCGTCGTCATCATCGCACACGATCCGTATCTCATCGAGGCAACGGTGGACCGGCTTTGGATCGTCGCGAACGGCACCGTCGCTCCTTTCGAGGGCGATCTTGCCGATTATCGCGCCCAGATCACCGGGGGACAGACAGACCGGCGGGAGAAGCGCGAGGCGGACAAGGCTTCCAAGGCCGAGAAGCGCCGCGAGGCCGCACAGCGCCGGGCGGCCCTCGAGCCGCTCGCCAAGGAGATCAAGGCGACCGAAGGCCTGATCGAGCGCACCCGCAAGCGCATCGAGGGGCTGGACGCCGAACTCGCCGACCCGGCGCTCTACGTGAAGGACGCACCGCGTGCGGCGAAGCTTTCCAAGGAACGCGCCGACATGCGGGCAGCGCTCGACCGGCACGAGGAAAAATGGCTCGAGCTTTCGAGCCGCTATGAAGAGGAACTGGCGGCATGATTCCGGCCGCCTGCTCCTTCCGGCACTAGGCGATGCGCCGCGTCACCACCATCGGCTTCGACGCCGACGACACGCTCTGGCAGAACGAGCAGTTCTTCCGCCTGACGGAGCGCCGCTTCGCCGAGCTCCTCTCCGACCATGGCGACCATGATGCGATCTCGGCGCGGCTGCTCGAGGCCGAGAAGCGCAACCTCGGCAAGTACGGCTTCGGCATAAAGGGCTTCACGCTCTCGATGATCGAGACGGCGATCGAGGTAACGGACGACAAGGTGCCGGCCTCCGTCATCCGACAGATCCTCGAGGCCGGCCGCGACATGCTGGAACATCCGGTCGAGACTCTGCCGCACGTTCCCGAGACGTTGGCCGCACTGGCCGGGCAGTACCGGATCGTGCTCGTCACGAAGGGCGATCTCTTCGACCAGGAGCGCAAGCTCGCTCAATCGGGCCTCGGTGACATTTTCGACGCCGTCGAAATCGTCTCCGACAAGACGCGCAGCACCTACGAACGCGTCTTCAAGCGCCACGGCGACGGGGCGGACCGTTCGGTCATGGTCGGCAATTCGCTCAAATCCGACATCGTCCCGGCCATAGACGCCGGCTCCTGGGGCGTGTTCGTGCCGCATGAACTCACCTGGGTGCTGGAGCATGTCGACGCACCGACCGACCACGAGCGCTTTCGCGAGATCGCCGATCTCCAGCCGCTGCCGGAGTTGTTGCGCGAGATCGGCTAGGCCCGGTCCGTCAGGCCTTCTTCACCCAGCGGCGGCCATCTTCCTGCTGCCAGTAGGTGACGTCGTGGCCGGCGGCTTTCATGATCTTCCAGTTGGCGCGGGCGCCGTCGAGTTGGGCTTCGTCATGGCCGTCGAACATGAAGACGGCGCGCTCGTAGGCGTCGAGCGGCGGCGGGGCGGCGCCGTCGACGAGGAAACGAATCTGCGCGCCGTTCGGATTGCCGTCACCGAGCGTGAGCAGCACGGGCTGGTGCTCGGCATGCGGCTCATGGTCGACCCCGTGGGCGAGGAAGGATTCGTCCGTCCACGTCCACAGCTGCACGTCTAGGGCGTCGCGCCGCTCTTCAGAGCCGCACTGGATCACGGCGCGCCAGCCGCGCTCCAGGCTTTTGGCGACGAGCGGGGGCAGCGCCTGGTCGAGCGTCGATTCGGTCAGGTGATAGAAGAGAATTTCCGTCACCGCCCTGCCCTCGTCTGATGATCAGGCCTCGTAATGGGATGCGACCAGCCGGTCGAGCAGCGCCACGCCGAAGCCGGAGGCCCAGGAGCGGTTGATGTCGGACGAAGGGGAGCCCATGCCGGTGCCGGCGATGTCGAGATGCGCCCACGGCACGTCGCCGACGAAGCGCTGCAGGAACTGGGCCGCCGTGATCGAGCCGCCGAAACGGCCGCCAATATTCTTCATGTCAGCGTTCTTCGAGTCGATCATCTTGTCGTATTCCGGCCCGAGTGGCATGCGCCAGAGCTTCTCGCCCGTGTCCTTGCCGGCGGCGAGCAGGCGCTCGGAGAGCTCGTCATTGTTGGAGAACAGACCGGCGTAGGAATTGCCGAGCGCTACGAGTATTGCGCCGGTCAGCGTCGCCAGATTGACCATGAAGCGCGGCTCGAACCGGTCCTTGCAGTACCAGAGCGCGTCGGCCAACACGAGGCGGCCTTCCGCGTCGGTGTTAAGCACCTCGATGGTCTGGCCCGACATCGACGTGACGATGTCGCCGGGACGCTGCGCGTTGCCGTCGACCATGTTTTCGACGAGGCCGATGATGCCGACGACGTTGGCCTTGGCCTTGCGGGCAGCCAGCGCGTGCATCAGGCCGGTGACGGCCGCAGCGCCGGCCATGTCGCCCTTCATGTCTTCCATGCCGGCGGCCGGCTTGATCGAGACGCCGCCGGTATCGAAGACGACGCCCTTGCCGATGAAGGCGACGGGCTTTTCCTTCCCCTTGCCGCCCTTCCACTGCATGACGACGAGACGAGACGGCCTCGAAGAGCCCTGGCCGACGCCGAGAAGCGCGCCCATGCCGAGCTTCTTCATTTCCTTCTCGGTCAGGATCTCGATCTCGACGCCGAGCTTCTCAAGCTCGGCGGCACGCTCCGCGAACTCGACGGGGCCGAGGATATTGGCCGGCTCGTTGACCAGGTCGCGCGCCAGCATCGCGCCGTCGGCGACGGGCTCGAGGCGAGCATAAGCCTTCTTCGTACCGGCCGGGTCGGCGCACATGATGGTGATCTTCGAGGGCTTCTTGCGCTTCTCCTCGTCGCCATCCTTCTTCTTCGTCTTGTAGCGGTCGAAGGAATAGGAGCGCAGCAGCATGCCGTAGGCGATCCAGCCTGCGACTTCCGCGTCGGGATCGACGCCTTCGACGTCGAGGATGAAGGAGACGGTTTCCGCGCCTTTTGCCGCGGCGTAGGCCGCACCACCGATGCGGCGCCAGGTCTCTTCGCCGAGTTCACCGCCCTTGCCGATGCCGATGACGGCAATGCGGTCGAGCTCCGTGCCCGCGGGGGTCAGTACTTCCAGGGTCGCCGCGACCTTGCCCTTGTAGTTGGAGATGTCCATGGCGCGCTTGATGACGCCCGCCGGATCGCAGGCAAGCGCTGCCGGACCCATCCGTCCTTCATCGTCGCAGAGGACGATCACGGTTCCCTTGGCGGGGGCATCCATGCGGGCAAAGGAAATGGCGGGACGTTCGGACATTGCGCAACCTGACGTGAAGTTGGAGATGGCGGGCGGAGGGCCCTCATGGTTGTCGTTCTGCCACAGAGGGGGCGCATCTGTCACGCCGGACGCACCGCGGCCCTGTTAGCGAAGCCTTAACCATGCTTCTTCGCGGATTGTTGTCCAAGATGGGCGCAGATGAGGGTTGGTGGAGACTGCGCCGGCTGTCTATAAGCGCGACCACTCCCGCTTCGGGGCGCAGTCGGGCCACAAGAAGGAACGCATGAAGGTCGTCGAGCGATACGTTTTAAGGCGCATGCTGGGCATCTTCCTGACCACGCTGGTCTGGGTGCTGGCGATCGTCTGGACGACGCAGGTGCTGATCCGCATCGATCTTGTGACCAGCAACGGCCAGTCGGCCTGGGCCTTCTTCCAGGTGGCGGGCCTCGTGCTGCCCGCCGTGATCCCGATCGTGATTCCGTTTGCGCTCGGCATCGCGGTCGCACTGACGCTGGCGACCATGAACAGCGATTCGGAACTGGTGGTGCTGGCGGCTGCCGGCAGCCCGCGCTCCACGATCATTCGGCCTGCCGTGGTCCTTGGGCTTGTCTCCTGCATCGCCGCCTTCTCCATCGAGAACTTCGTCGAGCCGCATTCGCGCACGCAGCTGCGCCAGACGATTGCCGAATCGCGCACGCAGCTGCTGACGAGCGTCATTCGGGAAGGCACGTTCCATCGCATCGATGACGGGCTTTCGATCCAGATCGCGGAGCGCCTGCCGGGCGGACAGTTTCGCGGCATCTTCGTCGCCGACGACCGGCAGCCAGCGGCGAGCCTCGTCTATTATGCAGGCACCGGCGAGGCGCGGCAGGACGGAGACCGGCAATTGCTCGTGATGCGCGACGGCGTCATCCAGCGCAAGAACGCCGACGGTGCGATCTCGACGATCCGCTACACGTCCTACGCCTTCGACCTGTCGGAGTTCACCTCGTCGACCGGGCCGGTAACCTATTCACCGAAATACCGCACGCTCTCCTACCTCGCGGCTCCGGCGGCGGACGACCCGGTCTATCGCAACAACCCGCAATCCTTCCGCGCCGAGTTCCACCGGCGCCTGACCGACTGGCTCTATCCGCTCGTCTTTGCCCTCATAGGCGTTGCGGTGGCGAGTGATGCACGGTCGTTCCGAGAGGCGCGCTTCCATCCGATGATCACGACGATGGGCTTCGCGCTGGTCGTACGCTGGGCAGGCTTCTTCGTTGCCAACGAAGCCGGCTCGAGCCAGGCCTATGTGCCGGCGATGTATGCAGTGCCGCTCCTGGCCATCGGCGGCCTGATCGTCATGATTGCCCGCAGCAAGCCGCTCGAAGTCCCAACCGCCTGGGCGGAAAGCATTCTCGCGCTGGTGGCGGGGCTGCACGACTGGATCTCGTCCATGCGGCTCGTCGGCTGGGCGAAGCGGCTGGTCGGAGACAGCCGATGACCTCCACGCTCGGCCGCTATTTCCTGAAGCGTTATCTCACCATCGTGTTCTGGCTGTTCCTCGGCCTGGCGCTCCTGATCTTCATCGTCAACTTCACCGAAACAACACGCAGCCTCGCCGAGGTGGCGGGCTTCGACGTCAGCACCGGGCTGGCGATGGCGGCGCTGCAGACGCCGCTGATCATGCAGCAGGCGGTGCCGTTCATTGCGCTTGTCGCCGGCATCGCGACGCTCGTCTCGCTCAACCAGAAATATGAGCTCGTCGTCGCGCGATCGGCCGGCATCTCGGCCTGGCAGTTCCTCGCGCCGATCTGCACAGGCGCGTTCCTCGTCGGCCTGATCACGATCTTCGCGCTGAACCCGCTAGCCGCCTACGGGCTTTCGCGGACAAGCTTGCTCGAATCGCAGGTGCGGCAGACGAGCGACGGTGCGACGGCCGGCCAGACGATCTGGATCAAGCAGCGGACGGCGCAGGGCGAAACCTATATCGGTGCCGACGCCGTTCTCGAGGCCGGCGCGCTTTTGGTCGACGCGACCTTCATCACGGTTGCAGACGACGGCGCGGTGCGCGAGCGAATCGATGCCGAAACGGCGAGGCTCGAAGCAGGACGCTGGGACCTCGAAGGCGCGTCGCTCATCGGCGCCGACACGCTGCCGGAGCGGATCGGGTCGATCAGCGTGCCGACGAACCTGACGCCCGAATTCGTCGGCGAGCGGCTTGCCGACCCCGAGACGATCCCGTTCTTCGAACTGCCGCGCAAGATCGCAGCGGCGCGATCCTTCGGGCTCGGCGCAAACGGATTTGCCACGCAGTTCCATTCCCTTGCGTCGCTGCCATTGCTGCTCGTTGCCATGACGCTGATTGCGGCAACGGTTTCAATGCGTTTTGCGCGTATGGGCCAGTCTTCAAGCATAATTCTTGGTGGCATCGTCGCGGGCTTTCTGCTTTATGTCGTAACGGTTCTGGTGAAGGCGTTCGGGAGCGCCGGCATCGTACCGCCTGCCGCTGCGGCCTGGTTTCCGGTCATCGCGGCAAGCTTCTTCGGGGTGACGTTCTTGCTGTACAAGGAGGATGGCTAGGTGGGGATGGGCGCTGCGCCGAGCAGCCGGCCGAACCGGCTTGCCACGCTTGCCGGGGCGACAGCACTGGCCTGCATTTTCGTCTTGGGCGCGATTCCCTCGCAGGCGCAGGATGCTGCCTCGCGCGTGCAGCCCATGGACGACCTCGATATCAACGGGTTCGGCATTCCAGACGATGCCCAGATGCTGCTCGAATCCGACACGCTGATCTATGACAATGACCGCAACACGGTCACGGCGGCAGGCGGCGTGCAGATCGACTACGGCGGCAACCGCGTCGCCGCCGATCGCGTCACCTACGATCGCAACACGCGCCGGCTGATCGCAGCCGGCAATGTCGAAATCCTCGACCGGCAGGGCAATCGCTACTTCGCCACCGAAATCGACATAACCGACGATTTCGCCGACGGTTTCGTCAATTCGCTGCGTGTCGAGACGGCCGATCGCACCTTCTTCAACGCGACAAGCGCGCAGCGCGAACGCGGCGAGATCACCACCTTCAACGAAGGCACCTACACGGCCTGCGAGCCATGCCGCGAGCAGCCGGAGAAGCCGCCATCCTGGCAGATCCGCGCGCAGAAGGTCATCTGGAACGGCCGTGCGCAGACGATCCGATTCGAAGGTGCACAGTTCGAACTCTTCGGCATGCCGATCGCGACGCTGCCGGCCTTCGAGGTTCTCGACCCGACAGTGAAGCGCAAGAGCGGTTTCCTCTTTCCGGGCATCACCTTCGAGGACGAACTCGGCGTCGGGCTGACCGTGCCCTACTATTTTGCGCTCTCGCCGACCTACGACCTTACCGTGTCAGGGACCGGTTATTCGCGGCAAGGCTTCCTGGCCGAAGCCGAGTGGCGCCAGCGCTTCGACCACGGGCAGTACAATCTCCAGCTGGCGGGCATCTACCAGCTCAATCGCGACGCGTTCGACATCAACACCGTGGACCGGAACGAAGGCTTCCGGGGAATGGTGTCGTCCAAGGGCGACTTCGCGATCAATCCGCGCTGGTCCTATGGCTGGGACGTCATGCTCCAGACGGACAAGAACTTCGCGCGCACCTACGGCATCGACGGCAATGACGATTTCGTGCGGACTTCGCAGGTCTATCTGACGGGCATCGGCGACCGGAACTATTTCGACCTGCGCGGCTATCATTTCCAGGTGCAGGAGAATTCGCTCGACGGCGACCTGAACTCCCGTGACGAGGTCCAGCCTTTCGTCCTGCCGTCATTCGACTATTCCTATGTTTCGGAACAGCCGATCTTCGGCGGCGAGCTCAACATCGACCTCAACTCGCAGGCGCTCTATCGCGAGCGGCTCGACCAGTTCAACTGGGCCGGCGATCCCGACAATTCCGTTCGCGGTATCGAGGGCGCATCCAGCCGCTGGACGGCGGAAGCCGAGTGGCGCCGGTCGTTCGTGGCTCCGGGCGGGCTGGTCGTAACGCCCATCGCGCATGGGCGAAGCGATGCCATCTTCGCGGATTACGGCGGCGCCTCGCGTGACGAGATCGGCGATTTCGGCGTCGCGACCGACATCCGCTCCGCCTACTACCGCGCCATGGCGACCGCCGGCATGGAATTGCGCTGGCCGGTCCTGTTCTCGACCACGAGTTCGACGCACGTGCTCGAACCGATCGCGCAGGTATTCGTGCGGCCGGACGAGCCCTTCGGCGCAACGCTCGGCATTCCCAACGAGGATGCGCAAAGTCTCGTCTTCGACGCGACCTCGCTCTTCGATCGCGACAAGTTCTCGGGCTACGACCGCATCGAGGGCGGCTCGCGCGCCAATCTCGGCCTGCGCTACACCGGCGATCTGGGCAATGGCTGGACGGCCAGCGGCATTTTCGGCCAGTCCTATCATCTGGGTGGCCGCAACTCGTTCGCATCCCCCGACCTCGTCTATGCGGGCGCCTATTCCGGCCTCGAGACGGACGTCTCGGACTTCGTCGGTCAGGTGACGATCGCCTCCATGACCGGTTTGTCGTTCTCCGCTGGCGCGCGCCTCGACGAACAGTCACTTGAGGCCCGCCGCATCGACGTCGGCACGGCTTATACGAGCGACGAGTTCAGCATCGCGAGCCAGTACTCCTACATCCAGGCGCAGCCGCTCTACGGCTTCAATGACGACCAGCAGGAAATCCGCGTCGCGGCGATCGCCGAGGTCAGCGAGTTCTGGAGCGTCTACGCGTCGGGCACCTATGATTTCAATCGCGGCGATGTCTTCCGCCGGGCGATCGGCTTTGCCTATGACGACGACTGCTTCACCTTCGGTCTGTCGCTGTCGGAATCGATCAACCGCACGACCGAAGACGTCACCCGTCGCGTCGGCTTCCAGCTGGCGCTCCGGACGATCGGCGAAGTCAACACCACGACCCGCCCGACCTTCTAGGGCATCCCGTCATCGTTTCGCCCCAGAAGCCGGGCATGCGGGCGACGAACCATTGATCGCATGCTACAGTCGTGCCCCCGGAGGATGATCCCATGAGCCAGATGCGCAAGTCGCTTGCTGCAACGCTCGCCGCGATGATGATAGCCACCGCCGGCGTCGGCGTGACCATGGCGCCTGCGCATGCCAGCGAGATCCGGTACGTGGTCAACAACGCGCCGATCACCGCTTTCGACGTGCAGCGCCGCGCGGCCTTCCTGCGCCTGCAGCGTGCGGCCAACCCGAACGATCGCGCCGGCGAGGAGATGATCGACCAGACGCTGCGCATGCAGGAGATGGCGCGTCTCAACATCCGCGTGTCGAACGAGGAGGTCGATCAGGCCTACCAGCGCTTTGCCAGCCAGAACAATCTGTCGACGGCACAGCTCGACCAGATCCTCAATCAGGCGGGCGTGACGCGCGACCATTTTCGTGAATTCATTCGCGGCCAGATCGGCTGGGGCCAGGCCGTCAGCGCGCGGGCTCGCTTCGAATCGGGTGGCCAGCTGACCGACCAGCAGGTCGTCCAGCGTATCCGCGAACAGGGCGGACAGAAGCCATCGGCGACCGAGTATACCTTGCAGCAGGTCATCTTTGTCGTGCCGGCCTCGGAACGTGGTGCGCGTCTGGGCGCGCGCAAGCGCGAGGCGGAGGCGCTGCGCGGCCGCTTCTCGAATTGCGAGACGACGCGCCAGACCGCCCAGGGCATTCTTGACGTCACCGTGCGCGACCTTGGTCGCGTGCTCGAGCCCGAGCTTCCGCCGGACTGGGCCGATCTCGTCAAGTCGACCCGCGTCGGCGGCACGACGTCGGTGCGCGAGACAGACCGTGGCGCGGAATACATCGCCGTCTGCAGCACGCGCGAGATTTCCGACGATTACGTCGCCAAGCTCGTGTTCCAGTCGGAGCAGGACGCGGCAACGGAATCGAGCGGCGTCTCCGAGCAGTACATGAAGGATCTGCGCGAGCGCGCGAACATCGTGCGTCGCTAGTCCTCTTCCGCTTCGGGTGCTAACAGGCGTCAGCAGCCGGCCACGGGGGCCGGCATAGCGGAGCGTCTCGTGACCAGCGTCCTTGCCCTCACCTGCGGCGATCCTTCCGGGATCGGTCCCGAAATCGCGGTCGCCGCCTGGCTTGCGGGCCGCGCGGGCGACGTGCCGCCTTTCTACCTCATCGCCGACCCAAAACTCGTCTCGGCCCGTGCAGACAGCATAGGCCTGCACGCGCCTATCGAGACGGTGACGCCCGAGACCGCAGCAGAGGCTTTCGCGGAAGGACTGCCCGTCGTTCCGCTGGCCGCGCCCATGATCGACCAAGCCGGCGTGCCCCTTGCCGAAAATGCCGCCGGCATCATCGGAGCAATCGAGCGCGGGTTCGACGACGTGATCGCGGGGCGCGCCGCAGCGCTCGTCACCAACCCCATATCTAAAAAGCCGCTCTACGACGCCGGCTTCGAACATCCCGGTCACACGGAGTTTCTTGGAGCTCTGTGCGAAAAGGCGGGGCTCTCCGCGCGGCCCGTGATGATGCTTGCCGGCCCTTCACTGCGCGCCGTGCCGGTGACGATCCACATCGCGCTTGCCGATGTGCCGCAGTCGTTGACGGCCGCGGCCATCATCGAAGTCTGCACCATCATCGACCATGACATGAAGACGCGCTTTGGCCTGGCTCGGCCACGGCTTGCCATCACTGGCCTCAACCCGCATGCGGGCGAAGGCGGGTCCATGGGTCGCGAGGACATCGAGATCGTGGCACCTGCCGTTGCCGCGCTGCAGGCCGAGGGCATCGACGCCTGGGGTCCCCTGCCCGCCGATACGATGTTCCACGCCCGCGCGCGTGAGGGCTATGACGTCGCCGTCTGCATGTATCACGATCAGGCGCTGATCCCGGCCAAGACGCTTGCGTTCGATGAGACCGTGAACGTGACGCTCGGCCTGCCGATCATCCGCACCTCGCCCGATCACGGCACGGCCTTCGACATCGCCGGCAAGGGTATTGCCCGGCCCGACAGCCTGATCGCCGCGCTCAAGCTCGCTCGCGCCATGGCCGACCAACAGGCGGGCGCCTGAGATGGACGGCCTTCCGCGGTTGCGCGAAGTTATCGACCGGCACGGGCTCGACGCCAAAAAGTCGCTCGGCCAGAACTTCCTGCTCGACCTCAACCTCACCTCGCGCATTGCCAGAACGGCGGGGAGGCTGGAGAGCGCGACGATCATCGAGGTCGGCCCTGGTCCCGGTGGGCTGACGCGTGCGCTGCTGCTCAACGGGGCAAAGAAGGTCATCGCGGTCGAGCGCGACGAGCGCTGCCTGCCTGCACTGGCTGAGATCTCGGCACATTATCCCGGACGGCTCGAGATCATCTCGGGCGATGCGCTGCAGACGGATTTCGCCAGCCTTGTGCCCGAGGCCGACGATGTGCGGATTGTCGCCAACCTGCCCTACAATATCGGCACCGAACTCCTCATCCGCTGGCTGACGGTGGAGGCGTGGCCGCCTTTCTGGCAGTCGATGACGCTGATGTTCCAGCGCGAGGTCGCCGAGCGGATCGTGGCAAGGCCGGATGGCGATCATTACGGCCGCCTCGGCGTGCTGGCGGGCTGGCGCACGGATGCCAAAATCGCCTTCGACGTGCCGCCGCAGGCCTTTACGCCGCCGCCGAAGGTTACGTCGTCAGTGGTTCACATCGTTCCACGCGCAGAGCCGCTACCCTGCTCCGTCAGGACGCTTGCACGCGTGACGGAGGCGGCCTTCGGCCAGCGCCGCAAGATGCTGCGCCAGAGCCTGAAGCCGCTCGGGGGCGAGACGCTTTTGCAAAGCCTGGACATCGATCCGACCCGTCGGGCCGAAACACTGTCCGTCGCAGAGTTCGTTCGGATCGCAAACGCGATCTGACGCTGCTGGTCAGGCTGTCTTTTCGTCCAGCAGGCCCGTGACGAAGTCGAACAGGCCCGGCCGGCGGTCGCGGCGGAGACGCTCGGCGGCCACGATGGCGCGAACTTCGGTGAAAGCTGTGTCGAGATCTTCGTTGACGACGACATAGTCGTAGTCACGCCAGTGCTCGATCTCCTCGCGCGCGTTCCTGAGGCGAGCCTCGATGATATCGGCTTCGTCCTCGGCGCGGCGCTTGAGCCGTTCCTTCAGCGCCTTCATCGAAGGCGGCAGGATGAAGACCGAGACGATGTCGCCCTGCATCTTGTCGCGGAGCTGCTCGGCGCCCTGCCAGTCGATATCGAAGAGCATGTCGCGACCGTCGGCCATCGCCGTTTCGGCGGGCGCGCGCGGCGTGGCGTAGAGGTTGCCGTGGACCTCCGCCCATTCCAGCAACTCGTCATTGGCACGCAGGATGTCGAACTCGCGGCGCGAGCGGAAATGATAGTGGACACCGTCGATCTCGCTTGGACGGCGCGGGCGCGTCGTCACGCTGACCGAGAGCTCGAAGCTCTTGTCGCTTTCGAGAAGGTTGCGCGCGATGGTCGACTTGCCCGCGCCGGACGGCGACGACAGGACGAGCATCAATCCGCGCCTGCGGATCGTGGCGTTGGCGGAACCGGCCCCCATCTTCACTCCAGATTCTGCACTTGCTCACGGAACTGGTCGACAACGGCCTTAAGTTCGAGACCGACGGCCGTAATCGCGGCCGCATTCGACTTGGAGCAGAGAGTATTCGATTCGCGATTGAATTCCTGCGCCAAAAAATCGAGCTTGCGGCCAACAGGACCGTCGGATCCTAGGAGCGCTCGGGCGGAGGCGATGTGCGTGCGCAGCCGGTCGATCTCCTCGCGGATGTCGGCCTTGGTCGCCAGGAAAGCAGCCTCCTGCGCAAGCCGCGCTTCGTCGAGCGGCTGGCCGCTTTCCAGCAGCAGCCGCACGTTTTCGGCAAGCCGCGCGCGGATGGATGCGGGCTCACGTGACGGATCGGCTTCGGCTTGCGAGACCAGCTTCTCGATCAGGTCGACATGGCCAAGCAGGACCGAGCGCAGGGCGGCGCCCTCGTCCGCCCGTGCGGATACGAGGTGATCCAGTGCCTTTTCGAATACCGCCAGGATAGCCGCGTCACGGGCGGAGCGCTCGTCCTCGTCGGTCTCGGCATCGGGGTAATCGAGCACGCCGCGGATCGCGAGGAGCCCGGCCGCATCGGTCGGCGCGAGGCCGTATCGCGCTTCCAGTTCCTTCGCCTTGGCCGCGAGATCGTCGAGCAACGCTTCGTTGAGTACGGGCCGGATGCTGCTGCCGCCGCCGGCAAGCGTCAGGCTCGCCTGGATATTGCCGCGGGAATAGCGCCGCTGAGCGGCCGCTCGTGCAGGCTGCTCCAGCCGCTCGAAACCCGGCGGCAGGCGCAGGCGTAATTCCAGCGTCTTGCCGTTCACGGAGCGAAGCTCCCAGACGATCGACTGTCCTGCATGCGTGTCGGAGGCACGGCCGAAGCCGGTCATGCTCTGCAGGGCCATCACGCGGCCCCGCTGACGAAGGAGACTTGCTGCACCGTCAGTCGCTCGCCGCTGCGCCGGCAGCCTCGGCGCGCTGCCGCTCGATCTCCCGCCAGCGGGCGACGTTGCGGTTGTGCTCTTCGAGCGTCTCGGCGAAGGCATGGCCACCTGTGCCATCGGCCACGAAGTAGAGATCGTTCGTCTGCGAGGGATTTGCGACGGCTTCCAGCGACGCGCGGCCGGGAATGGCGATCGGACCGGGCGGCAGGCCGTTGATCGTGTAGGTGTTGTAGGGCGTCGGCGTGTCGATGTCCGAGCGGTAGATCGGACGGTCGGCCGGCTTACCCTCGCCGCCGAAGATGCCGTAAATGATCGTCGGGTCCGACTGAAGCCGCATGCCGCGGTTCAGGCGGTTGATGAAGACCGAGGCGACGCGCGAGCGTTCGTCGGCACGGGCCGTTTCCTTCTCCACGATCGAGGCGAGCGTCACGAACTCGTTGACGTCGTCGATCGGGAGGTCCGGCTGCCGACGCTCCCAGATCGACTGGATCAGGCGCTCCTGGTCGCTCGTCAGCTTGCGGATGACGTCGGCGCGCTGCATGCCGCGCGTGAAGCGCAGCGTATCGGCAGCCATCATGCCCTCGGCCGGCATCTCGGCGGGCATCTCGCCTTCGAGTTCCTCGGCTGCCGCGATGCGCTGGAACGCCTGGTGCACGGTCAGGCCTTCCGGAATAGTCAGCGCATGCAACACGGAGCGCCCGCTCTGGAGCAACTCCATGATGTCGCGCATGGAGGCGCCGGCCTGGATCTCGTACTCGCCGGCCTTCAGGTTCGAATCGGCGCCATAAGCGCGCAGTCCCAGACGGAAGACGCGGGCGTCGGAGATGAAGCCCTGCCGCTGCAGCATGCTGGCGATTTCGGCCGAGCCCGTGTTCGGCCGGACCATGACCGTGTCGGTCTGCGTCGAGGGACCGGCGCCTTCGAAGGCCTGATAGCCGAAATAGACGCCGACGCCCGCCGCAAGCACCAGGAAGACGACGACCGACATGCAGAAATTGAGGAAGACGACGAACTGGTTGCGCGACTGGCGCGACCGGCGCGGCGGTGGCGGGGCAGCGGTCGGACGCAGGACCTCGCTCGAATTGCGCGGCACGATCCGGCGCGGCGCGTCTAGCCGCGGATCATAGTCGTCGTAACCGGGCTGGTCTGCACTCATGTCCTGCCGTCCCTCCAAGAATCGCCTCGTTAACCTAAGGCGAAATATGGCGGAATTGGCGGCAAATCAGACGATTGCGCCGGTTATCCCGCGTATCGCTGGAACACCAGCGAGGCATTCGTACCGCCGAAGCCGAAGGAATTCGACAGGGCGACGTCGACCTGCCGCTCGCGCGCCTTGTGCGGCACGAGATCGATCGGCGTCTCGACGGATGGGTTGTCCAGATTGATGGTCGGCGGCACGATGTTGTCGCGGATCGCCAGCACCGAGTAAATCGCTTCGGCAGCGCCTGCTGCGCCGAGGAGGTGCCCGATGGCAGATTTGGTCGACGACATCGAGACCCTCGACGCCGCGTTGCCCAAAAGCCGCTCGACGGCGGCGAGTTCGATCGTGTCGGCCATGGTCGATGTGCCATGGGCGTTGATATAGTCCACATCGGCGGGATCGAGGCCGGCGCGCTTGAGTGCTGCGCGCATGCACCGATAGGCGCCGTCGCCATCTTCGGACGGCGCGGTGATGTGATAGGCGTCGCCCGTCAGGCCGTATCCGACGATCTCGGCATAGATCTTGGCGCCGCGGGCTTTGGCGTGTTCGAGTTCTTCCAGCACCATGATGCCGGCGCCCTCGCCCATGACGAAGCCGTCGCGGTCGCGATCATAGGGTCGCGAGGCCTTTTCTGGCGTGTCGTTGCGATCAGTGGACAGCGCCTTGCAGGCGGCGAAGCCGGCCATCGAGAGGCGCGTAATCGGCGCCTCCGAGCCGCCGGCGACCATGACGTCGGCGTCGCCAAGCATGATGAGGCGGGATGCGTCGCCGATGGCGTGCGCACCGGTCGAGCAGGCCGTCACCACGGCATGGTTCGGGCCTTTGAGCCCGTGCCGGATCGAAACCTGGCCGGAGACCATGTTGATGATGTTGCCGGGAATGAAGAAGGGCGAGATGCGGCGTGGGCCGCGATCGTCGAGGGTCAGCGTGCTTTCGGCGATACCCTCGATGCCGCCAATGCCGGAGCCGATGAGCACGCCGGTCGCGAAGCGCTCGTCCTCGGTCTTCGGCTCCCAGCCGGAGTCCTTGATGGCGAGATCGGCGGCTGCAATGCCGTAGGCGATGAACTCGCCGATCTTGCGCTGTTCCTTGGGTTCAAGGAAATCGTCGGGATTGTAGGCGCCCTCGCCCTCACGCGGGATCGAATGGGCGATCTTGCAGGCAAGATCGTCCACTTCGAACTTAGTGATGCGGGATGCGGCGCTGACGCCCGAAAGCACCTTGCGCCAGCCATGTTCAGCGCCCACGCCGAATGGCGAGAGCAGGCCGAGCCCTGTGACGACGACGCGTCTCATCGCCGACCTCCCCTAGTTACCCGATCGAGGCGCTCTGCGGCGCCTTCGACAGATCAGGCCGTAGCCTTGTCGATGTACTTGACGGCATCGCCGACGGTCAGAATCGTCTCGGCGGCATCGTCCGGGATTTCGACGCCGAACTCTTCCTCGAAGGCCATCACGAGTTCGACGGTGTCGAGGCTGTCCGCGCCGAGATCGTCGATGAAGCTGGCGCCTTCCGTGACCTTATCGGCCTCGACGCCCAGATGCTCGACGACGATCTTCTTGACCCGTTCTGCGGTATCGCTCATTTCGGAAACCCTCGACTTGGTGTTGTGGAGCATTCGTTAACGGCAGGGATGCCGCTAATCAAGTTGAAAGATTGCGGTTTCCCGCGCTGTTGCGGGCTTATGCAGCCCTTCCAGCCAGCCATGAACGCGTGACCCGGCGGCAAGTTCAACTCGGCCGACAAGCCCGACCCCATGGCCGGGCCGACTTCAGATCATCGCCATGCCGCCATTGACGTGAAGCGTCTGGCCGGTGACGTAGCCCGCCTGATCGGAGGCCAAATAAACGACGGCCGCCGCGATGTCTGTACCCGTCCCCATCTTGCGCATCGGGATCGCGCCCATGATCGCGTCCTTCTGCTTGTCGTTCAGCTTGTCGGTCATGGCGGATTCGATGAAACCTGGCGCCACGCAGTTGACCGTGATCGACCGGCTCGCGATCTCCTGGGCAAGCGACTTCGACAGGCCGATGATGCCGGCCTTTGACGCGCAGTAGTTCGCCTGGCCGGGATTGCCGGTGACGCCGACGACGGAAGTGATGTTGATGATGCGGCCGAAGCGGCGGCGCATCATCGGATGCGTGAGGTCGCGTGTCAGGCGGAAGACCGCGCCGAGATTGACCTCGATGACAGCGTCCCAATCGGCATCGGACATGCGCACGAACAGGCCGTCGCGGGTGATGCCGGCATTGTTGACGAGGATGTCGACGCCGCCTAGCTCAGCCTCGGCGCGCTCGGCCAGCGCCTTGACGGCGGCGCGATCGGAGAGATCGGCGGCAAACACATGCGTGCGTTCGCCGAGCTCGGCTGCGAGCGCCTCGAGCTTTTCCGCCCGCGTGCCATGAAGGCCGACCGTTGCGCCCTGAGCGTGGAGCGCGCGGGCGACCGCTTCGCCGATGCCGCCGCTTGCGCCGGTGACGAGGGTCTTGCGGCCGGTGAGATCGAACATGGTCATCCCCTTATCGTGGGTGCGTCGCGCGGACTGAGATAGCCGGTCTTGCGAGGCGAAAACGTTCCGGTCAGGCCAGCGCTGCGAGCGCGGCGTCGATGTCTGCAGGTGTGTTGACGGCTTGCGGCGTCACCGTCTTGTCGATGCGGCGGGCGAGGCCCGACAGAACCTTGCCGGTGCCGATCTCGTAGAGCGTGTCGACGCCATTCGCGGCGAACCACTCGACCGTCTCGCGCCAGCGCACGCGGCCCGTCACCTGCTCAACCAATCGCGCAGCGATTTCGTCTGCGTTCGTCAGCGGTGCGACGACAACGTTGGCGACGACCGGCACGACCGGATCGGACTTGGCGACTTCGGCGAGCGCTGCGCGCATCGCGTCTGCGGCAGGCGCCATCAGCGCGGAATGGAAGGGGGCGGAGACGGGCAGCATCAGCGCGCGCTTGGCGCCCTTTTCTGTGCAGATGCGCGCGGCATGCTCCACGGCCGGCTTCGCACCGGAGATGACGAGCTGGCCGCCGCCATTGTCGTTGGCGATCTGGCAGACCGATCCGGTGGAGGCCTCCACGCAGGCGGCCTCGACCACGTCCTGCTCGAGCCCGATGATCGCGGCCATGGCGCCCTCACCGACCGGGACGGCTGCCTGCATGGCGTTGCCGCGGATGCGCAACAGCCTCGCGGTGTCGCCGATCGTGAACATGCCCGCGGCGCAGAGCGCAGAATACTCGCCGAGCGAATGGCCGGCTACGTAGGCGACCTTCTGCTTCAGATCGAGGCCACGCGCCTCGAGCACCCGGATCGCAGCCATCGAGACGGCCATCAGCGCGGGCTGCGCGTTGGCGGTCAGCGTCAGTTGCTCCTCGGGACCTTCCCACATCAGCGCAGACAGCTTCTCGCCGAGCGCCTCGTCGACCTCGGCGAACACGGCGCGCGCTTCGGGAAACGCCTCGGCCAGATCGCGGCCCATGCCGACCGCCTGGCTGCCCTGGCCGGGGAAGGTGAATGCAACCGCCATGCCTGCGGCTCCTCGTCGGTTTCGTCCGCGCGGGCTTGCGACAGACAAGCGCGCAGAGTCAAGGGTCGAGTGGTGCATGCTGGTCTTGCGCGGCCGATTGACCACGCCTATTTATCGCCTTACGAATATTCTTGTGAGGATCATCTGGGACGAACCGAAGCGACTGGCAAATCTCGACAAGCACGGGATGGACTTCGCCGTTCTCGACCTCTCGTTTTTCGAGCGAGCCCATGTCTTGCAGGCCCGGCAGGGACGATTGATGGCGATAGGGCGTTTGGACACCGACGGACCATTGACCGTCATCTTCGCCCTTCTCGGCAGTGAGGCCATCACCGTCATCTCGATGAGAACGGCAAGCGACCGCGAGAAGAGGATCGCACAATGAGCGCCAAACCGAAGCACCATCCCTCTGACCAATTCACTGCCGGACGGGGCTATACAAGGGAAGATTGGGACGCGGTCGACAGTCCGGAAGCGACCGACGAGCAACTCGCCAAGGCCAGGCCTTTCGCGGAGGTCTTCCCCGAGCTTGCGGAAAGCATCCGCCGCTCGCGCGGGCGACCGCCCACGGGTGCTGCCAAGCAGACGGTTTCGATCCGGCTCGACCCCGACGTTATCGCCAAGTTCAAGTCGACCGGGCCTGGCTGGCACCGGCTGATCAACGACATCCTGCGCGACGCCAAGGTCTGACCGGCAGGCTTGCACGGGAGACGGTTGCTGGTCCATTGGACGGCACGGTGCCAAGGCCTATATGCAGCCCGCGCCTCTCTTCCTGCGACCATTCCGAAAGTTCCAGAGCCATGTCCGCCGCGATCTCGATCAAGGGTCTGACCAAGACCTATGGAAACGGCTTTTCGGCACTCAAGAAAGTCGATCTCGACATCGAGGCCGGCGAAATCTTGGCGCTGCTCGGGCCGAACGGCGCGGGCAAGACGACGCTGATCTCGATCGTCTGCGGGCTTGTGCGCGCGTCGGCCGGAACCGTCACGGTCGGCGGGCATGACATCGTCAGGGACTTCCGCGCGGCGCGCTCGATGATCGGGCTCGTGCCGCAGGAGCTGCATGTCGAGACGTTCGAGACCGTTTGGGCGACGGTCAATTACAGCCGCGGGCTCTTCGGCAAGCGGCCCGACCATGCGCTGGTCGAGCGCATCCTTCGCGATCTCACGTTGTGGGACAAGAAGGACAACCAGATCAAGGAATTGTCGGGCGGTATGAAGCGGCGCGTGATGATCGCGAAGGCGCTTGCGCACGAACCCCGCATCCTCTTCCTCGACGAGCCGACAGCGGGCGTCGATGTCGAACTCCGTCGCGACATGTGGCAGCTCATCCACCGGCTGCGCCAGACCGGCGTGACCGTCATCCTGACCACGCACTACATCGAGGAAGCCGAGGAGATGGCCGACCGGATCGGCGTCATCAACCGCGGCGATCTTCTGCTCGTCGAGGACAAGGCGGAGCTGATGCGCAAGCTCGGCCGCAAGCAGCTGACGATCGAGTTGCGCGAGCCGCTCATCGCACTGCCTGCCGAACTTGCGCGCGACAACATCGCGCTCGCCGAGGATGGCATGCGGCTCGTCTACAGCTACGACACGGCGGCGCCGCGGACCGGCATCGGAACGCTCCTCGCCGACATGAACCGCGCCGGGCTGACCGTGCGCGACATTTCCACGAAGCAGAGTTCGCTCGAGGACATCTTCGTGAGCCTGGTGAGGGACAACGCATGAACTGGAATGCCGTGAAGGCCATCTACGGCTACGAGATGGCACGCTGGAAGCGCACGGCGCTGCAGAGCATCATCTCGCCGGTGCTGTCGACGTCGCTCTATTTCGTCGTCTTCGGCGCGGCCATCGGCTCGCGCATCGAAGAGATCGACGGTGTCTCCTACGGCGCTTTCATTGTGCCCGGCCTGATGATGCTGATGCTGCTCACGCAGAGTATCTCGGCGGCGTCCTTCGGCATCTATTTCCCGAAATTCGTCGGCACGATCTACGAGATCATGTCGGCGCCGATTTCCTTCGTCGAGATCGTGCTCGGCTATGTCGGGGCGGCGGCGACGAAGTCGATCATTCTCGGCCTGATCATCCTCGGCACGGCCGCGCTCTTCGTCGACCTGCAGATAGCGCATCCGTTCTGGATGATCTTCTTTCTGGTGCTGACGGCGGTCTCGTTCTCGCTCTTCGGCTTCATCATCGGCATCTGGGCCGACAATTTCGAGAAGCTGCAGCTCATCCCGCTGCTTGTCGTCACGCCGTTGGTGTTTCTCGGCGGCAGTTTCTACTCGATCGAGATGCTGCCGCCCTTCTGGCAGACCGTGTCGCTGTTCAACCCGGTCGTCTACCTGATCTCGGGCTTCCGCTGGTCGTTCTTCGAAACTTCGGACGTCGGTATCGGCGTGTCGATCGCGATGGTGACGATCTTCCTTTTCGCCTGCATGGCGGCGATCTGGCTGATCTTCACCACGGGCTACCGCCTGCGCGACTAGACCCGCTCGGGCATCGCGTAGCGGTAGAAGCCATCCTGCTTGACGTCGTAGATGAGCCCCGTGCGGTCGTAGGCTGGGCTCATCAGCGGCAGCAGCTTTGGCGCAATCTCGGAAGGATGCGGCAGCGTGTCGGGGTTTTCGCCGGGCATGTATTGCGCGCGCATGGCGGTACGCGTCGCGCCGGGATTGACGATCGTGACGCGCAGATTGGTGAGCTTGGTCTCGTCGGCCCAGGAGCGGCCCATGGCCTCGACGGCGGCCTTGGAGGCAGCATATGGCCCGACATAGGCCTTCGCCGAATGTGCAGCGCCCGACGACATCAGCAGCGCGCGGCCGGCGTCAGACAGGCGCAGGAGCGGATCGACCGAGCGGATGAGGC
>VFQN01003785.1_pt1 | contig 20917 bp, 38 predicted proteins | sample 3512371 | NCBI WGS metagenome assembly VFQN01 (sample SAMN10412370, study PRJNA504923) | tailings metagenome | isolation source: Replicate 2 from Balatoc abandoned mine | place: Philippines: Itogon, Benguet | collected 2017-08-28
GAAGCGGCAAGAGCGAATGTAGCGCGTTGGAGGAAAGTGTCGCTAAGATGCTCGCAGGGCGCGCCGTGGACACGATGGATAACGCAGGGTATGGGGTTACAACATGATATATTTATAGCAGTTTTGAGGTTTCCGGGTGCTTCGTCTCGAGTTGGACTTACGGCAGGAGCGCAGGACCCACGGGACATTGCGTTTTAGAGCTGGTTGCGGACCTGCACAACTCTTTGGCCACGCGCACAATTGTGCAACGGACAAATAAGACCTCCTGCATTTGCATCAGACTAACCGCTTGGGCGGGCGGCGGTGCAAAATATGCTCCTTGTAAAAAGTGGGTAAAACTGGCCCGGGTTAGGCACTAAAGGGTGCTGGAGGAACAATGTGGCGCACTATCACTTGTCCCCGCACGGGGCAACCTGTGGCCGCCTGCCCCATATGCCACAAGGCGCCCGACTGCACTGGCCACATACTAGGTGGCTGCACCCACCCAACCATCCAGGCGATGAAGACCGCACGGCACAACAAGGCATGCGTGCTTGTTGCTGAAACCATTGCAAAAGGCGAGGAAGGTGATGGCTTCATGGTCCTGGGCGCTGTGGCGTCCAACTGCCTCCCCGACTATGCACATGGCACACGCCTGCCAAAGTGGCTCCTCCCAGCCCTTGACGATGACACCCGTGTCAAGCTGCGGCCGGACATCCTGTATATCCCCAGCATCAAACCCCACCTGCGTGACGCCCGTACCTTTGACGAGGTCCTGATGCAACTGACCCCCACTCAGAGGGCACAACACCCTGTCATCCTCCTTGAAGTGGGATACTGCTCGGACTTCGCTCATGATGAAAAGATTACACAGAAAGCGGCGCAGCACGCTGAACTTGCCCAGCTCCTCACAGCTGAAGGCTGGCCCGTCACCTACGGGACAGCCGACGCTATCACACTCGGCGTGTGTGGGACCATCCCAGCCCCCCTGATAGCCCGCCTTACCGAACTTGGTGCCTTTCATGCTCAGGCCAAACGCTGTGTCCAAGCCCTCCACAGCCATGCTATCTACTGGATGGACCGCCTCATTAGCAAACGCCGGTGGCTTCAGCGCTGCCCCAAAGACGCCAATGGGCTCCCCATCGACACCGATGACCCTCCCTGAACTATCCGGGCCCTACTGAAGGTGGTGGTGGGAGATGGGGGGACTTAGGTCCCTCTAGCCCTGCCTCCTGAACCTCACGCCAGGATGGATGTCCGGCGTCAATATTATTATTATTATTATTATTATTCAAACCAAGGAAGCGTAGTGATAAGCACGAATGGTTAGTTATTCCTACTCATGGCATTAATATGTCAGGTGTAAAGTAGCTGACAAACGAGAGCTACGACCTTGGCGAGGCGCTCAGGCAGTAGTAGTCCAGTAAAAGCTCTGATGGATGGACACATGCAGGTTGCCAGTGGAAGAAGCATCTAATCGATAAGGTCGATTGCCTGTTACTGCGGACGTCCGACTGTCAGGGTACGAGCAGTACGGCACGGGGTTCTGGTGTTGGGGCAGACCACGTGTGCCCCCCTGAATGGTGCTACCCGCATTGCAGCTGTGCAAATGACATCAGTGCAGCATATGGGGTGTGCGCCACTAGTTAAGAAACCTGTTCAGCGTCCTCGGCGCTCGGGTGCCATGCTCTTCTGCCCGCATCCGGGGTAGGCATGCCGTACTGCTCGTACCCTGACAGTCGGACGTCCGCAGTAACAGGCAATCGACCTTATCGATTAGATGCTTCTTCCACTGGCAACCTGCATGTGTCCATCCATCAGAGCTTTTACTGGACTACTACTGCCTGAGCGCCTCGCCAAGGTCGTAGCTCTCGTTTGTCAGCTACTTTACACCTGACATATTAATGCCATGAGTAGGAATAACTAACCATTCGTGCTTATCACTACGCTTCCTTGGTTTGACCAGGGTGGACCGACGATGGACTTCTCTGGATACAGATAGCGTAGAGTTCAGCATCGAGTTCTGCTGAGCATAAATCCTAGAAATGGAGCCTGTGTCGGAGCAAGTGCTGTGCGCGGAGGTCGCGGCGGGGACATTCTGCTTTAGAAACAAAATTTCTGCGTCAGCTGTAAGCGCCCTCTGGGCAAAGCTCGCAAGGTTCATAGTTGGTAAGTTTGGCATCCCGGCAAGCATGGGTTCAGCTGGACCTCGCCGCGCGCCTAGGAGGGCTGCTCGACACCTGTGCCTGGCACCATTCACAGTGGCGGGGGTTTCTGCTGCCTTGCAGACAGGCCTAGGTTGCAGCAACACTGACATGTCCCAGAAGGGGCCAATAGGTTGCAAAGTTGAGGACTGGGGCTTCCCATTCAGCCAGTCCCAAAGGCTTGGGAGATGAGGGCACAACAGCCGACCCCAGGGTGGCGGCATTCCCGCCAAAACTGTTTCCCCCGGGGTATTTTCCCCTGGCATCTCTCCTAATTGACCTAGCATCCCTTACCGTGCCATATGAGTGCAGATGCTCTGAAGCAGCAGAAGGGTGTCCTGGTGCCCCACCTCGGCACCTTCCGCGTGGGGCCTGTGGTGGGCGACAGCCGCTCAAAGGTGCGCCCCGCCTTCACTCTGCTGGAGGGGCGCTACAACAATGTCAACCAGGAGCGCCCCAAAACCAGCATTGGTAAGTGGCCAAGCCTGGGCAGTACGCTGACATGCTGTCGGGCTGCGAGAGCTGCTACATACGGACTCGCTGAGCGGTGTCTCCCTTGACCGCAGGAGGGCGCTGCCCCATCATCCAGCCCAACTACGGGATGCTGGCAACGGCAGCCGCGGTGCATCGTGGGGTCAGCCAGCGCCTGCTGCAGGAGCTGGTGCAGCGGCTGGGGGTGCACATCCTGTCAGGCAGACCGGTGCAGGTTCGTCAACAGGAACGGCACAGCACAGTGTGCAATGCGGCACTCGTCAAAGGATCCTCACCCACCCCATCCCCTGCTTGTACCATGGGCAGGTGCTGACTGTCCGCTTGCGCTGCGGGCAAATGAGATCTTCTCATGCGGTGTCTCTTGTTGCGTGCTTGGGCAGGTCGTGTTCCCGGGCCTGGGGCGCCTCTTCACCAACCGCGCCAACCGGATCGAGTTCTCCTTCGACCCGCTGATCCGGGAGTATTTCGAGCTGGCCAGGCACGCCATCGTGCCCGAGGTGAGCACACGGTGCACAGCAAGCGCGAGGCCACAAACGGATCTGTTCGATGTCAAGATGCTGACATACTAGCCGGGCTACAACGTCACGGCTCTGGTCTTAGACTGGTACATATACTACAGCCGGGCTGTAGCTAATCTAGCAGTGCAGACGCTGAGACATCAATAGCATAGTGCAAAGAAGTAGTAGGTAGGCGCAACGACAGTACCACGGTCAGTTTTGGCCATAGCTTTGCGTGTGCGCTCTGTCCCTGTCCGACCCAGATGGCCCACGACTACGGCGAGGACGAGCTGTCGCCGCGGCACGGCCAGGCGACCCCGAGGGGCGGCCTGGAGGAGGGCCCCGTGGTGGAGGTGGTCAAGGGGCTGCAGCAGGTGCACATCCACCACCCACCTGCAGTCAAGAGCAGGTAGGCAACTAGGCGAGGCCCAGCGCCCCCCGCCCCTTCCCCAACTGCCTTCTTACCCCACGCCATCGACTCCGCTCCACTTTACTGGGCATGAATGGCAGCAAGCTTGCGCGGTGCACAAGCTCGTCAAACAGCTTGCTGGGGCTACTTCCACGTGCCCTCTCCTTCAGGGCTGTTACCGGAGCGTCTGCCGCGCCGTCCTCGCCGTCTGCCCGTGTGCGGCGTCACGCGCACGCCCCCTACAAGGGCCCGCTGCTTGAGCTGCACCGCCTGTGCGCCTCCAATGACAGGTACGCGCGCTGCTTGTGCACTTCGGGGCATGGTATAGCGTCTCTCAGTAGCATCTACCATAGCGGTAATATGGCACCAGCACGAACGCAAGGCAGTTTGAGCCAAGACGTTGGTTCAGGGTTCTGGAGGTGTGTTGCTACTTTCAGTGCGCCCAACGGCGAGGTAGCGGGCAGGGGTTGGGTCTTGGATGCCTGAACGGTCATGGCCGCGCTTGCAGGATCAACTCGGGCTGCGTGCCCCGGCTGCAGCTGGAGGCGTGGCTGGCCAAGGAGTGCGCAGCGGTGATGCGCCAGGTGGCCGCGTCCACGGTGCTGGAGCTGCTGTCCGTCAACACGTATGGCAAGACGGGCAGGCACGTGCTGTACAAGCCGTTCCTGGACGGGCTGGAGGCGGCCATCGGCAACGTCAGCCCGGTAGGTCACGGGACGTGCTGCTTCAACGGCGCTAGAAAAGAACCACATTAGCACAATAGGATACAGCGTATTGCTCGTCTCAAACGGGCCTTCTGATGCGCTTTTAGGTAGCTGCTGCTCATCAGTTACTAAGTTAATGGTTGAAGTCTGCACTGGTTGGCTGCAGGAGGTGTCTCCCCGCTCCATGCCGTCGCCCCGCCGCATCCTGGAGGTGCGCGTGGACTCGCCCTCAGCCGCGTCTGCTGCTGCACTGGGCGGGGAGCAGCGACACGTGGACGGGGAGCGCACCGGGCCAGAGGTGAGCTGCCAGGGCGTTTGCACGGCAAAGTACGTTCCCGCGTGCGTGCACGGCAACGGCGTCGGAACCGTACTTACAACGTCCAGCGTCCACTGACTGTAGGTGACCTTCTCGCCGGCCGCGGGCATGGCACACGGTGCGGGCGGGCTGTTCCCACCGCCACCGCTGGACGTGCCGCACACGCCCGCCCTCACGCCCGGGATGTGGCCCGGTGCTGCCGGGCCCATCCCGGACTCGGCACAGCAGCCTCCCAGCAGCGCCAGCCCGCAGCTACCGCACCACTACTACCAGCACCACCTCTCGCCCCGCTCGCGCAAGGCGTTTGACAGCTTCAACAAGGTCCACTTTGACAAGCTCCAACAGGTAGGCACTATTCTCCTGCCCCAGATAGTAGCCTAGCGACCTGACAAAAGGTGTCCTCACACCCAGGGACACAGGCGGCCCATCGGCAGACCAAAGCAGACAGGCAGCCGGCCAGAAGACGAAGCACGTGCACGTGCCGGCTCTGTCGCCACACGCAACCCACCGCTGCTTGTTGACTACATGGATGCACGCAGGTCCGCGGCCCAGACTACAAGCGTGCCGTGACGCCCAAGGTGGGCGAGGAGCAGCTCAACCTAGCGGAGTACCAGTTCCTGCGGCAGGCGGGCGAGCGGGCGCCCACCCCTGCGGAGGTGCTGGGGCTGCGGGACGACCCGCCGTACAGCCGGGGGACACCAGCGGTGAGGACAACGCGAGTGATTGACGCTGGCGTGTCCAACAATAGCACGTGACGGACACGGTTTTTACTTGCTAGCACTAATGACTAGGATGTCTGCCGCAGCTAGGGGTATGGTATCCAAAAAGCGCCACGCGCAGCTGTGATTGCATGATGCTGTGCCTCTGTCCCGCTGACCCTGCAGCCTGGCGTCGTGCCTGCATCGCGGCGGGCCTTACCGGGCCCTCAGCCCCAGATCTTCACGTTGGCGCACGAGTCCCCATCCCCACCGCAGCCCCAGCACTACCACCAGTACGGCCAGCAGTACCACTACCCCTCAGAACACCAGGCGCAGCAGCAGTACCCGTACCCGGGCCCGTACCCAAGCCAGCAGGCGCAACAGCAGCCCGATTCCTATCAGCCTCACATGCAGCAGCAGGGCCCGCCCGGGGGGCACCAGCAGCGCCAACACACGCCGGAGGAGCAGCACCATGTCCACTACGCCTGGCAGCAGCAGCCGGTGCCGGCGCAGCAGCGGCAGCAGCAGCCTGCCAACACGCCAGGGGGGCCGCTGCCATGGCAGCACCAGCAACAACAGCAGCACCAGCAACCTCCTTCCCGGTCGTACACACCAGGCGGCCAGCTGCTGTCAGGGCAGCAGGGCCCGGCGGCCCAGGGCCACATGACGCCAATGTCGCAGGCATCGCCACACACTCGAGCGCACACACCCGGGTTGGCCTGGGGCGCGCCGCCCGGCTCGGCGCGTGCCCCCACGCCCGGGCGGCAGCAGCAGGAGGCGGACCCGCCCATCTCGCAGTACGACATCATCAACGAGAGCAATCCCGTGCTCAAGCAGCGCAAGCGGGTGGAGCTAGCACAGGCGCTGCAGTCCAACTGGACGGAGCAGATCAAGGAGAAGGAGCGCATGCTGAAGGTGGGTCGGTCGACTGATGCACACGTCATCAGGTGTCGCTGCTGCACAGGCTTGGCCGCGCACTTTTGTACTACCGGTAAGCGGATGTCATGGTGTGATACCGGTAGCGCCTGGCCCGACTGGTGCATGCCGGTGCGTGGCCGTTGAGGTACTCGGCCTCGCACCGACTTGTGCACTCTGCTTTGTGACGAAGCCTCGCCAGCACGTAACTCTATGATGTCCTTTAGAAGGCAAGGGTTTGTAGGCAACCGTCGCTGACGGTGTGCACCTGTGCGCCGCGGGACCGTATGTGCGTCGCAGGAGATGCAGGAGGCGGAGGAGCAGTGGCCGTACGCGCCCATGCGGCAGCCCAACGACAAGCGGCCCAGCAGCGCGGTTAGGAACCGCCCGGGAAGCGGAGCCACCAGCACCGTCAGCGCGGTGAAGCGGGCGCCGTCCTTCAAGCGGTAGCATGGGCATGCGGTAGCAGTGCAAGGGGGGGAGGAGGTGGGCGTGGTGCTCAGATGCAGTCTCTTATGGGCGGCTGGAAAGGTGACGGATGTCGGGTTCTGTGAGGCATCTTGTTAATGCCGAAGGGTTCTGTGGACGATTGAAAGGACGTGTGCGTTGCGTCAGGCGTGTGTGTGGCGTCAAAAGTTTGGCGGTGCAGATTTGGAGGCCTCTGTGTCGCCACACGCACGTGCCGACGGGCTACCCAACGGCTGCTTGTAAGTGTAAGAGTAGGACAGACTCCTCGCCGAACGCTCCTGTCACCTGAGGCATGTGCAGCAGAGGACGAGGAGCAAGGCCCGTAGAAGGTGGAACGGTGTTCACTCGCGGGCCACTACCGCACACCCACCGGCCTCCGCTCAAGCACGGACACGCATGGACAGAGGACCGAAGTGGGCGCCCATGCAAACGGGACATCTAACAAGCGCTCTCGCAGACACCTGGTTGTATTGGGATATTATCTGTGAAGTACCAGTTACTCGTAGACGTACATTACCGCTCCTACTGTACGCGTTGCTTTTACCGGTATCACCTAAACGCGTTCCCGCTCCGTCCAGCTGCTCAATCATGTCCGTTACTGCAGAGCAATTGACAATCAAACTCAAGACTGCGTTGGAAGCGGAATCAGTGGTACGTAGCGCTTGACGATCTGACACTACGCGCGGTTTGGGAAGGTGCCTTGAGCAGACGCAGCGCGTGACTCAGCGTTGTGCCACCTCTCCTGCCCCGCTTCTGGTCGGTTTCGCTATCAACAGAACGTCGTGGACACCTCCGGAGGGTAAGGATAGCAGTTGAGAGGCGGACATGAGAGACCCATGCGTGGGGTGCTGGTTGGTGCCGGTGGGTGCCGCTGGCAGGACGCAGGAGGCCTAGACCTCCCTGCCCTGTTGACCCAGTGCACTGCATGGCCAACCCACGTTCCCGCCTTGCCCTGACACTGTAGCTGCGGCGCTGCATTCGAGGTCGAGATCGTCTCCCCACAGTTTGAGGGCAAAACATTGCTAGCCCGCCACAGGCTGGTGAGTGGCAAGCCGTGCGCCGTGCCAGGCAGCACGGTTCTCCTTACAGTCGCATGCGTCTTTTGGTTGCCTTGCTGCTGACGATGTTTGCGGTGCTGCTGACTCCATAGTACCCTGCAGCACCTCTACTGCAAGTGTAACAACAGCCCCACAGCAAATCAAGATACCGAAGCGAAAGAACTGGACCCAATGTCCACGCAGGTGAACGACACCCTCAAAGAGGAGATGGCTTCAATCCACGCTCTCAGCATCAAGAAGTGCCAAACGCCGGCCCAGGCTGCACAAGCCCTGGCGCAGCAAGCAACTTAACGCGGTGGTGCGCGTGCGATGAAGACTAGCGCGACTAACCTAAACCCACGTACCTACCCGACCTGGACCTACCAACCACACGTGAAAATATCTGCGGCTGTCCTGCGTGGAGTGTACGTCACTCGACTACCATGTGCTGTCCTGCGGGCTGATGCCCTAGACGACATGTGTAACGCAATGCACTACTATACCGTCCTGACCCTCAATGCAACGGCACGAAGCCTGCAACTACCTCGCAGCGACGGCAGAGCGTCTTGGCGCGTCTCCTGCTACAGGACATACCAGTGCCGACCCGGACCATCCAGTGGTGCTCATTATCGGTAGCCTTGCCCACAAAGAGCCCCTTAAACCAAATCCCCGCTGCGCGCTCCACCACAGACCACACACCTCACAGCACAGCAACCCGCACACATCACCGCACCGGATCCGTCCTCAGCTTGGCATCTATGCGCAGCAGCAGCTGCTGCACCAGCAGCGCCAGGCCCACGCCCAGCAGCACCACCACCCCCAGCACCACGCCCCGCACGATGCCGCGCGTGCGCTCCTGCCGCCGCCGCTCCGCTTCCTTCTGCGCCGCCACCGCCTCCCGCTCCGCCCGAGTCAGCTTCACCCTGCCGCCCTTGCCACCCGCAGCACCCGCACCCGCACTCGAAGCAGCTGCGTCGGACAGCGACCCGGTGCTGATCGACCCGTTGGCAGACGCAGCCAGCCCGCGTGCATCGGCACCAGTAGCAGCAGCAGCTGCAGCAGCAGGAGCTGGCTGCGCAACAGGAGAGGTCTTAGACTTGTGCTGCTCGCAATCCGCATCGCATGGCAGCAGGCGCAGCTGCGTGGTGGCGTCGTAGGTGCGCGGCTTGCCCTGCTTGGCCAGCTCCGCCTGCACGCGGCTGCAGGGCCACTTGGCCTTGCGCTTGGCGGGGCAGCTGCAGCGCACCGTCACCTCCTCGGGGCAGGCCGTGGGGTCGGGGCACGGGCCAGCGTGGCACACCGCCCTGCGAACGCATGCGCCGCAGAAAGGGATCAACAGGTGACGCTAGGCCAGGGGATGACAACGTATGGCTGTGCTATCATGTGCACACCTGCAAAGAAAGCTGCAATAAAATCTTGAGTCGCTTTAGTAGCCGTGTGTCAGGTGCGAAAGGCAAAGCAGCGCATTCCCAGGTCCCATCCCACCTGCAGGGATGTGGGCAGTGTGCCAGCTGCCTGTGGCACGGCTTGCCGCACGACAGCGGCCCGCCCGCCGCCTTGGCCGCCGCCGCCTGCGCCGCCTCGTGGCACGGCAGCTGCAGCGTGGTCTTACCACACAGGCACGCAGCACGCACCGGCGCCTCACAGCGAGGGCAGCTGCCTGGGTGGCACTTGAGCGGGCAGGGGTGGCTGCATCCCGCAGGCCGCGGCCGGTCGCACTGCCGGTCGCACTGCCGGCATGCCACCGGCGCCAGCGGCCCGCTAGCTCCCCCGCCGCTGCTGCTGCTGCTCGCCCCCGCCGCTCCACCGCCCCCGGACGCCGCCAGCGCGTGGCACGCCATGGCACACGTGTGGTTGCCGCACGCGAGGGGCCGGCCGCACGGTGCACCGCAGCTGTACGGCGCCGCCTCGCAGCACGGCACGTGCTGCGTGCCGTGCCCGCCCACGCACGTGACCGGCACGGGCTCCCTACACGGCGGGCAGGGGCTGGGAAGGTCCCCTCGTGACGCCAGGGCCGCCAGCGCCTGGATCGCCATGGTGGCCGGGTAGCGCACCGCAGGCCCTGAGGTGTCGCCCTCGCCTATGCCCCCGTTTACAGAGGCCCTGTGCACCTGCCCCTGAGAGGCCGAGGGGGCCTTGGGCGGGGGCGGCGGCTGGAAGTCCGGAACCGGGGGAGGGAAGGGGTCGTGGCAGGCGGCGGAGGCGCAGCGGTGGCCGCAGGTGAGCGGCGTCGCGCATGGTTCGGGGCAGGGCGGGCAGGGGCCGAAGTGGCAGCGGTGCGGCGGGAGGGTGGGCGCGTGGCGGCAGATGCGCGGTACGGCGCAGGGGCGGGGGCAGGCGGGCGGCTCGGCGCGGGCCTCGGCGCCGCAGGGGAGGGTGCAGTGGGCGGTGCCGCAGGCACAGGTGACGGTGCTGGTCAGGGGACAGGGCCTGCAGCAGAGGGCCAGATAATTGTCAGGTTAGTTCTGCACCTGGACCCGGATCCTAACAGCACACACAGCAGGGTCAGCGGAATGACAGAAAGTACAATTGGAAGCAAACGAAATCGTTATATGTAGCGAGGGAGGCGGGTGGAGAGGCGAAGCGCACCTGCACGGTCCGCTGTGGCAGGGCGCAGGGCACTTGTGGTTGCCGCAGCGCAGCCTCCTGCCGCACACCTCCTCGCACGGGGGGCAGTTGCCGTCGCAGCAGCGGCGCTTGCAGGGGTGGCGGCCGCACGCGCGCATGGCGGCGCAGCGGCGCTCGCAGGTGAACTCCTGGAAGCACAGCACCTCCTTGGAGCTGCGGCCACACCTGCGAAGGGATTAAGGTCGCAGCTGCCGGTTATCAAGCAGCTACTGGTATGTACAAAGCCGTTGCGGTGTGCTGCTCGCCAACAACAAAGCTTATCTGGTAGTTTTTGGCTGTCTACACCAGAAGGCGACGGTATGCTCGTGTAGTACGGTGTATGACCTTGCGGCCAAGGCTGCCAGGCACCGCACCTGCATGTCTTGATGGCGGGGCCGCGGCACTGGGCAGTGCACTCCCCATGGTGGCACCGGTCGGCACACCTGCGGGTGCAACCAGCAGGCCACGATGAGTGCCAGGCATTGTGTGCAACGTCTACGGTAGCCATGGACGAGTGTTTACTGGAGCATTGCTAGCGGAAGCGTAGCAAACAATAAAAACAATGTCGTTCCTACTTGCCTGTGGACGCCACACGGCAGCAGCTTCCCGCACGTGGCCCCGCACGTGGGCACCTTGTCCGTGCACGACAGGTCGTCGTACGTCACCTTGCCGCACGGGCACGTCACGGCGCCAGCCAGCGGGCACTCGCCGCAGGGACCCGAGTGGCACACCTGCACAAGTGACCAGGCGGCATGATTTTTTTATTAATTTCCAATTTACTAAAACTATACATACGTTACTGCGTGGCTTAGCAGCCGTACCGCACGACAGGACGCCGAAGGCAGGGTGTCCGTGAACCCCCACCGGACAACCATGTGCCTTGTCTATCGCTGCGTCAACATGCGACCGCCTCCACAAGCAGGACGTAAGTACACTGATACCGCCTTGTCGCCATCCATGCATGATACTGCTACCCGAAAGGAGGCCTTGCTGCCCACCTGCTTGCATGTGCAGTTGCCGCAGCTGAGCTTCTTGCCGCACACGCGCGTGCAGTGGAAGCGCCGCTCCCCGCACGGCAGCCGCCTGCGCTCCGCCCCGCACGCGCACGCGTAGTCGCCCACGATAGGGCAGCTGGGGCAGTCGCCCGGGTGGCACACCTCGGGGCACCTGCGGACCCGCAGGAACAGCGCCAGCGGCATCAGGAGTCATCACAGGGTCCAAGAGTTCACCGTGGAGCCCACCCTGGCAAAGATGCTAGCCCTCTGTACATCACAAGAACCGGCTGAGCAGCACGGGCACAAAGGCTAGGGAACGTGTAGCACACTATAATGAGGCAGGGGTACAGCACATGAGGCAGTGCTGTGGGGAAAACATTGGTGCACCATGGCCCGTGCCGCCTCCCCTATGCGCTGCTACCGTTTCACCCCCCCCCCGCACCTGTGTCCGCACTCCAGCGTCCTGCCGCACGGCCCCTCGCAGCTGTACTCGTTGTGCCCGCAGCGCCGCTTGAGCGCCTTGCGCCCGCAGTAGCACGCCGCGTCCACCACCAGCGGGCAGGGCGGGCAGGGCCCCGGGTGGCACAGCAGCAGGCAGCTGTGGCCGCAGCCGCCTGACAGCGGCTTGCCGCACACCTCCCCACAGCTGTGCGCAGCGACCCACGGGTCGAATTCGGGGTTGGAGGCTGCGGGGGGCGGCAAGTGTACGCAGGGTGGACCAGGTGACAAGGCGGTATCCGGGTGCTGGTTCATACTTGTCCAAAGCGCGTGTTTGCATCACCATCGTTAAAAGGAGGGCGTGGAGGCACGCAGGGGTCAAATTGAGTTACAGGGGGATTGAATGCTAAAACACCATGCGGGATACTCAACACACGTACGGAAATGGGTTGGTACGCACCCTTGCCGCAGAAGCAGCGGTACTCCCGCGGCACGGCGGTTGCGGGGTAGCTGGTGCGGCACTTGGGGCAGCCCCACTCGGCGGTGGCGCGCGCCTCCTGGGCGGCGGCGGGGAACTGCGACAGCCGCGCCGCCGCCTTGGCGCCCGCGGCGTCCAGCTGACTGCGGGCCCACTCCTGGGGTGGGGAGCGGGTGGGGTAGGGTAAGGCGGAAGAGAGGGCGCAGATAAGTTTCAGGAACCAAGGGGCTGTAAAGTAGGTGCATAAGGCGCAAATTGGTAGCAAGGCCTGCAATGCATGTCGTCACTAGTTGCAGTTATGCGATGAGTGGCGTAAGTCCCTTTGCCTGGGCCTTCATAAGTTTGGGCAGGCCGCATGCTGTGACACCTATGACAGCGCTGAGCGATGGCTGGCAGGAGTGGCGGCCAAGGTGCGCAATTGTTCGGGCAGTTGAGGGCAAGTGATCAACACTGGCACCCATTTGGACTGCCTGGATGCCAAGCACCGCCCATAGGCTCGCCCAGTCCATCCAACCTTCAACAGACATCCAGCCGGGACCAACCCTCCCCCCGCCCTCTTCCTCGCGTTACTAGTACTTCGTTTCCTCCCTACCCCTCCCCACCTGGATGCACACCAGGTGCAACACCGTGTAGCAGCCGCCCCCGCAGTGCCACACCGCTTCCGTGGGGCGGATGTGGTTTAGGCAGATGAGGCAGCAGCTGCTGTCCACGTTGGTCAGGTGGTCGCGCACGCGGGACAGCCCCGCCTCGAACACCTGCAGCCAGGGGAGTAAGCCAGCGTCACGCTTAACGCAAGGCGGTCAAGCGCGCCAGGGGGCATATGCGTCCGTACCAGGTATGAAACAGCTCCATGCAACAGCCACAACTTTATCAAGACCAAGTTCCGTTACGCTGGTCCTAAGTGCAACAGTCACAGTACCTTTCCTTGACTGACACCCTAAGCGAGCCTCTACGTGTAGCAGCAGAAATGCCCCGTCTCGTCCTACTGTACACGTTCTGTCCGCGTCGGGCGGGAACACAAGTACTACAGATGAGGTGCGGTGTGCCATCGCCTTCGCGGCCGCACCTGGTCCTTGCCCAGGTCGTCCCCCAGCTCCCCGCCAGCCTCCAGGTAGCTCGCGAACAGGGCCGCCGTGGAGAGGGCCACGCCGCCGCCCTCCTCCTTGCCGCCGCCGCCGCCCCCTCCCCCGGGCTGCGCCCACGCATTGCGCTGTGCCGAGGGCGGCTGCAGCACGTGGCAAGACATGCAGGGCGCAAGTGCCATATGACGGAAGCAAAGTTGGTATAAATACCGTTCGGCAGCTCACAGCGGCAAATGCCAATGCGTTTGCGCCAGCGGGACTGCGTTAAGGCACAGCGCCAGCGCTACAAGTGGCCGAGTCCTTTCACCTTGAGGGTAACCATCAGCGTACAGAGGCCTTTAGGTATCGTGCAGGCGTGCAGGTGTGCAGGTGCGTACCTTGCCAGCGCGGGACCCCCAGGTGGGGGCACCGGGCCGACGTGCCGCCGCCGCGCCCTGCCCCAGGGCGCCCTCATCGTCCGAGCTGCTGTTGGAGAGCACCGTGCCTCCGCGGCCGACACCGCTGCCGCTAACACGAGGCATGGCTGCTGATGTAGAAATACCTTGGACACGCTTCGGTAAGGTAAGGCTAGGAAGCAGGAGCCCAGGGCAACCTGTAGAGTTTGGGAGGGCGGCCGTGTTGTAGTGGGGGCGACTGAGCGGGACATGGCTGTCCCCGTCAGCAGGGTGGCAGCAAGGTACGCCAGGGCGCTGGGCCATGCGCCTTGCTGTTCGATGTTTGATCACATCGATCACTTGGAGAGGTCGAGGAGCGGAAGGGGGGTATGCACGTGCAACACCCACCAGCTCCGAGGTCGCTGACAAGGTTGGCGGGCTGATCACTTGGACTGCTGCTGGGCCTCCGAGGACGGCGACGCTGGCTCCTGCTGCTGTTTCTGTGGAAGATAGTCTTGGATCGGAAGGGTCTGCGCGCAAGCCGTGGGTTTGGCGTGACACCCACTTCGCATCGTCGCATGCTGCCAGGGCGCACAATGTATGACAACTTCCGGAACCCTGCTCACCAGATCAGGTTGAAGGACATAGTGCATCACAGTAGCTCCAGCAAAGAGGGCGGTGATCGCCACCGCGTAGCCCTTCGCAACGTCCCAAATCCTAGGCAAGGAAGACACAGACCGAGAAGCTAAATTTGTGACGTTTCCCTTTCATTTAGCGGTTAAATAAGCTTCAGGCGTCGCAACGGACAGCATGGAACCAGCGATCAAGGGCGGGAATGCTCGCGTGGCACCCACCTCATCTTGTGCTTGCCCAAATGAAAAATGTGGTAGGCATAATGGCTCAGAGATGATGCTGAAGTACCACAGCGCTTTGTCTTACTGACACGGTGTCCGGCCGCGTACCGTACGAACTGAACCCAATTTCCCACTTCGGGGCTCCCACTCCCCACTGCGTCCTCCCATCCTGCATCCTCCATGGAGACGCCAAACTAGTTGACCGGACTAGTTGACTCCTGCTGCTGATATCTCATATCTGCAGAGCGCCAGGAGCCAACTGCACAGTTTGCGCAGGTGAACTTGCCGTAGCGCCATGTGGCGCCACCACACCGGCTGCCTCAACCCTGGACTCAACCGTCCTGTCACAGGTGGACCTCATCGGCGGTGAGTGGCAGTGGGACAAGAAATCTGCATGTTCGGGCTCTGCACGTGGTTTTAATGTCTGGTGCAAAGCAGTAGGGCCACATGGTACATCCCGCAACCTGCCATCCTGTCTTCTCGTGGTGCCCCTCCAGGCTAAGTAACGCCCACCGGACCGTTGTACGTCCATCCGGGACCACAAAGCAACCAGCGTGCAGCCCTGGGCAACCCACAGCCCTCGGCACAAATGGTAGCGTACCGCTTCGGCTGCCTGCCACACCCACACGAAACACGAAACCCTGCTCGGCAGGGACACTGCCACCAACAGCAAGCCATCTCAACGAACGCTGTCTCGTGCGTGTGTCTACCCAGGGCCAGGACCCTCTCACTCCTGGGCACTCAGCCGTCATGACCTACTTGCTCCATGCTGTGCTATACCACCCCATACGAGCAGCAACCAACCAGGGACTCCCCTTGCGACGCACCGGTGAACCTGACAGACATCCAGCAGTCAGGGGCACCCCTGCCAGCGTTACCTCACAACGTATGCCACTATTCGTCCGTCCACGGAGGCACTGGCGACACAGGAGTGGTTGGCGGCGTGGAAGACATCACCGCCCACCGTGGGTGCGGGTGGGCGAAGGGCGCGGAGGCTGGTGCTCATGCTGCCCTCGCAGTGAAGAACGCCGGTCATGCCGGTCCGGGGCCCGGTCCAAACTTGCTGGCGGGTGGCCCTTGTGCGTTACAGGCTGTACGGCGCTGGATGCTGCCCCGGCTTGCCCTCCAGGCTCCTTCCAGCTGTTGTTGTTGGTGACGCATGGCGTTGCTGCCCGTAGCTGCCACAGGGCGGGGGGTGCTGCACACGCAGTATGACGGTCCGAGGGCACTGCGTGCGCTGTCGCGCCGTCCAGCTACGGTACCACCAGAAGCTGCCGTGTCGCGTTATCATATCCTACGCTGCCAATGCCACATGCGAGTATTTCAACTGCACAAGTGCAAGGCTGGCGCGTCGCCTGGCTCGACGGTGCGCCGAAGGCCGCGTGTGGCGCCGTGAGGGGCGTTCTGCTGCCTGGTTGCCGCACTCGCGGGAGCGCCGCCCCTCGCCTTGCACACTGCGCAGTGCCGCCTCGTAAGTCAGCTGGAGCTGTGCTGGATGCTGGGAGTGGTGAAGTAAGGCGCCCGCTATATCCTGCCAAAGGGCGCGTGTGCACAGGGCAAGGGCGCAGTTTGAGCAATGGTAAGCAAAGCAATAGGCGGTGTGCTTCAGTAAGGTCTCATGATCTGCTATTTCACCTTAAGGGTAGGTCTGTGCAACGCAACTTTGAGATGTCGACTGTGCTTCACACCAAGCGACAGCGCACGGCACACGCACATGCACACCAGCACGCCACTTGCCGCAACGCACCTGCTACCCGGTCCTGGGCCGCCGCCGCTGCAGGCCAGCCGCCGGCTCACCACGGCTCCAGCCCCGCGCTGTACTTGGCCGCCTTGACCGTGTTGCTCAGCACGGCGGCGATGGTCATGGGGCCCACGCCGCCAGGCACCGGCGTGATGGCGCCCGCAACCTGCGTGCAAGGGAGGGACGCGTTAGAGAAGGCAATTTAAGACGCATTTAAGCATCTAAATGTAGCATACAGCAATACCAGTTGCCCAACACAAGGAGTGCCTGATACAGTTAATTCAATCACAGCGTGTGTAAAGCGCGTGTGGCTCCGGCCGCGCGAGTGCCCGGGGCCTTGGTTCGGGAAACCGTGAGCCGTGGCCGCCGCCATCCACTGCACCCACCTGCGACACCTCCTCGAACGCCACGTCGCCCACCACTTGAAATATGACGTTCCGCTGTACGGACGCCGTACTGCTGTCGTACCAGATGCCGCCGTTGCCGCTCCCGCCGCCCGTGGAGCTGAGCGGACTGCCGCTCCGCCCCTGCCCAAACCCTCCGCCCTCCGTTCCCTCCGCCCCTGCTCCTGCCCCCGCCTCTTCCCCCTGCCCCTCACCACCCTGACACCCCGCCACACACCCCGGGCTGACCGAGTCCCCTGCCGATGCCTGCCCCTGGGTTCCCCCTGCCTGCCCCGCCCCTTGGCCGCCCTGCCCCATGGGGGCCGCTGGCCGTGCCCCGTGCCGTGGCAGTGTGCTGACCACGTTTATGCCCACGTCGATGACCACCGCGCCAGGCCGCACCCAGTCGCCCCGGACCAGCTCCGGGTGCCTGCATGAAAGACCAAACACCAACGGCATGGGCATTAGGACAAGCAGGCTTGCAACCGCACATGATCGTGGCATTCTGGGCGGCCGTGACCTAAGAAGCGCCGAAGCATGGAGGATAGCTAGGTTGCAATGGCACCTCTCCCTACATACATGCCATCCAAGAAAGGCAAGGATTTCCGGTTTCGACGTGTCCAAAACGCGTGCCCTGGCCTCCAGTACCCGCGCCTCACCCCACGGCCACCACCAGGATGTCCGCACTGCGCGTCAGGTCTGGCAGCTGGGGGAGGAGGGAGGGGCAACAAGAGCGCACAGAAGGGTGTAAGAGCACGCAGTTGCGCCGTTGCACGGTCGCACCACACCACAGCGGCAGCTGTTCTTGCGCGATCTTGCCACGTATAATGTCCAGCCTGTTCAACGCACTTGCATAACTTAGCCGGCGCCAAGTGAGATCCGGCACCGGTCAACGTCCCAAACCCGGCTCTCCACGAGCACAGCTTGCTTACCATTGCACCTCACTGCCTGTTGTCCCCACCTGGTACGACTGGAAGGAGGCGTCCCCCAGCAGCCCCGCCTCCAGCTCCTGCAGGGGCGGCCCATGCGGCGTGGGGCCGGGCAGCCGGGGGAGGCACACGGCGGCGGCGGCGCGCTTGCGCTGCACCAGCTCTTGGTCCTCAAACCACCTGGGGGCGAGATGGGACAGGGCGGGGTTGTACGAGATGGGTGTGGGGTGGCACAGACACGTGTTGGCAGCAACGATGTGGTGGTTGGGCTCCACAGTGAGGGGGCGGACAGGCAGGGGGGTGAGGTAACAGGCAGCAAGCCGTAGTTATCACTGTTGGCCAGCCATCAACTCGCAGTCGAAAAAGCGAGCGAGTGCCCTGCCTCCCGCGCCCCAACAGCAATGTCAACCGCAATTTTAACAGCAACATTAACAGCAATGTTATTAGCAGTGTTAACTCCACGTACACCTGCTGGATTCACACCTCTTTCAGTCTCGCCTATAGGACCGAGGTGTTTGCATATAACGCCCCGCCCCACATGCCTCCGCCCTCCCCAGTCCCTCCTGCTCACTCCTTGTAGCTCCTGCGGTGGCATATGGTCACGGCCGCCGCCCCCTTGTCCCGCAGCATGGCGGCCAGGGGGGTGCCCACGATGTTGGAGTCGCCCAGCACCACGCAGTTCTTGCCCTGGGTGTGGAAGAAAGGGCGGAGATGATAATGAGCGTACACCAACAAAATATACTTCCAAAGGACTAAGGACTGCCAAGTCAGCAGATGAGTATGCCAGACGGTTTTTTCCCGGAGTGCGGACGGGAGGGCAGGGGTGCACAACCGCGCACTTTTTTGCCGTGGGAGATCTGCAACTTGCACGCGAGTTGCAAGGTTGCCGTGCGAATGCAGTTCGGCTGTCGGTGGCCGGCTACAGAAGCTAGCTGGGAAGCGCTGTGCCGTGCACAGAGCCCAGCACACGCCAGCCCTATGGTCATGAGCAGCCGGCAGTTATCCATGCACGCCAGCTCTCATTCCCCAACCTCCTCCGCCCCGCCTCCCCCTCCTGCAACCCGTCACCCGGCATTCCCAGATACTTCGCACATGTTCTGCTGCACCCTGCTTTGCATTGAAAGGGCTGGCAGGCACTTACCTGTATGTCCACTCCACTGCGCGTGAGCAGCTCTATGCAGCCCAGCGGTGTGGCGGGCACCAGCCGCACGCCGCGCCCGCGCATCAGCATGCGCCTGTAGAAGACAACAGGGAGGCAGCCGTGCATCGGCGAACGCAGAGCAGAACGTGGGTTGATCACTAGCGTGCACATTACCGACTGGGGGAGGGTGGACGAATCGGGGAAGGAATGGAAGGGAGGGCCAAGCGAGCAACGAACGCGGCTTTACCCTCCAGCGCAGTTATGCCACACCGTATTTTGTCCATTTGCTCCGGCGCCCTCCCAGTCCGCTTTTGACTCCACTTCCCGCACCCACCCCATGTTGAGGGGATGAAAGCCATCCACGTCCTTGCGGGGGTCCAGCACCTGCGGGTACGCAAAGTGGAGTTCAGCACACAAGGACGCTTCACGCACCACATAACCGGCCCACCCCTGCCCTAAACCCTCGCCAACACATACAACTTCTATCCCTGACCCTGAACATTAGTCCAGACCAGACGCTCAACACCCTTCGTAGTTCACCCCGTCCACACACTAACAACCTCTAAACCTGCTGCAAACCCTTTGCCCTCCTCCACCCCCGCTCCTGCCTGCAGCATGGCAAGCCGATCGGACGTGTTAGTAAGTTGTCCCCCGCCCTCTCTACCGCCACTCCCCCCTCTCCTTCCAACCTCCGCTACCGCCTCTCCACACATGGTCTCAAGCGCCTAGCACTCTGTTTCCCCCCTCACGCATCTCAAACGGCCAACTCCTACCCCTTTCCCGCACCTATCTTCCAAGCTACACCCCAGATCCTGAGGATCCAAACCAGACCCTTCACCAACATAGCCAACCCCATGTCAACGACCTCCAAGGCCACTGCACACACCCACACACCCCCCCACACACGCCCGTCGCACCTCCATGACCGCCTCCTCGCTGAGGTGTCGCGGCAGGGGCAGCTGTATGAGCACGCCGTCCACCCGCACGTCGGCGCATACGTGCTGCAGCGCCGCCTCCAGCTGCCCCTGCGTCACGCTGTCGGGCAGGTGGTGCACGAACGTGTTCATGCCGGCCTGGGAGGGGGAGGGTAGGGCGGGGGAGCAGAGGTGTGGTCGGAAGGGGCAGCAGGCGATGCGGTTCGGAGCGGATGGGCAAGGCGGCAGCTGCCCCTAATGCGTGCAAGGCAGGGATCGTGACCCGGAGCCCAGCCGTGCCCGTTTCTGAGTATCCCGGCACTTCCTGCCCAGTCCAGGCACAGTGGTACCTCCTTCAGACACGCACACACAAGACATCCTCTTGCAACTGCCCCCTCCTCCACCCTGCGGGCCCCCCTGCATACTAATTGGCACCATCCAGGCACCGGAAACGGCATGTACCGGTACGTGTCGGCACGCCAAGCATGCAGCTAGGCAGGCACGCAGGCCGCCGTGGCGCCCCTCGTGCCGGCGGCGCCGCCGGCTCGCCTCCCCAGCCCCCGCCTCACCTTCTGGCACGCCTCCTGCTTCTTGCTGACGTACAGCATGGAGTCGGGGCGCGAGCCCACCAGCACCACGCCCAGCCCCGGGGGCCTCCCCAGGATGTCGGTCAGGTGGGCCACCTCCCCCACCAGCTCCCGCTCCCACGCAGCAGCCACAGCACGACCGTCCAGAACGCTGGCCCGAGCGCAGCGTGCCGGGGGCGTGCCGGGGCCGCCCGCGGCAGCTGATGTTACATGGCGCTTTGCTGCTGCTTGCGAGTATGCTGCTGGTAGAAGTGCAGATGGTGTCTGAGTGTTCGAGAGGGTGTCGGTGACGGCAACGGCGGAGGCGCTGGCCAGCTGTCGGGACGCAAGGAGGCAGGCGTTCCAACCCCCGCGGACCAGTGAGGGTAGGTAGCAGTTGCTCATGATGATTTCATGCTTTGCTTCATATGGATGAGGTGCAACGTTCAGTTCGGGGGTCTACGCAGCGCGCAGACGGTTGCTAAGACACAAGCGGAGCCGTTCGGCACGCCGCTCCAACCGCGTCATATGCCAATTACATGTATACTATGTTCAATAAAGTTGTTGATTTCTTGCTTTGAGGCCGTAAACAAAGCGAGCAAGGCGAATGGACTTGGGCCCATGCCACCTGCGGCGGTAGCGCGCCGCTAGGGGTCTGGCCACCGTGAGGATGGGACCATGCCTTTTTCTAAGTCT
>VFQN01003786.1_pt1 | contig 20914 bp, 19 predicted proteins | sample 3512371 | NCBI WGS metagenome assembly VFQN01 (sample SAMN10412370, study PRJNA504923) | tailings metagenome | isolation source: Replicate 2 from Balatoc abandoned mine | place: Philippines: Itogon, Benguet | collected 2017-08-28
GCCGATCAGGTGGTGGATCCAGGCCCACGAGAAGAACAGCGCCAGCGACCAGAACCCGATGATGCTCAGGTAGTAGCTGTGGACCGGGCGGCCGATGATCTTGGGGATGAGGTAGTACGCCGCGCCCACGCCCATCGGCGTCAGCCACAGGCCCAGGTAGTTGTGCCCGAACCACCAGTTCACCACCATCTGGATGACGCCGGTGGACGGCACCCAGAAGATCATTCCCACGGCGACGAGGTACAGCACCGGGAACCAGAACACCGCCGCCAGGATGTACCACTGCGTGACGTACACGTGCGGCTCGCGGCGGCGGAAGAAGACCGCCGCGGTCCACGCCGAGAAGATGCCGACCGAGGCCACCAGGAACGGCGCCACGTAGGCCGGGGCGTCGAGCCACTCGACCGACCGCCCGTGCCCGGCCAGGATGCCGAGCACGTTCGCCACCATGCCGACGTTCCACAGCGCCGCCGCGACGTGGAGCAGCTTCGGGTACAGCAGCGTGGCCCGGCTGAGGCGGCACATCAGCCAGCACGCCCCGGCCATCCCCGCCATCGCGCTCCACCCGAGCCCCACCGCCTGGAGGTGCGCCATCCGCACCCGGCCGAACGTCAGGTACTCGCTCCCGGTGAGGAAGTACGGGCTGTGCAGCTTGACCGACGCGACGACCGCGAGCACCGTGCCGACGATCAGCCAGACGACGGCGCTCGTGGCGTAGTGGAGGACCGGTCCGCGGCAGGACGAGTCGATCTCGCGGCGCTCGCGGGCGGCCTGCTCGCGGTCGGCGGGGGTCGGCGGGGTGAGCGTCACGCCCATGGTTCTCAGTCGGTCTCGCGGGGGAAGGCGTCGGTCGGCTCGCCGACGGGCTCGTCCGGGCCGAAGATCGACCGCGCCCCGCGGTCGAAGTTCTCGAACTGCCCGGCCCGGACCGCCCACCCCATCGCCAGCACCGTGGCCGCCCCGAACAGCACCACCGCCCCGACGATCGTGGCGAGGACGGCGAGGTCGGTGGGGGTCACGGCGCGCTCCCGGGCCGGCGAAATCGGACCGATCCGTCCATTGGATGGGCCGGGCGGACAGACGGCAACCCGGGTCAGTCCGGCCCGCGGACGTGCGGGCGGACGTCGGTGCGGAAGAAGTCGCGGATCCGGTCGTGCAGCGCCGCCGGTAGCGGCGGCAGGGCCGCGGCGGCGGCGTTCGCCTTCGCCTGCTCCGCGGTGCGGGCGCCGGGGATGACCGTCGTCACCGCCGGGTGGTCGAGGCACCAGCGCACGGCCATCTGCGCCAGCGTGTACCCCGGCGGCACCAGCGGGCGCAGCCGCTCGACCAGTTCCACGCCCGTCTCGAACGGCAGCCCGGCGAACGTCTCGCCGACGTTGAACGCCGCCCCGTCGCGGTTGTAGGTGCGGTGGTCCTGCGGCGGGAACGTCGTCGCCGTGGTGTACTTCCCCGCCAGCAGCCCGGACGCCAGCGGCAGCCGTACGATGACCGCGACGCCGGCGCGCCGGCAGCGGTCGAACAGGTCGAAGGTCGGCGTCTGGCGGAGTACGTTCACGATGAGCTGGAGCGACGCGCAGCCGGCGTGCTTCAGGCACTCGTCGGCCTCCGCCACCGACTCGACGCTCGCGCCGAAGCGCCGGATCTTCCCCTCTTTCACCAGCGCCCGCAGTGTGTCCCACACCTCCCCGCGCGTCAGCACCTCGGGCGGGACGCAGTGGAGCTGCGTCAGGTCGATCGCGTCGATGCCGAGGCGCCTCAGCGACGCCTCCGTGTGGGCGCGGATGGCGGCGGGCGTGAAGTTCGCGGGCCAGCCGGGCTGCGGGAAGCGGCCGAGTTTGGTGGCGACGAAGAACCGGTCGCGGCCGGCGTCCTTGAGGAACTTGCCGACGAGTTCCTCGCTGCGGCCGAGACCGTACACGTCGGCGGTGTCGAGGAAGGTGACGCCGGTGTCGGCCGCGGCGCGGAGGACGGCGAGCGCGTCGGCCTCGGGCAGGTCGCCCCAGTCGCTCCCGCCGAGCTGCCAGCAGCCGAGGCCGATCTCGGACACGCGGGCGTCGTTCCCGAACGGGCGAAGGTTCACGGCGTGCTCCCGGAGGTGGGGATAGGGTACGGTGCCGCCGGGCGAACGGCCGGCACCGACGGGCTAGAACACGCCGCACCCCACGGAGTAAACTGGCGAAGGAACGGAGGACGAGTGATGGACGCGGGCCAGACGTTGCTGGAACCGGACGACTTGCTCCGGATGCCGGACGGCGACCACTACGAACTGATCGACGGCGTACCCAGGGAGAAGCCGATGGGGGCCGAGGCCGACTTGATCGCGTTGCGGCTCGGCGGCCGGATCGAGGCCTTCGCCGCGGCCCACAAGCTCGGCCTGGTGTTCGGCGCCCAGACGGGATACCAGTGCTTCCCCGGAAAGCCGAAGCGGGTGCGGATGCCGGACGCGTCGTTCGTGGCGAAGGGTCGGCTCCCCGGCGACAAGGCGCCGAAGGGGTACGTCACGCTCGCGCCGGACCTGGCGGTCGAGGTACTGTCGCCGGGCGAATTCGCGGAGGAGCTGTGGGAGAAGCTGGCCGATTACAAGTCGGCCGCGATCCGCCTCGTGTGGGTGGTCAGCCCGGCGACACGCCTCGTCCAGGTCCGCCGGGCGGACGGCAGCATGTCCGAACTCGACGAGACCGGCACGCTGTCCGGCGGGGACGTGCTGCCCGGGTTCGCCTGCCCCGTCGCCGACCTGTTCGCGTAACCGCCGTCACTTCTTCGGCCGGTCGAGCTTGAACTGGTCGAACGTCACCTCGACCGGCGTGCCGGTCGTGTTCTCGGCGATCAGCCCCAGCGTGACGGGGCCGCCCCAGCCGAGATCCTGTTTCCCGTAGTCGCGCCATGTGACGCCGTCGGTGCTGGTGGCGAACGTCGCCGTCGGCCCCGTCCGCGACAGGCGCAGGAAGAGCCGCGGGTCGGCGTCCTTTTGCCCGCCGGTGCCCGACCCGCCGCCGCCGGCGTTCGCCTTCCCCCACGCCGACCCGTGAACGGTGCGGAACCCGTTGTCCATCTTCTCGAACTTGCGGACGCCGGCGCGGTTGCCGGCGGCGTCGCGGGCGGTGAGCCCGGCGGCGACGAACCGCGACCCGCCGGGGTTCTGCACCCCGAGCCGGCCGTCGGGCTGGTGCGGCACCTCGACCCGCACGCTGGCGGTGAAGTCGCCGGCGATCTCGTGCTGGAACCGCGGCGGGGTGAGCGGCCCGGGTAGCCACTCGGTGGCGCTGCGCGGGTACGCCGGCAGGAGGACGCACACCCGGCCGTTGGCGAACCGGTAGGCGCAGTCGCCGACGGGGTCGGTCCAGGCGCCGAACGCCCGCGCGACCGCGAGCCGCTCCGCTTCCTCCCGCGGGAGTGGTACGGCAGACGCCACCACGCCGACGGCTGAGGCCAGGGCGAGGAGGAATGCGCGGGTCATGGTGCGTCCTCGGCGGCGCGGGTCGTGTCCGTGCCCTCCATACCAGAAATGATTGTCGCCGGGCGGCGGGGCGGTCGCAAGCACCACCAGATGCGCGGCGGGTGGCGGCCGGAGCGGTCGGCGGTGTTGGTCACGGCGTCGGGCCGGGCGCGGGTGGCGAACGGGACCGGCGAAAACCCTCGCTCCCCGCAAAGCGGGGCAACGAAGAATGACGTTCGGGCGGTCGGGACTTGCGTCCGAGAAAGGCGATCAAGGGGCGCGGGATTCTTATACCCGATCCGGTTGGTGCGGTGCGGTCCGGTTTGAGTTTGGTGGGACCGGCGTCCCGCCGGTCGTCCGGGAAGACCGGCGGGACGCCGGTCCCACCAGATCAGATACCCTCAACCGGACCGTGTATTAGAACCCCGCGGCGGCGAGGCGGCGGACGATGCGGCCGTAGTCGGGGGCGCGGTCGGCCCACACACCCTGGCGGCGGGCGCGGCGGTTCGGCCAGTTCACCAGGTTCAGGTGGTCCGCCTCCCACACGTCGGCGTGCTCGCCCCACGCCGCCGACGCCACCGACACCACCCCGTCGTTCGGCCCCTCGGCCCGGTTCACGATCCGGTGCGTGAACGCCCACTCCAGCCCGAGCCACGGCTTCTCGCACACCCCGGCCACCGAGTAGTACCGCACCCCGGGCACGTCCGGCGTCTCCTCGTTGAACCGGACGCAGCTGTCCGTCCTCAAGTCGATGAACGCTTGATGGCTGAGCCCGAGCCGGTGCAGCACCGGCACCACCCACCGCGCCAGCCGGTCCCAGCCCCAGTCGGCGAAGCTGGTGCCGCGGTGCGGCGTGCCGACGGTCGTGACCGACAGCACCCGGCTCTCCATGCCGAGGCGCGACGCCATGTACCGGGCGTCGAGCCCGCCCATGCTGTGGCCGATGAGGTGGACCGGCTCGTTCGGCAGCTCGCGGAGGAGGTAGCGGCGCAGGTCGGCGGCGCGGCGGGCGACGCCGTCCACCGGCGCCACCGTCGCCGCGTACACCCGGTTCCCGGCGGCGCTGAGGCGCTGCGGGATGTCGCGGAAGTACTCCTTCATGACGCGCCGGCCGACCCGCACGGCGCGGAACCCGCACAGGCCGTGGACGAGCACGATCGGGGCGTTCAGGCGGGGCACGGGCGAGTCGAGCACGTCGGGAGTCCTTCGGCCGCCGCGGCGCAATGGCCGGGCGGCGGGGCGGTCGTTAGCATGAATCGCGCAGCCCCGGCTGCGCCGGGCGTGAAGCCCTCAAACATACGTCCTTAACGGAACGCACGCAATGGCCATTTCCCCCGCCACGCCCGGGACCACGCGCATCGGCTGGATCGGCACCGGCGTGATGGGCCGGTGGATGTGCCAGCACGCGATGGCGAAGGGGTTCGCCGCGACGGTATTTAATCGCTCCAAGGACAAGTTACAACCACTCGTCGAACTCGGGGCGACGGCCGCCGACACGCCGAAGCAGGTCGCGCAGAACGCCGACATCGTATTCGCGATTGTCGGCTTCCCGGCAGACGTGCGCGAGGTGTTCCTCGGGGCCGACGGGGCGCTGGCCGGGAGCAAGCCGGGTACCATCCTCGTGGACATGACGACGAGCGACCCGAGTCTCGCCAAGGAGATCCACGCGGCGGCGAAGGCGAAGGGGGTTCACTCGCTCGACGCCCCGGTGAGCGGCGGCGACGTGGGGGCGAAGAACGCGGCGCTGTCCATCATGATCGGCGGCGAGAAAGAGGTGGTGGCCGCGGTGCAGCCGGTGTTCGAGGCGATGGGGAAGACGATCGTCCACCAGGGCGCCCCGGGCGCCGGGCAGCACACGAAAATGGTGAACCAGATCCTGATCTCGTCGAACATGATCGCGGTGTGCGAGGGGCTCCTGTACGGGTACAAGGCGGGGCTGGACCTGGAGACGGTGTTCAAGAGCGTGACGGTGGGCGCCGCGGGGAGCAAGGCGCTGGAAGTGCTCGGCCCGCGGATGCTGGCGCGGAACTTCGAGCCCGGGTTCTACGTCGAGCACTTCATCAAGGACATGGGGATCGCGCTGGCCGAGGCCGAGAAGATGAACCTGTCGCTGCCGGGCCTGGGGCTGGCGAAGCAGCTGTACGAGGCGGTGCGGGCGCAGGGGATGGGCCGCAAGGGCACGCACGCGCTGCTCGTCGCGCTGGAGACGCTGAACGGGATCAAGCGCTGAGGGCGGCGAGCGGTTTGGTTTCCAGCCCGGAGGGCGCCTTCGCTAGCCCGGGGTGGCAACCCCGGGCGGCGTCGGCGGTGTCACGCGGGCGTCGCCACTACGAACTCCGCGACAGGCCGCCCGGGGTTGCCACCCCGGGCTAGCGAAGGCGCCCTCCGGGCTGGAAACCCGAGCCGGGGTTGACTGATGACCGATACGCCACCCGCCGACGAACCGCGGTCTCCGTTCCTGGAGTTCGAGTTCCGAACGGGGATCGAAGTGCTAGTCCACGGCGACGAGTCGCGGACGGAGTTGGCCCGACGGGTCATCGACAACCGCGAGGCGATCACGGCGAAGGCGGTCGGGTTATTGGAATCGTTCATGCGTGACCGCGGCGATTTCGAGCTGAACACAATTGAGGTGTTTGCGAACCCGACCGCGAAGGACGGCGATGTCGCCCTCCACTTCTCCTTCACCGCTGACAACGACCCGGTCGGATACGGGTACACATTCTTCGAGGTATACTTCACCGCCGCGGCACCGCCGCAGGAGCCGTTCTGGCCATTCAAGTTCATAGTCGGCTTCCATTAACCGAGTCCGCATGTCGTACCCGCCGTTCGTCGCCGAGGTCGCCGCGTGCCGGGCGGCGCAGCGCGACTGGGCCGCCGTCCCCGTCCGCGAGCGGCTCCGCCGCGTCCGCGCGCTCCGCACGCTACTCGTCGCCCGGGCCGACGAGCTCGTCGCGGCGGCGCACGCGGACATCGGCCGCAGCCGCGTCGAGGTCGTCGCCACCGAGTTGCTGCCGACCGCGGCGGCGCTGAAGTTCCTCGAAACCGACGCCGCCCGCGTCCTCGCCCCGCGGCGCGTCAAACGCACCCCGCTGTGGCTGCTCGGCTGCCGCGACGCCGTTCACCGGCGGCCGTTGGGCGTCGTCGGCGTCATCGGGACGTGGAACTACCCGGTCTACCTGAACGTCGTGCAGCTCGCGCAGGCAATCGCCGCCGGCAACGGCGTGCTGTGGAAGCCGTCCGAGGTCGCCCCGCACACCGCCGCCGTTACCACGCAACTCTTTGCCGACGCCGGCTTCCCGCCGGGCCTCCTCGCCACGCTCCCGGCCACGCGCGAGGCCGGGCCGCAACTCGCGGAAGCCGACATCGATCACGTCGTCTTCACCGGGTCGGACGTGGTCGGGCGGAAGCTGGCGGCGCGGCTCGGAGAACGGCTGGTGCCGAGCACGCTGGAGCTGTCCGGGTGCGACGCGATGTTCGTCCTCGCCGACGCCGACGCGGCGTTCGCCGCCCGGGCCGCGTGGTTCGGGCTGACGCTCAACCGCGGGCAGACGTGCATCGCCACGCGGCGGTTGTTCGTCCACCGCTCGCGGCTCGCCGAGTTCCTGGCGGTGCTGGAGCCGCTGGTGAAGGCGACGCCGCCGATGACTCTCGCGACGCCGGGGCAGGCGAAGCAGCACACTCGACTGGTGGGCGAGGCGGTTCAACGCGGCGCGACGGTCGTGGCCGGGCTTTCACCCTCCCCCCTTGAGGGGGAGGGTCGCCGCGAAGCGGCGGGGAGGGGGGCACCACCTGCGACGGAGACCGGGGCGCTCAACGCCGCGGACTCCGTCGCAGGTGGCGCCCCCCTCCCCAACCCTCCCCCTCAAGGGGGGAGGGAGCCGGCGGCTACGCCGCTGGGTGAAGACCCCGGTGCGACGGGCGTCCGCCCGACGCTCCTCGTGAACGCCCCGCCGGACGCGGCCGTGTGCCGCGAGGCGGCGTTCTCGCCGGTGTGTGCTGTGCTCCCCTTCGACACGATTGACGACGCGGTGTCACAGGCCGCTCTGTCGCCGTTCGGGCTGGCGGCGAGCGTGTTCACGGCGGACACCCGCGCCGCCGAGGCGCTGGCGAGCCGCGTCCGCGCCGGCAGCGTCGTGGTGAACGACGTGATCGCCCCGACGGCGCACCCGGCGACGCCGTTCGGCGGGCTGGGGGCGAGCGGGTGGGGCGTGACGCAGGGCGCCGAGGGGTTGCTCGCGATGACCGTGCCGCAGGCGGTGACGGTCCGCCGCAACCGCTTCCGCCCGCACGTCGACGAGGCGGTTAGCCCCGACCCCGAGGCGACGGCGGAGGTGTTGACGGGCCTACTGCGGGCGAGCTACGGCGGGGGGTGGCGCGCGTGGTGGGGCGGGGTGCGGCAGATAGTCCGCGGGGTACGGCGGAAGAAGAAGTGACGCCGGGTTTCCGTAGGTCGGGTCGAGTCTTCGAGACCTGACACCACGGTGCGGGTGCTGATACGCATGTCGGGACCGAAAACCCACGTGGGATTGGGTTTTCGGTTTCGGTCGTGAGCCGATCGCGTTGCCGTGCCAGGTCTCGAAGACTCGACCCGACCTACGGAAACCCGCCGGCGTCAGAACAGCTTCCCCTGCTTCGGCGGGTGCGTGAGTAGCGTCATCAGCTTCCGCTGCGGCGAGCTCACTGGGAAGTCCGCCAGTTCCGCCGGCGTCACCCACTTCGCCTCGGCGTAGAAGCCGCGTTTGAAGCGCCCGCCGGCCCGTGTCGCGCCCAGCACCGTCAGCGTGATCGCGTAGCGCGTGACGCCGTGCTTGATCGTCGTCAGCTCCTCGCCCGCCGCCACCGTCACGCCGGTCAGCTCTTGGACGATCCGCGCCGCGGCCTCCTCGTCGCTCTCGCCCTCGCTCGCCTCGGCGTGCGGCACCTCCCACATGTTCTGCCAGCGCGCGGCGTCGGGCGGGCGGCGGCACAGGAGCAGCTTCGGGCCGTCCCACACCACCACGCCCACCTCGCGCACCGCGACCACCTCCTTCGCCTTCTTCGGCGGCGGGATCACCGCCTGGAGGCAGTCGCGGTTGGCGACACACATCTCGGCCAGCGGGCACTCGCCGCAGCGCGGCTTCGTGGGGGAACAGACGAGCGCGCCGAGTTCCATCAGCGCCTGGTTGAAGTCGCCGGCGCGGCGGTCCGGCAGCACCGACTCGGCGGCCTCCCACACCCACGCCTTGCCGGCCCCCTCGCGCGGGTCGCCGCGGTAGCCGAACACCCGGGCCAGCACGCGCAGGCTGTTCGCCTCGACGATCGGCAGCTTCCGGTCGAACGCCTGCGACAGCACCGCCCCGAGGATGTAGCGGCCGACGCCGGGCAGGTCCGCCCACACGGCGGGGTCGTCGGGGAGGGCGGCGGGGTGTGCTGCGACGAGTGCCTTCGCGGCGGCGTGGAGGTGGCGGGCGCGGCGGTAGTAGCCGAGCCCCTCCCACAACTTCAACACCTGCTGCTCGTCGGCGGCGGCGAGCGCGTGGACGTCGGGGAAGGCGGTGAGGAAGCGGGTGAAGTACGGCACCACGGCGGCGACCGTGGTCTGCTGGAGCATCACCTCGCTGACCCAGATGCGGTACGGGTCGCGGGACTCGCGCCAGGGGAGCGGGCGGTGGTGGGCGTCGAACCAGGGGAGAAGGCGGTCGGCGAGTTGCGACATGCCCAATGATACAGCCCCGGGGTCGCCGGGGCCGTCGGTGCGGTGAGCGGCGGGCCGGGCGGCCTACTTCGGCCGCCGCATGTACTTGCGGAGGAGGTCGCTGGCCGCGTTGGCGGTGTCCTGCTTGGTCTCGTCCGGCTTCTTGGCGGCGGCCTTGTCGCCGGACTTCCCCGCATCCCCGCCGGTGAGCGCCTCGACGGGGATGTCCACGACGGTCGAGCCGCCGGGCACATCGGCCGGGCCGTCGTCCATGCCCAGCAGCATCGCCGCGAGGCGGTCGTGCTCCTCCTGCTCGGTCGCAGCGGCGTCCTTCGGCGGCTTCGAGTCGGATAGCGCCTTCTGCTCCTTCGACCCGGTCAGCGCCGGAGCCGGGCCGGTTCCGGGCTTCGACCCGGCCGCCTTCGCCGGGTTCGGGGTCGCGTTGCGGGCCGGCGGCGCGGGGGACGCCGCCGCGGCGGCGGTCGCCGCCTTCACCGCGGCCAGCGCGGCCGCCGTCTCGGCGTTCCGCTCCGGCAGCGGGGTGCCGTCCTCCTTCGGGACGGTCGCCTCGATGCGGACGGTGAAGTCGAGCGGGCCGACCTTGAGCGAGTCGTTCGGCTTGACCTCGCGCTCCTCCTCCTTCAGCGTCACCTCGTTCAGGATCGTACCGTTCGTGCTCCCCATGTCGCGGACGTACACCTTGCCGTCCCGGATGAGGACGGCGCAGTGCTGCTTGCTCACCGCCTGACTGGCCGGGCGGAGCTGGCACACGGGGTCGCGGCCGATCAGGAACTGCGACCCGACAATCGGGATGGCTTTGCCCTGGTGGACCCCCGAGGCGACAACCAGACTGACCTTCATGGGCGTGTCCGCCATCGTCGTTCCTCGCGCCCGGGTGACGGGTCCGGACGAGCGGGCCGGTCGGCCCTGGGAGAACCTACCAGTCAGACGGGTAAATCTTGCCGGTAGATGGGCACCACCGGGGTGTTAACTGCGTACAGACCGTGGGAGAGGCGCTGCCGATCCCTAATATCTTACGCCCTAAGGTCGGCCCATCGCGAGTCGGCCGGCAACACTAAACCGCGATTCTAAACGCCGGGGCCAGCCGGATGCAACACGCCATTTCTGAAAAATCCGGCTGTACGGCCCGCACGACGACAATTCTGCTCCTGATCGCACTGTCACTCGCGCCCGGCTGCGCCCCTGACGAACCGGCCGCCGTCGCCGTGACGCAGAAGCCGCTGACCGGCACCGCGCTCAAGGTGAGCTGCCCGGACGCCCGGCTCGCCGCGGTCCTCCGCCCGATGGCCCGCTCCTGGGCCGCCCGCACCGGCGCCGCCCTGGAGCTCGCGGACACACCCATGGCGCCCGGCGACGCGACCGATGTCGCCGTCCTCCCGTTCGCCGAGCTCGGGGCGTGGGCCGACCGCGGTGAGCTCGCCACCGTACCGCCGGCGCTCAAGGAAGCGGGGAACCCGTTCCAGTGGTCCGGCCTCCTGCCCGTGTACAGGAGCGAACCGTATGCCGGGTGGGGCGCGCTGCTGTATGGATTGCCACTCGCGGCGGACGGGTTCGTCCTGATTTACCGGACGGACCGGTTTGCTGACAAGACGGCGAGTGATGAGTTCCGCATGAAATTCGGCCGCCCGCTCGCCCCGCCGGCGACCTGGGAGGACTACGCCGACACCGCCGCGTTCTTCGCCGCCCGCGACAAAGCGCCGAGCCTCCCGCCCCTGCCCGCGGACGGCTCGAAATTAGCCGATCTGTTCTTCCGCGTCGCCGCCGGGTTCGACCGGGCCGCCCGCCGGGAAGGCACGAAGGGCGCCGACCCGGCGAAGGGGGACGCGCTGGCGTTCGCGTTCCGCCCCGAGGACGGGAAGCCGCGGCTCGACCGCCCCGGGTTCGCCGCCGCCGGCCGCTGGCTCGCCGACCTCAAGGCCCGCGGCGCGGTACCGCCGCCCGGCCCCGCCGACCCCGCGGCGCTGCTGCGCGACGGCAAGGCGGTGATGGCGGTGCTGTCGCTGAAGGAGGCGGCCGACCTGCGGCCGGCGGGCGCGGCCGTGGACCCGCGGCTGGGCGTGGCGCCGGTCCCGGGCACGCGCGGCTACGCGACGGCGGACGGGAAGGTGGCGCCGGTGCCCGGGAACTACGTCCCGTACTTCGGCGGCGGGTGGGTCGGGGTGGTGCGGACGCGCGCCGCGAACCCGGCCGCCGGGTTCGACCTGCTCGCCGACCTCGCCGGGCCGGCGCGGAGCGCGGAGGTGGTGGCGGCCGGCGGGTACGGCGCGACGCGGAGTTCCCACTTCGACCGCGACCGGCTGGTGGCGTGGCTCGGCTACGGGTTCGACACCGACCGGTCGAAGGCGCTACAGGACGCGGCCGAGAGCTACGTGGCCACGCCGGTGCAGAACCCGGCGTTCGGCCTGCGCACCCCGGACCACGCGAAGCTGACGGCGGCGCTGGCGGGCGAGCTGCGCCGGATCGCCGCCGGGGAGGCGCCGCCGGCGGAGGCGCTGGGCCGCGCCGCGGCGGCGTGGGAGGCGGAGTCGCCCGCCGACCGGGAGCGCGAGCGCCGGCGGCGGGCGGTGGGGCTGCAATAAGGATGGCCCGGACGAACGGCCGGCGTGAGCCGGCCGTTCGTCCTACGACGCTCCTCGCTGCTCAAGGCGGGTCGTACCCGCCCGCCGACCACGGGTTGCAGCGGCAGATCCGCCACGCCCCCTTCGCGGCGCCGCACACCGGGCCGTATTTCTTCACCGCGCCGATGAAGTACTCGCTGCACCCCGGCTGGAAACGACACACTGGCGGCAGGAGCGGCCGGATGAGCCACTGGTAGCCGCGCACCCCGCCGACGAGCACCGCCGACAGGAGCCACGCCGGCCCGTGCAACAGCCAGTCCATCACGGATTCCCTTGCGGCGGAGGGGCGGGAGGGGGAGAAGGCGGCATCTGCGTCTGCGGTCCCCCAGTCCCCTTGTCCCGCCCTCCCGCCCCCGGTCCCCCACTCAACTTCCGCACCGCCTGCCGCGCCAGCTTCACCAGCGACTCGCGGACGGCCGCGAGCGTCGGCGGGCCGCCGGGGCGCGGGATCAGCACCAGATCGACGCCGACCGGCAGTTGGTCCTGGTCGAGCCGGAACGCCTCGCGGAACAGCCGTTTGATGCGGTTGCGCACGACGGCCCCGCCGACCTTGCGCGACACCGAGCACCCGAGCCGCGGGTGGGGCAGGCCGTTCTCGCAAGCGTAGACGATGAGCACCCCGTCCGACGCCGACTTCCGCCGGGCGTAAGCCCGGTCGAACGCCGCGGTCGCCTTCATCCGGTGCGACTGGGGGAAGGTGGGCATGGGACACCACGGGGACGCGGACCGACGCAGGGACGCGACGCGGCGGCACGGGGTTCGTGGCGAACGACAGGAGTGCGCCGGCTGGTGGTTGGTGTCGGTGCCTGGCGACTGCGCCCGGTCACCCACGATGTCTGTTCAGGCACCTGTACCAACGACCAGCCGGCTCACGCCGGCCGTTCGCCTAACTGCCCCACGGCGTTCCCGCCCGCGGGCTCTGTGGGTTCAGGCGGGCGAACTCCTCGATCAGCTCGCGGCTCTTCTCGTCGATCGCGCCCGGCGGCACCACCACCTTGAACACGAGGTACTGGTCGCCGCCGGCCACGCCCTTGCCGCGCAGCCGCAGCCTCGCCCCGCCCGACGTGCCCGGCGGCACCTTCACGTCCAGTCGCTCGCCGCCCGCCGTCGGCACCTCGACCTTCCCGCCCAGCACCGCCTCCGACAGGCTCAGCGGCACATCGAGGTACACGTCGCCGCCCTCGCGGCGGAAGTACGGGTGCGGCGCCACCCGGACGCGCAGGATCACGTCGGCCGAGCCTGTCGCCTCGGCGGGGACGCGGAGTTTCTTGCCGTCGTCGATCCCGGCCGGCACCTTCACGTCGATCTGCCGGCCGCCGACCTCGATGGTCACGCTCCCGCCGGCCGCCGCCACCTCGAACGGGACCGTCACCTCCGACTCGACCGGCTCGCGCCGCGGCTTGTGCTTCGTCCGCCCGCCGCGCCGGCCGCCGAACAAATCGTTCACGTCCGGCGTCCCGCCGCCGAAGAACGTGCGGAACAGCTCGTCGGCCGCCTGCGGGTCCACGTTACCGCCGCCGGGGAAGCCCCCGCCGGGGAACCCGCCGCCGCCCGGAAACCCGCCCCCGCCGCCGGGGAAGCCGGGGCCGGCGTGGCCGAACTGGTCGTAGTTCGCCTTCTTGGCCGGGTCGGACAGCACTTCGTAGGCGGCCTGCACCTCCTTGTAGGTGGCGTCGGCCTGCTTGTCGCCGGGGTTGCGATCCGGGTGGTGCTTCTTCGACAGCTTGCGGTACGCCTTCTGGATCTCGTCCGCGGTCGCGGACTTGGAGACGCCGAGGACGTCGTACGGGTCGCGGGGCATGGTCGGTTTCGGCAGGGGCGTTAGGTGCGGGTCATTCTACGGCCGGGCGGCCTCACCCGCTTAGAGGCTGCCCCCCACCCACGCGATTCGACACCAGGGCGGACCGGACAATCTCCCGAAACCGGCGGCGGGAGTTGGCTGTTGGGCGACGGATCGGTTCTTCCAATACTCCGCCGGGACACGACCCTCGCTTCAGATGGCGAGCACCAACGACGTCGTGGTGGCGGTCGATTGACCCACCCGCGCTCTCGGCCCGCAGCTCGGCTGGACGCGGCCGACGGCCATCGGCTAACTTCGGCCCGAGTCTCGGTGTTTCCGGGTCCGGCACGGAGGTCCGACGATGATCGCCTCGATCACGATCACCCTGGCCCTGGGCGGCGCGGCGAACGTGGCCGTCGCGCACGCGCCGCAGGCGACGTTCGAGCGACTGGCCGCGGCCGCAAGTATCCGGCGCAGCGCCGGCCCGGCGGAGATGCCGGAGCGTCTGGTACAGAAGGAGCTGCTCAATCAGCTGATCGCTTTCGTCGTCCGCGGACACGCCCACCTGACCGCGGGCGAGTGGACGGGGGCCGAAATGTTGAACATCCAAGAAGTGACGCGGGACGTGGTCGAGACGTGGTCGGGCCTGGCGGTGCTGCCGGAGGAGCGGCTGTGCTGGCAGCGGGCGGGGTTGGACCTGGCCTACGTCCAGTTCCAGATGGTGGGCGCGCGGGTCGCTGCCGGGACCATGCCGCCGCGGTACTTGAGCCAGGCTCGCACCCACTTCGAGCACTTCCGGTCCGGCTACAACCGTACGCTCGCCGAGTGCACGGCTGCCCCGCGGTGAGTACCGAGACAAGTCGGGGTGGCGCGAGGCGCCGCCCCGACCGTCATGATCGTTACACGCCGACGCCTCTCCACCCGCCCACCCCGTTACGTCTTTACTTCCCCAACGACCGGCCCGACCGCCCCCGCCGCACCCCGGCGTCCGGGTTCGTCCCGACCGGCCGGCTCCTTCCCGAATGGGGACGTTCCGGCCGGGCCGATGGATAAGATGGGACACCCGGCGCGAGGACGCCGCCGGGCCGCGAGCAGGAGGCGGTCGGATGAGGCGGGCTTTCGCGCTGGTGGCGGCTGCGGTCGGGCTGGCGGCGCCGGCCGGCGGACAACCGACGGTCACGACACCGACCTCCCCGCCCGCGCCGCCGGCCCCGTGGGCGAACAAGTTCTTCCTCCCGGACATCGGCGAGAAGCGCGACCAGGCGGCGCCCCCGGTCGTCACCCACCACTTCGGCGACGTGCCGCACGGCACCCTCTGCACGCACACGTTCACCGTCACCAACATCTACGACACCCCGGTGCAGATCGTCGAGGTGCGGAAGAGCTGCACCTGTCTCGACTTCGTCCCGCTGTCGAAGGTGCTCCAGCCGAACGAGAGCGGGCCGTTCACCGTGACCATGAACGCCGGCAAGTTCGTCGGCGCCAACTCGCAGACCTTCTACGTCACGTTCGGGCCGAAGTTCGTCTCGACGGCCGTGGTGCGGGTCAGCGCGGTGAGCAAGACGGACGTGGCGGTGACCCCCGGGGCGGTGGCGTTCGGCACGGTGGCGCCGGGGGCGAAGGCGGCGCAGGCGGTGAAGGTGGAGTACAAGGGGCGGATGCGCGACTGGAAGATCACCGAGGCCGTCGCCCCGCACGGCCCGTTCGACGTGCAGGTGACCGAGACGAGCCGCGGCGGCCCGCTCCGCGGCGGGGCCGAGTACACGGTGACCGTCGGACTGAAGGCGAACACCCCGTCCGGCACGCTGGCCGACCAGCTGACGCTGAAGACGAACGACCCGGCCAACCCGGTGATCGCGCTCGCCGTGACCGGCGCCGTGGCGGTGCCGCTGGAGGTCGCCCCTGCGCGGGTGCGGTTCGACGCGGTGGCGGTGGGGCAGTCGGGGTCGCAGCGGGTGCTGGTGCGGGCGGCGCGGCCGTTCCGCATTACCGGCGTGACCGGCGACGGCGACGGGGTGACGGTCGAACTCCCGACAACGCCGGCGCCCCTGCCGCTGCACGCGATCACGGTGAAGTTCGACCCGACGCGCCTCGGCCCGGTCGCCCGCGAGCTGCGCCTCCAGACCGACCTCGACGGCGGCGTCACGGCGACGCTGCCGGTGGAGGCGGACGTCCGGGGGAACTAGCGGGCCGGGTTTCGTAGGCCGGGCCGGCTTGCCTATAAACCGGTCCACATAACCGGTTCATCCCGCATCACGTCTTCGCAAGGCTTCCGCACGGGATCCGGGACGACAGGATCGGGCGCCTCCCCGTCGCGCTTCAGGAGGTGCCGATGCCCACGATGGACATACGTACGCGATCGGTGAAGGCGGTCGAAAAGGACCACGGCGGGGCTTACCCGGCTAACATCATCAATAATATGCCGAATAATCAGGGTCTATCGTACACTATTAAACATTCTGGCGATTATTAGTTGCTGGCAAGGCTACGCTCACAGGTAAAGCCCCTCCACACCTCTCCCCATGCCGTCCCGCCCGGGACACGGCAGAAAATCTACTTCAACCCGTCGAAGACCCGGGCCGGAATCGTCACCTGCGGCGGCTGTGCCCGGGGTTCAACGACGTCATCCGCGCCGTCGTGATGGAACTCCACTTCCTCTACGGCGTCCGCCGCATTCACGGGTTCTGCAACGGCTACCAGGGGTCCATCCCGAAGTACTTCGCCCCGAGCTACTTCATCCGCAGCGTGAAGTCGAATCCGTTCGACGCGGTGTACTGCCTGCGCCTCGCGCACAACGCGGTCCACGCGGCGATGGCGGGGCGGGCGGAGGTGGTGGTGAGCCGGTGGTCCGGCCGGTTCGTGCTACTGCCGATCCCGTTGGATGTCCGCGACCGGCACCGTGGGCCCGAACGGCGACCTGTGGATGTCGGTGCCCGAATCGACGGGGCAGCCGCCGGCGTTCGGATAGTCGAAGCGTCCGCTGAGTCACCCGCTCGCCCGCGTGGCGTTCGGGTCGGCGGTGCGCGGAAAGGGGAACATCGGCTGCGCCCACCACTCGGTCGCTTCCCGCAATCCCCATTCTGCCGCGCAGGCGCACGCGGCCAGCGCCGCGTCGAGGTCCAGCATCGTCTGGAAGCGGTCGAGCGGGTTCTTCGCCAAACAGCGGGTCACCACCGCCGCCAGGTCGACGGGCACGTCGGGACGCGCGACGCTCAGGTCCGGTGGCGGTTGTGTCAGGTGGGCCGCGAGGAGTTTGCCGACGGTCGTCCCCTCGAACGGCGGGTTGCCGGCGAGCGTGAAGTGGGCGAGTGCCCCGAGGCTGTAAATGTCGCCGCGGGCGTCCACCGGCTCGCCGCCGGCCTGCTCGGGACACATGTACGCCGGCGTCCCCAACACCGTGCCGGTCCGCGTCAGTCGGACGTCACTGCTATCCGTCGCCGCGTCGTGGACGAGGCCGAAGTCGAGGAGCTTGGCCACGTCGAACTGGCCGCCGAGCTTCGCCACCAGGACGTTGCTCGGCTTGATGTCGCGGTGGACCATGCCGAGCCCGTGCGCCTCGGCCAGCGCGCCGCACAACTGCCGCAGCAGGTACACGGCGCGGCCGGGCGGGAGCGGCCCGCGGTCGCGCACGAGGCGGTCGAGGGTCGGGCCGTCGAGGTACTCCATCACGTAGTAGAAGCCGCCGTCGTCGGCCCGGCCGTAGTCGTACACGCGGACCGTGTTCGGGTGCGCCAGCGTGGTGACGGCGCGGACCTCGCGCTCGAAGCGGGCGGCCGTGGAGCGGTCGGAGGCCATCTCGGCGCGGACGAACTTCACCGCACACGGGCGTTTCAGTAGCCGGTGCTCGGCGAGGAACACCTCCCCCATCCCGCCCTCGCCGAGCTTGCGGACGAGCGTGTACGCCCCGACCTGCTCCGCCTCCCGCCGCGCCTCGAACGCCACCCGCCGTAGCGCCGTCGCCCGGGAGGCGCTGTACACGGCGACGACCAGGGCCATGACCAGCGGGCTTGCCGTAACCGGGAGGATTTCGATGAGGGCAGGCCGAACCTCGGGGTTGAGCGCGGCCGCGAGTGCCGTGGCGAGTGCCGGCACGAGGGCGAGCAGGCCCGCCCCGGCGAGGCCGCGGCGGCGCGTGTTCGGGATCAGCACGCCGTACAGGATCACTGCGAACACCAGCGGGTAGTTCGTGATGACGGCGGCGAACCGGTACTTGAGCTCGGCGTAGCGCGGGTCGGGCGACGGCACCGGGTCGGCGTAGAGGACGAGGAACCGGGCCGTCCCGCTGAGCAGGGCGAACGCCCCGAAGTGTGAGAACTCGACCCACCGGAGCACGGCCAGCGGCGTGTCCTTGTGGCGGCGGAGGAAGATCAGCCCGGCCAGCGCCTGGGCGAACGCGGCGGCCGGGAGGGCGAGCGCCCCACGACCCAGCCCCGCCTCCGCGGACAGGACCGGTTCATCGAGCAGGCCGAGTGCCGTGACGAGGCCGGCGAGGACGACGGCGGCGGTGTGCGTGACGAGGAGCCGCTGGCGGAGGAGGACGCGGGTGTCCTCGGCGAACCCGTCGGTGGTGGGGACGACGGCCGGCGCGGCGAACCGGGCCGGGTCGGCGCGGGGGGCCGTGGCCGCGGTAACCGGGAGCGGCGCGGCGGCGGGGGTGGTGACGTCCGGGAGCGACACGGGCGATCCGGGGGCGGGTGAGGGCGTGATCTCGATTCTAGTCGAAGCCCGGGCGGGAATTTGTCGGGATCGAATGTCAGGTCCGGTCGGAGCGTCTGTATGTCCGCACGGGGCCGGCCGGGCTAGAATCGCCCGGGCCGATCCCTCGCACCGGCCGCCTCTCCGGCGTGCGGGTCGGACGATTGTCACCTGGAGGATGAAGTGATGCGCGTGAGCAGCCTGCTGTCGCTGGTGGCCGTGGTCGGGCTGGCGCTGACCGGCGCCCGGGCCGACGACGTCAAGTCCGGGCCGGACAAGAAGATCGGCGGCGCCTTCAACGTGAAGGCGTTCACCGGCGAGAAGACCGGCGAGACCCTCTGCTACGTCTGCAAGTACAGCGCCGAAGCCCGCCCGGCCGTCGTCCTCGTCTTCACCCAGAAGGCCGACGAGAACGTCGCCAAGCTGGTCCAGGCGATCGACGGCGTCCAGAAGACCAACGCCAAGCTCGGCACCTGCGTGGTGGGCGTCGGCGGGGTCACCGGGGCCGACCTCGAGAAGCTCCAGACGACCCACAAGCTGACCACCCCGCTGACCGTGGCCACCGACACCGACGGCCCGGGCGCGTACAAGCTCAACAAGAGCGCCGCCGTGACCGTGCTCGTCTACAAGCGGGGCGGGGAGATCACCAACAGCTACGGGTTCAGCGACACCAAGTCGGCCGTCGCCAAGGCCACCGAGATCGCCGCCGCCGCCAAGAGCGCCGTCGAGTAAGCGTGGTTGATCCGTGCTTCTGACACAGAGGGCAGGAGACAGAGGGCAGGAGACAGAGGGCAGAGGACAGAACCCGAAGAAAACCTGGCCGACCGGGTGATCTTCCGTCTGTCCTCTGCCGTCTGACTTCTGCCCTCTGTTCCACTTTCGCATCTGGAGGCCACATGCACCGCCTCGCCGCCCTCCTGCCGCTCGCGGCGCTCGCCTCCGTCGCCCTCGCCCAGCCCGTCGCCCCGCCCCGTCCGCTCGACGTGAGCCCGAAGCCGGTCGCGTCCGACCCGGCGGTCGCGGTCGGCTACGACATCGTCTACGTGCGGATGCCGCGCAAGGGCGACAACGTCGGCACGAGTTGGGCCGAGATCGCCAACCCGACGTACAGCGACCCCGGCGCGGACCTGATGCTCCTCCACCCGGACGGCACCGAGGAGGTGCTGGTGACGGGCGGCAAGGGTGGCGTCACGGACCCCGTGGTCTCGTTCGACGGGGAGTCGGTCTACTACGCACTCTTCCACGACCTTACCGGCGGCACCGCCCAGCAGGGCGCGCCGGGCGGGGCGGACGTCTACAAGCTCAACCTCAAGACGCGCGAGACGGTGCGCCTCACGCACCAGACGTTCACCCCGAACCTCGGCGCCGGCGACTGGGGTGCCGACTTCCGCAGACCCGCGCCGGGGAAGAATTCGCTACCGTTCGGCGTCTTCAACCTCGGCCCGTGCCCGCTGCCGGGCGGCAAGGTGATGTTCACCAGCAACCGCAACGCCTTCAAGCCGCCGAAGCGCCTGCCGCACGTCATGCAGCTATTCGTGATGGACGACGACGGCGCGAACGTCGAGTGCGTCGGCCACCTGAACCTCGGCGGGGCGCTCCACCCGACGGTCCTGAAGGACGGCCGGGTGATGTTCAGCAGCCTGGAAAGCCAGGGCGTGCGGCACTCGATCCTGTGGGGGCTGTGGACGATCCACCCGGACGGCACGAACTGGGGGCCGATGGTGTCGGCGTTCATGCCCGGGCCGAACCCGACCGCGTACCACTTCCAGACGCAGCTCACCGACGGCCGCGTGGTCGCCGAGGAGTATTACAACCAGACGAGCAGTGGGTTCGGGTCGTTCGTCGTGTTCCCGCCCGGCCCGCCGGCCGGCGCCCCGCCGTTCGGCCCCGGCTACGCCGACGACCCGCGCAACCCGGTTCTGCCGCACGGGCGCGTCGAGGCCCAGCCTCGCGTGCGCCGACTCCCGTTCAGCCCCCACGGCATCGAGTCGCTGACGCGCTTCGCCCGCGCCGACGAGGGGCCGGCCGACTTCGCCAGCGGCGTCACCCCGCCGGCGCCGCGGCGCGGCGTCCCGCCGGCCGGCCCGCGCGTCGGCAAGGTGACGCACCCGAGCGCCGCGCCGCGGAACCACATGCTCCTCGCGTGGTCGTCGGGGCCGGTCAACGGCGGGTACACGGTCCACGTCCCGGCGGTGGACAGTGGGATCTACCTCCTCAAGGACGGCAAGGCCGTGGACGAGCCGGGTCAGCTCCTGAAGATCAAGGACGACCCGCGCTACAACGAGCACTGGCCGCGCGCCGTCGTGCCGTACAAGGCCGTCCACGGCGTCGCGGAGCCGGCCACCCTGCCCCGCCTCGCCAACGACGGCAAGCTCTCGAAGCACCTCCCCGCCGGCACCCCGTTCGGCCTCGTAGGCACGTCGAGCCTGATGAAGCGGGAGAGCTACCCGAACGGCGTCGTGAAGGGCGTGACGGCCGCGTCCGCCGGCGCCGACCGCGGCGGCTACGCCGACCTCGACCCGTTCAACACGACGGACCTCCCGGCCGGCAACTGGTTCAACCAGGGCGCCGACGCCGGCCGCTACGCCAACGCCGACATCCACGCCATCCGCATCCTGGCGATGGAGCCGAACACCGACCGCGGCGCCGGTCCGAAGAGCGGTGTGATGTTCCGCAGCCACGCCAGCGAA
>VFQN01003787.1_pt1 | contig 20910 bp, 12 predicted proteins | sample 3512371 | NCBI WGS metagenome assembly VFQN01 (sample SAMN10412370, study PRJNA504923) | tailings metagenome | isolation source: Replicate 2 from Balatoc abandoned mine | place: Philippines: Itogon, Benguet | collected 2017-08-28
TAACCGTCAATTCGCTCAATCATTGAATCAAAGCATGAACTCTTCAAACCAACCTCTAGAAACCCTTAACGAAATCCGGGATTTGATGCAGCGTTCCTCTAAGTTCCTTTCTTTAAGTGGACTATCGGGGATTTCGGCCGGAATAGTGGCTCTTATTGGGGCGACTGTTGCGTATCTACGCCTCAAAACCGATACTCTTTATGACGAAGAAAGCGCTCAGTTAGCGGGTTTTACACGTCGCCAAATGATGGAGTTTGTACTATTGGATGGGGCAATTGTTTTGATTTTAGCTATAGGATTTGGGATATTTTTTACGGTACGTAAAGCAAAAAAAGCAGGCCAACCCATATGGAACAGTACCTCCAAACGCGTCGTCATTAGCTTATTGATTCCCCTCATCACAGGCGGGATATTCTGTTTGGCGATGTTTTATCGGGGTATTTTATGGGTAAGTTTTCCAGCTACGCTGATTTTTTATGGGCTTGCTTTACTCAATGCTAGTAAATATACCGTACGTGATTTAGAATATTTAGGAATATCAGAAGTAGTTTTGGGGCTATTTTCACTATTCCTAACGGGATATAACTTATTGATATGGGCTTTTGGGTTTGGCGTATTGCATATTATATATGGAACAGTGATGTATTTTAAATACGATCGCTCTTCTTCTCATTCATAAGCTTAAATTTGCTAGGACAGAAACAGTAAAACTTGTAACCTTTATTTTTTATATAGTTTTCATGCCCGTTCCCTAAAAACCTAAATGAGACTATACACATCAAAAATTTTATTTTTAATCTTTTATTTATACAATCAACTTGCAGTTTACAACTGCTTATCAAAGAAAGACTAATTTAAACGAATGCTCGAACATTTCAACAAAGCCTTTGAAAGTAAAGCGCGACTTGGTATTATGTCAGTATTGATGGTCAATGAGTCGTTGAGTTTCAATTCTCTTAAAGAACTTCTCAACCTAACCGATGGCAATCTTGCTACTCATCTGCGCGCTCTCGAAGAACAAGGCTATTTGATTGTTCAGAAGCAATTTATAGGGCGTAAACCAAATACTACTTATGCCGCCACTCCTGAGGGCAAACAGGCATTTACCAATCACCTCAATGCCTTAGAAGCATTTATCCGTACAGGGCAATATTAATTGCCTTTATTTTTTTGTTATTTAACTTTGAAAAACAAAGTACTTTTAAAAATGAAACTATTTTCGAATTCTCTCAGCCTTGAAGAAAAGCCCTCATTGCTTCAATGGTGGCAAAAATGGCGGTCTTTGGTGGGGCCTAATTATCTCCTAGGACTCGCTTGCCTATGCGTCAGTGCAGGATGGTTTTTGATAGTAGATAGCTGGAAAACTAACAAAGAAGGGTACTTTTCAGCGTTTTTCCTTAATTATGCCATTGCCATTTCTTACAGCTTTTACCTCTTCAGCGTTAAAGACATGAAGGTCTTTTGGAAGCGACAGCCTTCTCATTCAATCCCCCATCGCCTTCTGAATTGGTGGCTTTGGATCATAAGCTGCTTTGCACTTAATCGTTATTTGCCTGCTTTTCAGCAAGCGACTACTTGGCTAGAAATAGTTTTAGTGGCTTCGGCGGTTCTTTCTATTGTTTATAGTACTTTACCTTTGCTACCCAATCGTCTCAAATGGGCATTTTATGTAGGTTGGGGTAGTTCGTTTTTTCTGTGGTTATACTTTGCGGTGTATTTATTACCAACATACCCTCTTAGTACCTTAGGAATTCTTTTTTTAGGCTTGGGCTTCCACTCTTTTGTCCCTTTGTTTTTACTGGCTTCCCATCTCAAAATCATCTACCAAGGTTTTCTCAGCTACCGGCCTCAGCCTATTGTATGGGGACTTATGGCTCCGATTTTTTGCATAGGGCTAATGATTTTTCAATGGAGTTCGACGACCTATCGTCTCAATAATCTCTACACCACTACCGAATTAAACACCTCCGATGAGCTCCCTAATTGGACAAAATTAGCGCAGCAAATCGATAAGAGCTGGATCACTGAGCGCATCCTCAAAAGTGGCCTAGTGTATCATACTCCTACCAACAATTTTGACTTTACACCTTCTTCCAATCGCTTTGAGGGCATTCGCTATCATGACCCTATCGTAGTATTGGGGACATGGTGGACGTCGTTAGAAGTTTCTTCAAACGAACGAATTAAGATTTTGGAAACGCTTTACGATGCGCGGCATGAGGCTCAAGAGCGAATCTGGACCGGTTCTGACCTCCAAACTAATCAAGTGATCACGAATACACGAATCTATCCTTCATATCGGCTAGCCTATACCGAAAAAACCCTGTCTATCCACAATACCTCATCCAACGCTTGGCAACAAGAAGAAGCTATTTATACTTTTTATTTACCAGAAGGCTCTGTGGTGAGTGCATTGTCCTTGTGGATTGGCGAACGTGAAGAGAAAGGCTATCTTACCACCACCACTAAGGCAGATTCGGCTTATAAAACTGTCGTTGGAGTGGAGCGTCGCGACCCTTCAGTGGTACATTGGCAGGAAGGAAATACGGTCAAAGTAAGGGTTTTTCCATGTACTCCTCGTGAAAATAGACGCTTTAAGATTGGGATTACGTCTCCTCTAAAAATAGAAGGGAACAATTTGGTATACCATAATATCCATTTCAAAGGCCCTTCTACGCTCCATACTACCGAAACCGTAAGGGTAGAATTAACCGAAAAAGTAGAAGGATGGCAGAGCCTTTGGCCCTTAGATCAGCATCTTATGGTATCGTACCAAGGCAATTATACCCCTGCTTGGGTCTTGAAATTTATTGCTCCCTCGCTTTCACCCAACAAGTTTATTTTCCAACAAAAAGCCTATCAATTAGCGCCTTATCGTCCTAGTCTAGCTCTTTTTTTACCAAACAATATTTATCTAGACATTAATGAAGCATGGCAACAATCAGACTTTGAAAAGATATGTCAGCTTTTCAATTATAAAAACCTGTGGGTGTATGACAACGAAATGATAAGCATTAACCCGCAAAATGCCGGAGAGGTTTTTAAGAGGCTATCCCAGTACCGCTTCAGTCTATTTCCTATTTACCGAATCACTAATCCCACCCAATCGTTGCTAATTACTGCGGGCACCCCCAATGCCCCGACTTTACAAGATATAAAGGGAAGTGTATTTGCCCAAAATCTTACTAAAAAAGCAGCTCATTTGCCCTCAATCCCGACGGTTTGTTTGAACAATACCCTCTCGCCTTACGTAAAGACATTACATGAATTACGCTTATTAACAGTCGTACATTCTTCAACAAACAAGTTGGAAATTTTGATAAAAAAACGTCAATTTAGAATACCAAAAACATCCGAAACTCCATTGGTGGCACTGGTCGAATCGGCGCAGATGATTATTAAAGAAGAACCGTATATAGCCCACAGCAGCGCTTCTAAAACACCGCAAGCGCCCGACCATTTGCTGCGCTTATACGCTTATAATCATCTTTTACAGCAGATTGGAGGCAAATATTTCCAAAAAGAAAATTTAGCAGATACCTTGATTGCGGAAGCTGCGCAGGCTCATATCGTATCTCCTATTTCAAGCTTGGTGGTGTTGGAAACGCAAGCCGATTATGAGCGATTTGACCTTAAAAAATCAATTAACAGCCTCGATAACGCCGCCCTCAAAAAATCGGGGGCTATACCAGAGCCTCATGAGTGGGCTCTGGTGATTTTGTTGATTTGTTTGATTGTTTATGCTTGGATTCGACCCAATGGCAATCTTTTCTGAGCCTCTTACTTTCGCGGCGGGAGTAGTGGTCTTAGTGGCAAGTCTCACTCGTCAGCGTCGTCCGATTAGTTGGCGACTTACGGGGCTAGTGGTAGCAGTATCGGTATGGGCATGGCTAGTGCCTATGCAAACTATTAAGTTTTTGTTGGTATTTCTAACCTTGCTTTGGATAGTCGAAAGTAGTATATCGCGCCAAAGGCTATGGCTTTGGGCAGTAATAGGCATCGTAATATCCCCTCTGTTTAGATACTTGTCCGAGGTTTTTAGTTTTCCGATTCGACTTCAAATCAGCTATTGGGCTGGGTATCTTCTTAAGCTAGTAGGCTACCAAGTCGAAATATCTGGCAATCTGCTCACCCTAGACGGGCATGACTTCAGCGTCGATGCAGCTTGTATAGGCTTGCATTTATTGGGGTTTTCTTATTTAGCAGGGGTATTTTTGATAAGTCAAGCCTCAAAAAAGCACAACTACAGACTTCCCTTGGGAGCGATATTAGCGCTATTAATGCTCATATTAGGGCTTAATATTGCGGCCAACTTGGTGCGTATTATTGTGCTAGTTTTGGGAGGCTGGCCTCCTGAGCACCCATTGCACGAACTGGCAGGTGTGGTGTGCGTTTTGGTATATGTTTGGCTTCCGTTGGCAATCATTATTGAGGGCTTCTATCATTTACACCCTTCCCCCTCCACCTCCCTTCCGCCTACAGTTTCTTCTGAAAAAATCAGTATTTCTTGGAAAAAAGGGTTGGTATATATCGGCAGTTTGTCGTGGGTCATCTACCTTTTTTGGAAACCTTATTCAGCCTCTTCCGTTTTTTATCCTACTTTTTCGGCTCCTGTAGGATACACCCAAACCCCACTTCAACAGGGTATCACGCAGCTACGCAACTCCACATCACTGATATACCTCAAATCTATCCCTAGTTTTTATAGTGTAGAGCATAGCCCTTATATATGTTGGCGCGGTAGTGGGTATAAATTTAGAATGATCAAACAAACAAACATTGCAGGTATCCGCTGCTATGAGGCAAAAATGACAAAGGGCCAAAACGTACTTTATAGCGCATGGTGGTTTTCGGACGGCGATACCCACACAAGTAGCCAATTAGATTTTCGATGGCGCATGTTGAGTAATGAGCGAGCGTTTTATTTAATCAATGTGACCGTAAGCAATCCACGACACCTCCCTAGTACAATAAAACAAATGCTTGATACCCAACAGCATCAAGCATTTGTAAAAAGATAATGAGATAAATTTATTTTCCTCCTAAAGGGAATAAAAGTCCTACTGACCCTTGAATATTTCTAAAATACGACTTGTCTACGCCAGGGATACTTTTTGAATTGTTGCCCAAACCATAAAAATACCGCCCTTCAATAAGTAACTTAGCGGCACCCAAGCCAAACGATACACCTAAGCCACCGACAGCCCCATATTCGATACGACCTCCCTCGTTGTTGGCAAAGTCTATTTTTTCGTTGATTGTGTTTGCGCCAATCTTGATTTTGGCATTGGCATTCAACGCATAGCTTCCATATCCCCCTGCATTGACAAACACTTTTAGGTTTTCAGGTCCAAAACCAACTTTCAAAAGCAAGGGTACGGTAATTGTGTTGAAAGTAGTAGTACCAGAAGCTGAAACTCCTAAATTATTGGTTTCTGACTTAAAGCCGACTTGTGAGTACAATACCTCTGGCTGAACAGAAAAAGTTTCTGTGCCTAAATTGAAAATAAGCCCTCCGTGGTATCCAATAATGGATTTGGGATTTATACCTGCTACATCACTTACGGTAGAGTAATTGGCTCCTCCTCTCACTCCCACACTAAACTTAAATCCTCCACTTTCAGCACTGCTCGACGCCTTGGGTTTTTGAGCTACTTCTTTTTGGGGGGCTGGTTTAGAAATGGGCTTTTGCGGCGTTTCAGTTTTTGATTTGGCAGGTTGTGTTGTTGTTTTTTTAGGTGTATTACCATGAAGCTTATCATACTGCTCCTGCATACTTTGAGTAGGTTGAGGCGTATTTTGCGCCTGACTTACACTCACTAAACACACAGTAACAAGGGCTGTTAGAGAAAAGAATTTATTCATAATTATTGACAGGTTTTAGAGTAGCTTTTGTAAAGAACGAGATTTTGAATACAAAATTCGATTCTTTCCCAAGATTTTTTTACCGCAATAATACGGGTTACTACTAGGTGTTTCTACTTGTTTTAGTCAAAATCAATTTCTATTTGCGTCTTATATGCAAATGCCGCAGTAGATTTCCATGGCCCACCTGCTTCCAAAATCCGCACTGCCTCCTCAAAAAGCCTTGTATCAGCTTGATTACGGTTTTCAAATCCGCTCAGTTTACCATCATTTTCAACCACAAAACCTAGCAGCACTTTTCCTCCTTTGAGGTGGGGATTTTGTTGGATAAATGTCTCCGTTGCTTTTTTCAAATCAGCCTTATATTCTTTCCAAGGTTTTGGCGGGATAGGCTCTTGCGAACGCTGCATCGCTTGCGCTCTAGCAGCTGGCAGAGAGCGTTTTGCCAACGAATTGGATTTAGACAATGCAATAGTGACCTCTCCCGTATCTCCTATCACATATTGTTGAGGTTCAAATCCTGGAAAAGCAACTTCTATCTTTTGATTTTTATGCACATTTGACAAGATAAATTCTCCTTGATTATTGCTTTTTACGGACGTATCTGCCACGCCCAAAGTAATGATGGCTCCTACTATTTTTTGTTGGGTCTCTGCATTAATGATATTTCCTTTTAGAGTAAATGATACCGACTCTTCCGCCAACAAACGACTCTGCGCAGCCGCTGCTGCCGAAGGTATAGGAGGTGCTGCTTGTGGAAGCGCCACGGGGTCTTCTGGTTCGCTACTAAGCGATTGATGTGCGTCCGCAATTCTTTCCTTTTTTGAGGAAACTTGAAGTGAGCGAGGTGGTATTGGTGCAGATTTAGAAGGCGCAGGAGGCGGCACAGCCGCCAATTCTTCTTCGGACTTAGAAGAAGTTTGGGGAAGAGGCTGCGCTTGGGATTCAGACGGAGCTGCTACTATTTTTTCATAATTTACAGTGTTTTCTGATTCATTGAGCCGTAAAGTCCACCACCATCCTAGACCTATTGCTATTACTACTGCTGCCGCCGAAACATAATAAAAGGGTACTATTTTGGAGCGTCGTTTTTGGGCTCGCTGTTTGACGGCCTTTCTGAGTTCATTTACTACTACTTCACTATCAATATTAGCTTTTTTAAGAAGCAACAATCCTTCAAGCGTATCATCTACCTGCTGGTTTTGTAAGGCGGCTTTTTCAAGCTCGTGCTGCTCCTCAAACGACATCTTTCCAGCCACATATTTTTGTAGCTGCTCCACAGACGGTCGTATTTGTTTTTTTTGCCTAGCCATTTTGTTTGCCCTCCATACACAGTTTTAGGTTTCTTTTTCCGTTTTGGAGATAGCTCTTAACTTTTTGGATTGCATAACCTGTCTGTTCAGCAATCTGCTGATAGCAAAGCTTTTGATAATAAAAAAGCTCTACACTTCGACGTTGTTCGAGCGCAAGATTTTCCAAACAATCGCCTAAATCATTCCATCGACTTTCTACTTCCCAAGCCTCATTTATGGTAGTATCGGCTACAAAACTTTCATAAGATTCGTTTTCAAAAATATTTTCATCACCGACTATGATGCGTTTGTTACGGAGCTGTATCAAGCAATAATTCCGAGTAAGGGTATGAAGCCAACCCTTAAAATTGTGTACTTCATGGGTTTTTAAGTCTTCTATCAACTGTTCAAATATTTGCATCACCGCATCTTTGGCATCCTCTTCATTTCTCAAATATTTGTAACTCACCGCAAACACCATATCAATATGCCGTTCATAGAGTTCACCCAGCCCCGCTACCTCACCCGTGCGGCGATAATCTGACACAAAATCGGCATCAGTTTGGGTTTGTTTACGACGAAATAATTTCAGGAACAAGCTTTGTAAATGATTAGTCTTTAGCTTTTGAATAATAGATGCTCACAAGGCAAGATTTCCATAAATTTATTTTATTTTTTTCTAAAAATCCACCTCTCACCTCATCCTGTAGCTCCTTAAAAGCGTCATTTAGGATTGCTTATAAACCAAAAAAGAGATGAACCCAAAATGAATGGGTCATCCCTCTTTTGGTTTATGGGGTAATGTCTAATTAAAGCCTTTTTTGGTACGAGTGACCGTCACAGGAATACATACATCAATGGGACAGCAATTTTGGCCCGCTTCGATGATAAGAGGACAACAGCCTTCGGTGGGGCAAGCATTGTTGCTGGCCGTAAAGGTGTATTCGCCAGACTCAGTAAATAAAATAACATTGCCCGAATTCACTAAATTTCCATCTTTGAACCATTGCACGTTGGTGTATTGGGCTGGCACGTTGACCTCCACAGCCTCACCTGTACAGAGTGTAAACGGAACCGTAAAGCACTGAACATCTAAATCATCCTCCGTGTTGTCATTGTTGTTGGGAGTAGAATCAACATCTTGCTCGTTGGTTTTGGTAATTTCTACTTTGTTAAAATGCAAGCCTTGGCTAATAGCTCTCACTTTGTAGGTCAGTATGACCGTATCTCCGCTAGCGGCTACCGAGTCTATATTCCATTTTATGGTATTTCCGACCAACGTCACGCCTCCCCTACTCACCGATATACTTGCGGTTTGTAGCTCTACCGTATTGGGTATCGAATCAGTCACTTCTACTCCAGTAGCGAGATTTAAGCTTTCATTCCATAGCTTTACTGTATACGTAAGTGTGTCGCCGATGCGAGCTATTTTTTTATCAATTAGTTTGTTCAACGCCAAATCGATTCTACAATCTTGGGCCACAATATATACAGCTAAGCGTTCGCTACTTATGGCTACTGGACATGCAGCATCAAGACTCCTGGCTTGTACGTAGAAGGTATCAGAGGCGACTACTGTGCCGCTGGGTTTATAACTAAGTCCAGTAAACAAAAGGCTACCGCCGCTTGGGCTATCAAACCACTCGGCCGTAGCCAGCCCTACTATAGTAGTCTGTAATGTAGGAAAAGTATCTCCTATACATACTGTACGGCTGGGTGTAAGGGCAATAGGTAAACGGGGCGAGCAGTTGCAATTGGGCCCCGAAATCAACGTATCAAATTTACAAATAGCACTCAAACTATCTATTAATGTGATAGATATGCCATTTGGCACGCCAGACACTGTGTAGGGATTATTTCCCGACAAGGTACCCGCGCTGACTTTCACCGTACCAAGCTGTCCTATGACTGAAAAACTCACGGAGTATGTAAGATTGTCGATAGCACATACAGGTTCGGCTGAAACCACAAACTGAGGCTTAACGCAGCAATCTTTTACTTCGAGCTGAAGGGTATCCGTACAGCCATCGACTTCATAAACCAATTCATAGATTCCGGCTATATTAAGCCCACTGACCGCGCCATTAGTAGTAACTACTGCGGTATTTCCCGAAGGCGCATTGCCTATCCTCCAGCTACCCCCAGAGGGCAATCCTGCAAGTGTAGTAGTATCAGTAGAAATACAAAGGGCATTAACACCTATGATATCTGCCCCTGCATTGGGTTTGGTTTTTACTATTACTTGAACCGTATCAGAACAACTATTGAGGGTATAAATAAATTTGTAAGTACCCGCTACGTTAAGCCCCGACACATTGCCCGCATTGTCGATAGTCGCCGCAGTAGGATTTGCAGCATCAGGAGCCCAAGTGCCACTAGGAGTGACGGCCGTTAATTGGGCAGTAGTAGCGGGTAGACACACACTTACGTCATTTCCTGCATTGGGCTTTAGATTAACGATAACTTGAACAAATGCCGTATCAGCACAAGTAGATACGCCATTTTGTGCAACTACTGCATAATAATAGGTGCCTACTGCCAGCTGATTAGAGGCTAATGCATATACTGATGAATCTGCACCTACAATAAGCCCACTACTAAAATCGGTAGTAGTATCGGCCAATGGCCCATACCACTGATAGGTCAAGCCTGCGGTGGTAGTATTTACTTCTAAAGGTGCGATAGTATCTCCTTCACATATACTATTGTTGGCTACTAAAGGGGTCAGAATAGGACTAATGCAAGGGCTTATTCCAAAATCATAGGTATGGTTGTTTTGCCCCACGCCCCCTAGTTGAAACGAAATAGTGGGCTGCCCTGACTCAATAAAAGCGTCATTGTTACTAATAGTAGTCCCTGTGTTAAGATTTCCGTTTGTTTCTCCGGGAGCAGGAGGAATATTAGTCAACACCAAACCTGCGACCGAGGGGTCATTGCCCAAGCTCGTAATTTTGAGACAATATGTACTGTCATTTTCGAGGCTTAAATTATAAATCACGCTCCCAGATGAAGTACCCACTGCCGACGAAAAATAGAAACTGCCGTTGGCATCTGTAGTAGCGGTAGCAATCGCCGTGCCTGTACAATTTTTGAACAAAGAAACCGTAACCCCCGCCAAAGCAGGCTCTCCTGCTTCCTGAATTCCGTTGTTGTTGGCATCCAACCATACTCGGTTTCCGATTTCGATAGGGGCAGCGTCACACATTACCTCTACATCCCCCAATCCTGATGCTTTTCCAAATCCTCCTTGTGAACTAGCCGTATAAAGCGTAATAGCATCTGTAGCATTTCCGGTATTGTTGCTATACCATCTTGCCCCTCCACTTGAATAGCCCGCAGCGTCGAAACTATGCCGAGGGTCAAATACAGAATTCAAGACAGTCCCTTTTCCGGCCAGTAGGGCAACCCCCCCAATACTAGTTTCATCATGAATCCCGGGATTAGCCAACAGTCCCAATGGGTCGGTGTTTGGGTCAATAGGGGCAGCATAGCGGTCTTCATGATAAAACTCGCCACCGCCAGGGCCGTCTTCATTCCCTGCTCCTGCCGTAGCTACTTTGGGACTACTGACCCCTTCTTTCCCATTGTCTTCTAATTCAAAGACTCCATTGTTGTTATAGGCCCTCATGATGTCACCATTGCCCGTAGCGATAAAAAGCGATGTATTGTCTGTAGTATCGGTACCGTAGTTTTGAACGCCCACTTGATGACCCGTACGGTCCATAAAACCCATAATCATGCTACCATCTACATCAAATTCAATATCAGACAGCATAGGTTGGGGATGTGATTTGTGATTTGTACCGTACAAATCGCCAAAGTTGCTTACCCAAGGGTGCCAAGAGCCTTGTATCAAATTAATATCTGTGCCATTTTGATCTACATAAGGTGTACTATCCGTTACACCTTCGCCTACATTCATGTTTGCTTTTCGGTTGAATGTCAGAGGAAATGACAATACACTCGTCCAAGTAGCTAGCCCGGGAGCATCATTAATACTAGCCCGATAAATAGTAGCACTTAGGTTGTTACGGTCAACGGTTGAGCCATTTACCGCGTCACATATCCCTCCTACGTACACAAAACCTTTATATACTTTTACCGCAAAAGGACGGAAGGTACTATTGTTGCAGGTGGTTGGGAAAGCGGGATAACTTTGAATTTGAGCTGCCGTAGAAGGAGGGATAGCGTCTTTTCCTACTTCTACCCTCCAAAGCTGACGATCGTTTAGATTGACAACATACAAATACCGCCCGTCGTCGGAGCACTCTATACCTCCAAGCCCCACTTTGCCTATTGCCTCAAACATGTTTTCATCATAGCTTGGTAAAAGGGGATTTCCTTGGCCTGGTTTGAAATTGCGAATAACAGACCCTGCATCAAAAGCAGGATTGACGGCATTAAGATTCACAAAATTGGCACTAGAGTTTACATCATTTGCCGTTTTGGCATTGGAGGTCACATACAACCCATTAGGACCCAATGGCCCCCAATTAACGTGTCTTTTTCCGAAAGCTGCCGAAAAGAGATTTCCCGATTGGCGATGAAAAGACACACTCCACAAAGAGCCTGTATTACCTCCGTTGCCTAGTTTGTTGATAGTACCATTTTCGTAGGGAAAGCTTACCAACGTTTCCAAAGCTCCTGCGGTTCCGGGAGCTTGCCCATCTCCATTGACATAGCACGGAATCGCAACGCGTGGGCTTGAAGTTTCGCAATAATCCCCCGCATAATTAATGCCTAAATTTGAAGAAGACGAACGAGCGGTTAAGAATTGTACACTCGTGGCATTACTGCTTCCTTGTGGGCCCGGGCTATCCCCTTCTTGTAAGCCCGAAAATTCTATTTTTACCGGAAAAGTAAGTCCACTAAAAGCATACGCTCCATTAACATCGGTGGTTTGAGTCCCGCCTATCTGTACTCCCAAGGTATTGAAAGCTTTGACGGTAATATTGGCTACCCCTACTTCATAGAAAGTAGCGCTGCTATCGCGCGTTCCGTTAGCATTGAAGTCCCGAAAGACCACTCCTGATACTTGTCCTTGAGTCACGCCGTACATCCCCAACAGCAAACAAAGAAAGTTTAGCCAAGTAAAATATAGCTTCATAATGAATAAAAAGTTATTCGATACCGTGAGAAAAAATCTTAATAGTGTGGTTTTGAAAAAACCGGCTTCGAAGTAGGGGATCAAGATGAAGACTAGCAAAAACTATACCGTTTCGCTAACAAAACCATTACAACACCATTTAAAGGTATCTTTTAACCTTTTAGGAATGATTATATCTCAAAAAGAAGGAATATGAAACTTATAAGACAAATATTGTGCCATTTTTTTCTCTTAAAAAACGATTTGGCATACCTGATTCAAAAGTTTTTAAAAATATTTTATGGAATTTCCTCTATTCATGCATCTCATGCTTGTAACTAAATCTTTACAACCATGAAACCATCGCTTTTTATTTTTCTAGTTAGTATCTTCTCAGTGTATGCTTGTGCGCAGCGTAGCCCTATCACTATCACAGGTACTGTATCAGAAGTGAGCACTCATACTCCTTTGTTGGGAGTGAAGGTCGCTATCAAAGGTAAGCCTAACTTCACTTACACCGACCTCCAAGGCGTTTATAAAATCAATGCCCACGTAGGTGACAAATTGATTTTTTCATTGAAAAATTATCAGGTATTAGCAAAAACCATCACTAAGGATTCTATCGTCAATGTCCAACTCAATCGAGCGTTTACCAAACACGAGGAAATAGCAACGCGCCCTCAAGGCTATCCCGCTCCCAATATGTCGATAGATAGAGCCGCTTATGCCGCCCCACTTATGAGGCTTAGTTCGGAGCCTTCTACCGAAGAGTATCGCTCTATCGGTGAAAATGTATTTCATAATACCCAACAAAATCCGCTTACCACCTTCTCTATTGACGTAGATAGGGCTTCCTACAGCAATGTGCGTCGTATGCTCAACCTTGGCCAATTTCCCCAAAGAGATGCTGTGCGTGTCGAAGAAATGATTAATTATTTCGATTATCAATATCCTCAACCTAAGGGTGAGCATCCCGTGGCTCTCAAAACCGAACTCTCTGAGTCACCTTGGAACCCTGGCTTGCAACTTTTGCAGATTGGTCTTCAAGCCCAAACGATACCTGTCAATAATCTTCCAGCTTCTAATCTGGTATTTTTAATTGATGTTTCGGGTTCAATGAACACTGCCAACAAACTTCCACTGGTCAAAGAAGCCTTTAAATTGTTGGTCAATCAACTTCGCCCTCAAGACCATGTAGCGATTGTGGTATATGCAGGAGCGGCAGGTGCGGTGTTGCCTTCCACTTCTGGTCAGCAAAAAGCCACTATCAAAGATGCTCTCGACAAGCTATCGGCGGGTGGCTCTACGGCAGGTGGAGAAGGTATCAAACTAGCCTATCAGATAGCGCAGGAGCATTTTGTCAAAGAAGGAAACAATCGAGTGATTTTAGCCACCGACGGCGATTTTAACGTAGGCGTATCAAGCGAAGGAGAGCTTCAAAAACTCATCGAAGAAAAGCGAAAAAGTGGTATATTTTTGAGCGTACTGGGCTTTGGAATGGGCAATTATAAAGACAACAAAATGGAAACCCTAGCCGATAAAGGCAACGGAAACTACGCCTATATCGACAATCTACAAGAAGCTCAAAAGGTATTTGTACATGAGTTTGGCGGGACTTTGTTTACCGTTGCCAAAGACGTAAAATTGCAATTAGAGTTCAATCCAAAATTTGTAAAAGGCTATCGCCTCATCGGTTATGAAAATAGAATGCTTCAAAACGAAGATTTTCACGACGATAAAAAAGACGCGGGCGAAATGGGCAGCGGACATAGTGTAACAGCACTCTACGAAATCATTCCCAACGGAGTAGAAAGTAAGTATTTGAAACAAATAGATGAATTGAAATACCAAAAAACCAGCCCAACTCAAAACAATTCGGACGAAGTACTAACGATAAAACTTCGCTATAAAAAACCAGACAGCGAAGTGAGTCGGCTGTTACAAACCAGTGTATCAAACAAGCCCATCGCTTTTCAAAAAGCTTCTGCCGATTTTCGTTTTGCAGCGGCAGTGGCCGAATGGGGCTTACTCCTACGCCACTCCGACTTTAAAGGAAACGCCAATCACGAACAAATCATTGAGATAGCCCAAAAAGCTCTTTCACATGACGGCGAAGGTTATCGTGCTGAATTTGTTAGACTGGTCAAACTCTCTCAATCATTGGATACTAACCTCGCTAAAAAAGAAGATTGAGCATACTATCAACTAAAAAAGGGAGTTATCCACATTGACATGTGGACAACTCCCCCTATTTGGGTGAATCAGCACTGTATTATCTTAATGTACCTGTACTAGGGCTATAGATTCCCAACGGAAAACTAACACCAAGATTGATGCCCCATGAGCGATTACGGACATCGGGTATGGTGTTCATAACTTGGGTCAAACCAAGGTTGTAACGAGCATCAAGATTGAGCCATACTTTTCTACCTATTGAGTAGTTGAGTCCTGCACCCATAGCGGCACCTGCATCTACACCTTTGTAGGCGCGCGGATTACCCTCAGGGTTGATGCTGACGTTGCTTTCATTGACTGCTTTTACCAAAAAACCCACATAGGGCCCTAGCATCAACTTAGGACGTAGTTTGTTGCCACGGCCATTCAAGTAATAAGTCCCCATGATTGGAATACTAATATAGTCCAAGTGAGCTTTTGACACTCCCGTAGAAGATTGCCCACCCAGTCTAGAATAAAGGATTTGTCCGTTTACACCGAGCCGACTTTCGCCGCTGTAATTGATAAAAATCCCCGCGTTGTTGCCTGTTTTCCAGTCATTATAGAGTACGTTTCCGGTAAGCCGAGAAAAATTAACCCCTACTACAGGACCGATAGATACATTTTCTTGCGCTTGGGCTTGGCGGCTATATACTGCCGCACACACGATTGATAAGCCTAAAAGAACCTTTTTCATATGTGATAGAAAGTGAAACAATTGAGATGGTAGTAGATATACCAAAAAAGTTATTCCTTTCACAACTCATAAAAAACTTCCTCTTTTTGGGCAAAAAATTCCCCAAACTTTGTGTATTTTAAGCAAATCGCTAGCTGTTATTGTGGACTTGTAGGCCGAACTTCAATTTTGCTAGGGAGAGTGCGAGGGTTCATTTTTAATAAATCAACCACCATTTGCCTAATATCTTCGGGCTGGATTTTCCACGCGTCTTTTTCAGAAGGCTGATGATTATTGAAATGCGTAGCCACCGACCCAGGCATGATAGTAGTGGCTTTGATACCTTCATTTCGCACATCAAGCATGACCGCCTGCGTAAATCCTACCAAACCAAATTTGCTAGCATTATAAGCAGCGCCATTGGCAAAAAAGTTGGCGCCCGCCAAGCTTGCTATCGTAATCAGATAGCCTTTGGATTCTTTTAAAGCAGCCAAAGCAGCTTTAACACTATAAAACACGCCTGTCAAATTGATGTCGATAGTTTCGTGCCACTGCTCAAGCGTCATAGAGTCGATAGACGCAAAATGCCCCACGCCCGCATTAGCCACCAATACATCCAATCGCCCCCACTGCACAAGCACTTGATTTACAGCCTCTTGTTGAGATTCTAGACTACGTACATCGGCCACTATTCCCAAAGCGTATCCCTCTTTGATTTGATTTAATGACCCTACAGCTTCTTGCACTGATTCCTCATTTCGGCCTGTTATGGCTACTCTGATACCATCTTTGATAAGCATTTCTGCGATTCCGTAGCCAATCCCCTTTGTACCACCCGTGATAAGAGCCGTTTTTAGTATTTCTGACATGATTTATTCTTTTAAGATTGTGTAATAAATATTTTGGAAGTACAACAAACCTCAACCCAAATGAAATCCCGATACATCATAATTTTAGCGTTAGTAGTCGGCACTTTGCCTCAGTGGTTTATTCAAAAAGCGCCTACAAAACCTAACATCATTTATATTTTGGCAGATGATATGGGAGCAGGCGATGTATCGGCTTACAATCCCAACTCAAAATTTAAAACGCCTCATTTGGACAAATTAGCCTCGGAAGGAATCCGTTTTACGGATGCTCACTCTGGCTCCGCAGTATGTACACCTACAAGATACGGGATTTTAACAGGCCGATACTCGTGGCGTAGTACCCTCAAAAAGGGCGTTACGTGGAGCTACGACTCGGCCATTATAGAAGACAAACGCCCTACTGTAGCCTCGTTTTTAAAACAGAATGGTTATCAAACCGCTTGTATCGGCAAATGGCATTTAGGGCTCAATTGGGCTCGAAAAGACGATGCCACCGTACCCGTAGATTTTACTAAGCCTGTCAAAAAAACGCCCAATTATTATGGTTTTGACTATTCGTTTATCATTCCAGCTTCTTTAGATATTCCTCCTTATGTATATGTAGAAAACGACCACGTCACCGCCCAGCCCAATCGTGACACAGAAAGCAAAACCGAATTTGGATGGTGGCGCAAAGGCCCCACTGGTGCCGACTTCAAACATGAAGAAGTGCTGGGGACTTTTATTCGGAAATCAATCCAATATATCCAAACCCACCAATCAAAGCCTTTTTTCTTATATCTTCCTTTGGCAGCTCCACACACCCCTATATTACCTACTGACGAATGGCGTGGCAAGTCGGGACTCAACGAATATGGCGACTTTGTATTGATGGTAGACCATGCCGTAGGACAAATCCAAAAAGCACTCATCGACAATGGCTTAGACCAAAACACACTCATCATCTTTACTGCCGACAATGGATGCGCCCCCTATGCTGGTACAACTTTTATGGAAAAAGCGGGGCATTTTTCGAGCAATGGCCGCCGAGGCTACAAAGCCGACATCTACGAAGGAGGTCATCGAGTACCTTTTATTGCGAAATGGCCCTCTCGCATCAAACCCAATACCAAAAGCGAAGAAACCATCTGCCTCACCGATTTTTTTGCTACTTGTGCTAGTATTCAAGGGCAAAAATTGGCCGATAATACCGCCGAAGACAGCTATGATCTGACGCCTATTTTGTACGGCAAAACTTCGGCTAAAAATCTCCGCGAAGCTACCGTCCACCACGCAGTAGAAGGAGCCTTTGCGATTAGACAAGGCCAATGGAAACTTATTTTAGAGCCGGGCTCGGGTGGTTGGAGTTTCCCCAAACCGGGTAAAGACTACGAGGGTCTTCCTGCCATTCAACTATATGATTTGGAAAAAGACCCGCAAGAAAAAAACAATATTTATGCCCAACACCCCGAAAAAGTGACACATCTCAAAACGCTTCTCAAAAAATATATCCAAGAAGGACGTAGTACCAAAGGCCGCCCCCAACCCTATACCCAAGTAGCTAACTGGCCTGGACTAAGTTGGCTCTAAAAAATCTTAGGGAACAACATCGGCACACGGCGACGATACGCAAGATAGTCGTCGCCAAAGCTGCTGATGAGTTTTTTTTCTTCAAAATAGATACCTATGAGGGTATAAATGGTTATGCAGATAGCCATAATGAGGGTTTTTAAAGTAGCATCTTTTAAAAATAGCCCCCAAACCACCAAAAAGGTACCTGTATAAAGGGGATGCCTTACATAATGCAGCATCCCTGAGGTTTTTAATTGATTGGGGGCTTGTTTTTTCAAAAATAACAACCCCAAAAATTCGCCCAAGTCATATTCTTTCAGGGCCAAGAAGGCCACTATCAACCCTACAAAAAGACTGAAATTGCCCAATACATCCACCCAAAAGTACCTAATCCAAAGCCTTTCAGCGGGAAGACCACGCTGATACCACCACAAAGCAACGAGCAATGTAAAAGCGATTCCGTTGTAAATAAGGCGATAATAACGGAAGCTCTTCCCCATTTTTTGCTGAAAGAAGTGCTTTGTCCTAGGGCCTGCCAATACACTATGCAACACCCCATAAGCCGCCCAAAAAAAGATTTGAAGTAGATAAGAGCGCATTATTTTCTTTTTTGTAAAAATACAACGATAAAGACTCTTGTCGATTATAAATTGATTTGATATTTTGCCATTTCAAATCCTTACACCCATTGTTCACAGCGCATGAAGCTTATCAAACAATCAAAACTCTTTTTTAAAGAAGGTAATTCTGACAAAATTTACGAAATAGACTTATGTGAAATCAGCAATGGTTTATATGTGGTTAATTTTCGTTTTGGGCGCCGAGGCAATCCTTTAAAAGAAGGAACCAAAACAGATACACCAATAAGTTTGAATTCCGCTGAGCAAGTTTTTTTATCTCTGGAATCAGAAAAAAAACGTAAAGGTTACCAAACTCAACAGGAGTTATCCCAATTTGAGTCAATTTCTATTGCTACAGCTTCCCTTCCCGACTTACCCTATAATACCTATTCCGAAAATCCTCTTGAAGCAGCTATTTTGAAGCGTCTAAAAGGATTTATTGAAAATCAAAATCCATACAAAACACAATGGAAACCCGCGCGTGTTATTTGGAGAGCAGGTGAGTTGCGCCTCAAAAAAACGGTTCCTTTTGTTTTGAGATTATTGGACAAAGGCGACGAAATGCAGCTTTATTCAGCGATATGGGCATTAGGCCGATGTGGTGAAAAAGTAGCATTGGCATCCCTTACCACTTATTTTCATCATCCAAAATCTTCTACAAAAATAAGACGTATTGCTGGAGCGGGATTATTACAACTATTGGAAGGGAAAGAGCGCGAAGAACATCTCAACCATTATATTCAACAGCTGCCAGAAGATGTAAGAAATTTATTAACTTCTTACACAGATTTGAGTAATTTATTGGAAGAAAAACTATCCGATAAAAAGCATACAAACTATGATTTTTTAGAAACTTTGTATTTATTATCCATTGAAGATAAATTATTAAAAAAACTCATAGTTTCTATTTTACAAAAAATACCTTTAGAGAGCGGTTATTTCCGAGCGGTGCGTCATATTCTAAAAATTGCTGAATTAAGGGATGATTTTGAAATATTAGGATTACTTTCATACAGATTCGAGCGTTCAGCTTATATTTATAAAAGTCCAAGTGTAAGTGCTGCTCATGGTTATGAAGAAATTTATCGAGTAAAAGCCGAATTACAAAAAAAAGAAAGCAAACTCGCTTATTCAGATAAAACCAAAGCTTATTTAATTCGTAAATCCCTGCGGCAGTTAAAAGAATTTGGAGAGGGAAAACAAGCAGAATATATCAAGCTTGCTATCTCCATTTTGGTTTCCTACGACCCAAAAATCGATTATAAAGCGGGTTATTCAAATACAATGAACCAGTATTCTAACAAACTTCAAATTTGGGAGACTCTCCATAAAAATTATCCTGATTATTATGACGCTGTTTTGATGAATTTAATTTTGTACGGCGGTGGAAATCGACTCACTTTTACAGGCAAAGTGTGGGTAAATACACAAGTAGAAACCATAAATCGGCAACAGAATTGGAATCGATATGAGCCTTCACCGAGTACAAAAGCATCACCGCCATCACCCTCCACGGATTCAGGAGGTATTTTAAATCGCGTTTTTGAGTCTATTTTTGGGTTGTTTGCTCAAAAACCCTTTTCTATACCAAACGCTACTTCGACACCCTCAAGTGAGCCGCCAAATATTAGTCCTCAAAAAATAGCTATAGTTAGAGAGGAACTATATCCCGAACTATGGGACAAGACTCCCCAAGCTTATATTCAGCTATTGCTGCAAGCCAAAGTGGACAAAATCCATCAATTCGCCCTCCAAAATCTTTCACAACATCCAGATTATGAAAGCATAAGAAAGAAAATTGATTTAAAATTGATACGATTATTTTTAGCTTCTGAGTATTTAATACCTGCTCGGTTTGGGTTAGGGCTAGCCACTCAACATTTAGGTATCAATCCAGATCGTTCTCTTGTTCTTTCTTTAGTCGAAAGTCCCTTGTCTGAAGCCAGAGAATTAGGATTCAAAATCATCGAAAAAGACCTTGAGAATTATTTTGAAGAAAGTATTTTTGTTAAAAACTTATTGTTTTCTAAATACGTTGATGTTAGAATTTGGGTTAAAAAGATACTCATCCAAACACCCATTGATATATCAAAACAACAACTATTGCTAGGTAGAGCCATTGCAGAATTATCTGAGCTGACAGAGCAAAACGACAAAAACAACAGCATTATCAAAGATGCCTCTTCTATTTTATTACAAATTTGTAGAGAAGCCCTTATCGAACTAAATAATCAAATTCTGGGTGATTTATTGGCAATCAAAGTAGAAGCTACTCAACTCTTTGTGGTCAAAACTATCATTCTTAAAAATACTTATCCTTCTGCTGTTATACTTTGTTCTTTGTTGATAAGTCCTTATCCTTCCGTTCGTAAAGTAGGTGTCGAGCTACTGACCCAATTAGAACCCCATCTACAAGCTGACCCAGCTTTTAGCTCTTCTTTGGTCAATTACCTAGTTCCTGTACTGATGAGTAAACAATCGGACGAAGCTCTTCACCACGATATTTATACGATACTGAGCACTCAACTAGTCCGATATCTTGGCGAAGTAAATTTAGTTTCAACTCTTCGATTGATTCATTCTAACTATCGTCCTGCCCAAGAATTAGGCGCGCTATTGCTAGAAAAACATGTCAATCCAAATCAGCTAAGAATGAAGCAAATCGTCGATTTGGGGAATCATGAGCTAGTGGTTTTTCGGAAATGGTGCTGCCAATATTACGAGCAAAATCTCAATC
>VFQN01003788.1_pt1 | contig 20908 bp, 32 predicted proteins | sample 3512371 | NCBI WGS metagenome assembly VFQN01 (sample SAMN10412370, study PRJNA504923) | tailings metagenome | isolation source: Replicate 2 from Balatoc abandoned mine | place: Philippines: Itogon, Benguet | collected 2017-08-28
ACGGGCATTGGGTTTCGGAACCGGAAGGAGAAACACCTGTTAATGGCATGCATACATAGCACATAGGCCGCTGCGCAGGGCTTCCTGTACCGCCGCTGAGACCCCGGCACAACGCAAACCCTGACGCAAGCGTGGGGCCCCTGGGATTCGGTTCCTACCTCAGCGTGCCACGAGCCGCACAGGTTTCACCCTAGTGCCGCGGGCGCCACTGTGCTGGGTAACATCGCATGGTCGCTGTGACTTCTGTGGGGGTTCAGCGTTCCCTCAGCGCATGCGGCGGGCAACACATGTAGCTGGTGATCGAGCTTTCGTGGCGTCGCCCCTGTCAGGCGCATGGGCCTGCATGGGCCTCCCTTGCACAGCCCGGTTCCTGAGCATCACCGGCATGGCCTGCTGGTTGCACGCTGAGTATTGAGAAGGAATACCACTGCAAAACTATACCATGTATCTGCTCGTGGCATACTGAAGACTCCTGTCCTCAAAGCAAGAAGCATCCAGGCGACCAGCTAACGCCTATAATGAAGGAATGCATGGTTGATTTCTTCTCCTTGATGTTGCATCAACCATAAGCATGCCGCTGACGCTTTTGCCAGGTAGAGGGTAGGGCAGTCGAGGCATAGAGGTTAGCGATGACGACGTCGCCCTCGGCTGCAAACGACGCGTGGTTGCACACCGAGCTACATGGAGAGGATGAGCTTGACGAAAATGGAGCCCGTGTTATGTCCAAGAAGATTGTGTACCGCGTTTGTCGAGCGCGTGGGGAGTACGCTACGCCATCTTGTCACACAGTGCTGTACCTGAACGACCTGAAGTTCCGCCGTATTCAGAACCTAGAGGCAAGCACGTTGCGGGTTTAACTCGTATCTGGCGATGAACGTGACCCTTACGTCTGGGGCCTTGGCGCGTGACCGCCGGCTCCCCACAGCCACGCTACGTCGTGCCATGGGTCATCCACGGCTGCACCCGTGCAGCATCTTGTGCAGAAGCACGTGTCTTCTGCCAACCTACTACCGTCAACTGTTATCCTGCGTTCATTACTTGAAGACATTGTTGCTCTCATGCAGGAGTTTACGGCATGCAAGGTGCTGTACCTTTCCAATAACTGCCTTACCTGCATCAACGGGCTCGAGCACATGACTCAGCTACAGGTATGATGGGACGCAACCAGGGCGAATGGCTCCTGTGTTTATATTATCATTCCCAATCGCAGCCCCAGGTGCTGCACCTAAAGGACTACGACGGCATCCCCTCCCCAACGTACATTTTTGGGCTGACCCCACGTGCCCGTTGCGCAACCTCAGGTGCTGAACCTACGACACAAAAACCTGCGACTTGCAGGTCCGTGACCTTCGCCCTGCTGTTGGTACTCGCTACCCCACTTACCCTCCTCTCCTTCACCCCACCTACTCACTGCACCCGCAGGTGCTGTACCTACAGAACAACGACCTGCGGCCGGGATCCCTCGCGCCCTTGCGCTCCCTGGCCCACATGGCCACAATCAACGTCTCAAACAACCCACTGCTGGCCAGGGAGGGGCACGCATACGCACACGGACACGGACACGTGCCTAGCCACGTGTCAAGACACGGGCACGGGCACGCACACGGGCACGTGTCGGAGCAGCAGGCGGGGGGAGCTGCTGGGCAGCAGGAGCAGCAGCAGCAGCAGCAGCAGGAGGGAACAGGGCGCTGCGGGCCTCCAGCGGGCGGCAGCGCGGGGGGCCAAACATCGCCCGGCGGGGCAGGAGGGGCGAGCGAGGCCCCTGCTGCTTGTGGCTTCACCGGCCTGCCTCCTAGCCTCAGGACGCTGCACGCGGCCAACACAGGCAAGCATGTTGGGGCACAGGCGATGGCTGGCTGCTTAAGCAGTTGTGCTCATGGGCTGCCATCTTGTATAGGGCATAGCACGAGGCGTTGCCTGCTGGGTGAAGGTGATGGTAGTGACGAGGCGCGGCCTTCGGGAGCTTGTGACCGTAAGCAAGCTGAACTCGCACTGGGCGCACCGATAGACATGTACCAGGCGCTGCACCCGCTCTCAAGATTAGGGTGAGCACAACCTCTAAGACCAGCGCCTGCTTCCCTCTGTCGGGACCACAGGCCTGTCCTCCGCGGCCGCCCTCGCAGCGCTGGCCGCCCTGTGTCCACAGCTGGAGGTGTTGGACATCAGCAACAACGACCAGCTGGGGGTAGCAGCAGCAGGAGCAGCACAAACAGCAGCAGCAGCAGCAGCAGCAACAACAGCACCGCTCGCAACAGCCACAATCGTGAACCCTAGCAGCAGCACAGCTAGCCATCGTGCCGTCCCCGCGGCTGCCGTTCCTGCCATTAACGGCGGCGGTCATGGCTCAGACCAGCAGCCTCCGGCGGCCCCTGAATCACGTGCAGGCCTTGGGAACACCAACACCTGTGTACAGCAGCTGGCAGGTGCGGAGCTGTGTAGCAGCAGCAGCGAAAGCAGCAGTGGGCCTCACGCGTCCGGTGCGGCTGCAGCGGGCGGGGCAGCTCTGCACCTGTGCAGTGGGCTGGAAGGGGGGGTGGCGGAGGGTGTGTGGGTCCGGGGAGCGCCAGACGGGGGTCTGGCAGCGGGAGCGTCCTCCCATTCGAGTGGAGATGCAGCAAGTGCGTTGCATCCGGAGGGTGACGTGCACGGGCAAGGGCTTGGTGGTTTGCAGGGGTCAGGGGAGAGCCCGGGGTCAGGGGAGAGCCCGGCAGGGGCGGGGCTGGACGGAGTGGTGCTCGTTGCGATGGAGGCAGGTGGGGAGCCCGTGGCGTATGCAGGGGGCTTAGAGGGCGGACATGTGCAGGCGGCTGGGACGGGAGGCGTGGGGGCCGGGGTCGGGGCTTGCGCAAGGCCTCATGCGGGTGTTACAGCGGCGGGACTGGGGGCAGCAGCGGACGCAGGAGGAGCAGCAGCCACATGCCCTGACGCTGGTTGTAGCCATGGGGTTGCCAATGGAGGCGGCCACGGGGGACTGGGGGCAGCAGCGGAAGCGGGAGGAGCCGCAGCCACACGCGGTACCGGTGTTGGTGGCCTTGGCATTGACGATGGAGGCGGCAGGGGTGGTGATGGGGTCAGCGGGGAGGATGGGGTGGTCAGCGGGGGCCAGGGCAGCCAGTGGCACACGGATGGGGTGCTGGCAGGAGGAGGAGCGGACGGGGCCGAGGGCGAGGACCGGGGCGCTGTGCTGCAGGCTCTGTGCGGCCTTGGGTCGCTGCGCGTGCTGTACACAATGAAGACACCGCTGCACAAGGTGGGCGGTGGGGTGGGCGTGGGCAGTGGCTTGAGTGTGCTATGGTGCCTGGGAATGAGGGCAGGTCGCGTGCTTGCAGGGAGGCGTTTGTGAAAGCGGAGTGCACGGCACGACGCGTGGCGCACAGGCTGCGCAAGGCCCTAGTGCCCCGTTGCGTACGGCCGATACCTAGGTGCCCCGGTGCGAAATGCGAAATGCTTCCGTACGTGTGGCCCTGCGTGGCTTGGATCCACGGTGTACAATCAATGCCTAGGCCGCGCGCGTGGCACACAGATTGGAAATTACTAAGGCCTTGACCTGACGTGTTGACTTTTTGCATTTTACCTCCTGTGCTGTACAGCGCCATGCGCGCCCAACCTGCGCCGCATAAGCACGCGGACGCGCTGCGTGTAGGCACACAAATAGTTGCCGTACGTTCTTCCACACCATGCCGCGCTGTGCCCCATGCGCTCCCCCAGACGCCCAACCTACGCCGCATAAACAAGCGGACGCGCTACATGTGGGCTATAAATGATTACCATACGTTTCCACGATGTGCCGGGCTGTGCCTCATGCGCTCCCCCAGACGCCCAACCTACGCCGCATAAACAAGCGGACGCGCTACATGTGGGCTATAAATGATTACCATACGTTTCCACGATGTGCCGGGCTGTGCCTCATGCGCTCCCCCAGACGCCCAACCTACGTCGCATCCTCATAACGGCGCTGCCCCGGCTGACCTACCTGGACGACTGCCCCGTGGACGAGTGCGACAGGAGGTGGGGGACAACAGAGTGCTTGTAGAAAGTAGTGGACGAGTGCGATAGGAGGTGGGGCGGGGGAGAGCCGCAGAAGGGCACAGGATTTGGCATGAGACCTCTTGTCAAAGCGTACCGCCCTCGGCCCTCTGTTGGACACCAAACACCTGGAGAGCTTGGACACAGGGCGGTGTCTGTGACTAGGGTACGCTGGCCTGTCTCACCACTCAGCATTGCTATAATAGCTCCCCCGTTTCCTGTGCACCCCGCGATGTTTTTTGCCCCCAGGGGCTGCGAGGCGTGGCTTGTCGGAGGTAAGCGTGGGTTGCTGGCGTCCGACATCCTGTGCTGTGAAGCAGGTATTGCAGCCCAAGGGCCTCGCTGCCATCCGTTGCTCCTAACTGTGCATGTTCAAATGCGTGGTGCACACTTAAGCATCGTCAAGAGTCAGGCAGCTCGCATGCGGCTGTGACCACGGAGTCTCAAGCGCATCATGCTGTTACCTCCCGCGGGCGTGGTGGTAAAGCATGCAGCACTATTGGTGTGTCCTGAAGCTCAGCACCAATGCGTCACGTTTCCGCTGCTTGAAGAGCGTCCCCTCGCCCCTCCCCCTCCCCCTGCCCCTCGTAACCCCCCTGCCCCTTCCCATCCGCCTTGCGCCCCCAGGGGTTGCCGCGGAGCAGGCGGCCCGGCTGGCGTACCGTGAGGAGCGACGGCGGGCGCAGCGGCGCAGCACCGTGGCGTTCGCGGTGGAGCGGGAGCGGCGGAGGGCGCTGAGGGAGCTGCGGGCTGCAGGTGTGGTAACATAGAATGTGATATACACTGACTACTGTCTTCCAGTTGGATTTTGGGGACGCAAGGCGCTGCGTGGGCAAGAGCGGGGCGGAGGGCGGCGAGGGAGCTGCGGGCGGCGGGTGCGGGTGACATCAAAATTACAGAAGCTGTGTACTGCTATAAGACGCACCTGTTCACCAGCTGGATATGGGGGACGCAAAGCGCTGCGTGGGCAAGAGCGGGGCGGGGCGCGGCGGAGGGCGCTGAGTGAGGGCGCTGCATGTTACACGAACCTTGAGTGGTACGACGTCCATGACCAATGCGCAGATGGGAAGGGTCTATTCCATTACAGCATGTGTGCTTCAGACGCCCGGCACTCTCTTCCCGGGCCCCGCAGGCCACGACGCGGCGGCCGTGGCGCTGCTGCTGGAGGACCCCGACCGCGAGGTGGACCGCCGCATGGGGCAGCTGCAGGGGGCTGCGCATGCCGACCAGCAGCAGCAGCAGCAGCAGCAGCAACCGCAAGATGCACTGGACAGCCAGGGCCACGACCAAGGACTGCAGGAGCTGCTGCTCGACCCGCACAGGCTGACCCACGGGTCGATGGTCGCCATGGCAACCTCCGTGGCGCTGCCGCAGCTGTCGCCCCAGGAGCTAGACCAGCTGCTGCCCATGGCTACCTACAGCTGCAGCGCGGCGGGGGCAGCGGAGGGGGCGGGAGTGGCGGGGCCGGAACTGGAGGCAGGAGCGCAAGGAGCTGGGGATGTGTGCAGCCGCGCTCAGCGCGGGGGTGATGCCCTTGCAGTGGACGATGCTGCCCATGCGAGCGCGGTTCCGGTATCCACATTGGTAGAGGAGGATGCCAGGGCCCCGGCGCCTGCCTCCGCCACTTCAGTTGCGAGACCGATGCCACCGGCCCTGCTGCTCCCGCCCGCATCCTCCGCCGCTATGCCCTCACCTCCATCCCTATCGCCTTCGGCGGCAGCTCCACCAACAGCTCCTTCCCCCTCGTCAGGTCCTGCGCATATCCCCCTTCAACTTACAGCTGAGCCATCCTGCTCAGCCCTTGCCCAGGAGCAGGGGGTATCCCCTGGTCCTGTGCCTGCCCCTGGCGCTGCCCCTGCCCCGGCGGCGGTGGTGGGCGGCACCCCCGAGTGCGCGGTGTGCAGCGAGGTGTTCCAGGAGGGGGAGCCGGTGGCCCTGCTGCCGTGCCAACACTTCTTCCACAGCAGGTGGGGCCCACAGCTACCAGCAATGTCCTTGTGCTCGTGGCTCGGACTCGATGTTGGTGCGCGCTAGTTTTGCTGCATTGGACAGCGGTAATGTCGCATGTAAAATGATCCGCCGTAGCATCCCGCGTGCATTTTTTGGTTTTATGCAACCGCAACGCGGTAACACCGCTTCCCACCGCTCGGCCCATTGCTACTTCTTGTGCATTTCCCCACACACAGTTGCATCCGGCGCTGGCTGCTGGGCTTCCGCAACTCCTGCCCCATGTGCCGTGCCCCCGTGCGGCCGACACGGCCGCCGGCAGCCGTGGCAGTGCAACACCACAATAACACCCAGCAGCAGCAGCAACAGCAGACAGCGACGACGAGGACAGAGACGCAGCCCGTGCACCAACACACATCCCCTGGCCTGCCCCAGCCCGAGCAGCGGTCGCTTACCCTAGCCGCTCTGCCTGCATGTGCGCCGCATTCTGCCGCACAACCGGAAGAGCCTAGGGTGGACGCCCAACGCGGGCTCGGGGGAGGAGAGGGGGATCCCTGCCGGGCTGGTGGGGCAGCTGACTCCCGGATGCATTACTGCCAAGGGGAGCAGCAGCAGCAGCAGCAGCGCGAGGAGCAGGAGCAGCAGCACGAGGCGGTGGAGCAGCAGGAACAGGAGGACGCCCAAGTGGGGCAGCAGGTGGTGGGGGACGACGCGCGTGCAGCTGACGGGCCTGCAGGCTTGCCACACACACAGCAGCAACAGAGCCAGCAGGGGGGCCATGCAACGGTGGATGCCAACGCTGTCGGGGGCGACGAGGGGCTGCGGCAGGACGTTGCGCTTCCTCCTGCGGGGTGTGAGGCAGCTGGGAAAGTGGGCAGCAGGCTGGCTTCCGCGGGTCTTGGGCAGCGGGAACAAGAGGTGGAGCGGACGGGTGGGCACGGCAGCTGTGGAGGGGTGGGGTATGGGGAGGAACCCGGAGTGAGGTTGAGGGACAAGCGAGAGGCTGGGAGCGACGGGGAGGGCGAGGGCGAGGGCGAGGAAGGGGAGGGCAGCGACGTGGGCAGTGAGGCGCAGGCTGCAGGTGGAGCAAGTAACGAGGAGCAGCGAGACCAGTCGCCTGCGGTCGTTCCGAACCCAGCCGGCCCTGCAGGCGCTGCTGCACTGGCTGCTGGGGGTGGTGACCGTGGCGGCGGCGGCGAGGGTGGCGGGCGGCCGCCGCCCTGCCCCTCGCGGTACGACTACCGCGCCCCGTTGCCCGTCCCGCGGGTCATCACGGAGGAGGACGAGGAGGGGTGCTGGGAGCTGCCGCCGTCAGCACACGTGGCGGCGGTGCCGTACATGTGACCGGTGATGTGACCGGATGCTGCGGATGAGCCGCCGTCAGGACATGTGGCGGCGGTGCCGTACATGTGACCGTTGTGACACGTGGCGGACCAAAGGTTGGCACGTGCTGTGGATGAGCCGCCGTCATGACACGTGGCGGCGGTGCCGTACTGTTGACCACGTCCAACCGGAGGTACTAGTGAAGAGGTTGCGGTAGCATACCGGGCTAGGATACAAGGATGATGGGCACATACGGTGGGTGTGGGCGTGACGCTCTCATGCTCGCACGAATGAAGGAAGTGCTGTAAATGCATTGTAGCGTCGCATGGGGTGCTCTTGAGCTACCATAGCGTAGGCGCGTGACCCGGGGGGCAGCAACTGGGTAGAAGACTAGTGGGCCGGGCAGGGGTGCTGAGCAGGCCATCAGCGTGGCCGTGACCGTATGGTCAACGTGTTTTACCGTACCGGTACTTTTGTGACAGACATCCAAACTTTCCGGGATCAGTGATAAGTACGGTCCTCTGCAGTGCAGCCCAGCCTGGGGCGTTATTAGAGGCTGTCGGTCAGGGGAGTCCTGCTGTCGGTGGACTTGTCCATACGGGATACCACGGAAGCAGGCGCCACTGGCTCCTGCATCATGACACCCATGCGAGCCCTGAGAGAGAGTCAAGCAATTGCAAGTTTGCAACCAACCAAACGTGCGTTCACAGATGGGTCAGGGGTAATGCCCTGCATCAGCTGCGTGCAGTAACAGAAGCCCAGATGCTTTATAAGTGCTGAGCTGCTAGATAAAGAATTTAGCTGTTGTCTCACATGGCAGAGCTGAATGGATCCATGTCACAGTCACACCCTGGTGTATGGTGTAGCTGTTTAGGGTGGCGAGATACTACCGTAACAACCTGCGGGTCCCCTTACACGAGCCAGAACCTCAAACTTCAGCCCAGTTCAGCCCAGTTCAGTTCAGTTCAGCGCGTGGCCCACATGGCATTGCAAAACTTGTCCCAGCCCTGGCAGGCGTTCGGGCGGTCGAAGGCGGCAAGGCGCTTACCTGACATGTTCCCATGTCGGGGACTTCGACAGGGTATGTGGCAGTGCTTGGGGAGTCAGGGTGGCGGGCCGGCGCAGAGAGCAGTTGCGATCCGCTCGTGCGACACGTGCTCGTCCGCCGTCAAGCGGCAGTGCGGCACACAACCCGGACACGAGAAGAGCCTCGATTTTATTTGATATGAACGCTTCACATTGTATGAACCCTATGTATCTGGCATGCAAACCCAGTACGCCACGCTGCACCACGACGCTGCACTAAATTATGACTATCCGCGTAGTAGACTTTGCAACTTTAAAGAGAACGCTGTTTTGGGCCTAAGACATTGGAGCGAAACACGATGACTTGACTATTGGCTACAGACATGTCAAATGACGTCCCCAAAACAGTCAACCTCCTCGCCCGGGATAGCCAAGGCACTAGCACTACCTCCGCCTACCTATACCAAGCTGGCACGGCGCGTATCATTGGCGCACTTCGCTGGGGAGGAAGGTCAGCGCGGTGAGCTCACGGTACTTGCTTGACAAATCGACAGGGATAAAAGCCCCTGACATACTCATGCAATATGTTACATGTGTAAACATGTTTGAACATTGTAAGCACGGAAGGGTGTTCTCGCGAGTTGCTCCTGAGTCAAGTGCGGCATGCCGCCGCTGTAGGCCCTGCCACCGAAGCGCTTGCTAAGAGGACGATAGACAGTATTGTATGATGCCAAAGGCGAGCAACAGCTCATGACGGCGGCCTGAGCTCATAACCTCAACCCTGCCCCTGACTCCGTCCCTGACTCGGCTCCACCACCACCAGCAGCACGAATTGCACCGATCGATCCTTCTCCCCCCCAAAACACACACACCTACACCCCCGTTTGCATACCCTGCCTGCAGCAACTGCTAGCCCAATACGTGGCGCGGCTGGTAACGACGTACCGTCGGCCAAAGGTGACGCCGAGAGCACTAGCCTCCCGACGTCCACCTCACGCCGTGGCAGCACGCTGCTCAAGCACAGCAGCAAAAGCGTAAAGCGCGGCTGCAGCTTTTCAAACAGCAACGGCGATCATGCGGCCAATGACTCTGCAGCCCACAGCAGCTCGGAGTCAAGCGGCAGCGGATCTGAGTCAGACAATGGCAACTATGACGTCGACCGGGCCATCCGGTTGGCACGCAAGCGTGCCAGCATGCGGCTGCGGGCAGAGAACTCACGCCTGGCGCTGCGTGCGTCGACCCACAATCTGCTTGCCAAGCTGACAGGAGGGATGGACCTGGACGGAAACGACCAGATCAGGCCGCAGATGATGCGGGAACAGGTGGGCCGGCGGCGGGGTGGGGCTGGGGATGATGGATTGCGCCACCATGGAGTGTACGAGTAGCTCCAGGGAGATTGCAGAGACACCCCATAGGCGCATTCATGTTGTGTCGTGCACTACCGATAGATATAAGCGTGAGGAAGGGAGCATGGCAGCCTGCCTCAGGTCTGACGCGGCCCCTACCCCTGACGCTTACCGCTATCCCCCCCTCACCCCGCGGTGTAACCACAGGTCCAGGGCGAACGCGCCAGGGAGGCGGTGCGAGACTTCCTCATCTCCAAGCGCCTCATGGACCCTCCCTTTGCCCGAGGGCCCGCAGCAGCCGGCGGCAGCAGCTACAGCACGTGCACACACCACAGCAGCACAACAACCACAACAATCACCGGCGGCGGCGGCGGCCTGCCCTCAATGCGCCACCTGCGCATCTCCGCACCCAACGCGGAGCTACCCTCCGTCCTCACGTCTCCTGTTCGAAACCGGCCACAAGCATCCTCCCCCACCTCCATGCCTTACCTGCCGAGCGCATTGAGCTCTGGCGGCGGCGGTGGTGGCGGCGCCGCCTCCGCTCCGTGTAGTCCCATGGCAACCGCCGTCGCGGCGGCGACGGCCCGACGGCGGCAGCTGCTGGAAGGTCCGACGCAGGTCGGCAGCGGCCGAAGTACGACAAGTGGGATCATAACCAGTACGGGAGACTGTAACGCACAGCCGGGCAGCCCTGGGGCGACCAGCTTCGCGCAGAGGTTCGGCGGCGGCGCCGTCGGGGGTATGGCATCGCGTCGTACGACGTTCCTGGGGTTGTTAGGTGGCGGCGACGACAGCAACGGGGGTACGGTTGGCGGGGTTTTGCCGCGAATCGCGGGCGTTGAGGTGCTGGGCAGCGGCAGCGATGGCGAGCAGTCCGTGGACCTGGAGGTGGTGGCGCGGAACGAAAAGAGGAGGCTGGCCAAGGTGCAGAGCAAGGTGGGTTACAGTGTGCATACGGTGGACGGCTGGAGGCTACCGTATGGGGGATAGGCCGTTGTAACCCCACGTACGTTGCTGCAAAGCCACGCACCCGGGGCTTGATTTGACTTCTCCTCAGCATCGACTCCCGTACAGCGGATAAGAAGTGCATCTGCCTTTTTTACCGCCCAAGCCTCATGCACCTCTTCCCCGGCCCTCGACGCACCCCTATGTTGGCGACATGCTGCGATCGCAGCAGCGCTACCAGAGCCTTCCTGGACCACTGAAAGACGACGTATACGGCACATAGCACCTCATTGCATGCCAGTGCCTGCGGCCGCGCACTCCTATGTCGCCTCCCAGGCGGACGACATGCTACAATCGCGCAGCAGCGCCACCAGGGCCTCCTGGCGCCTTAAAACGCGCCACAACCCTCTCCGATCCAGTTGAAATTTCCATTCATCCACACTCTTGAACCGTAACCCCACCCGGTACGCACCCCCAGGTTGGCGACATGCTCAAGTCGCAGCAGCGCTACCAGGGCCCTCCCGGCCCCACTGGAGCATGCCGCATGCAGTGCCTTCGTGTATGACCCCTCCGCCCGCACCTTTGTGTGTCACCCGCAGGTTGGCGACATGCTCAAGTCGCAGCAGCGCTACCAGGGCCTGCTGGCCAACCGCGGTGGGCGTGAGGTGGGCGCCCTGGCCGCGCGCTCCGCCTCCTGCGGCCAGGTGCTGACCGCCGAGGAGCTCACCGCCTCCATCATACCCACACCTGCCAAGCCGCCGGACGGGGTGGAGCTCAAGGTGGGCGCGGGGGCTAGGGACAAGCGTGGAAGGAAGTCGCGGAAACACCGTACGCTCCTGCGGCCATCACACTTGGCCGCGAGGTTGCGGCAGCAGTTGGAGTACGGGGTTGCATGCTTGCATTGTACGGGCTCACTTCTTGTCCGACGGTAGGTGACTGGGGAAAGCTACCTCCTGCGTGCCCTGTTCTCTAATGGCCGGTGTGTATCCCTCCCTTATACGGGCCTGCAGGTGCCCGTTGATGACATCCGCTTCAGCGGCATCCGGCTGCGCTTCCTCATGGGCCTCCTGGAGGTGCGTGCAGAGAGGCTGTTGCGGGAATCGGGATGCATAACCCGAATACATACAGTACCAGTTGTTTACAGAGCAAGCAGGCGAGGGTTACTCGCAAGGGTCACTGGACGTGAGGTGTGCGCGGGGGCTGGGTGCGTGGACGGCCATACGGTAACAGTCTGTGCGGAGCCCGTGGGAACATACCACATATCAACATATCCGTACAGGCTGCACCGCGCGATGCCTTCTCAGTGCATCGGGTGCGGCTTTAGTCCCAGGCGCGGGCAGACGCCGTGCACTTGGAAGCACCCGTCACGCATGTTGGCGTTGTGTACAGCGCTTTCCCTGTATTACAAGCGAGCTGTCTGCAAGTGCGGCTGCAGCGTGTGTCGTGTTGCGGTACGCGCCAACACGTACGGCAGTGGGTGCTGTGCGCTAACAGCTGTACCGCTAACCCACAACACACACACATCCCGCAGGCCATGGAGGCGCACCCGCTGCTGTGCCGCTCCACGTTGGACCTGGTGCAGCACTTCGTCATACCCGTCACACAGGTACGGCAGCAGCTAACACATGCATGACAGTATGCTATTATGTCCCCGCAACTGCATCGCTTTACAGGTACGGCAACAGCTCATAGTGAGAGGGCGCGGGCCATGTGGCGCGAACCCTACTACCCGGTACACCCGCCTCTCCGCACACAGCCATGCCCACAGCTCACAACCCACAAACCTTTGGCATCTCCTGGTAAGAATGAGTCAACTGCCCACGGCCCACAAACTACAGTCCACCCAAGTCCACGCCCACGCAACATGATCACGCCAGGACCACCTTCCCATGACCCATGACGCCGTACACTGTTTCTTCGCCTCCCACGCGATACCCCAGGACCAGCGCTGCCGCCTACTTGACCTGATCCCCTCGGACCTCCGAGGCCAGCCGCACCACTACATCTGCCACGCCTGGGGCTGCAGCTCTCAGGAGCTCCTAGCCACACTCAAACGCGAGATGCTGCCCCCCGCGCCGCCGCGCCCGCCGCCGCTGTCCATGCAGCGGGGCGGCGGCGGCGGCGGCGGTGCCGGTGGCGGGGGCCCGGCGGCCAACGGAAAGGCCAGCCTGGCGGCGGCGGCAGGGGGCTTGCATGGCGTACGGCGAGTTGGCGGAGGGGCGGGGGCGGGGGCAGGGGGAGGAGCAGCTGGGGGCAAGGTGGCGGGGGGCTTGGCGCCGGGGACGCATCTGCCGTCGCTGAATGCGGGAGCGATGAAGGGGGAGAGTGGAGGAGCAGGCGGAGGGGGTGCGGCGGCGGGGGACGGGACGAACGCGCTGTACGCGAGCATTGCGGGGTCGCAGGAGGCGGTGTGGCGGCACTACGAGGAGATGATGGCCAAGTACAAGGTGTGGGGGACAAGCCAGTGCAGTGCAGGGGAGAGAAAGTGTTGTAAGGGGCTGGAGTTGGGCTTGCATTTCGGCGGCCCAGGGGAATGCCGTGAACCTGTGTAGTAGTCGTTTGCCACGGCACCCGGTAACCTGTATGCCTGGTCTGGGCATCGCCGTTTGTACAGTTGACGTTTCCTTCTCTGCGCGCTGCAGCAACTGTGCATTAATGTGCGCGGTGCTCTTGCCCGGTTGTGCAGGAGGAGCTGGACAAGGCCCTGGACCAGGTGGTGTGGGTTGACTTCGTGTGCAGCAACCAGCACACCATGGCCAAGAAGGACTACGGCAAGGTGAGCGCGAGGCATATGAGCGGCTATGCCAACAACGTACATGTCCTACCGGCTATTAATAAATAAACATAATAAAATAGGAAGACTACGGCAAGGTGAGCGCATGGGGCGTACATGAGGGCAGGGCGGGTCTGGGGCTTGGGCAGCGATGCCAGGGATCCCACGCGCAGACGACTACGGCGGTCACCTGACGCCAAAGTTGCGGAGAGAGATGATGACTAAGCTGGACTTGAGAATATTTTGCGTTACCCAAGTGCACCGTCAATGACCCACACCTGTACGCCTTCCTGGTTGGGCAGAGTGACCTCATCGGTTGGACAACGCCACGGACGTGACCTCCCGTTGACCACCGGCCCCCTTTTACAAGGACGTTGGTGTCCCCCTCTCCTCTCCCAGCATCTTGCCAAGAAGGTTGTGGAGTGCGGGTAGAGAAGACTGTACGAGTACTGTGGTTCCCGCTTCCCCACCGCGAATCCCACCCTCCTTTCCCCATCGCAGGTTGCCAAGAAGGTTGCGGAGTGCGGCGCTGTCCCTGTCCCAGTCCGAGGGAAATGCCATCCACATGATAGTCCGTTCACCACCGCCCTCCGCTCTCCCCCACAACCGATGCAGGTTGCCAAGAAGGTTGTGGAGTGTGGCGCCACGGTGGTGGTCCTGGACTCGGAGCTGACGCCCCTCTCGCGCACCTGGTGCCTGCTGGAGATGATGCACTGCATCAGGTGCAAGCGCCACCTCAAGGTGGGCGGAATGCAACTACGCACTGCAGCAGAGGTCATGCACTGCATCAGGTGCAAAGCGGCGCCTCTAGGTGGGCTGCGCAGCTGTGGTCGCCCTGCCGTAGCGCCAGTAGGACAGGGCTACACGGAGCGTAAACGGCTTGCTTGTCTTGATGCAGCTGCGCCGCACGCCTCATCCGCCAGCGCCACAGTGCGGGCGCGGCCCGTGTGCTCTCCCCTGTACCCCGAGTGCCCCGCATCGCCTTCCGCCTAGCCCAATCTATCGGTGCGCTGTGTCACAAGATGAATCAGCTCGTGCATGGGGCAAAAGCTGCTTGCTGAAGTTGCTTGCTTCCGTATTGCCGCCTTCACCCCCGTCCTACCGCCTAACCTGCCCCTTTCCAACTCGTCCCTCCCCAGGTGTTCCGCGTGGAGGCAACAGACCCCACCTCGTCAGGGGAGGACCCCGACAAGGTGGGTCTGGGGCTGGCGTGTGGGTTAACCGCAGAGCGGCAAAAGGGTTCGGGGGCAACAGGCATGGGGCTGGAACCTACGTGTGGCTGGCGCGAGGGAGTGGGAGCGGAGAGGGAGGGGACATGGCAAGGGACATGGTAAGGTTTAGGCGCCCAGCGGGACCGAGCAGGCCTGTACTACACAGTGCCCCTTACCCACCCCAGTCCTGCCTTCGTTCCTGTGCCGCCCTCCCATTCTGCCCCCCAGATGTGGGACCGCGTGGTGGAGACCATCAGCATGGCCGACAGCAAGGCCACCCTGGAGCAGGACAGGGTGGGCATACTGCAGGTGGGTGGTGGGGGTGGTGCCTGTGGTTGGGCGGTGGACACACTCGACCACGGGGGCGGTGAGGGTCGAGAGCCGGTACTTGGGAGCAGGACAGGGTGGGCATCCTGCAGGTGGGTGGTGGTGGGGGTTGGCCATACGGTACTCGAATGCATGGCGGGAGGAACGAGCAGCGAGGGCCCAGACAAATAGCAGAGAGCAGGACCGGTTGGGCATTCCCTAGGCCTTGCAAACCCCACCTATACCGCACACAGCCCTCATCCGCAGGAGGCGCTCAACACACGGGGCATGCAGTGTGCGTGCGGATGCGGCACCATCACGTGCATGTCGTGCCCACGGGCATGCAGCACGCGGATGGCACCATGATGAGGGCCGTGCACGTGGATTTTAACGCTCACGGTATCACACTTTCCCTCGCCCCTATGTCCCACTATCACAGGAGTGTGCTAAACACGGTGGGCATGAAGCAACTAAACGTGACCAACTAGGCGGCCACGCACATGTGTATTAGCTCTTAACACACACCTTTCCTGGCTCACACACCAACAGGAGGTGCTCAACACGGTGGGCATGCAGTACGTCAACGACACCATCAAGAAGGCCATGCGCCTCAGCAACACCGAGCGGGCCAGGCAACTGGCGCTGCGGCGGGAGCAGCTCAGGGTCACGATGGACCTGCTGCAGGTGCGTGTTCGTGTGGGTTAAGATGTGGTAGACATGTGTGTTAGGGATGTGCATGGGAGAGGCCAGGCAGCTGGCGCTGAGGTGGGAGCAGCTCAGGGTCATCATGGACCTGCTGCAGGTGCGTGACTGTGCGTTGTGTGCGTGTGTAAGCACGTGGTAGACATGCGCGCCTGCGGCATCGGGGCGTTGCATCCTTGTGGGGAATGGTGGGAACGGCGCAGCACAAGGCCAGTCATGCAGCTGCTGTGGGGTGACATGCGCAGGCAGGCGTTTTGCCGGTCGAGGTGCCTGGGTAGCTACCTGGGTAGAGGCTCCCGCTGTGGCACCATGGATCTAAGACCCGTTCCTTCACTAGGCTTTTACTCCCGGCCCCCCGCCCCCCGCCGCCCCCAGCCCGACCCCGCCGTGGTCGGCACAGAGGAGTACGAGGCCAACCTGGCCAAGTGCAAGGAGCACCTGCAGGTGCGGTACGGTGGGCGGGTGTGTGGGTGGTACCGTGGTGCAGCAAGATCTGTTTGCCTGCAGGCGCAGGTGCGGTAGGCGCGTGACCCTGTCTGCCTGCACATGATACGTTAGTATAGGATTATGCCATGCCTTTCCGGTAAAACGGCATTTGTTGCCCGAGCACCTAGCCGTGTCCCCTTGGCGCCTTGCCTTGCCAAACCTTTTGCTTTGACTGCACGTGCATGACTTCTCCCTCATCATGACCTTTCAGGACTTTTCCTTCATCATGCTGATGTGCTTGTGCCACACGTGCCCCCCAGGCCGTGCTGCACGAGTTCTACCCCGAGGACATGCTCCGCTGCATCATCCCGCACGACTACGTGTCCGACTCTGCGCGCTGCTGGGACATGCTGTGCATCTTCGCCGAGATCCTGGACCGCGAGCTGTTCAGGGAGGACGCGAAGGCGCTGCGCGGAATGGCGTGGCTCATATTCAAGAGGTGCGCACGGGGGCACCCGGTCAACACACCGGTCGTACGGCAGCAACTACTAATTCAGCAGCGCTGAACATGCATTGGCACAAACACAAAACAAACAGCAAGGAACACAAAACGGAACGCCGTCAACGGCAAGCGTTGCTGAGTCGGGCTTGGGGCGGGAGGGCACGTGTGTCAGGGTCGCACACCGGTATGCGTCGCGAAGGGGCAAGGCCAAGGGCGACGCTGCGATCTCCTATTCACACCGCAAAAGCCGTACGGCATCCCCCACTGCTGCCCGTACGTTGCCGTACATCCACGCAGGCACAGCAAGCGGTACATTGAGGTGCTGTACGAGAAGGAGCTGGACAACTGGCTGGTCAACAGCCTGGAGCACGACCGCAAGTGGCGGCGCGTGCAAGCCAAGCTCAAGCACGACACGCAGAGGGTGAAGAAGTGGAGCTAAGGGAGCTGCAGGAAAGGAGCTGAAAGATGGGAAGGAGCTGAGAGGCGGGAAGGAGCGGAGGCACCTCAGGGAGCTGAGGGAGCTGCAGGGAAGGAGCGGAGGCATAGCAGGGAACCCGGATGCGCTCCAGGGGACGCCGCACCGGGTAGGCAGCCCCGGAAGGGGCAGGGAGCGGAGAGATGGCGGAAAGAAGTGGAGCTGAGGGGCGGGAGGGAGCGAGAGGCACCCTGAGGGCCACAGGGGAAGCTGCGCCGCCTTACGGTGGATCTTAGGCGCCTCAGGGAGCTGGGCCGCCCACCTGCGCTGCAGGGGACCCCACACCGGGTGAGCAGCCCTGGACCCGGCAGGGAACGGATAGGGGGCGGGACGAGGTGGGGCTGAGGTACCTCAGGTACCCGAGAGGGCGCCTTGGGCAGCCGCCGCCCGGGCTCATGGGGGTGCCGCACCGGGTGCGCAGCCCCAGTAGGTCGCGGAAAGGGGATGGGATCAGGGCGGAAGCAGCGCCAGACCAGGCGGGAGCGTTACGCAGGTGCCGGCGCGGGGATGGAGCACACGTGCGGCAGGTGTCTTTTGGGTGTGGGGCATGAGGCAGCAGGGCTGGACCACGGCTGGACCACGGCTGATTGCGCGGACGCGAGCTGGGGCACGGTGTTGAGGTGCGGGGATCTGGGTATGGGTGAGCGGTACACAACGTGTAGGAAGCGGCTGTGGCATATGGGGAGGTGCGCTGGTGTGGGCCAAGGTGCAGCTGTGAGGGGAGCGCAGCGCCCAACAGTCCTGGCTTGTGCAGGGGATGAGCCCCTGGGCGATGCTGACTTTGCATCCTGCAAGATGGTGGGGCTGCGTTGTGCGGGGTACATGGGATCCATGCATGTGTTTGTGGAGGCTAAGGTGAGGAGTGCTGGGAGTCGTGCCGCGTTATGCTGTGCTTGCTGGGCGGTACTGGTATGCAATATAGCGCATCGTTCTGCAGAGTGATAACACAGCATTGGCACGTTGCGCAAGTTGGAGTTGGTGTTGAGGTCGGGATGCCGGGTGGAGGGGCGGGCGCTCGCATTGCATGCACAGCGTAGGGGGTCCTGGCATGCATGGGAATTGAGTTATGGGCTATGACGTCATGTCAGGATAAATGGGCACTGTGGAGCTGTAGGGGACTGTCTGCGCAGTCGTCAAAATGCATATGGTATACTGGCAAAGATATACGTAGTGTGCCGGTATGTGGCATGTTGGCAATTTTCTTTTACTACGGCGACGGTGAGTCCACTGTGTACGGCGGATCCTAGTAGGTAACAGCGGCGCATTGTCTTGGCAGAGGGATGGATTGTCCGCAAACGAGGGCAGGACTGCCGCTCGTTGCATGGCTTTGGGTGTTGGCAGACTGTGCGAGCTTTGCGCAAGGGATTTTGTTTCAGGTGCCTCGCACCGACCTGTCCGAGTGTTCACGACAGTTGGCGCGCCCTGCCGTATCTTGCATAGCCAAGGTCGCGGTCACACCTTACGTTACAATCATCGTTATTCCTTACCGGTACAGAGCAGTACATGTCCACCTTCGATGTGCGATGGCCGGTGGATTCGCGTGCGGTATCGGTATGTATGTACGGCATGTGACAGCGAGCGAAGGCAGGGATGCAAGAACGCACTGGCGAACGAGTGGCACGGGGGCACCTGGGCTCGCCGCCCCATCTTGACAAGCATATGCAGTTGTTGGAAAGGGTCCATCCTTGAGTGCTTTGGACACAGGCGTAATTGCGTGTACCGTATTCGCTGACGTGCATGGCTGCCATAAGCTACCGCCTGCACAGCGATGTGTCGGCGCTGGAGCTGGACGTTGTACGTAGGAGAGAATCACCCTTGGACCTTCTTTGTGTTGTGCTGATGGGACTCTTTTGTGGCTTGGAGGCTCGGGTGTAATGGAACAGGGCGTCTGCCTGTCGTATGGGTGCAATCTGACGCTTGGACGGATCAACAGCCTAACATTAGAACCGCACACTTGACCGTTTGCACGCTGTCCTCGGCGTCCGTGGTGTGCCGTGCATGATGTTGCCTTTGCCGCTGGTGTATTGTGGCTTCTGGTGCATGCTAGCACACCATGCAAGGGGTACCAGGGTTGCAGCTGGTTGTTGCATAGCCTGTCAGCCCCTTGTTGGCGTCGGCGCAGGATGTTGGCAGGCTGAGGTCGGTGCTGGAGTGCACGGCACCGAAGACATGTAGATGGATGGAGGACAACGCTAACGATGGCATTTCCGTGCGGAGTGCGCATCCTGGCAACGTGGACGTTGACCCAGACTACGGCGCATAGGCCGCGGTCTGGCTGAACCAGTCTGCACGCTTGCCTTGCGCACAGGCAGGCAGAGCACAAGGAGGCCGGTTCCTACAAGTTGTTTGTGCCAGCGCAGTGTAAGACACGCCAATGCCACGGCCCGTCGACTCACAAAACACCTGAACCTGCCTAGGCTGCGTTGAGCCCATACCACACCGAGCTGGCGCGGGCTGCTATGACAGCTCACGTGATCAGATGGTGCCGTACATGCATGAGCACCAAGGCTCCTATCTTATTTCATTTTTTCGAAAAACATCCCTTGGTGGCCGGGCTCATCTTACGATGGGGAGGGCGTTTGGGGACGGGAGATGCACCAGTAGGTGCAGCACAATGAGAACAGCACATTGCACACACTTACACCATCAGGTGAACTAATTAAGGGCCTGGTCAAGGCGGTCAAAGTTGCTCTAAACGAAAAATATGGGTTTTTCCCCAGGAAGATAGGAGCCTTGATGAGCACGCTGGATGAGTGCGTGCACCCAAGTGCCTCCTGGAAACCTCTGAACCCTGACCATACCGTGCACACCGGTACGGCAGCGGCGACTTCGCAACCCTGCCTGTGCAGCACCGTGCGCTTTCGTACGAGCATAGCTCACAAACATAAGACACAAGCGGGCAGCCATCTGCCTACCCCATCCAAGCTGCGCACACGCTGACCCTACCGGTACCGGCATCTGCTACCAACCACCGGCTGGGCGTTATAACTGCCTGTTCCTCACACGGTTTCCTCGCATTTTAGGCGTACCAACACGTACTACGCAGCCGCCCCCGTATTATTGCTAACCAGCATCTTGCTATTCGTCCTGCCTGTACCTATCTAGGTCGCCTTCCTACTGGAACAAAGCCCGCCATCTGAAGCGTGGCTGCCAAAGTTCCAGTAACAGTAGTGCACCACCCGCCCTTGTCCCGTCCCCGCCGCGGCATCAGCATGCACATTGTCCGCGCTGCTCCACAATCAGAACCCAGGGCTCCTCCCTCCCTTCCTCCCTCAATTCCACGCTGCCTCCGCCGCCAGCAGCACCTCCTCCATCTCCACCATGCCCCCCTCCCGCGCCACTTGCAGGAGGGTCCTCCCGTCCTCGCACAGCACCTGTGTGTTAGCCCCCGCCGCCGCCAGCACCCGCACCACGCCCACATGCCCCTCCTGCGCCGCCAGACACAGCGCCGTTACGCCGCCGCCCCTGTCGCCGCCCCCGCTGTCAGCCCCGCCGCCACCTGTTCCGCACCAGCTGCCCTCCAGCCCCCTCAAGAGCCTCCCCTTGGCCCTGCTCCCACCCACAGTCCCCTCCACGTCCGCGCCCGCCGCCACCAGCGCCTGTACGGCAGCCACATGCCCCTTCGCCGCCGCAACGCACAGCGGCGGCATAGGGACGCCCGCCTGCAGCTCCTTGTACGACACGTCGGCAGGCGCCCGCCCGGGGTCCTCCATCCCCCGCCGCCACCAGCACCGGGATCACCTCCGCTGTCCCGTGCTCCGCTGCTAAGTCAATGGCGCTTGGCCGCCCTGCCTTCCGATCGCCCCTGCTGGCCCCACCGCCGCTGGAGTACCAGCACTCAGCCCCAAGGCTCCTATCTTCCTGGGGAAAAACTCATATTTTTCGTTTAGAGCAACTTTG
>VFQN01003790.1_pt1 | contig 20907 bp, 20 predicted proteins | sample 3512371 | NCBI WGS metagenome assembly VFQN01 (sample SAMN10412370, study PRJNA504923) | tailings metagenome | isolation source: Replicate 2 from Balatoc abandoned mine | place: Philippines: Itogon, Benguet | collected 2017-08-28
TCGTCCTGGCCCATGTGCGGCAGGAGGCGCAGGCCGCGGCCAGCGAGGAAAGCGCCATCATGCCCGGCGACGTCATGATCGAGGCCCACTGGGCCGGCGACCTCGACACCGATGTCGACCTCTGGGTGCAGGGGCCGGGCGACGTCCCGGTCGGCTACTCCAACAAGGGCGGCGGCCTGTTCAACCTGCTGCGCGACGACCTGGGCAAGCAGATGGACCTGTCCGACCAGAACTACGAGGTCAGCTACACGCGCGGTCTCCTGCCCGGCGAATACACGGTCAACCTCCATCTCTACCGCAACCGCTCGAGCCTGCAGTCGATCCCGGTCAAGGTCGTCGCCAGCGTGAAGAAGGGAATCAACAAGGCCTCCAAGCAGATCCTGGTGAGCGACACCAGGCTGGACCGCGAGGGCCAGGAGAAGACCGTGTTCCGCTTCCGGCTCAATGACGAGGGGGAACTTGTCCAGGACAGCGTGACCACGCTGTTCCGTCCGCTTCGCTCAGGAACCAAGACATGACCACCCTCACGCTGCTGTTCGCCCTTTCCGTGCTCCTGACTGCGGGCATGGCTTCCGCGGTCCTGTGGTCGCGTCACCGCACCAGCGTGAAGCTCGGCGCGCTCGCCAGCCTGCTCTGCCTCCTGCCGATCGGTTATGCCGCCTATGCCGACCTGCTCAGCCGGCCAAAGCCGGTGGCGCTCGAATGGTGGCATCGCAATGCGGAAGAGGCGACCGTGCTGGGCCAGCAATTGCGGGAGAATGACGGCCTGTTCCTCTGGCTGCAGTTCTCGGGCGATCCGGAGCCGCGCGCCTATGTGCTGCCCTGGGACCGGAAGATGGCCGAGCAGTTGCAGTCGGCCTGGGAAGAGGCGCAGCGGAACGGCACGGGCGTGCGCATGAAGCTGCCTTTCGAGGCGACGCTGGATGCCCGCGAGCCCAAGTTCTACGCGCTGCCGCAGCCGCAGCTCCCGTCCAAGGACCAGCCGGACGAGCAGGCGCTGCGGGTCGAGCCGCCGGGCGAGGACGCCTGAGCGGCCTCCTGGCCGATTGCCGGTAGCACCGCCCTGCGCTACCGGCTGCGGCCATGAACGATTCGTTTCCACGCGAAGGCTGGCTGCTCCTGTGCCCGCCGGTCTTCTGGGCGATCAACACCGTGATCGGCCGGGCCCTTGCCGGGCATTTTCCGCCGCTGGCTTTGACCTTCGGCCGCTGGTCGCTGGCGTTCCTGTTCCTGCTGCCCTTTGCGCTGATGGCCATGCGCCGGCATCGGGCGATCCTGTGGCGGCACTGGCGGGCGACGCTGGTTCTGGCGATCCTGGGGGTCGGGCTCTACAACTCGCTGCTCTACACGGCGCTGGTGACCTCGACGCCGGTCAACGTGCTGCTGATCGGTGCCACCGCGCCGAGCTTCGTGCTGCTCGTCCAGGCGCTGACCCGCCGGCAGCTGCCCGGCTGGCGCGCGCTGCTGGCCACCCTCCTTTCGGTCGGCGGGGTGGTGGCGGTCGGCAGCAAGGGCGACCTCGCTCATCTGCTCGATGTGCGCTTCGCCCGGGGCGACATCGTGATGATGTTGGCGACGATGGTCTGGGTGGCCTACACGCTGGTGCTCAAGCAGGCGCGGCCGCCCGTGCCGACCGCCGCCCTCCTGCTGGCGCAGATGGGCATCGGGGCAATGCTGCTGCTGCCGGCGTTCCTCGTGGAATGGCTGGTGTTTCAGCCCGCGATGTCGCTGGACGGGATGACCTGGGCGAGCCTGCTCTACGTCGCGATCTTTCCCTCGATCCTGGCTTACGTCTGCTGGGATCGCGGCGTCGCCGCGGCAGGCGCCACGGTGGCGGTGGTGCTGGCCAACTTGGCGCCGGTGGTTGCCGCATTCCTGGCCTGGGTCTTCCTGGACGAGCCGATCGGGCCGCACCATCTGGTCGCGGCCCTCATGATCTTTACGGCGATCTGGTTGTCGACCCGGGCGGTCCCGGGCTGATCCCGGCCCCGGCCGGCGCATCCGCCTCGTCCGCCAGCGCCCGGGCGCCACGGTAGCTGCTGTAGACGTGGTGGCGCAGCGCCTGTTCGGCCAATGCGTCCTCGCCAGCCCGTACATGCTCGACCACGGCCCGGTGGTCCGCCTCCGACTCGGCCAGCTGGTCGAGCGTGCGCATGATGCGGTAGCGGATCGCGCGGATCCTGCCGCTGATCTTGCCATATGCCTCGATCAGCTCCTCGTTGCCGGAGCAGGCGACGATCAGTTCATGGAAGCTGTGGTCATAGGGCTGGTAGTCGGCCGCACTGCGCAGTGCGGCCTCGGCGGCCGCATCCAGCGACGGCTCCAGCGCCGCCAGCAGGGCCGCCCGGTCGCGCTGGACCGCGAGCCCCAGGGCGCCCACTTCCAGGATCTCGCGGAGCTGGCAGATGTCGCGGATCTGCGCGGCGGTGCAGTGGAACACGAACGTGCCGCGCTGCGGCAGGATCTCGACCAGCCGCTCGGATGCCAGCCGCAGCAGCGCCTCCCGCACCGGCGTGCGGCTGACGCCCAGCCGCTCGGCCAGGGTGTTCTCGGAGAGCTGTTCGCCCAGGGCCAGCCTGCCGGTGACGATCAGGTCGCGGATCTGGTCGAGCACGATCGCGACCAGCGAGCGCGGCCGCGTCACACGCTGGACCACCTCTTGGCCTTGTGGTGGATAGTCCATGTCCGCGTCCACGCCGTTCGCCACGGTCCCTCGTCTCCAACGTCTAGCTCCCCAAGCATTGGCCCCTTTTCACGATCCCGTCACGCCCCTGCCGTGGCGGCCGGGCAGGCGGTGGAACCACGATCCGGCGGATGCGGCTTTTTGCCGGAAGTTGCGGCAAAACTCGATCTGGTGCTCGCACTGTCACGGAACCTGTGGCAGGAGTGCCCTCGGGCAGGCAGGCGGATGCACGACCGAGGTCGACCGGCCGAAGGGCTAGCCCGGTTGTCCGGCATTCCGGGCTCGGAGCGGCGACGGCATTTGTCGATCCGCACGATCATCGAAACGGTGGAGATGTGATCATGGCCAGCAACAGGCTGGAGGAGAAGCTCGAACGGATCCGCAAGGATTCGACGGTGAAGGACTTCGCGATCTGCGACGCCAAGGACGGCGACATGGGTGGCGGCATTCCGATGCCGGGCGCCGTGCGCGGCGCCGATGGCAAGCCGACCGGCAAGTGGAAGACCCGCGAGGCGCATCTCCAGCAGATCCGCGACATCGTCCGCCAGGACATCGTCGACCTGATGCTGGTCTCGGTCTCCACGCTCGAGATCCTGAAGGAAGAAGGCCTGTTCGAGGGCAGCCGGGTCGGCACCGCGATCCGCGCCAACGACACCACCGAGATCAAGGGCCCGCGCAACAGCCAGTACCGCAAGACCGCGTCGCTGCCGTTCCGCACCGCCGAGATCCCGCACGCCATGTACGGCCGCCTCGACGTGGAGCCCGGCACCCCGCCGACGCTGACCGACCTCGGGCTCTACTCGGTCACCTTCGTGGGCGACGCCGAGCAGGACCGCGAGGCGCTCAACCACTACCGCGACTTCCGTGCGGAAGCCGAAGAGTGGGGCTTCAAGCACTTCCTCGAGGTGTTCAACCCGAACGTCGGGTTCGAGAACAACTCAATCGAAGAGATCGGCGACTTCGTCAACGACAGCATCCTGCATGCCATCGCCGGCGTGCCGAAGATCGCCCAGCCGCAGTTCCTGAAGATGCCGTTCAACGGCCCGAAGGCGCTGACCGAGCTGGCCGAGTACGACCCGCGCCTGATCGTGGGCATCCTGGGCGGCGGCGCCGGCACCACCCGCGACACGTTCGAGCTGCTGGCCGCCTCGCAGAAGTACGGCGCCCGCCTGGTCCTGTTCGGCCGCAAGATCAACCTGGCCGAGCACCCGCTGGCGATCATCAAGCTGATGAAGGCGATCGTCGACGGCGACACCACCCCGGCCGAGGCGGTGAAGGCCTATCACGGCGAGCTGGAAACGGCCGGCGTCCGTCCGTTCCGCGAGCTTTCCGCCGACTCGGAGATCACCGAGGCCGTCCTCAAGATGTGATCCGCAAGGATCCTCTTCGGACCGAACGGAAGGGGCCGCCCGCCAGGGCGGCCCTTTTTCGTGCAAAGCCGCGGGCTTCTGCTTTGCCAGGAGCCTGGCTGGCTTCTCGCCGATGGCGCAGCCGGCCTCCACCGGCTCAGCGCCCGTCCATGGCTGGCGGTTCGGCTTCCTCCCCGGCCGGTCTACCCCATCCTTCGCATCGCATTCTCGACCGCGACCCGGTCCGGCATGCCGTCCCAGCCGTTGCCAGCCTCGCACTTCAGCGCCGCGGCAGCGCTGCCAAACCGGCTCGCCTGCTCCACCGACATGCCTTCGGCGATCCCGCCCGCGAATGCGCCGTGGAACACGTCGCCGGCCCCGGTCGTGTCCTTGCAGGTTACCTGGAGGGCCGGGATGTGCAGGAGTGCTCCCTCCGTCCACCAGAGCGAGCCCCGCTCGCCGAGCGTCACCGCCACGTCGCCGCCGACCATCCGGCTCAACCCTTCCAGGCTGGCCGCATCCGGCACGGCGCCGCCGGTGATCTGGGCGAAGGCCGGCTCGCAGAAGATCGGATAGCGGGCAAGGCTCGCCATGCGCAGCAGCATCTCGTTCCCGCGGCCGTCCTCGCCGTCCAGGACGCTCGGCACGCCCGCCGCCCTGGCAGCTTCCAGAAGCGCCAGCGAGCCCTCGGTCCAGGCGGAATCGGCGAGAACCGCCCCGGCATCCGCGACCTTCTCCAGCGCCAGCGGCCCGGCCGGCCGGTGGAAGATGTCGGCCCCATGGGCGACGATCAGGCGCTCGCCGTTGCGGTCGACCATCACGATCGCCAGCACCGTGGCCGCACCTTTGAGCGTGGTCACGCCCGAGATGTCGACCCCGTGCCGCTCCAGCGCCTGGCGCACCTGCCGGCCGTCGGCATCGTCGCCGACATTGCCCCAGAATGCCGCCGGGATCCCCAGGTGGCTGCAGGCAACCGCCGCCGTGCCGGCCGGGCCGCCATTGCGCAGGGTCTTGCTCTTGGCCGGGACCTTGGTCGGGATGCGCGGGATCTCGTCCAACTGGAAGACGAGGTCGACCACCGCAGCGCCCAGGCAGATCACCGGGCCCTTCGCGCCGCTCATTGGCCAGCCTTCTGGATCTTGGAGTCGCTGCGGCACCGCGCGCAACGCTCCGCCCGGCCGATCACCTCGCCGGGACTTGGCTGGGGCTCCGGACCATCATCGACGAGGGCCCGGTCGTTGCCGGGAAAGCGGAGTTGACGCATCGAACCCATCCCTGAGGGCTTGCTTTTGGCGGGGCACACCCTGCCGCCCGGTTCTTCGCTGCACCACCGGAAAGCCCGGCGATCAGGCCACGTTCGGCCACGAACATGAGCAGGACCGGCGGCAAGGCGGCCGGCACGGCCGCGGCCATCAGCCGGCCCAGCCCTTGCCCACCTCCCTTGCAGGCCGACGAGTCGGCGATGGTGCGTTACCATCCTGCCTCAACTCCTCGTGATGGCGTTCGAACCGGGGCAAGGAAGCCTTGAATCAGGCTATGGGTTTTCTGCCGGCAGTGTCCGGGCCCAACCTGGGAGGCACCATGAAGATCGCACAGATCGCCCCGCTGATCGAAAGCGTCCCGCCCCGCCTTTACGGCGGCACGGAGCGCGTGGTCGCCTACCTGACCGATCAACTCGTCGATATGGGCCACGAGGTCACCTTGTTCGCCTCCGGCGATTCGCTCACCAAGGCGGAACTGGTGCCCTGCGTTGAACGTGCTCTGCGGCTGAGCGGACCGCAGGAAGATCCGGTCCTGCGCCACCTGGCGATGATGGACGAGGTCATGTCCCGCGCCAGCCAGTTCGACATCCTGCATTTCCACATCGACGGCTTTCATTTCCCCCTGTTCCGCGGCCGCTCGTCACGGGTGATCACCACCTTGCATGGTCGCCAGGACTTGCCGACCTTGCCCGGCTTCTATCGGCGGTTCTCCGAATACCGGCTGGTATCGATCTCGGACCATCAGCGCCTGCCGCTGCCGGACGCCAACTTTGCCGCCACCATCTATCATGGCCTGCCGCTCGCCTTGCATCAGCCGACGATGCAGCCGGCCGGCGACTATCTGGCGTTTCTTGGCCGCATTTCGCCGGAGAAAGGCGTGGAGCGGGCCATCGAGATCGCCACCCGCGTGAACATGCCGCTCCGGATCGCAGCCAAGGTCGATCCAGTCGATGAGCGTTACTTCCGCGAGGTGGTCAGGCCGTTGATAAACCGGCCCAACGTCACCTTCATCGGGGAGATCAGCGAGCGCCAGAAGACCCGCTTCCTTGGCGACGCCGGGGCTCTCCTGTTCCCGATCGACTGGCCGGAGCCGTTCGGCCTGGTGCTGATCGAGGCGATGGCATGCGGCACGCCGGCGCTCGCATTCCGGGCGGGTTCGGTGCCCGAGGTGGTCCAGAACGGACTCAACGGGGTGATCGTCGCTACGGTCGAGGAAGCGATCCAGCAGCTTCCACGCCTCCTGCACCTGGACCGCCAGGAAGTGCATCGCGTCTTCGCGCAGCGGTTCTCGGCACAGCGCATGGCCAGCGACTATATCGATCTTTTTTCTCGCACGCTTGGCGCGGGCAAGTTCACCAGCCTCGATCTGGTTACAAAGGACGAGGCTCCGGCTATTCAGATTCCGCATGGCAAAACGTCCCTTCCCTCCCTGAGTTGAGGCGCCCGTCATGCTTCCCGTCGATCCAACCACCGTCCAGACCCAGTCATCGTTCTACATCACGGCCATGGGGCCGGGGTCGCGTATTCGGCGCAATCTCAAGCAGGGAGACACCTTCGTCGTCATCGATTCGCATGGCGAGATCGGTGTTTCGGCCGGCGGGCCGGACGGCGTGTTTCACGACGGAACCCGCCAGTTGTCGCGCCTCTCGCTGGATGTCGACGACGCGGAACCTTTGATCCTCGGGTCCGAGATCACCGACGACAATGCCGGGCTGGTGGTCGAGCTCACCAACCCGGACCTCGTTCGGGACGGCAAGCTCTACCTTGCCAAGGACACGGTCTACTTCAGCCGGTTCTTCTTCATCTGGCAGGGCGTGCTGCATGAGCGTTGCTCGATCCAGAACCATGGACGCGAGCCGGTCCGCCTGACGCTCACCTACAAGTTCGGCGCCGACTTTGCCGACCTGTTCGAGGTGCGCGGGCTGCAGCGGGCGGCCCGCGGCAACCTCCGCAAGCCGGTTTGCAGCAGCAACGGCGTGCAGCTCGGCTATCTCGGCCTGGACGGGGTCGAGCGGCGGACATGCCTTCAGTTCCGTCCGGCGCCGACCGTGCTGAATGGGGAGGCTGCCCGGTTCGAGATCGTCCTGCCGCCCGGCGGCCGCTGCTCGCACTTCGTCAGCATCGCCTGCGATGGCCGACCGGGCGAGGTCCGTCCGTTCCTGGACAACATCAAGCGGGCGCGCCGGTCGAACATGCAGGCGCGGCATCGGGCTCCCGTCATCTCCCTGGCCAATGAGCGGGTCGGCCAGGTGGTCGAGCAGTCCCTGGCCGACCTGTACATGCTCTGCACCGACACGCCGGAGGGACCATATCCCTATGCCGGCATTCCATGGTATTCGACGACCTTCGGGCGCGACGGAATCCTCACTGCCGTGGAAGCGCTGTGGATCGACCCCGTCATCGCCCGCGGCGTGCTGTGCCGGCTGGCTGCCCTCCAGGCGACCGGGACGGATCCGGACGCGGATGCCGAGCCTGGGAAGATCCTCCACGAGATGCGCGGCGGCGAGATGGCGGCCCTGGGCGAGGTCCCGTTCCGCCTTTATTACGGCAGCGTCGACTCCACGCCGTTGTTCCTGCTGCTGGCAGGGCTTTATTTCGAGCGGACCGGCGATGCGGAGCTCATGCGTCGGCTGTGGCCGTCCCTGCAGGCCGGGCTCGCCTGGATCGACGGCCCGGGTGACGCCGACGGCGACGGCTTCGTGGAATATCACCGCGCCAGCGAGACCGGCCTTGCCAACCAGGGCTGGAAGGATTCCTACGACGCCGTCTTCCATGCCAATGGAGAACTCGCCCGGGGGCCGATCGCCCTGGTCGAGGTGCAGGCTTACGTCTACGGCGCCAAGCGGGCGGTGGCGAAGATCGCCATGGCCTTGGGCGAGGCGGCGACCGCCAGCCGGCTGGAGACCGAGGCCAGGCTCCTGCAGGCCCGCTTCGAGGATGCGTTCTGGTGTGAGGAGCTCGGCACCTATGCGCTGGCGCTCGATGGCGAGAAGCGGCGCTGCGCCGTGGTCAGTTCCAACGCCGGCCATGCCTTGTTCGGCGGGATCGCCGCGCCGGACCGGGCTATGTCGGTGGCGCGGGTGCTGCTCGACGCCAACGCCTTTTCGGGCTGGGGCATCCGGACCATCGCGCGCGGCGAAGCCCGCTACAACCCGATGTCCTACCACAACGGTTCGGTCTGGCCGCACGACAACGCACTGATCGCCCTGGGCTTCGCGCGCTACGGCCTGAAGTCGGAGCTGCTGCGCATCGTCGATGCGATCTTCGACGCAGGCTGCTGGATGGACCTGCAGCGACTGCCCGAACTCTATTGCGGCTTCCGCCGCCGCAACCAGCGGGGCCCGACCCTCTACCCGGTGGCATGCGCGCCACAGGCCTGGGCGGCGGCAGCGCCTTTCGCGCTGCTGCAGGCCTGTCTCGGCATGTCATTCGAGCCAGCTGAGGAACGGATCAGCTTCGTGGAGCCTTATCTGCCCAACCAGTTCCAGTGCATCGCGATTCACGGCCTGGCGGTCGGCAGCACCCGCCTGGATGTCGAGGTCAAGGGCAGGGGACGTGATGTCTCGTTCGCGGTGACCGGCCGCCAGGGACCCGGACATGCGACCCTCGTGCTGTAACCAGGAGTGCCATGGCGACCGACGCAGCGACGATCCCATCTCCCGACATCAACCTGCGCTACGTCACCCATGACGTGCCGGGGATCACCCGCAGGCGGGCCGGCAAGGGCTTCTCCTACCGCGACCCGCAGGGCCAGCCGATCAGGGATCCGGCGACCCTGGCCTGGATACGCTCGCTGGTGATTCCCCCTGCCTGGCGCGACGTGTGGATTTCACCCTACCCGGATGCCCACCTCCTGGCGGTCGGCCGCGACCAGCGCGGGCGCATGCAGTACCGCTACCATCCCGGCTGGCGGGCCGCCCGCGATGCCACCAAGTTCGAGCGCATGCTGCAGTTCGGGCGCACGCTCCCGACGATCCGCGAGGCGGTCGAGGCCGACCTGCGCAAGCCCGGCCTGCACAAGCGCCGCGTTCTGGCGCTGGTCGTCCGGCTGCTGGAGATCACCCATGTGCGGGTCGGCAACGAGGAATATGCCAAGACCAACAAGAGCTACGGCCTGACCACGCTCAAGGACCGCCACCTGCTGATCAACGGCGCGACGCTGCGCTTCCGCTTCAAGGGCAAGAGCGGCAAGGAGCACCAGATCACGCTGAAGAACCGGCGGATCGCGCGCCTGATCGGGCGCCTGCAGGACCTTCCGGGGCAGCAGCTCTTTCAGTACGTGGACGAGGACGGCAGCCGGCAGGCGATCGATTCGTCCGAGGTGAACGAATATCTGCGCGAAGTTTCTGGCGAGCATTTCACCGCCAAGGACTTCCGCACCTGGGCGGCGACCGTCCTGTGCGCCTGGGCGCTCGGCACGCTCGAGCAGTTCGACACGCAGGTGGCCGCCAAGCGCAACCTGAAGCAGGCGATCGAACAGGTCGCCCGCCGGCTGGGCCACACGCCGACGATCTGCCGCAAGAGCTACATCCACCCGCAGATCGTGGACGACTATCTGGCCGGCGAATTGTTCCAGGTCCTGAAGATCGAGAATGCCCTGCTTGCCGCCGATGATATTCCTGCCCTGGAGCCCCTGGAAGCGGCGGTGCTGGACTATCTGAGCGGCCGGCTGGAAAGGGCCTTGGACAAGGTCAGCTGCGAGGAGGAAGGAACGTGGCTGGCTTCCTGATGTTGTTCTGGATGCGGTGCCCGGGGCTGCACCCGGTTATTTGAAAGTCTGATGTTGCGTGCAGGAATACTGGACCGGCTTCTCCTGGGCTTGCAGGAGCGGATAGCGGGCGATCCACTGCGATCGGTGGTCGCCATCCCTGCCAAGAACGAGGCGGAAGATCTGGATCGCTGCCTCGTCGCGCTCGCAGAGCAGCAAGGCATCGACCCGGCAGCGATGGCGGCGGTCGTCCTGGTGAACAATTCCGGCGACGGGACAGCAGCCCGCGCCGAGGCGCTGACGGAACGGCTGCCCTTTCGCCTGGTCGTCCTCCAGGCCGACCTGCCGCACCCGATCGCGCATGCCGGGACCGCGCGCCGGCTCGTCATGGATGTCGCTGCAGCCCTGTTGCGGATGGAGCAGGGTGCGGGGGGAGTCATTCTCACCACCGACGCCGACAGCAGGGCCGCGCCCGACTGGATGGCCGCGACGCTTGCGGCGATGGCGGGCGGCGCGGACGCGGTCGCCGGTACGGTGACCGTCGATCCGCTCGACATGGCGTCGCTTACGCCCCAGCTGCGCGAGCGCGGCCGCCGCGAGTCGGCCTACGAAGCCATCCTGGTCGAGATCGACTGCCTGCTCGACCCGATCGCGCACGATCCCTGGCCCCGCCACGACACCGCCTCCGGCGCCAGCCTGGCCGTTTCCCTGGAAGCCTATCTCGCGGTCGGCGGCCTGCCGGCGGTGCCGCTCGGCGAGGACCGTGCACTGGCCAGGCTGTTGGCCGACGGCGGCTGGCGCTTGCGCCATGCCCCGGAGGTGCGCGTGGTCACGTCGGGACGCCTCGTCGGACGGGCGGTCGGCGGCGCGGCGGACACGATCCGCCAGCGCAACGAGGATCCGTCAGCCCCGTGCGACGAGCGGCTGGAGCCGCTCGGCACGGCGATCCGCCGCGCGCGCTGGCGTGGCCAGCTGCGCCGGATGTTTGAAGGCGTGGCACCCGACAGGGGCCACCATCTGGCCGATGCGCTGGTGGTGGATCCGGGCCTGGTGGCGCAGGCCCTGCATGCGGCCAACTTCCAGCAGGGCTGGTCGCAGATCGAGGCGGCCAGCCCGGCGCTCGTCCGTCATGGGCTGCGGCCGGGCGAGCTGCCGGAGCATATCCTTGCCGGCCTGGCCGTGCTGCTGCCCCTGCGCGCCCGCGCGGCCCTCAGCGGATACGGCGCAACAGGTCCAGCCGGTAATCGGCCGTCCGGTCTTGCCGCCGCACCTGCATGAAAGGCGCGACGCCGGCGATGAACAATTCGGCGGCCTCGTCGCCGGACAAGGGATAGTCGGTCGGCCCTGTCCAGTGCACCAGCAGCGTGTCGCCGTCCGGCAGCAGGGCTTCCCGGACCCGCTCCACCACGTCGCCCAGGTCGGACCGGTCCAGGTAGTAGAGGACTTCCGACAGCACGATGAGGTCGAACTGCTCGGCCGGCCAGCCTGCCGGGACCTGAATGTTCCGGATGCGCACATGCGGCAGCGGGCGGCAGCGCTCGCGCGCCTTGGCCAGGGCCTTGTCGCTGACGTCGATTGCAAGGAGATCCCGGACAAACCCGGCCAGCCGCCAGGTCAGCACCCCGATCGAGCAACCCACCTCGAAGCCATGCTGGTAGGAGCGCCCGTCCAGCGCCGCGACGGTCGCCTGGTACTTGGCCTGCTCGTAGGGACTGGTCTCGAACGACCAGGGATCGGGGGCGCGATCATAAAGGTCGTCGAAGTAGCCGGGTGGCAGCGATCCCTGGTGCCGCCCGCTCACGTTGGCTCGTCCAGGTAGATTTCGGGCGCGGAGCAGAAGCGCTCGATCATGTCCGGCTTCAGTCGGAAGCCGCGCGGGTCGTCCTCGACCAGGCCGGTGGTCTGCGAGCGGTGGGCCAGGATGGCGGCGCGCTTGGCATGAAGCCGGTCGCCGATCTCCAGGCGCACGCCCCATGCCCGCACCTCGCCGACATCGTGGTCCGGTGGCAGGGTCCAGCCCCAGATCGGGAAGGAGCGCAGCCGGACGTGCTGCAGCCGCGCCTGGGCCAAGCAGGCGATCGCATGGGCCGCGCCGTGGTCGCAATGCGGGTCGTGCTTCCACGTCACCAGCAGCGTTCCCGCGTCGATCGCGCGTGCAAGCGCGGCGATCTGTTCGGCGGCCTGCTTGGCAGCCGGACCCGAGGCCGGCACATGGCAGTCGGGCAGGCCCAGGAAGGTGACCGCGTCTCCGGCCAGGCCCAGGGCCAGTGCGGCACGCAACGCCTCGCCTTCCCGAACGACCTTCAGCCGGGCTGGCGGGTAGAGGGTCGATTGCGGGTGGGAGCCCGTGCCGTCGCTCAGCACGACGATCCGGACGGGAAGCCCCAGCTCGGCCGTCCCCGCGATCAGCGCGCCGCAGCCCAGCGATTCGTCGTCGGGATGCGGCGCGATCACCACGACGCCACGCCCGCCCAGGATCTCCTTCAGGTCGACCAGGGGCAGGCGTTCGGCATCCGCCAGGAAGGCTTCAGCGCGCATCGTTCCACAGGTCTGAGAGCGGTACATCCCTTTCCAGCACGAACTGGGCGGCGGCGGTCAGGGCGCGGTCGGGCGCCGGCTGGCGCAGATAGGTCGCGAGATCACGATACTGACGCTCCAGGGGATGGGTCCGCATGAAGCTGCTCAGCCCGACCGAGCGCTGCGCAAGCTCGAGGACGTCCAGCCCCGCCCGCTCGACCGCCAGCCGTGCCAGGTTCACGTATGCCACCGCCTGCTCTGGGTCCCCGGCATGCTCCATCTCCGCCGCCCGCTTCACCCAGAGCCGGGAGGTCTCGACCGCGATCGCGGCCTGGCCGAGCCGCGCCTGCTGGTGCGGATCCTGGCCGCGGCCTGTATCCCGCATGTGCCTGCGCCAAAGATCGAGCACGCGCTCGATCCCGCCCTGCTGGACCGCAGCGAAGCGCCATGCGCCGGCGGAGAACCAGGGCTGCCGGTGATAATCGCCGGGCCCGCCCAGGATCTGGCCGGCGTCCACTTCCAGCCCGGTGAAGTCCAGCGCGCCGCTGGCCGACGCGCGCATGCCATGGGCGCGCCAGGCGGAAAGATCGGCACGTTCGCGTGGCGGCAGTGCCGGAACGACCATCAGGACGTCGCCCTCGGCATTGCGGGCCGTCACCAGCGGCCGGGTGATCCATCCCGCACCGGAGGCGAACACCTTACCCCCCAGCAACTGGCCATCCACCAGGCGCAGGCCATCGCCGGCCTCGGTGTTCCAAACGCCGAACAGGTGGCCTGCCTGCGCGTCCCGGGCAAAACGGGCAACCTGCGCCGGCTGCCCGAACCGGCAGATCAGTGCCAGCGCGTTGACATGGCCCTCGAAGATCCGCCCGAAGGACAGGTTGACGGTTCCAGCCGTCCGCAGCAGGTCGCACAGCATGGCCGCTTGCCGTGGCTCGGTCGCCAGGCCATGGCCGCCATGATCGACCGGGAGCGGGGCCGTGAGCAGGCCGATCGCCTTCGCCCGCTCCAGAAGCTCGCCGGGAAAGGACGCGTCGCCATCGAGCGAAGCATCATCATGCCCGGCGGCCAGCGCCTTCGCCTGGTCCAGGAGCTGGTGCAACCCGGCCCGCCGCGCGTCCATGCCCATGCTCGCGACGACGGACGCCGCACTGAGCCGGTCGCTCACCCGCGGTCGTCGAGGGTGAAGCCGAGCTTCAGGGTTACCTGGAAGTGCTTCACCTGGCCGCCCTCGACATGCCCGCGGGTTTCCACCACCTCGAACCAGCCGATGTGGCGCAGGGTCTTGGCGGCGTCGGCGACAGCGCCCTTGATGGCGTCCTCGATGCTGCTGGTGGACGAGCCCACCACCTCGATGATCCGGTAGGTATGGTCCGACATGATGCTTTCCCGTTCCGACACTTGGGCGAAGGGGAAAAGCCCGACTGCATCCTACGGTTCCGCTGCGTGAATCCTGCGCAGGCTCAGGCCGCGGCCTCCTGCTCCGCCTCGCCATGGATCAGGTGCATGATGCCTTCCGACATCCGGCCATAGTCGCGGTCGTTCACCAGGACGCCGGTCACGCGGTAGGCGTCCATCACCGCGATGCGGTCGGCGAGCGTGATCATCTCCGGCATGTCGGAGGTGATCAGCAGGATGCTGGTGCCATCGTCGGCCAGATCCCGGATCAGCTCGTGCAGGTAGGCCTTGGTCTTGATGTCGATCCCGACCGACGGCTCGTCGATGATCAGGATCTTCACGCCGGCGGCCAGCCACTTGGCGACCGACACCTTCTGCTGGTTGCCGCCGGAAAGCAGGCCGACCTGCTGCGCCAGCGAGGGGGTCTTCACCTCCAGCCGCTCGATCGAGGGCGTCACCCGGCTGCGCACCGAGGCGTCCTTCAGGAAGCCCAGCATTCCGGCCAGCTTCGACCAGACCGTGATCCCGGCATTCGCCAGCACCGAATGGGCCAGCACCAGCCCTTCCTGCTTGCGATCCTCGCTGACATAGCCAAGGCCGTAGCGGTTCAGCGCCTCCGACACGCTGCCGATCTCGGCCTTCTTGCCGTCGATCGTGACGGTCCCGCCGGTGAGCGGGAACAGCCCGATCAGGCACTTCGCCAGCTCGCTGCGCCCGGCACCCACCAGCCCGTACAGCCCGACGATCTCGCCGCGGTGCAGGGTCAGGTCGACATCCTGGTGGCCCAGCGAGGTGGACACGCCGTCCAGCTGCAGCGCCACCGGCTCGGTCGTCTTGTCCCGCCCTTCCCAGGCGGGGATCTGCTCGTTGCGGCCGATCATCAGCCGCACCAGGTCCTGGCGGCCCATGCCGGCCATGGACTGGCTCTGGCAGGCATTGCGGCCGTCGCGCAGCACCGTGACCGAATCGCAGATCTGCAGCACCTCTTCCAGCTTGTGGCTGACGAACACGATCGTCACGCCGTCCTTCTTCAGCCGCTCCAGCAGCTCGAACAGGTGCTCGGTCTCGTGCGGGGTGAGCGAGGCGGTGGGCTCGTCCATCAGGAGCACGCGCGAGCGCAAGGACAGGGCCTTGGCGATCTCGACCATCTGCATCTTGGCGGCGGACAGCCGCCCGACCGGTATGGCCGGATCGACGTCCAGCTGCATGAGGTCCAGCCAGCGCTTCGCCTCGGCCTGGAGCGCTGCCTGGTCGACCCGCGAGAGCACCGACGGGCCGAGCCGCTCCAGCATGATGTTCTCGGCCACGGAGAAGCGCGGGATCAGGTTGCGCTCCTGGTGGACGACGCCGACGCCGGCGGCGATCGCGGCATGCGGGTCCTCGAAGGCGACCGGCTTGCCGTCCAGCAGCAGTTCGCCCTCTTCCAGCCGATGCACGCCGGTGAGCAGCTTGATCAGCGTCGACTTGCCCGCACCGTTCTCGCCGAGCAGGGCGTGGATCGAGCCCTTGTTCAGCGTCAGGTCGACCTGGTCCAGCGCGCGCACGCCCGGGAACGACTTGCCGATCTTGCGCGCCTGCAGCAGCACCTCGCTCATCCCGCCCTCCTCAGGCGCCGCTCGACCCGGACCTCGCGCCAGCGGTTGATCCCGACCGCCCAGAGGATCAGGGCGCCCAGCACGATCTGCACCACGAACGGGTCGATGTGGAACAGGACCAGCGACTGGGTGATGATCGCCACGACCACCACACCCAGCGTGGTGCCCGCCACCGAGACATGGCCGCCGGCCAGGACAGCGCCGCCGATCACCGGGGCCGCGAAGGACAGAATCAGCCAGTCGTCGCCGATCGACGGCTGCCCGATCTGCAGGCGCGCCACCACCATGACGCCGGCCAGCGCCGCCAGCAGGCCGGACAGGCCGTGCGCCCAGACCGTCGTCTGGAAGATCGAGATGCCGGAAAGCTCGGCCGCATGGGCGTTGCCGCCCACTGCCAGGATCTGCCGGCCGACCCTGAGCCGCGCCAGCAGGTACCAGGTGAACAGGCCGGCCACCGCCGCCGGCAGCACCAGCCAGGGGATCGGGCCGAACATGTTGGTGTTGCCGAACGCCTTCACCGCGTCGGGGATGCCGTAGAAGGGCTGCGCCTCGGTGATGCCGAGGTTCACGCCCTTGAAGAAGCTCAGGGCGGCCAGCGTGATGATGAAGGCGCTGATGCCGGTCTTGGCCACGATGAATCCGTTGACCAGCCCGCCGGCCAGGCCGATCGCCAGGGCCAGGACCAGCGCCAGCGGTGCCGGCAGCCCCCAGACCTCCATCATGCCGGCAAAGGCGATCGCCACCAGTCCGCCGATGGCGCCCACCGACAGGTTCATCTGGCCGAGTGCGATGATGATCATCTGCGCCAGCGCGATCACGAGGTTCACGGCGATCGCGGACAGCAGCACCTGGATGTTGAAGGCCGACAGGAAGGTCGGCTCGATCGAGCCGATCACCGCGCTGGCGACGACGACCACCGCCAGCGGACCGAACCAGTCGGTCGCCGTGGCCTTGGAAAGGAAGCTCTGCATCAGACGGCGATCCGGTGGCGGGCGAGGAAGCGGCGGCGGCCCAGGTCGAGCAGCACAGCGGCGAGCAGCAGAAGGCCCAGGAAGGCCTGCACCCAGAACTCGCCGACCCGCAGCAGGAGGAGCCCGTTGGTGAGCATGCTGACCAGCATGGCGCCGAGGAACGTGCCGAGCACCGACACCTTGCCGCCGGTCAGCAGCGTGCCGCCGAGCACGGGCGCCAGGAAGGCCGGCAGGAGCCAGTCCTGGCCGAGATTGCCGGCCATGGACGGGATGGCGGCGCCGTGGCGGGCGGTCAGCATGGCGCCGGCAAGGCCGGCCAGCGCCCCGGAAAGGACGTGGCAGGCGACGATGGTGCGGTCGACCCGGATGCCCGAAACCTCGGCCGCCCTGGGGCTGGCGCCGGCCGCGAGCATGCGCCGGCCAAGGGCAGTGAACCGGTAGAGCCAGCCGAGCAGCAGCCCGGCCGCCACCGCGACCAGCAGGAGCGGCGAAAGGACGCCGAACAGGCGCAGCTTGCCGAACGCGGTGATCACCGCCGGCAACTCGCGGAACGCCTCGGCGCGGGTCAGGAACACCATGCCGCCGAAGAAGATGCTCATGGTGGCGAGGGTGATGATGAAGCTGTGCACGCCGGAGCGCACGATCGCCTCGCCGTTCACCGCGCCCAGCGCGCCGCCCACCAGCAGGCAGACCGCGAGGCCGAGCGGCCAGGAGAAGCCCAGCCGCTCCATGGCGTAGCCCCCGGCCATCACCGCGCACACGCCGATGGCGCCGACCGCCAGGTTCAGCCCGCCGGACACGATCACCACCATCATCGAGAAGCCGATGAGGATGTCGATCCCCATGGTGCGGCCGAGCGTGAACAGGTTGAAGGGCGAAGCGAAGCCCTTGGTCGCCAGCGTGAACAGGGCGGCGAACACCGCGATGAGCACGATCAGGCCGAACTCGTTGCCGAGGAGGAAGCCCGCCCGTCGTTGAGATGCGGCCTTGGCGGGCCGCGTCTCGGCCACGGTTAGCGAACTTGCCGGTTGCATCGAATACCTGGGTGCAAGTTGTTCGGGTCGATGGTCCCGGCCGGCGGCCTGCGCCGGCCGGGACGTTCCATCATTCGCAGGAAAGATACTTGGTCTCGAAATCGGCCATGAGCTTCTTGGTGACCGACTGCATGGCGCCGACATAGTTGTCGACGCTGGAGGCGTCCACGAAGGCGGTGCCGCTGTCGATGAACCGGTCGGTCAGCGCGGTCGAGCCGAACGGCGCGTCCTCCTTGACCGTGCAGCCGCTGCGCAGCTTGTCGATGGCAAACGTGCCGATATAGCCCTGGCCATAGGGGTTCTGCAGCATGGTGCCGTCGACGAACCCGTCCTTGATCGCCTTGAGCACGACCTCGTCATGGTCGATGCCGACCATGTGGATCCGCTTGTCGCCCATCTTGCGCAGCGCGTTGGCCGCGACGACGGCCGGGACCCAGGCGGTGGTGACGATGCCGTCGACCTCGCTGCCATGGGCGGCGAGATAGGCGTTGATCTTCTCCTCGGCCGGCTCGGGCGCGTCGATGTCCGCAATGACCTGGACCACCTCGACAGCACCGTTCGTCTCGGCCGCCGCCTTGTTGACCGCATCGATGCGCAGCTGGGTGTTCGGGTCGACCAGGAAGCCGGTGAAGTGGGCGATCTTGCCCTTGCCGCCCATCCGCTTGATCAGCTCCTGGGTGCCGAGATAGGCGGAATTGCCGGTATCGGTGCCCAGGCAGAACGAGGCGTCGGAAGGCTCCTTCAGGCAGCCTGCGGTGGCGATCACCGGAGCGCCCTGCTCGACCAACTCGCTGACTACGCCATTGCCGCCGACCGGATCGCCGGGGAACACCAGGAAGCCGTTATAGCCCTGCGTGACCAGGCTCTCGAGCAGCTGGTTCTGCTGGGACAGCTCCCACTTGGGCGGGACGCGGTAGTCCGCGCCTTCCAGGCCGAAATCCTTGGCGGCGTCCTTGCCGGCCTGCTCCCAGGCGGCGAAGTAAGGATGCGGCCCGCCCGGGACGAGGGCCACGAGCGTGTCGTCGGCGGCGCGGGCGGCGGTAGCACCCGTGCCGAGCAGGAGGGCGGCGGCGAGCAGGTGGATTGCGCGAACGGATTTCGTCACGGCTGGTGCTTCCCTGATGTCCATTTCACGCGCGACAGCCTTGCCGGTTTCGGCGCAGGGCATGGATGCTAGGATACAAGCACACGACGCGCAAGCACGCGCCGACGGAACAGGGATGGCGACGAACATCAGGCTGGTGCGGCCCGAGCCGCGCCCGGAAAGCGATGCGTTCCGGCTCGACCTGCCGGTCGACCGCCGGCGCAACGTCGCCGATCAGATCTACGAGGGCTTGCGCGACGCCATCCTGGAGCTGCGCCTGGCGCCGCGCACGCTGATCAGCGAGAACATGATCTGCCGCCATACCGGCGTTTCGCGCACCCCCGTCCGCAATGCCATCGTGCGCCTGGTCGAGGAGGAACTGCTGGACGTCTATCCCCAGCAGGGCACCTACGTGGCGCCGATCAAGCTGGCCAAGGTCAAGGACGGCCACTTCATCCGCAAGGCGCTGGAGATCGCGATCCTGGAAAAGGCGGCGACCATGTGGACTCCGGCCGCCTCGCAGGAAGCCCGCGCCGTCCTGGCCGAGCACGAGGCGCTGGGCGACCTGGACGACGTGGGCGCCTTCTTCCGCGTCGACGTGATGTTCCACCAGTGCTTCGCCCGCGCCGCCGAGGTGGAAGGCGTCTGGCGCCCGATCCAGCACGCCAAGGCCCATCTGGACCGCCTGCACCGGCTGGGCTTCCCGGTGAACGACCGGATGAAGACGGTGGCGGTCGAGCACCGGGCGATCCTGGACGCGTTCGAGGCCGGCGACCTCGACGTCGCGCGCGCCCGCCTCGATGCCCATCTGGACGTGATCATGGCAATGCTGGACGAGCTGAACGAGCGCCACCGCGACTATTTCGACGCGTGAGGCTGCCGCCCGGCGCCCTTCAGAACATCGACCGCGTCGCAAAGTCCGCCGACGTGAGGATGAACAGGATCACCAGCCAGACGACGGCGCCAACGGCGACCAGGCGGACCACGCCGCTGGACTCATTCAGGTGCATGTAGAACCAGAAGATCAGGGCGGCCTTCGCGAACGCGATCGCGATGCTCACGGCCAGGGAAACGGGACCCGTCAGCAGGAAGCTCGCCCCGATGGTCGATGCGAGCAGGCCGGTCAGGGCCAGCCAGACGAGGAGGAGCGGGCGCAGGCCGGTCATGGCGCTCACCTCGCCAGGTAGAGGAACGGGTAGAGGAACACCCATACGACATCGACCAGATGCCAGTAGAGGCCGGTCATCTCGACCGTCACCGCCTGCCGGGGCAGGGGCAGCCGGTAGCGGTACAGCCGCCAGGCCAGCCCGGCGACGAGCGTTATCCCGATGGTCAGGTGGATGGCGTGCAGCGAGGTCGCGAACAGGTAGAGGTTCATGAATAGCTGGTCGATCGGGCCGGAGAACCGTGCCGGCTGGCTGAGAAGCGGCAGCAGGCCCTCCTGGTATTCCTTGAAATACTCGAACCCCTTGATGCCCAGGAACGCCAGGCCCAGCAGCGCCGCCACGGCCAGCCACGCGGCAGCCGGCCGATGCCGGGCGGCGCGCGCGGCATGCACCGCGGCGGCGACCGCCAGGCTCGACGTCAGCAGCACCAGCGTGTTGATGGCGCCGATCCACAGATGCAGCTTCCGGGACGCCGCCACGACCTCCTCGGGATGGATGTTGCGGTAGATCAGGATCGCCGCGCACAGGCCGCCGAACAGCATGATCTCGGTGCCCAGGAACAGGTACATGCCCATCATGTCGGCATCGTGCTGCTGGCCGGCCTCGCCGTAGGGATCGTGGACCTGGACATGCTCGGTCATGCGTCGCCTTCCCGCTCGACGGGATAGTCGTAGGGACGACCGGTCACCACCGGGGTTTCCGCGAAGTTGTGCTTGGGCGGCGGGGACGGGACCGTCCATTCGAGCCCGGTGACGTCCCATGGATTGGGGCCGGCCGGCTGGCCGTAGCGGATCGACCAGAAGAGGTAGGCGAACGGCAGGAGGTAGGCTGCGCCCAGGATGCTGGCGCCGACCGAGGACATCACGTGCAGCACCTGGAACTCGGGCGGATAGACGTGATACCGGCGCGGCATGCCGAGATAGCCCAGGATGAACTGGGGAAAGAAGGTCAGGTTGAAGCCCAGGAAGATGAAGATCGCCGAAATGCGGCCCCACACCATCGAGGAAGTGCGGCCCACCATCTTCGGCCACCAGAAGTGCAGCGCGCCGAAGAAAGCGGACACGGTGCCGCCGACCATGATGTAGTGGAAGTGCGCGACCACGAAATAGGTGTCGTGGACATGCACGTCGACCGACAGCA
>VFQN01003791.1_pt1 | contig 20897 bp, 30 predicted proteins | sample 3512371 | NCBI WGS metagenome assembly VFQN01 (sample SAMN10412370, study PRJNA504923) | tailings metagenome | isolation source: Replicate 2 from Balatoc abandoned mine | place: Philippines: Itogon, Benguet | collected 2017-08-28
GCACGCCTTCCCTGTGGGTCCGGGCAGACCACACGTGTAACAAGCCTTCTCTCCGTACATGTTACAGTTGGAAGTATGCGGCACTGGCCGTACAACAAGTACAGCCCCTCTACCTCCTGCAAGGAAGCAGTACCCGGTAAGTGGGAGCATGCGATCTTTGTAAAGTAAAAAGCGTCCTGCGAGGCCATCACTCATCACCTCATCACGCACTGCGCCGCCACACTCTCACCCAACCACTCCCACTTCACAACTCTCGCTCTCCACACCCTACCAGAAGGCACTTGGTCCCACTCCCAATCACGCAAGGCAAGGAGTTTAGCAACTCAGAAACCATCCACACTGTTATGCCGTCAACGTTTCAACCCGATTGCTCAACCGTTCAAGCAACAACCCAGCCTTGCTATCGTCCACCCAGGTCTTCATGCACCTCAAGGCCTCAACTACTGAACTAGCAGTCACATCTCGCCAGACGTACCCGCCAACGCTCCGATGCATCCCTGTTCACAAGAAGTTCATGTCACTCAAATTGGCAAGTGCTGGAAGCGCCCGCTGTCCAAGCAAGCCCGCTTCGTCTGTCCCTGCCACGCACCTCCCCGCCGCTGGGCCTCACGGACCCTTTCCGCCGCACGTACCTCCTCCCCTGCGACCGCACGTGTACGTCGACCTCTTTGTACCGTTCGTCCACTGTTCCTTGTTCCCACCGCCGCTGCCGCTGCCACGACGCCTCCGCCGCCCTGGTGTCCGCCACCCAGCACCACGTGCAAATCCCGCTCGACCATTATCATTCATTGCTGATTGCCCCACCCCGCCGCCCCCGCCGCCTGATGTCCGCCCGCATTGCGTCCAGATACCCTAAGTACCCTACAATCCAACACAACTAACTAATTTTACTGCTTGTTACCGCTTTCGCTGCCCCAGCCCGCCGCCTCCGCCGCCTTAATGTCCGCTACCAGCGCCCCCACCGCCCGCTCCCCCATGGCCACCTCCTGCGCGTAGCCCCACAGCACCTCCCACCCGTCCGCGGGGCCGTACCTGCGTACGGGCAGGGCAGCATACCGGTAAGCCAGCAGCACCCGCATCAGTCTCAAAATGATAGATGGGGTGTCAATGCAGGTTGTGCTTACATAGCAAGCATGTGTCAGGAGCCAGGCAGGTAGCACAAGGGTGCGAGCTAGTCCGCCCAGCATCCGTTTTTGCAGCCGTACATCACTTCGTAACACTCAAGACATGCCCCAACGCCGCACACACCACCCTTACCCCTGGATGAGCGGCACCGCCACCTTTTCCACCATCCACCGCAACCACCGCCCCACTTGCTCCCTGCACCACCCCTTCCGCCCACACCGACCACGCCACACAGCTCACCCTTCGATGAGCGGCACCGCCACCTCCTCAACCATTTGCCTGCCGTGCCGCTCGTCCTCCCGCACGTGCAGCTCCCAGTACCCCCACGCCGCGGGACCCAGACCCAGGCGCTGCGCGGCGGCGCAGTACGTGCGGTACACGGCCGGGCCGTTGACCTGCGTACGACAAGCACGTATTAGACGGCAGACAGCAAAAAAAGTACCTTCGCAGCACGCAGTAGCAATAGGGTGCTGGAGTTACCGCTATGCAGCTGTGTATTAACCAACTTGTGACATGAGCGTTCTCGTGGATGTCGGGTTTTGGGGCATGTTCTATTGCCGCACCGCCGTACGGCCGTACCTCGAAGAACGTCAGCCCTCCCAGGTACCGCAGCATGTGGCGGCGGCGCTCCGTCAGCAGGAAGTTGTGATTGGCGCTGGCCAGCCACTGCGTGCACGCATGGGGTAGGGGGACACGGCGAAGGACAAGCAGAGCGTCACATACGGTAGTTAGCCACATCATGCCATGCAGCGCTATCTACCGGTACGCAGGCCGTGACTGTCGATGTGCTGCTTCACAGACGTGGATGCTGACCTTTTGTGTTGTGACGGTCATGTGCATTGCGTTGGCCCCCTTTACCGCACAATCGCCCCATCTATGGCGACAGCCACGCACCAGATCCCATACCGCCCGACACACACAGACATCCGCACCCTCCTACACCGTCAACGCACCTGCCAGGGCAACATGTCAAAGTACGCCTTCGGACATCCCAACTGCCATAGCACCACGCCCAACAACCCTATTTGCGGCTTACTTAGCTGCAAAAACGCCAGGATGAACACCCCCTTGATATCCCCATATATATGCACGCACCTCACGCAAGCACACACGCCCCCGCCCACCTGCCACGGCACCAGGCCGAAACCCAGCTGCCACTGCAGCCACCCAACACCGCTAATACACATGCCCCCACCAGCACGCTAATACACATGCCTCCGCCCACCTGCCAGGGCACCAGGTCGAAGTACGCTTCCGGCCGCACGTCCAGCCCCAGCTGCCACTGCAGCCACCCAACACCGCTAATACACATGCCCCCACCAGCACGCTAATACACATGCCTCCGCCCACCTGCCAGGGCACCAGGTCGAAGTACGCTTCCGGCCGCACGTCCAGCCCCAGCTGCCACTGCAGCCACCCAACACCGCTAATACACATGCCCCCACCAGCACGCTAATACACATGCCTCCGCCCACCTGCCACGGCACCAGGTCGAAGTACGCCTCCGGCCTCACATCCAGCCCCAGCTGCTCCATCATGGAGCGGTAGAAGGTGCTGTGCTTCTTGGTCAGACGCCCGCCCCCGTACTCCTGGGGATCCAGGAAGCGTTGAAGGAAAACACGGAGGGACCTAGTGGGGAGCAGAGGCAAAGGTGGTACTAGCGGCAGTGGTGACAGCGTGCAGGTAGAGCGCAGTTGAGCGACACTCCGCTCCCCTCCCCATATCCCCCGTCCCCCCGTTGAAGCCTGCCCAGAGGCCCCTGAAGGCCCCCTATTGCGCCTCAATACTCTAATCGCCCGGTGAATCCCTCATGCCCTTCCCATTTTGCACCTTCACCTCCAGCACCCACCAATAGCCACCAACAGCCTTCAATTTGAACGCCCTCGCAATGCTGTGCCCGCTTGTCCTCCCCTGTGCATACCCAGTATCCCTTACCTCCAGCAGCACCTTGAACACGGTGGCGGCCACCTCGTTAGGGGCGCCAGCGCACACGCGGCTCTGCCGGGAAGCCTCCACCAGACCGTCCAACGCGCCTGGGGATGGACAAGCAACACGTAGCAACCAACAATCATGATATAACACGGCGTGTATGTTTTCTGTGGAGCTCCACCCGCCCGTCCATCATGCACGCCTTAGGGCTGTTGGGTGTACGTGAGGGTCGCGGCCATCGTAATCTACGCGTGCGGCATAGCATGGTGCTCGTGCGGCATAGCATGGTGCTCGTGCGGCATAGCATGGTGCTCCTGCCCGGAATACAGGCACGCACAAGACAGCATTTTACAAGCCCCGGTCAATAGGCAGAGATCGTTAGTATGTCTGCGCAGGGCACAGACGGTACAGTGCGGCACCCTTCCAATGCCGTACCCACCCACGGCCAGCAGGTGCTGTACGGCACAGGAGTACGGCACCCTGCCGATGACTCACCCACGGCCAGCAGGTGCCTGTACCCCTCCAGGCTCATCTGGTCCCGCATGAACAGCGCGGCGGGGCCGGGCGGCGGCGCCACGTCCACGGCAGCACGGGAGCGCACCGCCTCGCACAGCTGCATGGATGGGGTGGGGGGAGGGGTAAGAATGGTAAATTGTGTGGGACAGGGACGAGGAGGGCGTACGGCGGGAAGCTGTGGCGGGCCGGGAGGGTAGGAGGTGGGCCCATGGGCGACACAGCAATTGTGCACGGCCACAGACACTCAGCTGCAGGTTCTAGGTACCGGTAAGCCGGGGAGTGGCCTGTGCTGGAGCAGGTTGCCAGCAGACAAACCGGTTGGCAAGGACACATGACCACAGGACCAGATAGACGATGCACGGAGTCCGCACAGCACACTATCGTTCCGTGCTGCAACCATTCCCTCCTCTGCTTAGCCTCCCACACCCATGCGCACACGTACCTCCTCCACACTCGTGCCCTTGAACTCCTTCTCGCCGTCCACGCCACCCGCCCGCCCCAGCTCCCAGCGCTGCCACCGCCCCTCCACGCGGTCACGCAGCCCCAGCAGGAAGGCGGACCGTTCGTTCTCGTAGTTGCGCAGGTCGTCATACCTGTGTCGGGGCAGTACAGTGGTGGTACGGCATGGGGCGGATGTGCGGCACAGGTACGTACGGAACGCACCAAACGGTATATAAAATGGAGGGGTCCGAATGACTACGTCTCTTTTGGGTTCTGTAATGTGCACTGACGAGTGACGACTGTAGTGCCAGTGCGTAAGTGTTGCAGGCGCAGACGTCGTGTGCTCGTGTCGTACAGCAGGCGTACGGCTGTATTGCCGTACCAGAAGTGGCTAAGGCGGTTGATGCGGTACAGCAGGCGCTGCAGGAAGGTGTGGCAGGCGTGGACCTCGGGCGAGTCGTTGTCGCCTGTTGGGGTGGGGGCACGGGGCGAGCAACACCGTTGCTTGGTTCAATAGAGCACGCAGCATTGCGCCGGTCGCGGCGCTAGGGGCCTTGTCAGTGCAATCTATGCAACATCTCAGCGGGCTCAACCACCTATGGAGCTCCATACCCCACAGCCCACAGCGCGCGTGGTACTGCTGCTTCGGGCGCAGGCCAAGCGAACCACCCCACCTCTGACGCTGCCCACCAACCCACCCTGCGGCCCGTAAGCGCGCTCCATCGGCTGGCGTTACCACCCTGAAACCGACCCACGCACCCTGCGGCCCATACGCGCGCTCCACGGCCGCCTCCACCGCCGCCGTCAGTACGGCAGCCGCGTCCACCGTCTCGCTCCGGAACCGGGCCAGCTGCTCGTCCAGGTCTGCCGTACGCAGCAGCGACAGCAGCGCGCGCTCGGCGGCGCGGAAGTCGACTGGAGGGCAAAAGGGGAACCAGCCATGCGGGCAGGGGTGTTGGAGGCAAGCGGAGGTAATGAGGGACAGCGACGCAGCAGGTACTGTCCTGCCCATTTCGACGTAGGGGCAGACAAGCCCGGTATCCCCAAGCCGCCATCAAGACCAAATTTGTGCATCCTGCAGCTTTGCAACCCATGCAGCCCTGTACACGTGACGCCAGCTGCCTTCCCCACACACAGGCCCCCGCTCCCCTGCCGTTGCGTGCCACTTGCGTCCATCCTACGGCGCCACCATCACACCCCTACACACCCTGCGAGCCGTTGGGCGCCGTGATGCCGCTGGCCCGGTCATCGTCGTAGCCTGGCAGCGTCCTGGCAGCTTCCTCCAGCTGCTTCGGGTCGTCCAGGTTGTACGGCAGGCGGCACAGCGGCCTGTCGGACGTGTACACCCCCACTCGCTCGATGCCGGGCGTGCGGGTGGGTACGGAGCGGGCGGTACGGTTGGCGGCTGCGGCGGCGGCCTGTGCTGAGGAAGAGTTAGCGCTGAAGGTGAGGTTGGTGTGGGGCTGTGGGGGTGGGGTGGAAGGGAGGGTAGTGGGGGAGGAGGTGGAGGAGGGAGGTGTGGCGAAGAGGGCGGTGGAGCGGCGTGGGGAGGAGGTGAGAATGGAGGGAGGTCCGAGGGGGAGAGGGCTGGGGCGGGCGGGGGCCACGCGTGAAGGAGCGCGCAAGGGATGCGTTGCGACCCTCATGGTGCCTTTGTACGTAGTCCTAAGCCCACAATTGCTGTAGAGGAAAGCGAGGAGACGCCTTGTCGCACAACGTTATTACGTAAATAGCCGAGCCTGTAGCCGAGCCGGTAGACGGCAGCGGCTTTAGTTGTGACGGCGAGTCGCGATGAGCGCTGAAGGCTTCAGACCAGAGTTACTTATCGTCACACAGAGGGGATATTGCGCGAGTGTGAACTTGGGAACGTAGTAGCAGGCCTTGCTTTAGCCTGGATAGTGCACAAACAAGCAAAAGTTAGGTTGCTTGTGCCGATGATGTTGCGGCGTGCGGACAAGTCGCAAGGCGTGACGGCTCTTTGGGGCCCTTGCATCGCCACGGCAACCCGCTCGTCCCAACGCCGACGTCATTTTGATGGTCACCCCAACCCCGTACTTGCCGTGGCCCCACCCACCCACCCTTGTCCCCAATCTTGCACGATCTTCCCTTCAGCGATAAAACGCGGACAGCTTGCACTTCGCCAGCCGGCGCAGACACACCTGCGACCTTGCAAACAGCCCCCGCACTCACTTGCAAAATTACCGCAAGCAATAATCGAAAACCCAAATCATTAATTGCACAAACAGCGGCGAAAGCAAGCTCCGCAATCCGAATGTCCTGCTCGTCGCTCCGCACCTCGCGCAGCCAACACTTCCACGCCCAGCCCCACACCGGCTACGGCCCACTCGCGCTCAACATGGTCAAACACGGCGCCATTGCCACCTCGTCGACCAACGCGGCTGCCGGCAGCGCCATGCGCGCGACCGGCGCCGCGGCGCGCTCTTCCACGTGCGCGTGCGGCCCCAAGCGACCCGTGGGTCGGTCTATCGCCGTTTCCGTCAAAACGGCGGCTGCTCAACAGGAGCAGCAGGACACGGCCGCCCTTCGTGACCAGGATACCGCCATTGTTGTTGAGGGCTTGAATGACATGTGAGTGGGGATATTTGTTCCGTTTTTAGGACCCTATCCGGTGACGTCCCTAGCCGCGGACTCCAGCCAGCGGGCCTGGATCAGCTGTCACGCTGAGCGCCCCAAGGGACCCTCCCTCAGGGCTCCTTTCCTTTCCTTCACCAGAGTACATCCAAAAGCGCGATGCCGTTAATAACTCACAGTGCTTGATGTGCTGCTCTCTTGGGCTCTCACACCCCTACGTGATCACCGAGTTGCCCTGCCCGCTGGTGCCCACGCCCTTGTATCATGCCCCGCCCTCCGCAGCCCCGCCGCGCCCGCAACCGGCATCCCCCTGCCGCTGCCCCCCACCTGCACCTACACCGCGGCCGAGGTGTTCCAGTGCGCCGAGGAGTCCCTTTTCTACTCCCAGACCCTGGAGAAGATGCTACCCACCGTGCAATTGCGCCACGCCCAGCGCGTGGCCGCTGCTGGCGCCGCTGCCCCGCCCGCATCGCCCTCGGCTCCTCCCTCTGCCGCCGCAGCTGCCCCCAGTGCGGGCGTTGATGGGGGCGAGGGTCCACGCGACCCCGGCCGCCTGATTGTGGCGGAGTTCGGAACGGGCGATGGGACGCCCGTCGTGAGCGCCCTGCTGAAGACACGGTGAGGGCGTTGTGTACCGGTCCGGTGTAGCGTGGCACGCGGTTGTACCCTCCTGTCCAAGAGGGTGTGTGTTGTGATGCACATGGTGCCTGCCGCTGGCGTGGTAGTGAATTACCTGCCACACTCAACGGATTGCGCATGCTGTTGTACTGCCTGCCCCGCTGCTGAACAGCCCAAACACCCCACTACGTCACCCCAACCCCACTCACCACACCCAGTCCTCTTCCCCGCCTCCAGGTTCTCCGGCGTGATCCACGGCTTTGAGCTCAACCCCACCTCGGCAACCCTGGCGCGCGAGAACGCCGAGCGCGCGGGCCTTGCCGACATCTACCAGGTGAGCCGCCGTGGAGCGGTGCCGCGCAACTGTCGTACATCTGCATGCATGTACGGTAGACATCGTCTAGCCGTGCAGTGTATCTTTTACCTTCGCGGTTTTGTGCCTCGGTGCGCAAAGTCTCGAACATGCTGGAAGCTGTCGGCCCTCCCCGCCTGCTCACATTTCTTTGTCCCCCACACCACAGATCCACACCGGCTGCTTTTACGCCGGCACCTCCACCCCCGGCTCCCCCGCCCCCGGCGCCACGTGCCTGGTGTCCAACCCGCCCTACCTGCCCGCACCAGACTCCGACATCCTCATGCCAGAGCTGTTCGGCGGCAAGGACGGAGTGGAGCTCACGCGGGTGAGGTCGGAGCGTGCGTGCTGTCGGTACTTGCCGTACTGCTCCGCTTAGCACCGTACTGCTGCAGGAAGCATGGAACATGGGGGTACATGCTCAGCCCAGTGTGCCAGCAGCTCGATGCTGGCCTCGCCTGCATGTTGCCAGCCAGGTCGCACAATTGCATGCCTGTGAACGTACACGTGAGCATGACCCTTGTCCACGCTGACGCGCTTGCTTCCACAACTCAATTAGCGGCCTCCTGGCCTTGCTCCTACCACGCCTGCCACCACAACACCCTTCCGTGTAGCCCGCATGCATGCACGCCTTGGATTTACTCCGCGCACGTGGTTCACTTACTTCGCCTGCTCTCCCCCTCCCCCTCTCAGGACCTGCTGTCCCAGGGCTTCCCCTACGCTGTGCTGCTGGTGTCCTCCTACTCTCACCCCGCCTCCGTGCTAGCCCACGCCGCCGCCTGCGGCTACCGCGTGGTGGACTTCCTGGTCACACCGCTGCCCTTCGGCACATACTCCTCGCAGCCCAAGGTAAGGGACTGGGGGTTGGAGGACGTGTAGTGGAACACACGTGCCAGGGGGCAACATCACATTTTTTTCTTGCTCGCGCACGATGGTAACTTGTCGGACCAGGGGCAGACCAGGGGCAGACCTATCAGTCCTGCGACACAGCAGGTACCGGACTGCAGCACGCTTTGGCATGTGATGATGTGTGCCGTGTCATGCTGCATGCTACGTATTGCAGGTGCGGGACTGGATTGCCGACATGAAGACCCGCAAGGAGGCCTTCTACGCCGGCAACACCTACCTGCTGGCCGGGGTGCTGTTTGAGAAGCGGGACCTGCCCAAGGTGGCGCCCCTGGGGGCCAACACCAACACCAGCACCAACACCAGCAGCAACGGCCACAGCCCCAACGGCAACGGCCACGGCAACAACGGTAACGGCAACGGCAACGGCAACGGTAACGGATACAGCGGAAGCAAGAGCGTGACCATTTACCACCGGACGGAGGCGGAGGGAGAGGAGGAGCAGCGCGCTGACCCGGACGATATTTCGCCGCAGCTCATGCGCCTGCTGACTGCGCTGTGATCAGCTTGCGAGCTTGTATACAAGAATAGTATTATTCCCGTTGAGCGTATGTTATTGCTCCGTGTCCTGTATTGCGACTTAGTTCCGTGTTCTTGACTTGTCGCTGTTCGAGAATCAAACGTTGGTATGTGCAATACGTTGAAACATAATTACTGCGGGTGGATATTTTTGTTGGCACAGGGTTGTAGACGAGGAGAGTTGTGTGTTGTCGTTGGTGTAAGGCACGACATGCATCTGCATGGCACGTGGCAACATGGTGACATGCGTTCCAAGTGCCGTCAGGACATGGTGGGACTGCTGGCGCAGCGAGGAATGCTAAAAACAATCGTTGTTACAGAACCGCTGCTGTATACCATGGCAACGGCAAATATATGTCCAGGGGAGCTCCTTGTGTATAGCAGGATGCGGAAGCTCCCTGTGTATGTCGTTGCAACGCAGCGAACTTTTGTAACACCTGAGACGAACAGTGCTAACAATCGTAGTCGTTGTACTCACCACGAATACGAGTGTACGGCCATGCCTGTTCTCTTTTCAGCCGCCATCCTTGCTTGGGTGCAGAACTTCGAGGCTTGTGTCTGTTCGTGTCCTGAGCACGTTGAACTCAGCGAACCAGGGCCGAGTTGCATACCCCTCTCCCCTGCGGCGAACAGTGCAGTTGTGCTGCCCACAACCAGCATCGGGTGCATCATGCCGCCCGGACCGTAGCACACAATGCTAAAATTGTACTTTGCAGTACAGTCAAAAGCAAGGCGTATGCTGGCATGCGCCTCAGAATTCTTGAACCAAGATTGCATGGCACTTGCTACGGATCCTACGCCTACACTCTACCCTCCTGCCCACCGTTCCCCTTCTCCGCCACCTCCACCTCCAACCTCCTCCTCCACGACCTCCTCCACCTCCATCTCCTCGGTCACCACCTCACCATACGTCCCCATTCCCTCACCTTCCACACCGCTGCTGCCGTTCTCCCCAATCACGTACCCCGGCTCCTCCTCCTCCTGCCCCTCGCCGTCCCCTTGCCCCTGCTGCCTGTCACTCTCTTTATAGCAAGCGTTATCGTAGTAGCCTTCACTCCCGTCAGCACGAGGCTGCTTATCAATGCCTGGCGACTGGACCTGGCCGGAAGGCCTTGCCACCAACGCACTGGGGCGCTGGGGGTAAGGTGGCGCAACGGGCTTGGGGCCGCCGGGTAGGTTGCCAAACGCGGCACTGAGCCTGCGGGGCCAGGGGAGAGCACAAGAAGAGGAAGAGGGCAAGAGACTACGCTTGCTGCCTGGATGGCAAGCGTGGCATACTGTGTGGGTGCATGCATGCGGTGAATGCAACAGTTGGGCGGCTCATGGCGGCTGCTGTGCGGCGCCACGCCCGGAGCATGTACATGCAGTTGTGACCCCCACCCGGCACCTGCATGGCACTCCTCAGGGTCACCAAAGATGCCAGAAGGCACTGGGTACGATTGGGCCTGTGGAAATGCTATGACCGCAGACTGCTTGCCAGTGCTGCAGGAGCAACGCGCTGCACCCGCTGCACCAGGGGAACAGGGGCAGGGCCAGACCCACCTCGCCGCGTGCGTGCGCAGCAGGCGCAGCACGTGCGGTGCGCCCGCCAGCGTGGGGCCCTGCAGCTTGGCCCAGCGCTCCATGGCAGACTTGCTGCTGCGGTACGTGGAGCCCTGAAAAAGGGTGGATGGAGATAAGACAACATATGTGCCGCATTGTACAAGGCAGCAGTTTGCCTCACCGGACGGACGGCTGTCGAATTGTTGCATGCATACAAAGACAGACCACCCAACGCCGGTAAGCAACTGCACGGTGACACAACAACCCTGCAACCCACCTCGGGCACAAACGTGTCGATCATGCGCGCCAACCCCGATAGGAGCTCCGCTGCCTTTTGCACGGCAGCGCACGTGGCGGGCTGCCGTACGATCGACAGCGGGTTGCCCGGCGGCAGTGCCAGCGGCTCGCCGGTGCCGCTGCCGGCGCCGCCCAGGGGGTCCACGCCAGCGTCGGCGCCGCCACCGCCGCCGCCGCCACTGCCACGTGCCGACGACACGCCGCGTCCCGCCCATGCCGCCTGCGCGCCGCACCAGGAGCAGCGCGAGGACAGCGCCTGGGCCGCGGCCGCTGCGCGCATGTGAACAGTTAGCACAGATCTGCCTTGGCACAAGATTAACCATTTACCCTAGGAAACAGCGCCACGTGCCTGCAAAGTCAACCGCCCGATGTCCGTCTTTGCCTTACACCAGTCCAGCGTTGCTGCCCCCAGCTTCCCGGCGCACCTTTTACCAGCTGCCCGTACTGCTTGTTCGCCTCACGCGTCCTACTCAGCTGCCCCTCCAGTGCGGCGATGCGCCCCAACGCCGCCTCCAGCCGGCCCGCCAGCCGCACGCCCAGCACCTCGCCGCGACGCAGCTCGTGCGTCACGGCACGCAGCTCCGCATGCAGCTCCGAAACCGTCGTCGCCCTGCGGCAGAGCAGGCGATAAACAGACGGTACCGGCCACATGCTGAGAATCGGCCCAGCTGGCTGCTCACCTTCAGCTTTACCGCCGCCCCTCAGCGGGTTCCGCGGCAGCCAATGGGGCCGTGCTCTGTTTCAATCCCAAGCATATGGTACCTTCTTGACCGTTGAAACATCCAAACAGCACAGCTGTGGCGCCCACCTTGTTGACTTGGCCACGGTCTCGAGCTGGTGTCGCAGCTTCGCCCGCTCCGCCTCGCTCTCCTCAAGCCGCTGCCTTAGCGCCGCCACCAGGTGGGAGGAGCAGGACGGGGACAGCGAGTAGGAAGTCGAGGGGCCGGGGCCGGGCAGGGAGGGCTGCCGGGAGGGGCTGCAGGCGGTGAGGGGGGCCGAGGAAGGGTATGCTCCTGCCGTTCCCGCTGCTGCTCCGCCTGCTTGCAGGAGGGACAAAGGCGATGCTGACACAGGGTGTACCATTGCACGCTTGGTTGGAGCGGGCGCAGGAGCTCCAACGCTTTGGTGCTCAAGCGTGCTGCAGGCAACGCGCGAGGGGTATCCCTGCACCCCTGGCCCACTCACGTTGCGCCGCCACCCATGGCCGCCAGGGCGCTCTCCGCCCGCAGCAGGCCGCCTCGCAGCCGGGAGGCCTCCGCCTCGCTGCGCCGCTGGGCCACTTGGGACAGCGACTGTACGACAGAGCACGGCAGGGCGCAGGGGACACAAACCGTGTCAGCTGGGCAGGTAGGTGTGAGCTGCCACGCACGGCTAATAATGCATGGCATGACTGATCAGCAGGTTTAATCAGACGAAAGAGATGGAGCACCGCTTAGCAGGCTTCACTCACCAGCTGTTGCTGCAGCGCCACAAGGCTTTTTTTGAGCTGTGCGTTTTCTTCCGCCTGCTCCACCGCACCCCGCCTTCGCGGCATGTGCAATTCCTTCCCCCCAAGGCTGCACTGCCGAGCCATACCCTCCCCGCCATCCGCCCCGCCGCCCGGCCCGACAGCGCCGGAACCCATGTACGGCACAAAGTGGGCTGCGGCCACAGCCGTGCTGCCGGACGAGGTACGGCTCGCGGTTCCGAGAGTACGGGAGGAGGAATGCCAGGCGGCACGCGGAGGCACTGGGGTGGAAGCAGAGGAGACGGCAGCAGCTGGTGAGGAGGTGGTGGTGGAGGCGGAGGCGGACTCTTGGGTGCGAAGGGCGCGGGCAAAGCCGGGGCTTGCGGTGGTGGGGGTGGTGTCATGGTCGGGGGTGGAGGCGAAGGCGGGGCTGTCGGCCTGGGACACCCACAGCTGCCGGGAGCTGTTTGCAGGGGAAAATGTAGCGGATTCGGCTAGTGGTTTGGTGCTACCATGGGGGGAGTGGGGTAGAGTGATGGAGAGGTTGCGGGTGGAGGCGGAGGAGGGTGGGCGGGCGGAGCGGAAGGAGGATGCGCGGTCATGGGGTACGGCAGCTGCAGCAACGGCAGCGGGGTCGCCATCGGTGGTGGGAGAGGCCGTCGGAGGTGTTGCTGCTTGTGCGGCCGGGGTAGCGACCTGTGAGACAGGGGAGGCGGAGGAGGCGGAGCGGTTGTGTGCTGCAGTGGTGGTGGTGGCGGGTCCGGGGGATCGCGGGGGTGTTGGGGTCAGAGCACGTGACATCGAGACACTACGGCGTAGGGCTTGGCCGCTGTCGATCTTGGCCCTGAAGCTGGCCGATTGTAGTCTTCCTTTGACGTTGGTGCGGGAGGTGCTACTGGATTGGCCAGAGGGGGAAAGGATTTGGGATGCGCCGTGGCCCAGGGTCGGACGCTTGGAGGTGGACGGCGAGGGTGTTGTGGTTGCGGAACGGTTTGGAACGCCTTGCGCGACGGCGGTGTCCGGGATGCCATGACTGCAGGATATGTGGCATGGACAGTATTGAAGCTCAGTGCCAGACATGAGTGAAAGGGACCGGCGTAAACAGGACATACAGCGAAAGCGGGCACTCTAAAACCATGCACGACCAATTTGGCGATGATTGAAACCGAACTTATATGTGATTCCTAAAGACAAAGATCTATGTATGCGCTTGCCGCGACAAGAGCTGCAGGGTGAACGCTGGACACGTGTGAAGTCTTACACGAAGCTACCATCCCAATCTCCAGCTATTTTGCTGCATTCAAAACGCATGCCTGCGAGCAGCAGACATCTGCTGGGGCTCGCCCCGGAGAGTCGCCGACAGACCGTGGTCGTCAGAACGCAGCAGTTCCAACAGTCGGCAATGGCCGAGCACCCATTGTGTAACAGTACGCAGGACTACTTACTTCCACTGTGCACTAGAACAAAGGCCGGCAGCTGTCAGGCACCAGCCCGCTGGATTTGGATTGCATAGTGCAAATACGAGCAACTGACGGCAGTACCGTTTCCTGATGACGTACAAAGCAAGAAAAGCAAGAGGAAGATCAGCTACCCTCAGAATGAACGTGATCACTTACAGGCATTGATCAATCATATTGCTGCATTGGATGAGGCGGGAACGCTCGTTTGCGGCAACACCCTCGGGCATTTCAGCTGCCCCCTACTTGACCATTCATGATGTGCACCAGGGGCTACGCGCATCGCTGCCTTGCAAGAGAGCGCGTGTTCAAGGTACACCCCATTGCGTGCGCCTGCTGTCCATCGACCCGGTCCACCCTAGCGGGACAACCCCGCAGCCCGCACACTAGGTACGCGTTGTCATGCCGCCATGCCCGCTATGCGCAGTGCCACGGAAATGCCTCAATAATATAAATGGCATTATGATGGCATGCCCCATCACTCAACCCTTCGCCCACTCCAGCTGCATGCGCACGTGACGCCACGCAGCCCATAGAGTATCACGTTACGGTAAGTTTACCCATGGCCAACAAGTTGGTGTCACAGGAGCAGTCTCCCACCCTCCAGCGATCACCCCATCCTCCAGCACCGTGCCGCCATGGCAACCACCGCTACGTACGGTGGTTGCCTGCTACGCTTGGCCGCTCATCCAAGGGGAACACGGCAACGCCGGGGGATACAGCAGTCCAAGCTTTGGTGCTGGCCTCATGATGCCTGGCAGCCCTGCGAGCAACAAGGGAGCCATCGTGATGATACCCTCTTGCGTGTAACAAGGAACTGCAAGTTGGTGATTGAAGTAGCCAGAGGGTTTCAACCGCAACCAGGCACAAGCCCGCCCTATCAGGACAACCACCTTTGGCGGCTGAGGAAGTCCGTAGCTGCCCCGGGCTTCCACAGAATCGCTTAACGCCCCTAACGCCAAGCCGTATACCGGCCAGTGTAATTGAAAGCCGATGCTATATGCGACACAATACGCCCGCACGCACCACCCTGAGCGACCTAGCCCAGCATCCCACACCGGCCGTCAGAATGCTCCATGCAGGTGTGCGCAAAACCCACCTGTGGCATGGGGCAGGGGTTGACCGCGTTGTCGCTGGCGGGGGCGAGTTTCATGTTGAGCACGCGCACACGTGCCGCCAGCAGGTCCGGCACGGAGGGCTGGCCCGCGGGCCCGGGCGCGGTGTGGCGAGCCTCGAACAGCTGCTCCGCCAGCGCGGAGACCGCGGGCGAGCAGCTGCGGAAGAGTGGCATGCATGTGGGGCATAGGTGTACCATGTGAGCAGGACGTTCATAATTGCGAACAGGTTTGTGTGCTGAGGTCCAGGAGCACGGACGCACAGCACGGAGCAGCACCATACGGTAGGGCGGTTGTGGGCAAGGTGCATGTCCATCATGCGACCCAGTCCATGACACACCCACGCCCATCGTTCGCGCAAGGTTCCCCATGACCAGTGCTTTCAGGCATCGTTTCGCTCCTCTCCTGCTCCCTGCCCAGGTGCCCACTCACTGCCGCGTGTCCATGTTCTCGATGGTCCCCGGGGGCGGCGGCAGAGGCTTCTGCATCAGCCCCGCGTCGTGCGCCCCCACCCGCCAGCCGCTCTTCCACAGCCGGGCGGTGAGGTCCCGCCGGATCACGTCGCTGCATACACCGTCGCCCTGTGCGCAGGTAGCAGTGGTGGTAGGGATGGTGGTGTGTAAGGGGCTGCTAAGGTGGGGAAGGCCATGGGGAGCCGACGTAGAGCTAGCCAGGCCTGCACACGTGCTGACCCTATATGCCTCAAGATTGCATCCGATGGCTGCGCCTCGACGACGCAATGATGGTCATTGCTGAGTGCTCTTTAGTGGTGCGTTGTTTCCCACGCACGACCAACACAGCGTCACTTACCAGTGTCACCCGTGGTGCCGCGTAGCAAGTGTGACTTTCACACCCGGCCGCATCCTCGCATCCAATGACTCCCTGACGCCTTACACGGTTTCCTCTCGCGTTTGACGCATGTCCCACCACTGCAACGAACAGCACCTCTGCAGCTTAACACAACATGTATCGCTATTACCCACCTGCGGCAGGTCCTCATCGAAGCCGCCCACCTCTTCCAGCGCGGAGCGCCTGCACAGGAAAGTGAGGTCAGAGGCACAGCAGCATCGTAGGCGCCGTAATGATAGTTAACACACTTAAGGAGCACGTGCTATCAGTAACTCGGCACGATGCCGCTTGGTGGTGGGGGTTAGGTGCTTTGATGCAGCGAGCCGCTGGCCGACGGCTACCACGCCGAAACCAAGGCCGCGCCACAGGCAAGATGCCTACCAGGCTTGGCTGTCTAGACACCGGCCCGCAACGGCCTTCCACACCGATGCTGCACCATTACTACCACACCATATCATGCCCCTAAGTTCCATGTCCCCCACGCCGTACTGCACCTGAAGGACATGGGCATGTAGTCGCCGTACAGCACGTACTGGAAGGGCACCGCGGTGGTGGGCTCCTTCCAGAACTCGTTGTTGGTGGCGGGGCCGCCGCCCTGGCCCTTGCCCAGCAGCTTGAGGTTGGCGGCGGAGGGCGGGTGCGCGAAGGCGAAGCGGCCGTGCGTCATGGCGCCCAGCTGCATGATAGAGGGGGGCAGGGCGTGGCATGGGGCACGTGGCACATGGCTTGGGCTGAGGTAGGCGGGGTAGGCGGGGTGCATGGGGTATCAAGTGCTTACATGGTAGCGATGCGTTACGGTGAAAGCGGCCGTGTGTCATGGCGGCCAGCTGCATCGGTACAGGGGGCAGGGCGTGGCATGGGGCACGTGGCACGCGGCATGGGCCGTGCGTCATGGCGCCCAGCTGCACGAGGTAAAGGCATGCATGGGATCAAGTGCTAACAACTGTGTGTACTGGATGTGCACCTAGAAACTCTGCATTATGGTCAAAGCGGCGTGCGTCATAGGGCACAGCTGCATCGGTACAGGGGCACAGGACGTGGCACGTGACACGCCCTTTGGGCTCGAGTACGGGTATGCGGATGACACGTGTGAGGGAAAGTAGACTTCGAACCACGGACGCACACGACGGTCGCGGGAGTGCAGATGCGTAAGCCTAGGCCGGGACGGGATGCAGCTGCCCCAGCTGGTCGTCACAACGCCAGTTAAGCCCCTGCCGCCTCAGCCACCTGTCCGGTGCACTACGCAGCGGTGCTGCCCACCTGCGGTATCCGGTGGTACAGCGTGGTAATGCGTCGCAGCCAGTCGCAGTTGTCCCCTTGCAGCAGGTCCGCCACGTCGGGCCGGTCGGCGCGCAGAGCCACCAGCACCTGCAGGGGCCGTGGACGAGGGGACAGGCACCAGGTCAGGGGAGGGGAGCGTTCCCGGCATGCGCGTAGCGCAGGCGGCCGCGACGTTGCATTGGACTCCAAAAAAGCAGATAGGATGAAACAACGCGCGGGAAGTCCAATGTTGATAAGAGAAACGAGGAATGTGAGTTCGAGGCATCAAACAAACACGACCCCATGGCTTGTTAGCGACAACAAGAGCATTCCGGCCTGCCCGCATGGGCGCACGAACCGAGTCAACCGCGCCAGTGCAAACCGCCACCCCCACCCACCTGCCCCCTGGCCAGCGCTGCCAGCCTGTTGAGGCCGTGCGCCTCGCGCTCCACGGTGTCCAGCATGGGGACCACGAAGCCTGCAGGGAGAGGGGACAAAGTAATGTAAATTATGGGGACCACGAAGCCTTTTGGAGGAAAGGTCATGTTAGGGCAGGACCAGAATTCGCGGGTCAAGGGTACGGGAACAGCGAAGGCAAGGAAGCAGCGCGTTGGCTTATGCTAATACATCCGTGCTGAGCATGTGCACCACGAAGCCTGCAGGAGGGGCGGGGAGGGGCAGGGGCAGGACAGGGAGGTGCCAGGAGGAAAAGGGGGGCATGACGCCGACGTAGGACAGTGCCGGGCGGTGTAGGGGCTGTAAGGGTAGGGGGCCAGCGGAGGCAAGGCGGCAAGCCACGCTATCATATGCACGTGTGCCTGGATACGAGCAAGAGTGCCCACGAAGACAGAACGCGGCGGGGCAGGTAAGGGTAGGGCAGGGCAGCACACGGTTGCGGGGTTATCGTGGCCTCGCCGCCTCACAGCTTGAGCCCTCACGGCCCCCCGAGATCTCACCGTCCGTGGTCCACGACTGCCAGGCCCAGGTGGTGGCCTGCTGCGTGGCCGCCGCGCCCGACAGCACCACGATGAGCTCCGCGGGGGCCACGGATCGGCAGGCCATGGCGCGAGCAATGAAGGCTGACACAGCCTGGGGGCAGGGAGGCACAGGACGACGAGAGAGGGAGTTGAAGGGCCCACAGAGCGGCACGCCATGGCGCGGGCGATGAAGGCGGGCACGGCCTAGGGCCAGGTGGGAGGACGGGACAGCAAGCGGTGTCGAAAAGCAGCGAACTGGCAGGCAATGTCGTTACAGCTGGTAGCCCCGTGCTGTGGACCAGGGTGTAGGGTAGGCCGGGGCCTGCGCTGCTCACCTCCGGGCCTTTGCCGGTGGGCGGCTCCGTGGTCTGGTTTGCGAGGGGCGGCCAGTCGCCCGCGGGCAGCTCCCCCCTCAGCAGCAGCAGCAGCGAGACGTCGGGCTGGTCGGGGAACTGGGAGGGGTAGATCTGGGGGAGGAGGTGCGTGGAGGAAGGAGATGAGTTGAAGGGTTATTGGGCGGCTTCCTGTAAGCATGGTGGGTCCCTGACACGTGGCAGCCTGCGCACACGGTTACCTCCACCTGCCTGTCGTATGCGCAGAGCGCACCCCACACACACCAGCATGCCAGTTGCTATCTTGATGCCAGGACCGAAGCCTTGCGATTGTGTTACAGTGCCAAAACTGTGGCCCTGCGATTTGTGCGACAGTGCCAATCATGATGTAACCTCTTCCCTTCATCCTCCATGTCCATAACGAAACAAAGTTGAACAGGATGCACTACTGCTGTGCAAGGCATGCTTGCTGGGAAGCTGCCCTACCCGTCGCATGATGCAGGGCGAGAGCTCGTCGATCTGTGTGTTGGCCGGCAATATGCCTTTCTCCATCAGCTGGTCCAGCTGGGCCTGTGGGCGCCACAGGGAAGGTTCGCTTAAACTACATTCAGTCGTCCACGTTGGTTACTTCCTCAGCGTAGGCGAACCAATCCGATGGGGTGCTAGCGGGTGGAATATTATGAGATGTAAGGCAGCGTGCGGTGTTTACCGTACAGATAAACAGAAGTCGGAAAGGAGCCCCGGGTCCAGAGGGTGCAGCTCGTGATGCCGCGGACACGTGGCAGCCGGAGCCCTGGATGTACGGCAGTCAGTGCTGTGTGGCAAGGCAGGCAGGCAGGCAGGCAGGCAGCAAAAGTAGCTTTTTACACAGCGCACCTTAATGCGACTCTCCATGCTGTTCCTGACGGTCTTCGCCTCCTCGGCGGTCTGCGTCAAGTTCTTCTCGTCTTGGCCCTGCCGGTGGTTTAAAGGTTTGGCAACGCGGCGCATGCACACATCACACCCACGTTGCTACGAGGTGTTCGGCATGCCGTGGCAACGTCCAATGCTTAATCATGCAGATTATCTGTTGTTGTTGGTTAGTTGGTTGTCATCAAGGGGCATGCGCGATCGCAGGGCTGCAAGCTCCCAGGGTGGGGGTGGGGTGGGGGTGGGGTGGGGGGAAGGGAGCTGCTTTGAAGTGTCAAGGAGCTGCGTTCCGGAGTCCAGCCCGACGTGGAACCGGCTGGTCCCACTACACAACATAGCACTGGTAGTCTTTAGTACCCCCACATAGTGCTACTGGTACACAAAGTCCTCTGCCGTGGGCCAGGGCTGTTGCAGGGCCAAGGGGTACGGTCGCTCACCCAGAGGTAAGTCAGGTTCCACCCTTGCCGCATGCCCGCGTCCTCCATCCACGTCGCAGGGCCCTTTTTGAAGTTTTCCAGGTTGCGGTCCGCGCGCACATGGCGCGCAACGGCGGCATGGTACTGTTGATAGGACTCGCGCAGTTGGTGCGCGTCTGCTACAGTCATCTTGTCAAGGTACTTTTTACAGTAAGCAAACGGTACAGGAGGTTCGAGGTGATGGCCCTGGTGGTGGCCATGCTGCTGCGCCAAACTCCGAGCTTGGCCATCCGTCTGCGAGAAAGCTAGGTCAGCACTGAGGGCTACCAGAATATAGCATATAATTAGCACTTGCGACCGCAACAGCCTCTGCAACATTCTGTCAGCAAAGGCCTTTCCCCTAGTTGGTCCTACATGTAGTCTATGTACTTGTGCAAGCGGGAATACTTCATGAGCTGCAATCCGCTCCGCTATCACGCCTGTTGGGCCTCAACGGGTCGAACTGTCCGATGACCAGGGGAGGCCCAAGGTTGGCCTCGTGCGTATGGCCCCTGAACACGCCTCACCAGTAGTCCAACAATACGCGATGAAATAGCTGAAAGGGTAAAGCACTAAAGCTGCTATGTGTGTGACGTTGACGCGTGGCACGGGTCCAGACCGGTCGGGCGGTGCGTGAGGCAGTCCCAGGCACGGCAGTCCCCTGGTCCCAGGTAGCGGTCGGTGAGGAGGGTGAGGCGGGTAAGATCGTAAGAAGGGTGAGGGCTGCCCCGAACCGGGGGCTGACTGGTGGGAGGATGTACTGCACTGAGTACCGGTACCAATTGCAAACAAACGTATGCTAGTGGCAGAAAGAGTTGTTTGTAGTGCACAGGAAGAGCCCAGGGATTGCTGCTTCCGTGCCAAACACCACCCGAATATTGACCGTGGACGAGTGGAGCCCCTGCGTGGCTATGCTTCCTATGCATGCGTCCTGACCTGCCACGCTCTGGATCCTTTCACGTAAGTCAGACAATAAAGGGACGAGCACCTGCCCCTGGCCCGTACTCGGGTGGTGGGCTTGTAGGCCCAACGGGCATCAAAGTCAGCAAACGGAGGACCAGCAGGACTGCTGGAGCCCTGCGTGGTCACTGCCGCCGCAGCTGCGGTATGGGCTGCGGAGCGCTACGGCACAAGAGTAAGAGCAGCAAGGGGAGACCAGCTCTCCTTAAGGTTCCGTAATCAGGACGGCATACGGTACAGCGACTAGGGTTGGCACGGGCCCGAGAACGAGAATTCTAGGTAAAATCTTTCTAGGCTAG
>VFQN01003792.1_pt1 | contig 20895 bp, 16 predicted proteins | sample 3512371 | NCBI WGS metagenome assembly VFQN01 (sample SAMN10412370, study PRJNA504923) | tailings metagenome | isolation source: Replicate 2 from Balatoc abandoned mine | place: Philippines: Itogon, Benguet | collected 2017-08-28
GAGGCAATCTAAGATTTATTCACTCTTCCATCTGATAACGATCAGCTTCATTTCATCATGGTTACCAATTATTACAACTTCTACGTGGCATTACTCTATTATTAAAACAAAGTATGTGAACAGTCATTAATCTATTAGTTAACCCAGTAAAATCAACAATCATTCGATGTTTAATCTGATTTTATCTTGAAAAAGACCTGAACAAGAACATAAAATGTTACTCCTAATTTTCTGCTCCACTATGACAATTAGTTGATTGTTACACTAGAGTTTATTTGATCAAACGTTGTAAGATGGATCAAGTTTATTACTAGTTATTACACTTCAAGGAATCAAATAAATGTCTCACCTTTAGCAAAGTATTTAGATGTTCTTTTACGACTTGTTCATCCTGCACCTGCCTTTGCTGCTTCGATTCAAGCCTTATTACTTATCTCTCACGCCTCTATTGAGCAGAAGAAGTCACAAAAATGAAGTGAATGCTGACGAATATCGATGGATATAGTTTGACACAGTTTCAAGGCCTTTTTTTCAAGTGAACAATGACGACAAGTTACATTGCAGCTGCGGAACTAACGGTAGGGTTGTAGTTTATTAATTCCGAACTTGTCAATTATCGCCTTCAACTCAAAGCCATATTAAAGCTCCCTGACAAGATTGGAAGTAGCTATGGTATTTTTGATAACAAAAATCCAGTCTTTGCATGTTTAAATGATTTTATCCAATCTTATCTGAACAAACTGCCCCAACATATCATTACCATCCCTCAGTTCAGGCTCTTTATTTAATGATCCTTCTCAAACGATTGTTTAGGGTGAAGATCCGCTATTCTTCACGCCTTTCCTGAATTTTTATGTGATTTTCATCGGTCTTCTTGGATGCGATTCCGTGAAATGCCCTTCAACTTCACAATTTTGTCTTGTCTGATTTTTCCCGAATGATGAGATTACCTGATCCGTGTACACCGAATCAGAAGCCTGTAGATCGATGGTCTATAGAGGCGTGTTGAAGGTCTGTCTGATGAGGTCTTTAAAAATACTCGACGCATGTTCCTTCTCCTCACTCGAACAACAACAACCTCTACTAAACGAAACAAATCGACTGAATTCGCCTCAACTGCTTTTTTTACAATCTTCTTATGATCATGGTGTGAATCGCACTTATTTAATAAATATTCTTCTCGAATAGAAGCGAGGAAGTTTCATGATGTTCCTCTTTCTTCCTTAGGGTTTGTTTGTACTTGCGGGTTAGGATGCGATCAATTAGATCATTTTTCCAAGTTATTACCATAATTATCATCATTATCATTTTTCCCTTGGTCATTTTGAGTCGTAGTTCAACTACTTAACATAAGATTCTCTAAATTAGATTCTCTGAAAAGAACAGTCGCAAGAATAAACATTAATCAATTGGTTTTGAAATTAAATTAATAAATAACTTCCAATCTGCTGGAAATTCTTTTAGCAATCTACCGGTAATCTGCCGGTAGAAAATAGAAAATCCTTGAATTTTCTTGGAATTCGATTGAATCTTCAACTCACTCAACCGCCATGCCATGCCACGCCAATTTACCTTCATAGTTCTTTGATTACCACTACCTGGACTTCCCCCTCAAATTATTCTTTCATGTCTTCATCGTAGCCAACTATTGTGATCGAGTTGAAGTCAGTGAATTTTGAATCATCGAATAATAACAACAACTAACAACAACGACTAACAACTACAACCTATTCTATCTACCATGACCAATCCAAAGAACAAGATTCACCCATCTAACCCCTGGTATTGATCGTGATTGTTGAGTGTTCTTTGATTTTTGATTGATTGATTGTTTGTCTTTTAGTTATTTTTGAGTCCTTTGCAATGATGTTGTTTTCTTCTTCTTCTTCTTTTCTTTTTTCTTATTTTTATTTATTAATATTTCTTTTATTATTCGAAACAAGTAGGTCTCAAACCAATTTAATCACTAATCCTGGTTGTGAGACAGGATCGTTGTCTGGATGGAGTAGTAGTAACAATTATAATAATGGGTGGTATCTCTCGACTCTTTATCCATATACAGGCACTTATTATTTCTTTAGTCAGTGTTCCTCTTCCTGCACTCCTTTGACACAAACTGTGACTCTTAGTGTGGGGAGTAACTATATTATCTCGTTTTGGGCGTTTGCAAGTGGAACGCGCTCCTTTCAAGTGACTATTGGGTCTATCACACTTTATAGTAGCTTTGCTCTTCCTACTTCTTACACGTATTATGCGACTACTTTCACAGCGAATGCAGCAAGTATGACATTAACTTTCACTTCAACAGGTTCTACCAGGTTGGATGACGTGTCATTGATTATGAATAGCGCCGCCCCTTCATATACTCCTACAAGAAGTCCGACCACAACGCCCACATACCTTCCAACATACTTACCCACTGTTACCCCTTCAGTAACTCCCACTGCTCAACCAACTTATTCTCCCACTCGAACCCCTACTGCAGCTCCATCCTTTACCCCAACCACAGCACCTACTCATACCCCTTCTGCCGTACCAACCACAGTCCCTACAATGATACCGACATACACACCAACCGCTACACCCACTCGAATTCCGACCGCCGTGCCTTCTTATGTGCCTACCAGTTTACCGAGTTCACAGCCCACATCACAACCATCCGTCCCGACTTCTATTCCCTCATCACAACCATCGTCTCAACCAACCAGACAACCTTCCTCTCTTCCCTCCGCTCAACCTACCAACCAGCCATCCGGTCAACCTTCATCACATCCTTCCTCGCAACCAAGTAGTCGCCCTTCCACACAACCTACGTGTCAACCGACCTCGCAACCGTCATCTGCCCCGACGAGACAACCAAGCAGTAAACCTTCCTCATGTCCCACATCACAGCCCACTTCCCTGCCTTCCGCTCAACCCACGTCTCAACCCACTTCACTGCCTTCTTCGCTTCCATCTTCACAACCAAGTAACGTGCCTTCTGCTCAACCCTCTTTACAGCCTACTTCAATTCCTTCATCTTCGCCATCCAGTCAGCCGAGTGCCCTACCAACTAACCAACCCACTTCTATCCCTTCCACTATTCCATCCTCACAACCCTCTAGTTTTCCATCAACAATCCCTTCTACACAACCCACCACACAGCCCACCACTTTACCTACGAGCCAACCTTCTTCACTTCCTTCAACTCAGCCCAGCAGCCAGCCAACGTCAATACCCACCAATAATCCGTCCGGTGCTCCCTCGTCACAACCATCTTCACTCCCTACTTCATGTCCTTCCGGTCTTCCATCTGTAATGCCTTCCTCGCAACCATCGACACAGCCATCAAACGAGCCTTCGATGCAACCTACTGCCAAGCCGTCGGGTCAACCTTCAACTCAACCTACATGTTTCCCCACGGATCAACCAACCGCCCAACCGACTAACCAACCAACAAACACCCCTTCCTCTCTACCTTCGAGTCAACCAAGTTCATTCCCGACTTCACAACCATCTTGCCAACCTTCGACTGTGCCAACAACACAGCCTTCGTCTCTTCCGACTGGTCAGCCCAGCAATGCTCCGACTTCATTCCCTTCCTCCCAACCTTCCTCACTTCCGTCATCAAGACCCTCCACCCAGCCAACTTCTCAACCTAGTGGTCTGCCTTCATCTCAACCCTCAGTGCACCCTTCCTCCCAACCTTCAGTAATCCCTACCTCCGCGCCCTCCTATCGCCCCCGATCGCTCAGTCTCTGGAAGAGTGCGATGTTCGCCTTGGGAGGCTATTCTCTGCAATCAGCCGCCAGCTCTCTGAGTAACGTGCAGTATAAACCAGTAAGCTCCGCATTCATAATTGAAGGTGGAAGGAACGACTATCGATCAATTAACCTGTCTTCCACTGCCGCCCCTTTATCCTATCCCAAGCTTGGCTCGATGCTTAAACAAGCGAATGTAAGCCATGTTGTAGCCAGTGTAGGGGATATGAATCGTGATGGGTTACAAGATGTGATCCTCGCTAACCCTTTGCAATCAGTGTGTCAGGCGTTTTTCAGTACCTCACATGAATCCCCTTCATTCGATGCTTTCAAAACACAGCAACCTTCTTTCATGATTGTTGGTGCTAATTCCAACGAGTATTTCGGTTGGTCGATCGCGGCGTTGGGCGATTTAAATCATGATGGCAGTGATGAGGTGATGATATCTGCTCTGAATAGCAAGACTGTGTATGTATTGTTTGGCAGAGAAAACTTCCCGCCGCTCTTTAATGTGACAATGATGACCCCGCTAGACGGATTTAGAATCATTGGAGGGAAGCTGCATGAGGACTTTGGCATTGCAGTGGCGCCAGGAGGAGACTTCAACAACGACGGGTTCGAGGACTATGTGATTAGTGCGAGACTTGCGACCTCACAGATCGGTTTAGCAGGAGTAGTCTATGTGATCTACGGTCGATCGACTATTAGCGGGGATTTGAAAATGGATGAGATGAGTAGTTCAGATTATTTTACCGTCACTGCTTCGTGGAATCTATTCGCAGGTTTGTCAGTTGATGGATTAGGCGATATTAACGGTGATGGCTTCGACGACATTATTATTGGAAGTGTTCCATACGCAGGTGGCTATGTCACGCAAAGGAGTTATGTGATTTATGGTCGCGAGAGAGGAAATCTGACATCAGGTCAGTTGAGTCTCGAGACAATGAAGGAGGGCAGTGACGGGTTCACGATCATTGGAAGTGGATTCATGGTTGCCGGTCCTGGAGATGTCAATGGTGACGGAATCCCAGATATCCTTGTCAGCAGTTATTATGACTGGCAGCAGGATGCTAATTCCTATGTATTGCACTTTCCAGGAAGAATGACTTCGCTTCCGAGTTCCCTTCCATCTTCCCTCCCCTCCTCATCACCTACGATCCTCTTCTTTCCGACTAACCTTCCTTCCCTCTCCCCTCGCCCCACCCACCGTCCCACCATTATTCCTTCACAATCTCTTTCCGACTAACCTTCCTTCCCTCTCCCCTCGCCCCACCCAGCGTCCTACCGTTCTTCCTTCGCAATCTCCTGACAGTTCCGTTGCTCCGACTTCTTACTTATCACTAGTCCCTACTACAGCATCCCCAAGTGTACCTCCGACCATTAGAGTCCAGAAAACACAGAAGCCAACGTTCAGCAAGCCTTCGTTGTGCCCAACTCAATCACCTTCCATCAAACCAACCCTTGCCCTGAAAAAACCGACCAAAACTAGATCTCCTTCTTTTAGACCCTCTCCTCTGCCTTCCATCAAACCTTCGACGATTAAACATCAGTTCATGAACGCGACTTCTTCGCCATTTACGGTGAAGCCGATTACTGTCAACGGGAGCTACACGCAGATAGGTGGCAATATAGTTTATGAGATTAATGCGATAGGAAGTGTCGTCATTCAAGGGGGCAAGGGAAAGGAGGGGAAGAGTATTTATGTTATTGAAGCGGTGAACAGTAATTCCCTGATCATCAGCTTCTTCGATACGACAAATGATGTCCTTGACTTCAGACAAGATTCGTATGTGTCTGGTTTGAAGGATGTCTCGTACAGCACCAACCCATTAACACTCGTCCTTCCTCCGTATCAACAGACGATCGTTCTGAAAAACCTCAATACAATTAACGACCTGAGTGATGATAACTTTTACTTCTCTGCCATTTCCTCTTCTTCATCATCGTCCTCGAGTGAAAGTGGATTGAACGGATTAAACTTGCCGCTGACTACAACAGAATTCGGGACACTGATTGGCTTTGGTGCGCTTGTCATTCTGAGCATCTTCTTTGCACAGATCTCATTCAAGCGAACTGCCTCTGACCGGAAAGCGAAAGTTAATGCTGCAGCTAAACTTCGAAGAAAATTACCAGCGCTGGTTACAATACCACCCCCTAGTAGTATCATTCAGAACCAATTCCCTTTAGAAGAAGATGAAAGGCAAGGTGACAAATCGAGTGAACCTTCAGTTAAGAGTTTGAGACGATTAAGCATCTTACGAGAAGCATCTCAACTTGAAGAAGAAAGCAGTTCTTTTGATTCGTTCGCATCGACTTCTATCGATTCGAAGCTATTGCCTGGCTTCTTTCCTCTTAGTGACGAAGAAACAAGTAATAATGGCGAAAGTGATTCGTTTGATTCTCTGAGCAGCAGTAGTGAGCATGTTAAAGAGGACAAATCAATGATTTCCTCTCAATCCACTAGTAGCTCAGGGGATTTTTCAATGACTGTCGTCTCTCGAAAACGCTCCTGGCGTTCGGAAACGTCTAAAGCGAGATCTGAGGGTGATGATGCATTAGTTTAGAATAGTTTAGGTAAGTTGAAACAACACTGTGCTGGATCATATTTTTATTTACTTTTCATTCCTTTGGATTTATTTCTAGTTTCTAAAGCTGAGGCTTGAATTTGTTTGAAAAATAACAGACAATAGCAGTAGTGGTTTGTCTTGTTCTTCTGTGCGTGGATTGCTTTAGTGGTCTACTTTCTTTAACTCTGTGAAGAAGTTGTATGTTGTGATAACAAATCCGACGAATCTCCACTGTATTAACTATTGATAGCTTCATAGCCTAATTGTGTTTGTGAAATGAAGAAATTGTTTTATCGTTTATTTTACTTATCTTCTTTGTTCATAATAATTCCTTAAGTTGAACATCAGAAATGTGCCCTTTGCTTGCATCGTGCGCTGGTCAGTGCACAAACTAGAATTTCTTGAATAGTCGATTTCAGAGAAAATCGAGTTTCTTAATAAGCGATCTTGTCATAACCTTGATCAGCTTCGATAGCTTTCTATCTCATAGTCTCAGTGGGAATACCCTCCTAGCCTCATCAGGATTGCAAGACAAACACTTGGAAGAGAGAAGTAATAATAAATCATGGATGGATTTCTTTTGAAAACATTCAAACGATTGAAAAAAGAAATTCCTCGAAGATTTAAAGATTTAAAGACTTTAACAGATGAACTAATAGGTAGGACGAATTGCAATGATTTTATTATAGCGGAACTCTGATTCTTTTTCTTTAGTAAAATTTAGTGAGGAAGAAGTGGATAGCGTCGAGCCGGAGGTGTATTTACATGCTCTTATCATGGCCTGCGACACCCGCAGCACCCGAGTGATGGAAATCGCCTTAGATGCTTTCCATTATCTTTTAGAACATGGACAGGTTGGAGAATCATTCAAGACAGAGAGCGAGCAATACAAGGACAAGACTCCCATCGGTCTCGTCATCGAATCTGTCTGTAAATGCGCTGACGAGTTCGACGAGAATGTGCAGGTGCAAGTGATCAAAGCGCTACTCACAGCGATTACCTCCTTGAATTGCGAAGTTCATGGTGCGAATCTGCTCTTATCAGTGAGGGCGTGCTTTCACATCAATCTGATGAGCAAGAACCCTGTGATCAAAGTCACTGCGAAGGCTGCTCTGACGCAGATGATCGATGTGATCAACCAGAGAATGGAGATTAACGATCAAAGAGGAACTATCAAGCCTCCTGTGGAAAGAGGGGACTCTACAGACGATGTGAGTGACAAGAGTGTGACGGATACTATGTTTCGAAGACCTCTCGTGCCTCAAGACCACAGTCCCACTGATCCCGCCCTCAGTACAAATGACACCTCTGAGGGCTTGGAAGGAGGCAATCTTGTAAACGGTGAACCTGTAGCTCCCCAAGATGACTCCTTCCCATCAGTCTACCAGAGAGATGCTTATCTGCTCTTCCGCGCTCTGTGCAAGCTATCGATGAAAGGAGTGTCAGAAGATGCTCAGACCGCCATCAACGACTCTGTTATGCTTCAGAATAAGTAAGTCCAGTTATCCTCCATATGTTTTCATCGTTGTCTCATTGTTGTTGTCTCGAAGAATCCTCTCCTTGGAGCTCATCTTAAACCTCCTGCAGAACTGTGGTCCTGCCTTCAGAAACGGCGAGAAGTTCATCTATGCTGTTAGGTCCTACCTCTGTGTCTCATTGTTATCAAATTGCACGTCTCAAGTCGCCCAAGTGACAGGTCTGTCATTGCAGATCTTCCTCTCTCTCCTCGCGAACTTCAAACAACACCTGAAGAGTGAGGTGGAGGTGTTCGTGTCTCGCATCTTCATTGGCATCTTAGAGAGTGAGAACTCGACCTTTGATCACAAGATCAAGGTGTTAGAGGTCTTTCATAACCTCTGCAAAGAAGCGTCTGCTCAGACGGAGATCTTCATCAACTACGATTGCGACTTAGAGGCCACGAACCTTTTCTCTCGCATGGTCACAGCCTTCGCAAAGATTGCTAAGAACCCGACAGGATCGAACAATGCTCGTATCGCAGTTGACTTTATGACGTCGACGAACAGGAAGAATCAAGCGGAGGATCTGATGCTGCGAACGAAAGGTCTCGAGGGATTGGTCTTCGTCCTGAAATCTCTCATGACCTCGGCCAACCTCCAGCAAACCATGGCAGGAGTCGAAGACAAGGAGCTTTCGAACAACGGAAGAAGTGACGGAATCGCAGCAGAGAAGAGTGGTAGAGATGATTTAGAGGTTGATATTAACCATGCGAACCTCTCGGAGCCATCAACTCACGGCATTGCTATTACTCCGACCATTGGAGGAGCCTCAGCTAATGCAGGAGAGACGAGAGCGAACATCGTCGAAGCATATGATAAGAAGCAAAAGCTTCAAGAAGAGATCGAGACAGGCATTCTTCGCTTTAATCTGTCGCCAATGAAAGGAGTGAAGTACCTCGTCTCTCAGGGGCATCTGACTCTCGATGCGAAGTCAGTGGCGAACTTCTTACACGTGTATCAAGATAAACTCGATAAGACAGCAGTAGGCGATCTCTTGGGAAGGGAGAAGGAGTATGAGAATGGTTTCTGTTATGCTGTGTTGAACGAGTACGTAGAGTCCATGGACTTCAGCGAGTTATTATTCGATAATGCCATTCGCTACTTCCTCTCTGGCTTCCGATTACCTGGCGAAGCTCAGAAGATTGATCGCATCATGGAGAAGTTCGCTGAGAAGTATTACATCCAACACAAAGATGAGTTTGCTAGCGCTGACATGGCCTTCATTCTCGCCTTCTCCACGATCATGTTACAAACAAACCTTCACAACCCTGCGATCAAAGATGACAAGAGAATGACGAAGGAGCAGTTTATTAAGCAAAACAAAGGCATCTCCTCTGACGGCGAGCTCTCTGACCAGCTGTTGTCAGACATCTACGACAGAATCGCAGCAGAGCCTATCTCCATCAACGAAGACAAGAAAGTGGTGAAGAAAGAGGAATCTCCCTCCTTCGTCGTGTTTCAGTCTGCCACAGATCGAAAGAAGAAGGATGCCTTCAATCATGAGAGAAAGGAGATGTTGCGAGCGTCAGAGGCGATGATTCGTCAGATCAAGAGAAAGAACTCGACCTACGTCACTACTCCAGCGAACAGCTCAGCGAATGCGAAGACTGAGGAGATGTATGTGAAGCCAATGTTCGAGATCGTCTGGCCGCCTGTGATCGGAGTGATCTCACAGCTATTAGAGACGTCAGAGGATACATCGATCGTCGATTACTGCATCCACGCACTCCATTACTCGATCATCCTGTCTTGTCGCCTGGACTGCACGACAGCAAAGAACACCTTCGCACATGCTCTCTCGAAGTTCACCGCACTCGATGCGATCAGAGAGATGAAGATGAAGAACATCGCATGCATCAGACTATTGCTGACGATCGCGATCTCAGAGGGCGAATACCTCGATGAGAACTGGAATCCGATCCTTCAGAGTGTGTCGCTGCTCGCTCGTCTGCTGTTGTTTGCGAATGGTGCTCACACTGACGACTTGTTCTTCGCAGACACTTCATCGCTTGGTTCTGCTTCGTCTGACTCGTTGAAGGCTCCTAACAGAAGGATGACGAGGTTTATGACGGGTGGTGCGGGTTCTAGCGGTCATTCAGGTAGTGTGAGTAGTGCAGGGGGATCGAATCATAACCACGGCTATGGCTCTGGCGTGGGTACTGATCCTCTCACGAAGTTATTCGTCGGTCCGAGCAAGGCAGAGGTAAATCGTCAGGTGGAAGAGGCGAATGCTGAGCTGGTCAGTCGAGCGATCGATCCTGTGCAGATCGATCGAGTCTTCCTTCACTCAACTGCACTGTCCGCCAGCTCTGTGGTTCACTTTGTGCAGTGTCTGTGTGATGTGAGTATCTTAGAGATCACGACAGGAAGTGCGATGAACTCATTCAGAGGAAGAGAGAACGTATTCGATGCATCGGCTCCTCGAATCTTCTCTCTACAGAAGTTAGTGGAGGTGGCAGACTACAACATGTCGTCAAGAGGTCGTGTGGAATGGGCGAATATCTGGAAACTCCTCGCCAATCACTTCTCTTCCGTCGGAACGAATGAGAACTCGGCACTCGCGATGTTCGCCATCGACTCTCTGAAGCAGCTTTCGATCAAGTTCCTTCAGAAGGACGAGTTATCGAACTTCAATTTCCAGAGACTCTTCCTCAAACCCTTCGAGTTGATTGTTTCGAACTCTCAGAACGATGACATCAAAGACCTCGTCCTCAGATGTCTCGACATCATGATTCGCGCCTGTGCGAATAACATCAGATCAGGCTGGAGGTCGATCTTCGGCATCTTCGAGGTCGCAGCGATGCAAAAGAATCCTGAAGTGTCGAAGATCGCCTTCGAGATTATCGAGCGATTGATGACGAATCAGTTCACATTGTTGATCTATGACTTCGTGGAGCTGATGAACTGTTTGGTGGTCTTTGTCTCTTGTCCTCACACCGCTCTGTCGCTCAAGGCGTTGAAGTATCTGGAGAAGTGTGCGGAACATCTATCCACAGGCGCTGTGCTCCCTGCAGCCCATGCACAACACGCTGCGTCAGATGTGATGGATCTGTCTTGGGAGTCGTCGAGGGCTTCAGAGGCGCGCAATCAGGTGGGCGAAGACTCTTCGATCTTCAGACTGTGGTGGCCGCTGCTTCTAGGATTGTCGACAAGGGTCGCGGATCATCGTCTGCAGGTGCGAACAGAGGCATTGGAGACGCTGCATCGCACTCTGATGACGTATGGTACGATCTTCTCTCCTCAGACGTGGTCGGTGATCTTCAAAGGAGTGTTGTTCCCGATCATCGACTCGGCGAAGTCTGACGACAACCTCTTCATCGAGCAATCGAACCAGCTGTTCAAGGAGCAGTGGATTGACTCGATGGCTGTATCCGTCTTCTCCACGTACTCCGAGCTCTTCCTGAAGTACCAAGAGAACGATGAGGTGGTGCCTATCTTCAACGATCTGTTGCAGGTGTTTAGCTCGTGTATCTGTCAGGACAATCTCCCACTGTCCAACATGTCAGTGAGGATCTTGAAGGAGTTGCTGACGTCAGTAGGCAATGCGAATAGTCATAACTTGAAGGAGATGAAGGCATTCCGACGTCAGCACATCGATCTGATCACTCGCATGTTGAAGAACACCTTAGTGAAGACGCTCATCTTCGACTACTCGGAGCTAGGGAAGATCTCAGTGGGAGCAGCGCTCAAAGGCAATGCTCACATCACCTCGAACATCACAGAGCTGTTGGAGTCGTTGGGTGCAGCGTCATTCCATGGCAGCGGTCATCATCACCCAGCGAGTCTCTTACTGAAGAGAGCGAAGTCATCGCGAGGAGATGTGCAGACAGTGCTGACGCCTTATGGTTCAGGCAAACTATTAGAGGTAAGAGATGACGTCACCACTGCCATGAACTCGACCATAATTACTTATTACTCTATAGATTGTCCCTCCAGTGCCTGCACTTGATTTGAAGAGTCGAGCGAAGGTGTTGTTGGATTGGGGAGGAGATCTGTACACCACCTCCTCTACCTTCACCACGTCAGAATACCAGACCGCGTCAGACGAGTTAAACCAACAACATGAGCATGAGAGGGAGGAGAAGGTGTCGATCCCTCAGCTATTGCTCACAGTAGGGACGATGTCAGTGGTGACGAGTGAGCTGATCAAGATGATCGGTCAGATCTGGAGCACCTTCCTCCTCTCCTTCGAACTAGAACACAGTGAGAGTCTGCTGATGTCACTGGAGGCGGCGCACTGGCATTCCTTCCTCTTCAACGAACAACATACACTACGCATGAATCTACTGAAACACCAACACCATCAGAGAGCCTCGTCGAGGAAGGTGAACAATCTCTTGGAGCAAGAGGTCTTGTCACTGGAGTGCATCATCCACGTCATATACACACTATACTTCCATCAACCTCTGTCTCAGTCGTCAGAGCACAAGAGCAGTGAGCATGCACTGGCGAAGTATTCGAAGCGAGAGAGTGAGGAGTTGAGCAGACGCTATCTGCAGCGATTCACGACACTGGTCTTCCAGCGATATCTAGAGGGAGAGACACTGCCAGCTGCCTCTGCTCAAGTGCTCAATCTGGACAAGGAGGTGGAGGACGAGGACGAAGGATTCGCTGGGAACCATCAAGAGCTGTTGAATCTGAAGGCACTACGTCATGAGGCGTATCTGTCGCCGATGCTGATGCTACTGTCAAACATCGAGAAGTTCACTGACGAGAAGTTCGCAGAGAACCAGCGATGGCTGGTGCAGTGGCTCAATAAGCTGATCCTCTGTGAGAATGTGAAGATTCGCACAGTGCTGGTGAAGATCTTTCAGAGGCATGTTCGTCCTAAGTTCAGTTGAGAGTAGCAGTCAGTGAGTCTTAGTTATAGTGATGGTTGTTGGGTTGGTGTGGTGTCTGAATGAGTGCTACGGTGAGGGTGCTATAGTTGTATATATATGAATCATATCATAGTAATAATAATTATAAGAAAGAAGTCATTCGTATTATTTCCTTTTTTCTTATTAAAGTAATAAGAAAAAAGTTGAATGAAAAGATCTTATGATACTAAAAGAGAGAAAATATTTGAATAACAAATATTCCATAACGTAAGAAAGAAAAGATAATAATAAACAACAGCAACAACAATAACAACAACAACAACATCTTCATTCTCTCTTAGGACAACGCCCAAGGAATCAAACAGCAGCGAATCAAGGTAGCAATTCTAGGGATGCACATTGTCACTAAACTCTTCGATCGCATAAAACGCAAAAATAGAAAAAATAGAAACAACAGTTAAAATTCAGAGAAAAGATTTACATACTGAAAGAGTAGAGAGATTTAGTAAGAATTGTAGTGATTACTTTCCTTTTTCGTTGTTAATTGTGTTTCTTGCTTTGAATAGGTTTGTATATTGACATTTCTTCTAACTTTCTTGTCACAAGTCTTCTTTCTATTATTGCGTTTCAAAGCAAGAAAAACAATTAACAACGAAAAAGGAAAAGTAATCATTACAATTCTTATTAAATCTCTCTACGCTAGTAGTATGTAAATCTTTTCTTTGCATTTCACTTCTTAACAAAACAATTTCTTGATGATTTGCTTCATGACGTCGATCACTTTCTTCAAGACGTTCTTCAAGTCGTTGAATGATTTGCTTCATCTGTTGTAGTTGCTGCTGGAATAGTTTGCTGCTGTCGCTGATAATCCGATTCAGGGTGCATCTCGGACGGTACAACGGAGCCAGGTCGACGGTGCATATCTTATTGTTGGGTTTTGAGTGTGTCTTGAGTGAGTCTTGGTCGCTTGGTCTAAGTTTGTTGGATTGTTCGTTTCTTTGTTTGTTGTTGTTTGTGGTGACTAAGAAAACCTACTAAAGTACTTTTTTATTTTAAAAACGCTTTTACTGTTAGAAAAATCAAAGAAAAATGAAGGATTTAAGTTCTTATTATTGGTGTCGGTCAAAAAACAAAACCCTTGCGTAAAATATTAAACCAGAGGTCTTGGTCGCTTGGTCGAGGTTTGTTTGGACGAAGAGAGAAGTCTCTCAGGAAATAGCTGATTAACTGTCGATCTTTTAGGGCAGCGCATTATTCGGAAAACAGCCTATCAAAAGCGCTTTGTTTATGAAAAGCGCTTATTCCAGAGAGACTTTCAGAAACATTTTTCAATTAAATCACATTACTCGACGATTATACCCTATTCCCTGTCCTTTTCACAGCATTCTCTGGGTGAACAACATTGAATCATGTTTATGGACTATAATCTTAAAGAAGGAGAGGTCTCTACTGGGGTAAGACTCATCATTTGACTGCTAATTCTTCTGTTAACTGTCATGCAGACAACAATTGCAGCCGTTACTTTCGATGGAGGTGTGGTTCTAGGTGCAGATTCTCGAACCTCAACTGGTTCTTACGTTGCTAATCGTGTCAGTGACAAGATTGTCCCTATCCATGATCATATCTGGGCTTGTCGCTCTGGCAGTGCTGCGGACACTCAAGCTGTCACAGACTATGTGAAGTACTACCTTAACGCTCATTGCACAGAAATTGGACGTCTTCCTCGAGTTAAGACTGCTGCCAATCTCATGAGACAGATCTGCTACAATAACAAGGATAACCTCATGGCTGGCATGATCTGCGGTGGCTGGGATCCTTACAACGGCGGTCAGGTGTACGAGATTCCTCTTGGTGGAACTATCATGGAACAGAAATTTGCCATTGGAGGCTCTGGTTCAACATATATCTACGGTCTCGTCGACGCGACTTACAAGGAAGGCATGACGAAGGAAGAGTGCAAGGACTTCGTGAAGAAAGTGATTTCTCACGCCATGGCGAGAGACGGATCATCAGGAGGAGTCGTGAGATTGGTGACAATAGATCAATCAGGAATAGAGAAGGAGGTGGTGTTGGGTGACAAGCTCCCTTATCTTCCTTAGAATCTCTGTCAATTATTGTAATATAAAACTAACTCACAGCTAAGCAAAGATCCTTTCGAAGATTATTCTATGGATCTTTATGAATTAGTTTATTCGCCTTCGAAACAATAGTAGATGATTGTCTCTAGTCACAACAATCAATGGCTCTGTGCGGTAAGATGTAAGGTGGATGAGGTGCATTGCGATTGATTCATTTACAACGAAGACAGAGAGAGGACTGAGCTACTTACAATACAATAAACAGCTAATGATAGGATATAGAGTGGGTGAGAGAGGTTAAGGAGCCTCTGACGAGGCCTCTAAAGGAGGTGGAGCGAGTAGCAACACTGTCGGCTCAGACGAGCTAGATGTGTTGTCAGTGGTATTGTCATCGCTGTTATTGTTGTTATGGTTGCTGACGTTAGTCGATGCTGTGCGGTAGTTCTCTTTCGCTGGTGTGGTGGGGTAGCTTTCTCTGAAGTGTTCTGTGGCTTGTTGTAGATTAGCGATGAGCTGTAGTTCATGTTGATTGTCCTCTGAGGAAGAATCAGCCTTCAGTTGCTCTGTTCTCTGACGTAGTATCAGTGAGAGGGTGTCGTGGTGGTTGTTTCTTATAAGAGCATGTCCTTCGCTTGTCTGCAGTAGGGTGTGTAAGAGAGTGTAGATGTGGTCTTTGAGGTCGACGTGTTCTGTGGCGAGGAAGTCGAAGGCTGCTGGTATGAAGAGATGAGAGAGTTTCTCGATGCGAGTGACTGAGCAATAGTCTGACGTAATCAAAGCATTAGCGAGGAAGGCTGCTCTCGATACAATGTTCTCTACTCTAGACTGCAATGCCTTGCCAAAGACTGCATCTCCTAGTTTCAGGACGAAGTATTCCTCGGCCGCGGCGTGTCCTCTGACAGTGCAGGACAGCGCATACAACACCTGACAAGAGACCACGTCACCACCAGACAGAGGGAATGATAGCAGAGGGAGGCTTACCTTAGTCGCTATGAGATCAGAGGTTGTGTTGAGGAAGATGTTAGCGAGCTTATCGACGACGCCTGACGTCATCATGAGGTCTTGTGCGGTGAGGTTGTTCTGCGCCACTGTGGCGATCACTGACGCTGCCAGTGCCTTCATCGCAGGAGGTAGCTCTTCTCTCTGCTCGATCGCTTGGATTAAGACATCACAGCCACCGTACTTAGTGAAGACCTGCGCCATGTCCACCTGCTCTACGATGTCTCGCAGATCCTCTAAGTCATTCTCGATGTCGCTGAAGTCTCCCTCCTTCACCTTCAACATCACCTCGTTCATCCTTTGTGCATCATCGCGAACAGCCTCTTTCATCACTTGCTCCAGCCAGTGCTTGTCTTCCTCGCTCATGGCAGAGGAGGCAGAGGGAGCAGTGCCGTCTGAATGAGCCATCGACCACCGCAAGAGTCCAAGCCAGTTGGGTCCGCCGTTACTTCCATTGTTCGAACTAGACATTGTGTTTGTTTGTTTCGTGTGGTATGGTATGGTGTGTTGTTTGTTTGTTTGTGTTGGTTTCTATGAATGAAGGAGAAAGAGACAGCCCTCGCGATACAGCAGATAGTCTAGAAGCTTCGAGAACCCACTATCTCGATACAAGAGATACCCTTCTCTCTCACTGACTCTCGTTAAGATAGTAGTATGACTTTGATGAGGTATGATGATGTATGAGATTTAATTTACAGGAGAGATCATCTGGGATAGAGGAAGAGAGATATAGTGGCGGCGAGAATAGAGATCATTTGCCACTAATCTTCGATGTCGCATTCGCACTACTGCTACTACCAGAGGCGTCATAGGCCATAGCTTGCAGCGAGGCTTCGTCTAACCTGACGATTCCTCCTGTCATGCTCTGCAATAAAGAAGCTAAGAACTTCTCGGTGACTCGTGTCAGATTGACGACCTGTGTGCGGTCTAGCTGCTGCACAGGCTTCTCTGTGTACTCGTGTAACTTCTCAACATTCTTCTCCAACATCTCTTGTTGGTACTCGAACAGTTTCTTCTCAGGAGTGCCGTCAGGGAGGAAATAACCTAATACATACGTGTATTTGAGCACTCGTCGACAGTCAATGACTTGCTCTGCCGCCTGATAGAGGAACTGCACGTCGATCCATGACGCGCCTTTCTGCTGCTGTTGCTCGACCATCTTCGCCTCCGCAGCTTCTCGTTGCTTGGAGGCAAACTTCAGACCTTGATCGTGTCCGTGATATCTCTGGTAGTAGTGCAGGTATCGGTCTAACTCCTGCTTCGCCTTCTGCGCCGCGGTCACAGCATTGTTCGTGTCCGTCGCATCATAGCGATTGCATTTATAGAATCCACCGGTTCCTTGACCATGTTCCTGCCACGATCCTGTCATAACATCAGATGAGACGATAGCGCCGTGACAGGAGGAGAAACTCACCCATACAAATCCAACAGAACTCGTGTCTGCAGATCTTACACGTCATGTGATTGCAGCCTTGATTCTTCTCGATACGTGTCGTACACTGAGGACATTTCCTAGTATTCGCAAGGATCCAGTTCGCTGTCTCACTTTCGTTCATGCACTTCTCAATCCACTCGCTGAGTTGCGAGCAGGAGGAAGGATCGTGCGCCTCTTCGCCGCACTTGAAGCAGAAGCAATGATTGCACGAGCAACGCACTGTCGTGATACCACTACCCACCGCGACCTTCTCGCACCTCGCAGCGGGGCAATACTTCATGTTCTTGGACTTCTCGATGAAGTCGCGTATGAAGTACAGGTCGTACTTCGCTGACTCCTCTCTCTCCAGCAAAGAGTGAACGATCGTTTTAGTGACGAGTTGTTTGCACTTGTGTTCAGGACAGTGAACACTGACGCATGCAGCACCATCAGCGATGGTGTTTCTGAGATATTCAGCAAAGCAGCTGCGACAGAAGTAGTGCGCACAGCCGAGAGCGAAGGCGTCAGCGAATTCCACCTCGTCATAACAGATACGACACTTCAACAGCTTCCCAGGGGTCGGTGCGACGACGGAGGTTTGAAGCTTGCTCAGAATGTCAAGGGAGAAGAGATCGAGGCCGCAGGACAGTCTGACTTTGTCTGGGTTGGAGAAGTATGAGTCAGTCAATTTCTCCTTGTCCCACTTGAAGTACTGCAAGATACCCTGCGCCTCGTCCTCGCAGATGTCCAGCAGATTCGCAACTTCATTGACAAGGGCATTGAGGAGTGGAGCGATGTCGGTCAGCGGTCTGATGAGGTATGCGTCCACAGGCACTACTAGCTCGTATGACGTGGAGTTCTCTCGGATCAGAGGATTTCTGTCCAACGGCGACTTCTTAAAGGACGCCAAACCACTAGTCGCTGGACCTAATTCTCCATCTTCATGATCATCCTGGTCAGCGCTATTGGTGCCGTGTCCGAGATTACTCGCGTTGGAGTAACGAGGAGCAGGAGCAGGCACTTCATCCTCGTCATCGTCTGCTTCCTCATAGTTATAATCCTCATCCTCATTTATATTATCATCCTCTTCGTACTCGTACTCTGATGAACTATCCATGTTGTTTTAATTCTTGTTTCTATCTCGGTGAAGAGTTTTTTTAAAGTTTTAAGATTCTGGTCAACTTTAGCTTGGGAAATTCAGTTCTAAGCGCAGTAAAGGGTCTAAAGTGTCAGTGTGAGTAGAGTTTAAAGGGTCTAAGGAGTAGAGGGAGGAGGAGGTAAGGTGTATCGTGTGTTAAAGGAGGTTGATTGTTTGTATTGTTTGTATTGTTTGTATTGTTTGTATTGTTTGTATTAGCTTAGCTAATCAGTCTATCAGTCTCTTATCTCTCTTCTTCTCTCACGCAGGGCAGGGGCAGAACTTACAATCGCCCCATGACCACACCTAATGTTTGGGAGACTGGGCAAATAGGTTAATAGGGTAATAATAGTAATAATAGTACCCCACTCTTATAAAGTACAAGAAGATAGTCAATTACAGTATTTCCTTCTAACTGTTTCTAATGAACATCCTCAAAAATTAGATTAGCTTCTTTTTATTTTTTAGGTTTAATTCGAATAAAAAAAATATTAGTTTTGAGGCTGTAGCAGAGATAACAATGGAAGGATCAAAGAAAAGGAATTTCTATCGCATAGATGCCACAGACTGCGACTAGTCTGCTCGGTATATGGCACTGAGATTCAAAGAGAGAGAAAAAAACTGACGGGCAATAGGCTCTAGTGTGATGCTATCTGCTAAGCTATGCTACGACTATCACTACTGCTAACGCTATTATTCTGACTATTACGCGTCTTCCTCATCCTCCACAGCCGGAGCAACGACCTCTACATTGACTCTATGCCAGGCATTGTTGTTGATGCCTCTGAGGTTCCACACGCCCTCTATCGAGTCAGGCTGGACGTTGTACGCCGCGTCAGTCGCTTTAGAGATAATTCGCAGAGACTGAGACTGCATCGACTCAGGGATGTCGAAGTCACACTCCCACAGAGTCCATGCCCATGCCCTGTCAAGGGGCTGATCTTTGCCCTCCGTCAACGTCGCGGTCTTCCACGTCTTTCCTCCATCGATGCTGACGTCGACTCTCACTATTCCTCGGCCGCCACCAGAGTACGCATATCCCTTCACTGTGAGTGGCTCTCCCGCCTCCACTGAGGAAGTGGCAGGGACAGTGATGGCTGACGTCACCGGTTGTTCCTGAAGCGAAGGAATCGCCTCCACGTCAATCCCTTCCAATGACCTCAGAGAGGGGCCGAAGCCCTTGTAAGCCATGCCTCGCTGCCATGGTCCCTGCGCCTCCTCTGACGAGAGACGAATCTTCGTCACCCACTTCACATTGCGCACTCCCGCATGACCTGAAGACAGACGCTGACGTCACCTTCAACGATCACAAAGGACATATATTCACTCACCTGGAATCACTGCTCTGAGAGGATAGCCGTGCTTTGGTGTTAGCTCCTCGTCGTTCATCTCATAGGCGAGTAAGACGTCACCGAACCTGCTCAGCGCCTTCTTGACGGGGATTGAGGCCTCCATGGCATCCAAACCAACGAAATGCACATGCTGGATGACAGGCTGCTGATCTGCTCGTCCATCATGGAAGAGAGACTCCTCAGTGATGCCCACTGACGCCAGCACGTCTCTCAGTCGCACTCCTCCGAAGCGCGCAGTGCTGATGGCTGCCACATCCCAGTTAGCGCCATTCGTTCTCTCCACCTGAGTCATCTCCTGGCGACGATTCCCACCACACTGGATCGATGTAGTGACGATTGTTTTGGGGAACTTTGTCTTGAGGTCTTGTAAGGTGAGAGAGAGGAGGGGGGAACTGCTGCCGTCAGTCGCCTTCTCTTGTCCTCTATCTCTCTCATTGTTCAAATCTGCTGCAAACACCAGATCTACTCGGAAGTCATTGATGTCTTCGATTTGAGGTACAGGGTGGTGGTTTCTGACGAACCACAGTTCAGTGGGCGTCACCCAGCTGTCAGTGAGGAGGAAGCGAGGCGCCTCTGCATTGATCGGTTGTCGTGAGATATATCTCATCACTGGCGATAAAACAGGATCCTTGCGGTATGGATTGCTCTCATCTGCGTCAGATGCGTTCACAACGACTCTGTCGTCGGGGTGTAGCTGGCCTATTCGCATCTCTGCCAGCAGCTCCTGTGGCAGAGGAGAGTTATAGTGTTGGCGATACACGTTCCAAAACCCCTCGATATCTTGTCCTGCTGCTAACATGATCTTATCAACTCCTCCGGGGTGGTTGGCGATGAACTTGGTAATGTCATACACGCCGTCTTTGAAGGTGACCCAGATACCACTCTCCTTACTCTTATGCTTCTCCACCTCTGATCGACGATAAACTATCTCTTCACACTCACTCTTTTCCTCACGGTTCGCTAGTGCAACCATCATCAGAGCCCAGGCAGGAACTATTCCGAGCCATCGAGTCTTCTCGTTCGAACGTGAGGAAGTGTCGAAGTTGAGACTCAGACCAGCAACAGTGCTTCGAGCGAGAGTCGGAGTCACATATCGTGCCCTTCTCAGTGTAGCCTGTGACAGTCTCCTCATCATCTGCTATATATTGCGAGAGTCTAAAGGTCAATGATTGCAATAAGAAATGTGGAAAATTCTTGGAATACGAGTGACTGGCGATCGTTTTCTAACGAATTCTTCAATCGTATTCTTCAATCGTATTCTTCAATCACC